>ERZ1649853.1143-NODE-1143-length-10558-cov-8.563934_pt1 | contig 10558 bp, 9 predicted proteins | sample MGYA00575353_ERZ1649853 | MGnify/ENA primary metagenome ERZ1649853 (study PRJEB40853, sample SAMN11349654) | freshwater sediment metagenome | isolation source: river sediment | host: Sediment | place: India: Okhla Barrage, New Delhi | collected 2017-02-21 ...
TTGTCTTTCAAGTGACGCCCAAACAGATATTCCGCCGAGGCGGGCGGTTCGCCGGGAAGGCGCAGCAGTTGCATCTGCGCCTGTTCCAGCATTCTGCCGCCCTTGTGATGGTTACAGGACGGGCAAGCCGCCACCAGGTTCTCCCAGGTGTGCATGCCGCCCAGGTGGCGCGGGATGATATGGTCAACTGTCAGGGAAATTGTGTGCTTACCGCAGTACTGGCAGGTGTAGTTATCGCGTCGAAGCACTTCGCGCTTCGATAGCTTAACGTGCGGCCGCGGTCGTTTGATCATCTTCTCCAGGCGGATGACCGATGGGCGGGGGTAATTCATGGATACGGTTTTGATCACCCCCCGGCCGTTCAAGATCAGGCTGGCCTTTCCGCCGAGGATGAGTGAGATGGCCCGGCAGGTCGCACACACGTGAATGGGCTCAAAGTTGGCGTTGAGCACCAGCACCGGTTCGTGCATTTCTGCCTCCAATGGGCTGAATTATACCAAAATTCTCAATCAGGCTTGCTGCAGGATTTTCTCGATCTCCTCGGCGTGTTCGATCTCATGGTGGATGAAGATTCTCACCAATTGCGCCACGGTGATTTCGACTCCCCAGGGGGCGATAAAGGACTGCTGGTATTTTTCATCGGGTAGACTGATGATCAGCTCTTTCAGCGTTGTGCGCGTGGCATCGAACTCTTTGCGCGTGGTGCTGAGCGGCAGGGATTCGCGCGTGGTAACCGTCTCGGCATTGTAGTAATCGATGCCGCGCGGTGCGGTCACCGCCGGCACCTCGCCGCGGGCGTGCGCCTGGATGGAAGCGATCACCGCGTCGTCCCACCCGGCGACGTGATCCAGCACCTGCTTGAGCTTCCAGGACGGGTAGATCTCTCGGTTCTCATCCGCCTGCGCGAGAACCTCGTTCAGCCGCTGGCGGGCTTCGTCCAATTTTTCGATCAGTTGCTGCTTGTCCATGGCTACCTCGCTGTTTTGGTATATATGATGGTAGCACGAGGCTACCTGTTCTGTCAATCGCTCATAAGGTGTTAGAATCCGTTGGTCATCACCCATCAGGTGGACGAAAAACAGTGATTATCAAAGAAGCGGATCAGTTATCCTTAGAACTCCTCACCAGCTTTCTGGTGGATGCCAGATTGCTTGAATATGGCTCAGTCACTGCTTTTACCATCCACCCCGATCAAACTACTCCCTTTTCGGGCTCGCGCATCACGCATATAAAGCTCGAGTTTTCTAAAGGTGCCTCAATTAAGATTTCCTCCCAACTGGTGCTGAAAATTGGCACGGGTCCGAAAGAGGGCTTTTTCTACCAAAACCTTCTCCCCCAGATGAAAGGCAAGATCGCTCCTGAGAATTATTACTCCCAATTTGATGCAGCCTCGAATACCTCCAATTATCTGCTGGAAGATCTTTCACAGAGCCACTGGCAGACGCAGTGGCCTCTGCCGCCTTCTCTGGATGATTGCCGATCAGCGGTAATGTTACTCGCCAGGTTGCATGCCCATTGGTGGGACTCACCGTTCTTACAGCAGGATTTCCAGGCGATGTTTCCGGGTGGCAAGTGGTGGAGGGCACGCATCGACCTTGGGATCAAGCGCATGGATGCGTTCCTCTATTTTATGGGTGACCGTCTCTCTACCGAGAGAAGCGCCATCTACCAAACGATTCTTGCCTCAACGAACCAAAGCTGGAAGCCCGGGCAGGGCAGTGTGCATGCAACTCTTCTGCACGGCGACGCACACTTTTGGAATTTCATGTTCCCGCATGACAGCAAACTGCATCCACTGCTGATGATCGATTGGAATTCTTGGGATGTTGGCAGAGCCACGGACGACCTGGCATATATGCTGGCGCTGCATTGGTACCCCGAGCGCCGGGCGCGTTTCGAGTTGCCTCTCCTGCAAGACTACCATCGCAAATTGCTCGAGTGTGGTGTTTCCGGGTACGGATTCGATGAATTCTTGCTCGATTACCGCCAATCGGTGATCATGAATATGTTCATCCCTGTCTGGCAGTGGGAGAGGGGTATACATCCTTCCGTCTGGTGGTCGCATCTTGAGCGCAGTTTCCTGGCATTCGATGATTGGAAGTGCATAGAGCTTTTGTAAATCTTAAATCTATCACCTCGCTAATCAAGTTTTATAAACATGGTATAATTTTGTCATGTTAGATTGTATGTATTACGCCTATTCGAGCGAATGACCCAACTTCTGTGGCGAGTTGAGCGCGTCCTCCCGCAGAGGGCGCGTTTTTATTATGTGTTGTAGGGGCAGACCTATGTGTCTGCCCATGTAAGGTGATATTTTACGGAGGCAAGAATGGATCGAAGCAACATGAGCATTGACGAGCAGGTCGAGTTCCTCATGCAAGGCACCGAATACGGTGACGAGGAGCTCAAGAAGAATATGGCTGCCGAGTTGAAAGAGCGGCTGATCGAGGCCAAGCGGGAGGGCCGGCCCCTGCGCGTCTACTGCGGCTACGACCCGGTCAAGCCCGACCTGCACCTGGGGCATACCATCACCATGCGCAAGCTGCGCCAGTTCCAGGAGCTCGGGCACGAGGTGACTTTCCTGATCGGCAGCTTCACCTCGCTGATCGGCGACCCCTCTGACAAGGACAAGCTGCGCCCCATCCTCACCCAGGCGCAGGTGGAGGAGAACGCCCGCACTTACGCCGAGCAGGCTTACCACATCCTCGACCGCGAGCTGACGCTTATCCGCTACAACGCCGAGTGGCTCTCCAAGCTGACCTTCGCCGACCTGATCCAGCTCTGCTCGAATTTCACCGTGCAGCAGTTTATCACCCGCGAGAATTTCAAGCTGCGCTGGGAAAAAGGCGACCCGGTCTTCCTGCACGAGTTCTTCTACTCGGTCATGCAGGGTTACGACGCCTATGCCATGCGCAGCGACGTGCAGGTGGGCGGCACCGATCAGCTCTTCAACATCGCCACCGCCGCGCGCAAGATCATGACCTCCCTGGGTGAGAAGCCCAATATTGCCGTCCTGACCGGTATCCTGCCCGGCACCGACGGCGAGATCCGCATGAGCAAGTCGCTGGGCAACCACATCCCGATCAATTCCACGGCGGAGGATATGTACGGCAAGCTGATGAGCGTGCCCGACAAAGCCATGCCGTTGTACTACCGCCTGACCACCCGCTGGACGGAGGGCGAGATCCATGCCATCGAGTCGGCGGTCGCCGAGGGCAATCTGCACCCGCGCGACGCCAAGATGAAGCTGGCGCGCGAGGTCACCGAGATCTTCCACGGTCGTGAAGCAGCTGTGCGCGCCGAGGAGCATTTTGTGCGCGTCTTCCAGCAGGGCTCGATCCCTGAGGACATGCCCGAATTGAAGCTCGAGGCCGGACAGAGCGTGCTGGATGTGCTGCTGGCGGGCAGTCTGGTGACAAGCAAGAGCGAGGGGCGTCGCCTGCTCGAGCAGAACGGTGTGCGCCTGGACGGCGAGACCCTCACCGATGCCAACCAGCCCTTCCCGCATCCGGGTGTCTTGCAAGCCGGTAAGCGCCGCTTTCTGCGCGTGATTTAATGACCTCACCACAGAGATCACAGGGAAACCTTTTGGTTAATCAAGATAGCTAAATGTCTGGACATAGATATCAATGAGAAACTTTTTTTCTCATTGAGCGTACAAAAGATTGACAATAAAACTCTGTGTGCTCTGTGAACTCTGTGGTGAGTTAAGGTTTTTCAGGAGAGAATAAAATGACGGACGAGACCCCCAAAACAGAAGAAACCCCCTCCAACGATGTGCTCGACGAGCTGCGCGAGATGGGTAAGAATTTACGCGATGCGCTGCAGGGCGCCTGGGATTCGGAAGAGCGTAAAAAGTTGCAAAAAGAGATCGAAGACGGGTTGACGGAAGTGAGCAACAGCCTCACCCAGGTGGTGACCGATTTTAAGAACAGCCCCACCGGGCAGACGCTTAAGTCTGATGTGACAGATTTCCAGGAGCGTGTGCGCACGGGCGAGGTCGAGACCAAGGTGCGCGGCGAGATCCTGGATGCCTTGCGCACCGTCAACACCGAGCTGCGCAAAATCTCGAAGAAAGAGTAATTCGCCCCGCCAGGTTCCGGAAAATATTAACGCGGAGAACGCCAAAGACGCAGAGGGATCATACTCCGCGAGCTCGGCGTTCTCCGCGTTTAATGATTAAATTTGCCGCGCAAAGCAGGGGGTAACTGGCGAGCGATGGCATGCATTACCGTGCTGCTGACCTGCGCCTCGATTTGTTCTGCAGACAATCCGCTGGGCGTCTCCAGCCTGTACGGCTCGCCGAACTGTACACATAGATTATCCCCCGCCTCGAAAACCCCTGCTGGTAAGATCACCTGGCAAAGTGGTGCCAGTTTGGCGACGAAACGCCCCAACCCGGGCGGCGGCGCGCCGAGCACCCCTCCGGGATGATTCTTCCCCTCCGGCGCCAGCCCGATCACCGGGTTAGGCGTGCTGCGGGCATAGTCCAGAGTGCGGCGCACGCCCTGGGCGCGGCCTGCCACGTCGGTGGAATACGGTGCAATGGGCGTCATGTTGGTGAAGCCGTATACCCCTGCTAAGCGGGGGAAAAGCCAGCTGGAAAAGCTGCGCATAGGAGCTTCGTAGATCTTTCCCGGAAATATCCACGCGCCGGTCATGATCCAATGCACCTCCACCGGCAACGCCGCGCTGAGCGCCATGATCAGCCACCAGGCGCCAAAGCCCGGGCGACCGTAGTGGTTGGTGGTCAGCAGATACGGTCCTGTAGCAGGGACATTCTCTAACCCGCGTATCACCAACGGTGGCTTAAGCAGGCTGGTTGCCGATTGGGAATCTTTCCGGAACGAGCGTTGGCGCCTGCCAAAGGCTGCCACAGCCAGGCCGGGCAGGATGTTCCAGGGGATAGGGTAAGAGTCTGGCATACGAACGGATACCGGGAAAGAATTCACCGCAGAGTACACAGAGCTTGTCAAATCTCAGCGGTCTCTGCGTGCTCCGCGGTAAAAAGTCTTATCGATATGCTCTCCAGACAGCCCCGCCGGTGTGCATCGCCGGTATTGGTAAAAGACCGTTCTCTACGCGAGCACGCCTCCCGCTAAACAATTCGATGAATTCGATGCCGTCCGCTATCGCGCCGTGAGCGACGGGTAGGTCGAACGCCGGTTGCTCGCCGGGTCCGCGGAATGCGACGCTGATCAGCAGCTCTTTCTCACTGTCACGCAGGAATGCCAGCCTGTTACCCTCCGCCAGCAGCACCTGGAAACCGCCCTCGCTCAGCGCGCTGGAGTTCTTGCGCAGGCTGATCAGCTTCTGGTAGAAGGTGCGCAGCTCCATGTCCCAGGCGTCGGGATTCCAGGGCATCGGCTGGCGTTTTTCCTGGCTGGTGGCGTCTCCGAGCCCCACTTCCTCCCCGTAATACACACAGGGCGTGCCGATATACGTGAATAGCAGCACGGCTGCCATGCGGTTCAAGTCGAGGTCGCCGCCGCAGGTGAAGCGGATGCGCATCGTGTCGTGGCTGCCCAGGCTGTTGAATTGTTGTATAGCAATCGCCCAGGGGATGCCGGCGCGATAAGCCTGCCAGGAGGCTGCCAGCGCTTCAGCCGTCCAGGGTTTGGAAGAGGTGAAAAATTCACCCTTGTAGAAGGCGGCGAAGGAATTCAGCCAGTACCATACCGGCGAGGCAAAGCCGGCATAATTCATCACCGCATCCAGCAGATCGCCTTGCAGCTGCGGGGTGGCGTCGAAGAAATTCTCACCCATCAGGTAAGCCTGCGGATTGGTCTCTTTGACCGCCCGGCGGATGCCACGCCCCACTTCCACGGCTAACTGGTCACGCCCCTGCCTCGCCAGCATATTGGCGACGTCGATGCGCCAGCCATCCGCGCTGAAGGGCGGCTGCAGCCAGCGGCGGAAGACCGCCTCCGGCGCAGCATACATCACCTGCCTGAGCTTTTCGCTCTTGTAGTTCAGCTTGGGCAGCATCTTGACCCCCAGCCAGGTGGCGTAATCGTCCGGGCGCTGGTTGAAGGTGAAGAAATCCGCTGTCTCCGCGTTTGGGTCAGCCTGTGCGGCAGTGAACCAGGGGTGCAACGCGCCGCAGTGGTTGGGTACGATATCCAGGATGTAGCGCATGCCGCGTTCCGAAAGCGCCTGGCGCAGCTCGATCAGCGCCTGGTTGCCGCCCAGGTGCGGGTCGACGTTGAAGTAATCGCACACATCATAGCGATGGTTCGAATAGGCAGTGAAGATGGGATTCAGATACAGCGCATTGACGCCTAGTTCTTGCAGGTAGTCCAGTTTCTGGGCGATGCCCTGCAGGTCGCCGCCGTAAAACTCGACCAGCGCCTCCAGCCCCTTGGGCGTGGGTGGCTCGTCCCACTTCCGCGCCCGGGCGCGCAGGCCGCGGTATTCATACTCGCCATCCCGCATGTTGTGAGTAGGGTCGCCGTCGTAGAAGCGGTCGGGGAAGATTTGGTAAAAGACGCTCTGGCGCACCCAATGCGGCGCTTCGTAATCCGCCAGCAGTCGGAAGTCCTCGTTGTCGGTGGGCGTGTGCTCGTGCAGCCCGCTGCCGTTGTACCACCAGGCGCCGTCCTCGGTGAACAGCAGGAAGCGGTAATGCGTGACGGGCATCTTAAGCCTCAACTCCACCCGCCACCAACGCGCCGCTGCTCCGGGTCGCAATTCCTCTGCGCTCATGGGCAGGAAGTAGCCCTCGCCGTCGTCTTCCGAGCGCAGCAACACGCGCTGGATGGGTGCCTCAGGTACGGCGCGCAGGCGTAGCGTGACAAGCTCGTTCAGCCGGGGCTCTTGCGGCTGCACATAGCGTACCGAACCGTCGTGGTGGATGGAATTGAAATAAGCGGGGCAGGTCATAAGGCTTTCCGTGGGTGGAGAGAGAAGTGATCGTTACCAGCCAACAAGCCGGTTAGCGGTGCGGCGTCCAAGGCCAGCACGCGGCTGTTGGCGAAGAATTCGAAATCGAAGCCGGTTGGGTCGCCGGCTTGCTTGCCCGGGATGGGCATCAGGCGGGCGGTGAGCGGCTTGCCCAGGCGGACAGCTAACGCAGCTACATCCAATAATAATGCGTATAGCTGATCGGGCGTGGTCTCTCCCGGCAAGGGCAGTGTATCCAGCCCCGTGCCGCACACTGCCGAGTAGAGCAGCATATCCTTGACGCCCAGCGTGCCGTCTGCGGAGCGCTGGGCTAAAATTGCATCCTCGAGCACCGGCAGCATCAAACCGCTGAAACCCACGCGCCGGAACTGCGCCCGGTCGATGGCTTCCGCCAGGACGGCTGCCGCAGCCAGCGAGCCGTGCAGCCCCAGGCTGTTGACGCCCAGCGCTTCCATCGCCGCCCCCAGCGAGACCGCCTGGTCGGGATAGGGCGCCAGCGAAAAATCAATTCCGCCGAAGCGCACGCTGAACTGCGCGGCAAGCTCTCCTGCCACAGCTTCCAACCGGCGGGCATTTTGCTCGATCGCCCTGGGCAGCTCCTGCTGTGCTTCTGTCAGCGTGCTTGCCCGGCGAAAAGCCTGCACCGCCAGGTCGGCCGCCTCGGTAGCCAGGGCAAAGGCGGGGTCGCCGCCCGCGTGATAGGCAGCCGGGAAGAAGGGCGAGCCAGATGATACGTTCGCCAGCGCAGCAAAGCGCAGGTTGGTGAAACCGTCGGGGGTGATCGTCGCTGCCTGGTGGATGACCTCGGCGCACTGGCGCACGGCAGGCAGCGCGATCTGACCCTCGGGTGTGGTCAGGCTGCCGGAGAAAAAGGCGTTTTGCGTGGCTGCCAATGCGGCAGGAATAGCAGCATAGCTCTCGAGTCTGTCCGGGAAGGCCGGTCCAAGCGAGACATAGGCAATGCCCTGCTCCGCACACAGCTTTTCTAATTGCTGCGCCAGTTCGGGCAAAAGTCGCCCCTCGGGCAAGTAGCTCAGGAACGGCGTCGTCGCCAGGCGTGTGGATTGCACCTCGTAGCCCGCCGCGCCAAACGCCTGGCGTGCTGCCTGGGTGAATCTGCCTGCCTGCCGGATGGTGGCTTTATCGATTGGCCAACCTGGATTGCAGAAATACGTAATCGACCGAATCTTCATAGAAACTCTGATCTACCACGGAGTGCACAGAGATCACAGAGAGATCGAGTAATATTGCTTTTCTCTGTGTGCTCTGTGATATCTGTGGTGCGTTATGTTCTTCTCTGCCGGACCACCTCGAACATCAACACTGCCGCCGCCACTGCTGCATTCAACGACTCAGCTCCCCCCGGCATCGGGATGTGTACGCGCCGGTCGGCGAGCTGCACGGCCTCTCCTCCCGCCCCGGCGGCCTCCCCGCCGATCAACAGTGCAGTTGGGGAACGGAAATCGGCCTGTGTGTAAGCCACCTCCCCCCGGGCGTCCGCCAGGTACACGCTGAGCTGCGTTTTGGGCGCAGGCGGCTTAAGCGTGGCGGTGATCTCAGGCCAATCCAGGCTTAAGATGGGCAAGCGAAAATGTGCGCCCATCGCCGAGCGCACCACCTTCGGTGCATACGGGTCGGTCATACCGGGTGGCAGCAAGACTGCCTGCACACCCGCCGCCGCGGCTGTGCGTAGCAGCGTGCCCAGGTTGCCGGGATCGCGCACCCCATCCGGGATGAGCAAAAAATCCAGGCGCTCAGGCAAAGGTAGGCTTTTCATCTCCAGCACCAGCAGCAAGCCCTGCGGCGTCTCGGTCTCTGCCGCGGCTTGAAGTACGTGCGGGCTGACCAGTTCGACAGGTGCGCCCTTTGCCTGGAAGCCTTCGACCAGCGCCAGCCCGCGCCGGCTGAGCTCTTCCGTGTAAAGCACCAGGTGCATCTCCCAGTTGGCGTTCAGCGCTTCTTCTGCCAGGCGCACGCCCTCCACCACGAAGGCATTCGCCTCGCGGCGCTCCCGGGTGTTGGCTTGCAATTTGCGCACCCATTGGATCTTGGGGTTGTGGACGGAGGTGATCATTGCGGTAAAATTGCCTAGGGAACTCATTTTAACATACAATTGCCTCTTGACTCTCCCCTTGGGGGAGGTTGTATACTGCTCATCGACTGGGGCCCACAGACAATGGACGACGGTTGTTGCAACAACCGTTGTCACAGGAGTACCGATGCTCAAGATTGGTGACTTTTCAAAGCTTGCACACGTGACGGTCAAAACCCTGCGTTACTATGCCGAGATGGGATTGCTCAAGCCGGTCTGGACGGAACGCTACAGTGGCTACCGCTACTACTCGCTGGAGCAGCTGCCGCGCCTGAACCGCATCCTGGCCTTGAAAGACCTGGGCTTCTCGCTCGAACAGATCCGCGCCATGCTGGACACTGAGCTTTCGACCGAAGTGCTCAGGCAGATGTTCAACCAGCGGCAGGACGAGCTGATGTCGCGGGTAGCCGAAGAACAAAGCCGGCTGAAACGCGTGGCGGAACGCCTGCAGCAGATCGAGCAGGAAGGACGCCTGCCGGGGGTGGAAGTGACCGTCAAGTCCATCCCGGTGCAGTGGATCGTCTCGCAGCGCACCAGCCTGGCGTACGCCGAAGCGCTGGAGGCAGAGACTCTCTCGCTGCGCCAGCAGTTGTCCGCCCAAACCCTGCGCCTGGGGTTGCGCAGCGCCCGCACCTGGATGGTGCTGCAGAACGCCAGCTCGTTCAGCGAGCGTGGCTTGGATGTGGAAGTGGGGCTGCTGCTGGACGAGTCGATCCCGCCTGGCAAGAGCTACCCGGGTGTGCACATCCGCCGCCTGCCGCCCATTGCCAGTATGGCTAGCTTGCTGCATGCGCGTGGGGAGCGTCCGCTGCAAGAGTCTTATGCCAGCCTGTACCGCTGGACCGAGCGCAACGGTTACCAGGTCACCGGGCAGCCGCGCCAGGTGCTCTTCGAGCAGGCTGAGGAGAAGTCGACCTATACCGAGCTTCAGGTGCCCGTGGAAAGCGCTTTAGAGCGCAAGCACAAGTACTTAGCCAACCCATATCGTAAGGAGAATGAAATGGAACCCAAGATCATCACCCGCCCAGGCTTTACACTGGTAGGGATGCGTTACTTCGGCAACAACCAGAACCAGGAGATCAGCAAGTTATGGGGCGCTGCCAACCAGCACCTCGACAAGGTCAAGAATGTCAACCCGGAATGGGGCGCCATCGGCCTGTGCACCACCGTGCCGGATGCCCCTCCCGGTGAGTTCGAATACGTCGCCGGCCTGGTGGTCAGCCAGGTGGAAGACCTGCCCGCCGGCTTTGTCGTACGTGAAGTGCCTTCGTACAAGTATGCCGTCTTCACCCATGTCGGCGCCCTCGATAAGCTGAAGGACACCTATGACTATATCTACAAGACCTGGCTGCCGCAGTCCGGTTACCAGATCGCCGGAAACATCGACTTCGAGTACTACGACCAGGACTTCAAAGACTTCGCCCCCGACTCGCGCTTCTACATCTACGTGCCGGTCAAGTAAGCGGTAAAGCAAAACCTCACAGGTCTCAGAGACCTGTGAGGTTTTCTAGGTAAGCTTTGTGTGTGTGAAATGGGGATATCTAGGCGGCTTTCGCCTTGGCA
>ERZ1649853.1145-NODE-1145-length-10553-cov-4.932559_pt1 | contig 10553 bp, 10 predicted proteins | sample MGYA00575353_ERZ1649853 | MGnify/ENA primary metagenome ERZ1649853 (study PRJEB40853, sample SAMN11349654) | freshwater sediment metagenome | isolation source: river sediment | host: Sediment | place: India: Okhla Barrage, New Delhi | collected 2017-02-21 ...
GGCGAACCCTTTGATCGGATCGAGTTTGGATAAATTGGGGACGAGGGGTTTGGTCGTAAAATTGAACCCGATCTGCAGCATCGTCCCCGCGACTCCGGCAACCGCGACAACGATGCTGATCGGGAGGGCCATGATCAGAAATTCGCGAAACGTGACGACCGCCATGTCGAACAGAAGCTCCCGGTCGACCGGCTGCGTGATCAGCGAGAGATAATAGCGCGACAGATCGAGCATCCGTTCGGCGATGAAGTTGAACAGGATCAGCAGCCCCAGAATGGCAACGAACAAAACCGCAACCCCGACGATATCCTGGCTTTTGGCGACGTTCCCTTCCTGCCTGGCGTCTTCGATCTTCTTGGGGGTGGGTTCCTCGGTCTTTTCTAAATCGTCAGCCATTCATCATCCTAGCGTAGGTCGCAGAAACCTTTATTGGCAATGCACTGCATTGCCATCCTTCAGTGCCATAGCGGCGAGCGCAGAGAGCCGGAACTTTGTTTCGGCTCTCGTTCAAAACGAAAAAGAGCGTCAGTCCATTTTCATCGAAATATCGATCCAGTTGGCCTGATGGATCAGCGAGCCGGTGCTGATCGCATCGACCCCCGTGCGGGCATAGCGCTCAATCGTCTCCAGCGAGATGTTGCCGCTCGCTTCGAGCAAAACATTCGGATAATATTCGCACCGGTACGCGACGATCTCGGCGAGCGCTTCGGGAGGCATGTTGTCACACATCACAATGTCGGCCCCCGCCTTCATCGCCTGTTTGACCATCTCGAAATCTTCGGCCTCGATCTCGATTTTGGCGGTGAAGGGGATCTTTTTACGCGCCTCGGCCATGAAGGCTTCCAGATTCCCAATCGTTTTGAGATGGGTGTCCTTGAGCATCAGGGCGTCATCGAGCCCCATCCGGTGGTTCGTCGCCCCGCCGATCCGGGCCGCGTATTTTTCGAACGTACGGAGCAGAGGACGGGTTTTTCGGGTATCGAGAAGCTTCGTGCCGTAGGGGGCGATCCGATCAACGTACCGGCGGGTCAGCGTCGCGATCGAACTGGCGTGCAGCAGGATGTTCAGCAGGGTGCGCTCAATCCGCAGCAGCGTATGCGAATCGCCCGAAAGCTCCATCAGCACCTCCCCTTTGGCGAATCGCTCGCCGTCGTGTCTGTGCCAGACGATCACAAACCCTTCGATATGGGACAGGACGTTCAAATACGCTTCACCGGCTAGAACGCCGTCGCTTTTGGCGATGATTTTCGCACCGGCACGCACGGGCTCGGAAACGCGGGCATAGAGGTCCCCCCGTCCGATGTCTTCGGCCAGGACCTCGCGGATAAACGACTCGATCATAGCGCCATCATCCTCTCAAGAGCCACCCTCGCCCAGTATGCCGTATCTTCGTCCACCTCGATCTCGTTGATCGGGTGCCCCTCTTCGATCGCCTTGAGGGTATTGTAGAGATCTTCGAGGGTCGTTTCGTTCATCGTCGGGCATTCGGGTTTCGTACTGGAGAGGACGTAAGTGTTTTTGGGCCGGAGGCGGTTGACCATGTTAAACTCGGTCCCGACCGCCACTTTCTGATCCTCCGGAAGCTCCGTAATGAACTTGATGAGCTGGGAGGTCGATCCGATGAAATCGGCTTTTTCACACACGGCCGGGTCGCATTCGGGGTGGACGGCAATCAGAATTCCCGGATATTTGGCCCGGTAGAACTCGATGTCCTCGACCGTGAACAGCTGATGGACCGAGCAGAATCCGTCGTAACAGATGATGTCGGCCTCTTTGGGATCGCGCCCGTCCCCGATGACGCACGAGCGCAGCCCCATCATCCGGGCGATGTTCTGCCCCAGACAGCGGTCGGGGACGAATAGGATCTTTTTCCCTTCGGCAAGCGCTTTTTCAATAATCGTTTTCGCATTCGAGCTGGTACAGACCATCCCCCCCATCTTCCCGACCCGAGCTTTGACGGAGGCGTCGGAGTTGATGTAGGTGATCGGGAGAAGATCGGAGCTTTTGATACCGCTCGCTTCGAGTTTTTTGATCGACTCGTCGAAATAGAGGCCATCGATCATTTTGGCCATCGCGCAGCAGGCGATTTTCGGCATCACAACCCGCTTGTTCGGGCTCAGGATCTTGACGCTCTGCCCCATAAACCCGACGCCGCAAAAGACGACGAACTCTTTATCGTCCGCCATCGTCCGCTTGGCCAGTTCCAGCGAATCGCCGGTGATGTCCCCCATCTCGAACACTTCGTCACGCTGATAGTAGTGGGCAACGACGGTGACGCTGAGCCGTTTTTTGAGATCGATAATTTTTTGTTTCAACGTTTCGGTATTCAAACCTCTCATCCTTCATTGTCGAATAAACGGTTATTATAGCCTATCGATCACCACTTCCATCTTGAAGGGATCAAAGATTTCCGTCCGTTTTTAGTTGGTTGTAACGATCGGTGCATTATAATACGCTCACATTATCGTCCCTCAACGCGAAAGGTCACTATGGATTTTCTCTATAATCTCAATGTTCAGTTTTATCTGGCTGCCTATCTCCTCGGCGGGATCCCCTTTGGCCTCATCCTGGCAAAACTGTTCGCCGGCGTCAATATCAAGGAGGCGGGGTCGATGAGCATCGGCGCCACCAACGTCTTGCGTGTCGTCAAAGAGAGCAATCCGAAACTGGCCAAAAAACTCGGTGCGGCGACGCTGGCCCTCGACGCCCTCAAAGGGATTGCCGTCGTCCTCGCCGCCAAATACTTCGAGCTCTCCGACAGTGCCCAGTGGCTCGTCGCCGTCCTCGCCGTCATGGGCCACTGCTTCAGCCCCTACCTGTGGTTCGAAGGGGGCAAAGGGGTTGCAACGGGGATGGGGGTCATGGCGGTCATGCTCCCGATCGAAACCGCCATCGCTCTGCTCGTGTGGCTCATCGCGGCAAAAACCGTCCGCATCTCGTCGCTCTCGTCGATGCTCGGGCTGTTGGCTCTCGTCATCGCCTCATTCGTCATCCATCCGGAAATGTTCCATGCCCCGGTCCTCTTCATCGCCTTTATCCTTTTCTACAAGCACATCCCCAATTTCGTCCGCCTGGTCAAAGGGGAAGAGAAGCGGGTCGTATGACGATCCTGATCGAGGATCTGAAGTTCGCGGCGATCCTCGGCATTCTCCCATTTGAACGGACAACGCCGCAGTCGATCCGCATCGACTGCACCCTCGGCTACACGTACGAGGAGGGGGCGTTCATCAACTATGCCGACGTCGCCGCCCTGATCGTCGAGACGATGCAAGAGGGGCAGTTCGAACTGATCGAGACGGCGCTGACAGCTCTTTCCTCGGCCCTCAAAACCCGTTTTCCCCGCATCGAAACACTCACGCTGACGATACGCAAGCCCGACATCCTCTCAAATTGCAGCGTCGGGGTTCAGCAAAACTTTTCTTTTTGATTATCGCCCCCTGCGCAACCCTACGTTTATGTTACGAACGCTATAATGACGCATTATCAGCAGTCAAAAGGAGCAAATTATGATGTACAAAGCAACAATCTCGGCCGTAATGGCCGGTTTTTTGTTGATCGGATGCGCCGGTACCGAAACGGGGACCAGTCTTTCCAAAACGCAGACAGGGGCCTTGATCGGCGGTCTTGCCGGAGCGGTTGCCGGAGCGGCGACGGGAGATCACAGCGCCAAGCGGATCCTGATCGGGGGGGCTCTGGGAGCCGCCGCCGGAGGGGGGATCGGCTATTACATGGACAAGCAACAAGAAGAGCTGAACAAGGAACTTGCCGGCAGCGGCGTAGAAGTTGAGCGGCAGGGGGATACGATCAACCTCAACATGCCCGGCGGAATCACCTTCGACACGGGCAAAGCGAACATCAAACCCAACTTCAATCCGGTACTCGATGACATCGCAGGCGTTCTCGTCAAATATCCCGAAACCAAAATCGAGGTACAGGGGCATACCGACAGCGTCGGGGACAACGCCTCCAACCTGACCCTCTCGCAGCTACGGGCCCAGAGCGTGAGCTCGGCGCTGATGCAGCGCGGTGTCACCTCGGATCGGATCCGCTCCGTCGGATACGGCGAAACGATGCCGGTAGCTTCCAACGACACCGCCGCAGGCCGCGAAGCGAACCGCCGCGTCGAGATCAAAATCATTCCGAACCCGGCCAAATAAATCATCTAATACGCTTCCCGGGCAAAGCCCGGAAAGCGGCGGGGACAAAGATGTCCCCTGCACCCCCCTAAAGCTTTCCCCTGTCGGGAAAGATTATTCGCAGTTACTTCTTCTCAGACTCCATGAACAAGGCGTATAATGCAGTTTTGCGACGACACTCGAAAAAGTTTTTTTAAAAAAAATTGAAAAAAAGTTTAAAAATTTCTAAAAGTATGTTATCATTGCGGGAAAATTTCGCACCGAGGAACGTGAATGCGTATTCTGATCATTGAAGATGAAGTAACCCTCAACAAAACCCTTGCAGAAGGGCTCAAAGAGTTCGGTTACCAAAGCGATGTCGTCGAGACTCTCAAAGACGGGGAATATTACCTCGACATCCGTAACTATGACCTGATTCTGATGGACTGGATGCTCCCGGATGGCAACAGCGTCGACATCATCCCCGACATCAAAACCAACACCCCAAAAACTGTCATCGTGGTCCTCTCGGCACGCGATGACAACGAAAGCGAAATCGAAGCGCTCCGCGCCGGTGCCGACGACTACATCCGTAAACCGTTCGATTTCGACGTTCTCGTCGCCCGCATCGAGGCGCGTCTGCGCTTCGGCGGCAGCAACATCATCGAGATCGACGATCTGACGATCAATCCCGAAGAGGAAAAGATCATCTACAAAGAAAAAGAGATCGAGCTCAAAGGAAAACCGTTCGAAGTATTGACTCACCTCGCACGCCATCGCGACCAGATCGTCTCCAAAGAACAGCTTCTTGACGCGATCTGGGAAGAGCCTGAGCTCGTCACCCCGAACGTCATCGAGGTCGCGATCAACCAGATCCGCCAGAAGATGGACAAACCGCTCGGCATTACGACAATCGAGACGGTCCGTCGCAGAGGATACCGCTTTTGTTTTCCAAAAGAAGCATAAGACGCCGCTTTCTTTTCCAGCTCATTGTCGCTTCGGCGGCACTTGTGCTCCTTTTCTCCTCCTTTTTATACCTTTTTATCAAACAATCCATTCTCGATGAAAAACAGGCCGAACTGATCACTTTTGCCGAAAATGTCTCCGCCTACCGCTCCCTTCTCGCATCGACCCAGAACAACGCCGATGCGGCGATGGGGCTCAGCGTCGAGCTGATCACCCTCTCTGCGGATGCGGAGTATCTGGAGTTTTACGAAACGGAGCGCGAAGACAAAACGACAACGCTGACCCTGATCTACCCGTTTGATTTCGCCAAGGCCTCCTACCTCAAGGTCAGCCGCGACATCACCCCTACCAAGCGGCTCCTGCGTAAAATCCTGAACTCCATTTTTCTGATCAACGCCGTCGGCTTCATCGTCATTATCCTCTACGCCATCGCTTTCTCCAAAATGCTGACGACTCCGATCAGCAGCCTCAGCCGGCGCCTTGCCAACATGAACGAACACCTTCTGCGTCCGATCAAGGTCGAACAGCTTCCCGATGAATTCGAGCCCCTCGGAGAGACCCTTAACCGCCTGATGGGGCGGATCCAGAATTTTGTGAAATACCAAAAAGAGCTCTTCATCGGGGCGGCCCACGAGCTCAAGACTCCCCTGGCGGTCATCAAACTGAAAAACCAGGTAACCCTCATCAAAAAGCGGACCCCCGAAGAGTACATCGAGGCGATCAAGATCACCAACCAAAGTGTCGACGAGATGAACAAAATCGTCGCCAACATCCTCAACATCGGACGGCAGGAGGGGGCACAGTTCGAAGCCCCCGTCGAAATCGATCTGATCACGATCCTCAAAAAATGGGCGGGTGATTTTGCCCTTCTGGCCCAAAGCGAGAACAAAACCCTGAGCGTGCGACTCGAACCCGATTCCTTTACCGCCGTCTTGCAGGTGACCCTTCTGAACCAGATACTGCAAAATTTCCTCCAAAACGCCCTGAAATTCACCCCGGAAGGGAAAACGATTCTCTTCCAAAGCTACCTTGAGGGGTCGGATATTTTCATCGAAGTGATCGATGAGGGGTGCGGCATCGATGAAAACATCGATCTCTTCGCCCCTTTTACCCGGCAGGGGAACAAATCGGGGGTGGGGCTGGGATTGTTTCTGGCCAAAAGCGCCGCCGAAGCGATCGGTGCGCAGATCTCCCTAAGCAACCGGAACGACGGTATCGACGGTACCCTCGCCCGCCTCGTCCTCCCCTCCAAACTTTGCTGCGTCCTCCCCCAGCGCTAAAGCAAAAGCGTTTAAAAATGCTCAAAGGTTGCTTTCGCTATAAATCGCGCATCAACGAAAAACAATCGAGGTTTAACCCATGCCACTAATGATAGTCGATGAATGTATTGCGTGTGACGCCTGCCGCGAAGAGTGCCCGATGGATGCGATCGAAGAGGGAGATCCGATCTACATCATCGATCCGGACCGCTGCACCGAGTGCGTCGGAACTTACGATGAGCCGGCATGTATCGCCGTCTGCCCCGTAGACTGTATCGTCCCGGACAAAGACAACGTCGAAACGATGCAGGAGCTTCTCTACAAACACCAGCAGCTGATGGAGGAAATGCAGTAAATGGCCAAATGTACCGCCGTTATCGACATCGGAAGCAATTCGATGCGGATGGCGGTATTCCAAAAGAGCAGCCGTTTTGCGTTTCACATCATCCACGAAGTCAAAAGCTCCGTGCGGCTTGGAGAAAATGCCTACCGCAATGGTGGGAACCTTCAGCCCGAGCCGATGGAGCGAACCTTCAGCGCGCTGAGGGAATTTCTCTCGGTGGCCCGTTCGTTCGGTGTCCGCAAAACCCTGTGCGTTGCCACGTCCGCTCTGCGGGACGCCCCCAATTCCGCCGAACTGATCGGCCGTGTCCGCCGCGAACTCGGTCTGCAGATCAAAATCATCGATGGTGAAAAAGAGGCTTACTACAGCGGCCTGGCCTGTGCCAACCTCCTCCCCTCTATCGACGCGGTCACCGTCGACGTCGGCGGGGGATCGAGCGAATTCACCCTGCTGCAGAACGGGAAAGTAGAGAGCCTTTTTTCCCTCAACATCGGCACCGTACGGCTCAACGAACTCTACATGGAACGCAACGACCTCAAAGGGGCGATCAGCTACATTGACGAGGCGCTCAAATCCCTCCCCCCTTTCGAAACCGATTCTTTGATCGGAGTGGGAGGAACGTTTCGCGCCATCACCCGCTCTTTGATGAAAAAAGAACACTATCCGCTCAAAAAGCTCCACGGCTACGAGACCGACGAACCCCGTTTCAGCGCCTTTTGTGCCCAGATCCAGGAAGCAACCCCCAAAAAGCTCAAAACCCTCTACATCAAGCCCGACCGTTACGATACGATCAAGGCGGGAACCCTCATTTTCCAGCGGATCATACGCCATCTAGGGGTGTCGCGTCTCGTCTGCAGCGGCGTAGGGGTACGCGAGGGGGTTTATCTGGGGGATCTGCTACGAAATTCCGGAGGGTCGTTCCCCTCCAATTACAACCCGAGCCTGCGCTACCTTCTCGATACCCATGCGGTCCACAGCGACCACGGAACTCAGTGCGCCCGTCTTGCGGGGCGGATTTACGACCTTCTCGACGTTCATCTGGGGCTTGAGGGGAGATACCGCAGCGAACTCGTCATGGCAGCGAAGCTGATCCCGATCGGGATCGGTACCCGCTATTATGCCTATCAGCGCCACAGCCACTATCTGGCGCTCCATGCCCTCGATTACGGGCTGACCCATCCGCAGATCGTTCTGATTTCCCATCTGCTGCTGTTTAAAAAAGGGCACGCCTCTTCCGAGCTCCTCCCGAAAAACGGCTACGAGAGCCTCCTCCCCGATACGCAGAGCCTCGATCTCCTCTACGCGGTGCTGTGGCTTTCCCATATTCTTCTCGCAGCGCGGACCAATGCCGATGCGATCCGCATCGAACGTACCGAGGGGGGGCTCGCCGTTTCGGGAGAAAACCTCTACCTCGCGAAAGAACAGATCAAAAACATCGTTTTTCCCCCCCATCTTACCGTTACTTTCAACGCCTAAAGGAATCCATGCATGGCAGGCACCAGCCTTTTAATTCTGATCGATGACATTACCCTTCTTCTCGACGACGTCGCGGCAATGAGCAAAGTCGCCGCCAAAAAAACGGCCGGGGTCCTCGGAGACGACCTGGCCCTCAATGCCCAGCAGGTCTCGGGAATCCGAGCCGAGCGGGAGCTTCCCGTCGTCTGGGGGGTTGCCAAAGGGTCCTTCAAAAACAAACTGATCCTCGTTCCCGCAGCTCTGGGGCTCAGCGCATTCGCTCCGTGGTCGATCACCCCGATTCTGATGGTCGGCGGGGCCTATCTGTGTTATGAGGGGTTTGAAAAAATCGCCCACCCGTTTCTCCACTCCAAAGCCGAAGAGGAAGCCGAGCACGAAGCCCTCATCGAAGCGTTCCACAATCCCGAAGTCGATCTCGAAGCGTATGAAAAAGAGAAAATCGAGGGGGCAATCCGGACCGATTTCATCCTCTCGGCCGAAATCATTGTCATCGCGCTGGGGACCGTCGCCGACAAGGACATCCTGACCCAGACGATGGTCGTCAGTGGAATCGCCGTCGCGATTACGATAGGTGTCTACGGCCTCGTCGCCGCGATCGTCAAGATGGACGACGCGGGGCTGCACCTGCTGCAGACCGCTCCCGAAGGGAAACGGGGCGCCGTGCAGCGCAAAGTGGGATCGGGGCTGCTGAGCTTCGCCCCCAAACTGATGAAGATACTGACCGTCGTCGGAACGGCGGCGATGTTCCTCGTCGGGGGGAGTATCCTCCTCCACGGCATCCCGGATGCCCACCATATCGTCGAGGGGGCCGTCCATGCCGCACAAAGCATCCCTGTAATCGGCGGTGTGCTGGGGTGGATGACCCCGGTATTGCTCGATGGTCTTTTCGGGGTAATCGCAGGGGGAATCGTCCTTGCTACTGTCGCAGCCGTATCAAAAGTCGTGGGATTGTTCAAAAAATAGATTAGAGGCGCGTGCGGAACATCCCGCCTTCGAAAAGGAGACTGAACGCTTCGTTCGGCACAACGAAAGAGCAACGCTCTGTCGTTTAAAACCGCTGCCCGATCGTAAATTCGAAGGCGGTTGTGTCGTCTCCGGGCTTGTCGCCGATCGGGTTGGCAAACACCAGCTGCAGCGGCCCGACGGGGCTGAACCATTCCAGTGATATCCCATAACCTCCCCGTTTTATCTCGCTGAGGCTGCTCTCCCCGATCATCCCGTAATCGACGAATGCCGTCGCCCGCATCCGCGCTTCGGGTACAAGGGGGAAGCTGAACTCCAGGCTATTCGAGAAAGTCTGGGTTCCCCCGGTCTTAAACGGCTCTTTGGTCGGATCGGTCGCGTCCAGTTGCACCGGCGAGAGCGAATACCCCTGGTATCCGCGGACCGATCCGATCCCCCCCATGTAGAATTTCTCGCCCAGCGGAAGATAACCGCTCTCGTGCACGTAGTTGAAACGGGCCTTATAGCGAACGATCAGGTCGAAATCGGTCAGCTTCTGCAGTCCCTTGTAGGCGCCGAAACTGGTACGGCTTTTGAGAAAATCGGCGTCCCCTCCGAGCCCTGCTTTTTCGAAACTCTGGGAGAAGGTGAACCCTTCGCGGGGGATGTAGTAATCGTCGGTGTTGTCAAACGTCGCCGACATCATGACGGAGCTTTTGGCGTAGTTCTCGTAATAGCGGGGGTCGAGCGTCGTGATCGTCGTATCAATGTCGCTGTAATCGTTTTTCGAGTAGTTGTACCCCACGTAGCCGCTCAGATAGCGGTTGAAACGGTGTCCCGTCCCGACACTCATCCCCATCGACGACACCGAATAGCTGTCGTATTCGGTCGAGCTGTCGAAGATCGAGAAGTTTCCGCTGAAGTCGCTGTCGTTGAGGCGGGGGTTGGAGATGTTGAACGAATAGTTGCTGGTCCGCTGCGAACGCTCGAGGTTGAGCCCCACGTTAATCCCCGATCCGAAGATGTTCCGGTCGCTGACCGCAACGCTGAGGAGGATTCCGCCGAAACTGCCGTATCCCCCCCCGATCTGGATGTTCCCGGTCGGGGCCTCTTTGGTCTGGACGATCAGATCCATCGTCTCGTCGTCGATCCGCTTCTCTTCGATCGTGTTGCTCTCGAAATACCCCGTCCGGCCGACCGCGTTACGGGAGTCTTTAAGGTTGGTGAGACTGTAGGTGTCTCCGGGGGCCAGGAAAAGCTCCCTCCGTACGATACGGTCGAGGGTGCGGTTGTTCCCGGAGATGATGACGTTGCGGATCTTGACCTTCTTGCCCGGGTTGATCCGGTAGACGACGTCGACGCTTTTGGTCTCCTTGTCCTTGCGCAGGTCGGGCTGCACCTGCACGAACGCATACCCCAGATCAGCAATTTTTGTTTTGATCCGCTCGGCGT
>ERZ1649853.1146-NODE-1146-length-10545-cov-5.464919_pt1 | contig 10545 bp, 8 predicted proteins | sample MGYA00575353_ERZ1649853 | MGnify/ENA primary metagenome ERZ1649853 (study PRJEB40853, sample SAMN11349654) | freshwater sediment metagenome | isolation source: river sediment | host: Sediment | place: India: Okhla Barrage, New Delhi | collected 2017-02-21 ...
GAGGCCCTCCTGGAGGAGGCGGACCACCGCCTGCCCCGCCGACCGGGCCAGCTGGGTCCGCCGGGCGTCCACGGCCGGGATGGTGCCACTGCCGGGCAAGGACATTCCCAGGGCCTCGGTGAGGCAGTTCATGGTGTTGGCGGTGAACATCCCGGCGCAGCTGCCGCAGCCCGGACAGGCCGCCTTCTCCAGTTCCGTCAGCTCGGCCGGCGTCATCTTCTTCTGGGCGGCCTTGCCCACGGCCATGAAGACGCTGTTGACGTCCACCTTCTGGCCGTCCAGGTGGCCGGCCAGCATGGGTCCGCCGCTGATGAAAATGGACGGGACGTTAAGCCGCAAGGCGGCCATGAGCATTCCCGGGACCACTTTGTCGCAGTTGGGTATGAAAACCAGGGCGTCGAAGGCGTGGGCCTGGGCCACGACCTCCACCGAATCGGCGATCAGCTCCCGGCTGGGCAGGCTGAACCGCATGCCCGGATGGTTCATGGCGATCCCGTCGCAGACGGCGATGGTGTTCACCTCGAAGGGTGTTCCCCCCGCCTGGCGCACGCCGCTCTTCACTGCCTCGGCAATGTCGCGCAGGTGGACGTGGCCCGGAACGATCTCGCTGAAGCTGTTGACTACCCCGATGAACGGCTGCTCCAGGTCCTTGTCGGTGCAGCCCAGCGCCCGCAGCAGTGTGCGGTGTGGGGCCCGCTCGATGCCCTTCTTGACTACCTCGCTCTTCATAATCAGCACCTCTCAGCGCCCATATTCATTATTCAGCACGATGCGTAATATCATAGCGAAACGCCGCTGCTTTGGAAAGCTGGAAGGGCGGGCCGGCGCCGCGGCCCGGGGGGGGGCAGCGAACGCGCCGGCGGCGCCCCTGGACTTGTGCTAGACTCTCTGCCGGCTGAAGCCCCGTCGGGCTGCGCCTGATGGGGTCATCTCACCAGCGTTGAAGGAGGTGCGTATGTTCGACAAGGGCAAGATCGAGGTCGCCGTTCCCAGGACCCACTTTGCGCCTGGAGAGACGATCTCGGGCCAGGTCACCCTGACCGTCAAGAAGCCGGTGGCGGCCAAGGGGGTCATCATCTCGCTGATCGGAGAGCGGACCACCACGCACGGAGGAGGCCTGGCCGGCGGAGACAGGAGACAGGAGAAGCAGCGGGTCTACGATTTCAAGGTCAACCTGGACGGCGAGAAGGAGTACAGCCAGGGAGCGGAGTACCCCTTCGAGATCCAGATACCGGCCGACATCCTGAACGTGGGAGGCCCCCAGCTCGAAGGCGCGGTGGGCCAGGCGGTCAAGATCGCCCAGGTGGTGACCGGCGGGGGCAGCTCCACCAGATGGCACCTCGAGGCGAAGCTGGACGTCCCGCGGGGCATAGACGTCAAGAAGGACGTCGATACTACCATCGGCTAGACGGGCGCCGCGGCCCCGTCCCGGCATCACCCGCTGCCCTCGGGGGTTTGCGTGGCTGTCCGCGGTGCCCTAGAATCAGGGCGGATATGGAGCCGGCAGGGCTAGTCTCCCCGGGCTAGCCCCGTCGGCGTTTGCGAAGGAACCGTGAACCTTTCATTCCTCACGAAGCTGGCCATCGACTCGGAGGAGTCCGGCCGGCTGATCCGCGACATGCGCCAGCGGCCGGGCGAACGGGTGGTAGCGGCCCACCCGGCGGCGCGGCCTTACCTGGTGGCCGCACTGCACCGTGAGCTGGGCCTTCCCGTGCTGGTAGTGGTGCCGACTTCACAGGACGCCAGGGTCTTCTACGAGCAGCTGCTGGTCTGGTGCGACGGCCGGACCAGGGTCCTCCTTCTCCCCGGCGACGGACCCGGTTCCCCGGAGCGCGGGGGGCGGGACCCCTTCCACCAGCAGCAGCGGCTTAAAGTGCTGGCCGGTCTGGCTGGCGTCGGTGGTGGAGGGCGCGACAGCGGAAGCCCGATCGTGGTGGCTGCCGCGGCCGCCGCGGCGGCCCGGACCGTGGCTATGAGCGAGTTCGCCGCCAGCCGCCATGAGGTGAAGCAGGGCGCCGAGGTCAACCTGATGGAGATGCTGGCCAGGTGGAGTAGGATGGGCTACCGCCGCGAGCACCTGGTGGAGGTGCCGGGCACCATGAGCCACCGCGGCGGCATCCTCGACGTCTTCCCACCCAACAGCGAGCTGCCCGTCAGGATCGAGCTGCTGGGCAACCGGGCCGAGAGCATACGCCTCTTCGACCCCCGGACGCAGCGGTCTCTGAGGACGGTGCCCACCGTCGAGGTTGTCGCCGCCACGGAGAAGGCCTGGCCGGCCACCGGCACGCTGATGACGTACCTGCCCGACGCGTCCCTGGTGGTCCAGGCCGACCCCGAAGGCATCCGGTCGGCCCTGGACGAAGAGACCGGAGACGAGGAGGGCGATGGCCTGACGACGGGCCCGGACGGCGGCCGCGGGCCCCGCGGGCCCGGCGAGCCGCCCCTGGGCTATGCTGAGTTCACCGACCAGGTTCGCCGTGCCAGGCATCTGCTGGCCCTGAGGCGGTGGTCCACGGCCGGCGCCGAAGCCGACTCGGCCATGTTCACCTCCCTGGCCAGCTACGGCAATCAGCTGAAGCCTTTCGTGGCCCAGACCAGGAACCTGGCCGCCGAGGGCTACCGGGTGCTGGTCGTCTCGCTCCAGTCCTCCCGGATCAGCGAAGCGCTGGGAGAGGAGGACATCCTGGCTGCACCTCTCCAGAGCATCGAGTACCTGCCGCCGCGTGGTTCCGTGACCCTGGTCCACGGCTCGCTGCCCGAGGGGTGGTCCCTGCCCCGCGAGCTGGCCGTCTTCACTGACGCAGAGGTCTTCGGCTTCTTCAAGTCGCCGCCGCCGGCCCGGAGGCCGTTGCCGCCCGACAGGACGATCATGCTGGACCTCTCGCCGGGGGACTACGCCGTCCACCTGGACCATGGGATCGCCCGGTTCCACGGCATGAAGAAGGTGCGGGTGGCTGACGTGGAGCGCGAGTACATGACGCTGGAGTATGCCACCGGGGACATGCTCTACGTCCCCACCGATCAGGCGGACCGGGTGAGCCGGTACGTGGGGTCCAGCGGCGACCCCCCGTCGCTGAGCCGTCTGGGCACGCAGGAGTGGTCCCGGGCCAAGCAGAGGGTCAGGGAATCCGCCCGGGACATGGCCGAGGGGCTGCTCAAGCTGTACGCTACCCGGGAGGTGCTCCCCGGCTTCGCTTTCTCGCCGGACACCGTCTGGCAGCAAGAGCTGGAGGCCTCCTTCCCGTACACGGAGACACCGGACCAGGTGGAGGCGGTGAGGCAGGTGAAGGAGGACATGGAAAGGCCCAAGCCCATGGACCGGCTGGTCTGCGGTGACGTCGGCTATGGCAAAACGGAGATCGCGCTGCGGGCGGCGTTCAAGGCGGTCATGGACCAGAAGCAGGTGGCGGTGCTGGTGCCCACCACGGTCCTGGCCCAGCAGCACTTCAACACCTTCAGCCAGCGGCTGTCCCGTTGCCCCATAAAGGTGGAGATGCTGAGCCGGTTCCGCTCCGATAAGGAGATGGAGGCCACCGTGGAAGGCCTGCGGAGCGGCACCGTCGACATCGTCATCGGCACCCATCGCCTGCTGCAGAAGGACGTGGCCTTCAAGGACCTGGGCCTGCTGGTGGTCGACGAGGAGCAGCGCTTCGGGGTGGGGCACAAGGAGCGCCTGAAGCAGCTTCGGAGGGAGGTGGACGTGCTGACCCTGACGGCCACGCCCATCCCCCGCACGCTGCACATGTCCCTGGTCGGGGTGCGGGACATGAGCACCCTGGAGACACCTCCCGAGGAGCGCCTGCCCATCAGGACCTATGTCTCCGACTATAACGAGACCCTGGTCCGCGACGCCATCCTCCGCGAGCTGGCCCGCCAGGGGCAGGTATTTTTCGTCCACAACCGGGTGCAGACCATCGGGCGGGTGGCCCGCCGCCTGAAGGAGATGGTGCCCGAGGCCGAGATAGCCTGCGGGCACGGCCAGATGAAGGAGGAGAAGCTCGAGGCGGTGATGCTGGACTTCTACCAGGGGAAGACCGATGTCCTGGTCTGCACCAGCATCATCGAGTCCGGTCTGGACATCCCCAACGCCAACACCATCATCGTCAGCGAATCGGACAAGCTGGGCCTGGCCCAGATGTACCAGCTGCGCGGGCGGATCGGCCGCAGCAGCACGCGGGCCTATGCCTACTTCCTCTACAGCAAGGGCAAGCACCTGACCCCCGCGTCCGAGAAGAGGCTGCAGACCATCTTCGAGGCCAGCGACCTGGGGGCGGGCTTCCGCATAGCGATGAAGGACCTCGAGATCCGCGGGGCCGGCAACCTGCTCGGCGCGGAGCAGAGCGGGCACATTGCCGCGGTGGGCTTCGACCTGTACTGCCAGATGCTCTCAGAGTCCATCAAGCAGATGAGGGCGCTGCAGGCCGGCCAGGAGCCGGCCGAGGTGTTCAAGCCCCAGGTACCGCCCGTCGTGGTGGACCTGCCCCTGACGGCCTACATACCGGAATCCTACGTGCCGGACCTGACCGCGCGGCTGGACATCTACAAGCGGCTGGCCCGGGCGGCGGACCGGGACCAGGCCGCGCAGGTGGGGGAAGAGATGGTGGACCGGTTCGGCAGGCTGCCCAAACCGGTGGAGAACCTTCTCTACCTGCTCGGCGTCAAGCTCCTGGCCGGCCAGCTGGGCGTGGAGTCCATCACCAAGGAGCAGGAGCAGATAGTCATCCGCTTCGGCGAAGGTCGCGGCCCGGAGGGGCTCAAGCTGTCGGCGCCCGAGCAATGGCTCAAAGTGGGGACCAGCCAGATGAGGCTCGACCTGAGGTACCTGACGCAGCGATGGCAGAAGGCCGTCGAAGACGTCCTGGTCAGGGTGAGGGACCAGCAGGGCGCGGCCGGCGGCCAGGGATAGCGCAGGCGCGCATGCGCGGTGCGGCCCGCTCTGTCGCCGCGCCGCCCGCGACCGCTGACGGTGGTGTCTCCCGGTCCTGCCCGGGGCTGAGTAGTCGTCGGATGTGAGAGCATTGTGATAGAACGGGACTCTCCTGAGACGAAGCTGGCACTCGCGTGAGGTACTCTGAGGTTGGACCCTGCGCCGATCGTCGCGTGCTGATCACCCGAAGCCGGGGACAGCAGAACGGTCACAGGGCCGATGCCGGGGGCCTGCTGGCGGTTCGGAGGCGAGACGCCAGCGGCTCACCGCGGCTTGGGGAAGGGAGGGCTCCAATGATAGCAGTTGCAGACACGGAGAAGAAGGAAGCCAGTCGCAGGGTTCCGCCTCCTTCGGGGGAGTTCACCAAGACCTTCCGGTTCGTGAACTACAAAGGGAAGCAGATCGGCATCGTGGATTTCGGCTATACCACGCCCGAAGAGGCCATCGCCGTGATGGTGGAGGGCCAGGCCCAGATCAGGAAGCTGCCGCCCAAGAGCGCGCTTATTCTCACCGACGCTACCCATGCGGTCTACAGCAGGGACAGCGCTGCTGCGCTCAAGGCCTTTTCCAGAGGGAACACTCCTTACATTAAGGCTTCGGCGGTGGTGGGGGTCGAGGGGGTGCTGTTCATCCTCATGCAGGCCGTCATCAGGGTGACCGGGCGGCACTACCATGTCTGCAAGACCCGCGCCGAAGCCATGGAGTGGCTGATCTCTCAGTAGGGAGAGGCCGGGCTACACGTGGTCGGCGAGCTCTTCCAGGGACCGGAGGCGCAGGCAGTCGACGGTCTCCGGGAAGAGCTCGTACCGGTCGATGAGCACCGGCGTCATCCCCACGCCCCGCGCCCCCGCCACGTCGCAGTCGGGCTGATCGCCCACGTAGACCGCCTCTGCGGCCCTCACCCCGGCCTCCCTCAGGGCCGCCAGGAAGATGGTGGGCCGCGGCTTCTCGGAGCCAACGTCCCTGGAGGTGACGACGTGGACCAGGTACGGGTCCAGCCCCAGCTGGCGGCAGACCGGCCGGATGTCCCGGTCGATGTTGGAGATGAGCCCCATTATCAGGCCGCGGGCCTTGAGTGTCCGGAGCATCGGCAGCACATCGGCGTACAGGGCGAAGTGCGGATCGGTGAACCTGCCCCTCATCTTCTCCATTACCAGCAACACGGTGCCCCGGTCTGACGGCAGGCCTGCGGCTTGCAGAATCAGCTGGCCGTACCTGGTGTGCAGGTCCGCCATCTCTGTCGCGGTGCGCCCCTTCAGCGGCGACCGGCCGTTCTCGCCGCTGTAGAACTGGTCTGCCAGCAGCAGCCCGCGGCTCAGATCCCCCGGGGCCACCTCGAATCCCAGGTCTCTGCAGGCCGCGGCATAGGCGTCCTCGCGCGGCGGGTGGTAGGTGGTGAGGGTGTTGAACCAGTCAAAGAAGATGGCCCGGATCACCGTTTCGCCTCCGTTCGTATTTTACGATATACTGTAGCTGCCTTCAAAAGGAGCTCTCATGCTGCACAGGTCCCGGAAGCTTTTCGACAACTTGTTCTGCTACATCTGGTCCGGCCACGGAAACAACAGCCACACCTACCTCTTCCCCAACGCGCTGAGAGGCGAGAGGCCGCATGTGATCGTGGATCCCGGGTTCGTGGTGAACGAGACCTACGAAGGCTGCCTGGATTCGTTGACCGATGCGATGGGAAGCGATGGATTCAGGGTGGAGGACATTGGACTCATCATCAACTCCCATGCCCACCCGGACCACTGCCAGGCGACGGAGACCATTGTGGAGAGGAGCACCCGGACTGACGGCAAGGGGAAGATCAACAAGGCCGTCGTGGCTATTCACCGGGAGGCCGACGAATACTATCGCATGGCCGGCGAGCGCATGTTCAACATGTTCGGCATGAAGGCGGTCAGGCTGGACCCCCTGATCCACCTGGCCGAGGGCGACCTGAACCTGGGAAGGGACGAGAAGCAGGTCGCCCTCACCGTCCTGCACACTCCGGGGCACTCGCCCGGATCTGTCTGTCTGTACTGGGGGGCGAAGAAGGTCCTCATCACCGGTGATCTGGTCTTCAACGGCGGCGTGGGCCGGACGGACTTCCCCGGAGGCAGTATCACCATCCTCAAGCAGAGCATCGAAAGAGTCTCGCAGCTGGACGTGGAGTACCTGCTGCCGGGGCACTCCACCGAGATGGGCAGTATCATCGAAGGCAAGCAGCGGGTGGAGCAGAACTTCCGCGCCATCAAGTTCATCATCTGACGTCTGCGACCGTGGAAACCGACGAGAGAATCCGCGATGCCATCGCCCATACCGAGCTGGTGCGGCCTCCGCGGCAGTCCCTGGCCACCTTCGGCGTGAGCGACATCCGCTACTACCTGCTGACGCAGCCGGTGTACACTGACATCACCGGCAACACGGAGGAGACGGTAGTCCGTGAAGGGAGGGTGATCGCCGAGAAGCCGAAGATCGTCACCCCCTACTATCTGATGAACCTCTTCCAGGGATTCGAGCATGGCCAGGAGTACGCCGAATACGTCCTGCGCACTTACGGCGCCAACGAGCCGGGACTCCTCTATCGGTACCGGAACGAGCCTGCCGGCATGAACATACTGGCCAGCCCGGTGGAGTCGGTCATCGAGAACATCAACCAGGAGATCGAGAGGTCGGGGAATCCGCTGACCGCCATCATCAAGGGCGTTGATCAGCTGTGGGACATCTCGCTGATGAAGTTTATCCATGACATCACCCGCCAGTCGCTCGGCAGCAACGTGATGGAGATGGGGATGCGCGGGATGCTGGGCATGGACGGCAGCATCCCCCGGCACGCCCGCTACATGATCGAGCAGCTTTTCCGCGAAGCCGCTGCCGAGAGGTCCAGGGTGTCCGAGCTGGAGGCCGAGCTGCGGCGATGGGGCCTTTTCGGTGAGTATGAGGATCGGTTCCTGGACCTCTTTCGCCGGAGATAGGATTGCGCTATCATCCTGGCAATGAGGCCTGGCAGGCCGGACACGGAGGGAGGACCTATGCTCAGACGGGAGGAGAGCGCCTACGTCGCCTTCGGGCAGTACTGGCTGCAGGCCCGGCAGCAGGAGAACACCCGTCTCTGGATGACGAACTGCATCAGCGGCGTCTTTGCGGCGCTCCTGGCGGTGATTGCCTGGGAGTGGCCCTCATTCTGGTACATTGCGGCTTTCGGGCTGGCGCTGTCGCTGTTCGGCTTCTTCATGAACCATGCGCTGAGGGTGCTGATGGTGCGCTACTCGCGGGTGGCCAACGCCCTCATGGACTCCGAGCTGCAGCTGGGAGACTACCGCCGGTTTGTAGAGGGCGGTGACAAGAAGGGGGTCCGGGGGGCGTGGGAGACCCTGTGGAGCGTCCACATCGCCTTCGTCCTCTTCTACGCCTTCGGCATCGGCGGTTGGGCAGCGCTGCTGACCATGACCCAGGGGGTTTTTGACTGGATAGTGATATTCACCTTCTTCGCCCTGACCATCTCGGCCCTCGTGTTCTACCGCGTGTTTCTCTGGCCGAGGGAGAGGGAGGCCGAGACGCAGCCCATAGTGTCCGAGAAGCGTCAGAGGGAGCGGCACAAGCCTGCCCTGACCCAGGACGATGCCGATCGATGATCGGGCCGATCGATGATCTTTTGACACCCCAATACCGCCACCCTAGAATGGACTGCTTGGAGAGGCCAATTGCACAAGAAGACCACCCTGGATAACGGCCTGAGGATTGTGACCGCCAGCATACCTCACGTGCATTCGGTCTCCATCGGTGTTATCGTGGGGGCCGGCTCCAGGTATGAGAGTCCGGGGCAGGCCGGCATCTCTCACTTCATCGAGCACCTCTGTTTCAAGGGTGCGAAGAAGAGGCCCACATCCAAGGACATTTCCGAGGCCATCGAGGGTGTCGGCGGTGTGCTTAACGGCGGCACCGACAAAGAGCTGACGATCTACTGGTGCAAAGTGGCCCAGCCCCATTTCCCGATTGCCATCGATGTCCTGGCGGACATGCTGTCGCACTCCAGGTTCGAGCCTGAGGAGATAGAGAAGGAACGGCAGGTGATCACGGAGGAGATCAACATGTCCTTCGATTCGCCGCAGTACCGCGTCGACCTGCTCCTCGATGAGGTCATGTGGCCCGACCAGCCCCTGGGGCGGGACGTGGCCGGCAGCAAGGCCACCGTGGCCAGGATGACCAGGAAGGACATGCTGCGCTATCTCAAGCGCCAGTACGTGGCCAACAACGCGGTGGTGAGCGTTGCCGGCGATATCACCCACAGGGAGATCGTGGCCGGACTGGAGAAGGGTTTCGGGCACTGGAGGCAGGCCGCACGCCAGGAGTGGGTCCCGGTGAACGGCCGGCAGCGGCGGCCCCGGATGAAGGTGGAGGAGCGTGACACCGAGCAGGCCCACCTCTGCCTGGCGGTGCCCGGACTGTCGCTTCGCGATCCGGACCGCTTCACCCTGGACCTGCTCAGCGCCATGCTCGGCGAGGGGATGAGCAGCCGCCTCTTCCTGGAGATCAGGGAGAAGAAGGGGCTGGCCTATGCCATAAGCAGCTGCGTGGACCATTTCCTGGACACCGGGGCCCTCACGGTCTATGCCGGGGTGGACCCGAGACAGGTGCCGGCCACGGTCACCGCCATCCTGTCCGAGCTCAGCCGGATAAAGGAGGGCGTCCCGGAACCAGAGCTGAGGAAGACCAAGGAGTACTGCAAGGGACGCATGCTGCTTCGGATGGAAGACACTCGCAGCGTCTCCTCCTGGATCGGCGGCCAGGAGTTCCTCCTGGGCCACATCCTGTCCATCGAGCAGGTCATTGCCCGGATCGAGGCCATCGGCGCCGGCGACATTATGAGGGTGGCCAGGGACCTGTTCCGGAGCGAGAAACTGAACTTGGCTGTCGTTGGCCCGGTGGACGAAGGGTCCCTCTCGGGACTGCTCCACTTCTAGACGCCCCCCGCTGCCTATTTGAGAACTCAATGCGAACCGGAGGGCGGCCGCTGAGACTCGCCTGTGACAAACTGCCTGTAACCTGAGACCACTCGTTCCACGCTGAGAAGGGAGTGTGTCGCCATGGATCAACAGACACCTGTTCTGCAGAGGCTCGCCGAGGCGGTCGAGTTGGTCAAGCAGCTTCAGCTGGAAAAGGATGAAGCCGTATTCCGGTCCCAGCAGCTGAAGCAGGACATAGAAGGGGCAGTGGCCATGTCCCAGGAGCTGAACCGGGAAAAGGACCAGGCCCTGGCCCGGGTCCAGCAGTCTAAGCAGGAGATGGAGAGCGCCATAGCCCTGTCTCAGCAGTTGACGCAGGAGAGGGACCAGGCCCTGGCCCAGGTCCAGCAATCCAGCCAGGAGAGGGATGGGGCCCAGGCCCAGGCCCAGCAGTTCAAGAGGGACATGGAAGGTGCCGTCGTCCTGTCTCAGCAGCTGAATCGAGAGAAGGAAGAGGCGCTGGCCAGGGCCCAGCAGCTCAGCCAGGAGAAGGACCAGGCCCAGGCTCGCGCCCAGCAGTCTCTGACGGAGAGGGATGAGGCCGTGGCCCAGTCCCGGCAGGCCAGCCAGGATCTGGCCCAGGCGGTGGCGCTGTCGGAGCAACTGAGGCAGGAGAAAGAAGAGGCGGCA
>ERZ1649853.1147-NODE-1147-length-10544-cov-9.436553_pt1 | contig 10544 bp, 9 predicted proteins | sample MGYA00575353_ERZ1649853 | MGnify/ENA primary metagenome ERZ1649853 (study PRJEB40853, sample SAMN11349654) | freshwater sediment metagenome | isolation source: river sediment | host: Sediment | place: India: Okhla Barrage, New Delhi | collected 2017-02-21 ...
AACGACGACATCAACACGGACTACATCATCTCAGGCAGGTACAAGTTCAAGATAGATGACATGAACGAGCTGGCGAAGCACGTCATGGAAGACATCGCCCCGGAGTTCGGGGCGAGAGTCAAGCCGGGTGACATCATCGTCGCAGGGAGGAATTTCGGGTGCGGCTCAAGCAGAGAACAGGCTCCCAGGGCGCTCAAGGCCGCAGGGATCTCGGCCGTCGTCGCGAAGTCCTATGCGCGCATATTCTACAGGAGTGCGTTCAACGTCGGCCTTCCTCTGATTGAATGCGACACGGACTGGATCAGCGACGGCGACCTCATTGTCGTATCCCTCGACTCTGGAGAAGTCGCGAACGCGCAGTCCGGGCAGAAGGTCGGTTTCTCAGCGATACCCAGGACGATGCAGATACTGCTCGAGGATGGCGGGCTCATCCCGCATCTCAAGAAGCACGGAGGATTCGCTTTGCGGTGATTGAAATGAACAAGATGATAATCCCGACGATACCAGGAGACGGGGTCGGCCCCGAGATATCCTCTGCTGCGAGGTCTTCTATCGAAGCAGCTCTCGCCGTCGCAACGGACGGCTCGGTCACAATCGAATGGGAGGAGATCCTCGCGGGCGAGGCCGCCTTCAGGGCAACCGGCGATTGGCTCCCGAAGGCGACCGTCGACAGGATCAGGGCCAGAGGCGTTGCACTCAAGGGCCCGCTCACGACACCCGTGGGCGGAGGCATCAGAAGCCTGAATGTCGCGCTCAGGCAGGCCCTCGACCTCTACTCGTCGGTCAGGCCTGTCAGGTACTTCAGGGGGGTGCCCAGTCCGGTCAAAGCCCCGGAGAAGATGGACGTCGTGATATTCAGGGAGAACACAGAGGATGTCTACAGAGGAATCGAATGGCGACGGGGGTCACCGGAGGCTGGCGAGATCATTGAATTCCTTAGGTCGAAGTACTCGATTGATGTCCCGGCAGACAGCGGGCTGGGACTGAAACCTATGTCAGAATTCGCCTCTAAGAGGCTGATCAGGTCGGCTGTGCTGTATGCGCTCGAGAAGAAGCGCAAGTCGGTCACGCTCGTCCACAAGGGTAACATCATGAAGTTCACTGAGGGCGCCTTCAGGGATTGGGGATACGAGCTCGTGCTCCATGAGTTCAAGAACAGCGCCGTCACCGAGGCAGATGTCATGTCAGCTGGAGGGCTCTTGCCCGACGGCAAGCTGCTGATCAACGACAGAATAGCCGACAACATGTTCCAGCAGATCATCACCAGGCCTGACGAGTATTCGGTGCTCGCGACGCCGAACCTAAACGGAGATTACCTGGCCGACGCGTGTGCAGCCCAGGTCGGCGGGCTAGGCATAGCACCGGGAGCGAACATAGGCGATGGGGTGGCGGTCTTCGAGGCCGTGCACGGGACGGCCCCGAAATACGCGGGCAAGGATGTGGCCAACCCGTGCTCTCTGATGCTTTCGGGGGCGATGATGCTCGAGCATCTCGGCCAGACGGACGCTGCGGGAGTCTTGGTTCGAGGCATATCCAGCACCCTCTCAGAGGGCATCATGACTCAGGATCTCACAAGACTAGGAGAAGGCATGAGGCCTGCCGGCACGAGAAGGTTTACGGACGAAGTCATCAGCCGCCTAGAATGACTCCACATCCTCTTCGATCTTGATCCTGGCCACCTCCCGCTTTCTGCGGTCGATGACTCTCTCGGTCACTGCGCTGAGGATAGTTGCCAGGATGGTCGTGCCCAGAATGACGATTAGGGTGACGTTAATGAAGAAGGCGGGCAGGTCGGGTTCGGCCTCCCATACTGCGACTCCAGCGAGAGCGACCGCAGGCAGCGTGGCGAGCACGGCGGCGGCGAGGCCGCGCGGCATCAGCCCCCAGAGCGCGAGGGCGTCCTCCATCTCGAGTCCGCCGATCTTCCAAGTCGCCATGCTGGTGAACCAGCGGACCAGTGCGATTGAGCTTATCAGGAGGAGTCCGGCGACCAGATGGACTTCAGTGAAGGTATCGAATCTGAAGAGCAGTCCGAGGTAGACGAAGAAGAACGTCCTCACGAAAAAAGTTATCTCGAAGTGGAACTGCTGGATGTGGCCGTCGGTGCCAGTTCTGAGCGAGACGGACGAGAGCCATCTGCGAACGAACTGCTTGTTCCCCAGTGACAGGCCGAACGCAAGCGCTGCCACAGCACCCGAGCTGCCGACCCCCTCGACGAGTCCTGCCACGACGAACAGGGCCGCGATGGTGATCATGTACGAGAGGGGTTGGTTGTGCAGTTTCTGAAGGGCGAACAGCCATACGATGCCAGCGGCGAATCCAATGACTCCGCCGACCAGAAACTTCATAATCAGATCCTCGGTCACGCGCACCAAGTCGAACTCGCCTATCTGGACCATGAGGATTAGCGTCAGGGCCCCTACGACAACCAGGACGTCGGTGATCGCGCTTTCCATTATCATGACGGCCTTTGTACGCGGTTCGATGTGGAGCTTGTTCGCGATCGGGATTACTATTGCGCCGCTCGTGCCGCCGACGATGGCTCCAAATGTGACGGAGAGCAGGAGGTCGAGGCCCATAATGAAATGCAGGGCTGCGGCCACCGCGAGCATTTCCAGGACGAAGGTCAGTATAGACATGAAGGCGGACAGCCTCATCGAGTCGATGACCGAGCGGATGTCGAGCGTGAGGCCGCCGTCGAAGAGGATGATGACGAGGGCGGCGGACAAGAAGAGGTCCCTGAACTCGTCTATGTTGCCCAGAGTCTCACTGGTGACCAGGCCGAACCGCTGCCCAAGCAGGTCGGGCCCGATGAGCATCCCGAGGAAGACCAGTATCAGCACATCTGGAATGCGGAATTTGTTGAATATCGCGTTCCCGAAGAACCCGATGAATATAACGGCTCCAATAGCCAAAAACGCGGTTACGGTGCCTGGTTCCATCGGACCTCACACTACAACGGCCTGGTCCCGCCTGCGCAGTATCCCATCCCTCGGCGGGCACGCCCTTCTCATCAAGAAAGGCTGAGCACGGTATTTCATTCTATTGGGCCGATTCTCGCGTGACATCCAGTGCTCGTGTGAGTGTCTCGTGGGCGAACCTAATATACGCCCAGAGCGGATTCACTCTCCCGATGACGATCGAGGGTATCGCGTCCACGGCCGCTGAAGCTCTTCACGGAGATTACGACGTCATCATAATCGGCGCTGGCCCCGCTGGTCTGGCCGCTGGCATTTATGCCAAGAGGGCCGGCCTCGACTGCGTCATACTCGAGAAGGGCATCCCCGGGGGCCAGGTGATCACGAGCCCGAACATCGAGAACTACCCGGGCTTCCCCGAGATCTCAGGCATGAAGCTGATGGAGACCATGGCAGAGCACGCCCGCAGGTATGTCGAGGTCCGCGAAGGCGAAGAGGTGCTGCGGATCAAGGGGGGCGACAAGTTCGACATCACGACCGCGTCTGGTAGGTACACTTCCAGGGCTATCATACTCGCAACGGGCTCTTCGCACAGGAAGCTGGGCGTGCCCGGCGAAGAGGGCATGACTGGCAAGGGTGTGAGCTACTGTGCCACATGCGACGGCTTCTTCTACAAGGGCAAGGAGGTAATCGTCGTCGGCGGCGGGAACACGGCCCTGACGGACGCGCTCTATCTCCATTCTATCGGCTGTAAGGTGTCCATCGTCCACAGGAGGGATTCATTCAGGGCGGACAAACACCTCCAAGAGAGCGTCTCGGAGAAGGGCATACCGCTCCTGATGGACACTGTCGTCGAAGAGATAGTCGAAGGCGAGGAGGTGACTGCGGTCAGGCTGCGCAACCTGAAGACCGGCGCTACGACGACGAAACCGCTGGACGGGGTCTTCGTCGCGGTCGGCGAGCTTCCGTCCAGCCAGCTCGCATCTGAGCTCGACCTCGAGTTGGACCCCGGAGGGTTCGTAATCGTGGACAAATCTTATCGGACGTCGGTTCCGTTCGTTTACGCGGCAGGTGACGTGTCGGGCGGCATCAGGCAGATCGTCGCGGCAGTCCACGGAGGCGCCGCAGCGGCACTGTCATGCTTCGAAGACCTCATGAACCCTTACTACCGCAGATGAGTCGCTCTATCTGGGCATGTGTTCGTCAAGGAACTCCGCGGACCTCTTATAGAGGTCCATCAGGTTCTTCCTCTTCCTTGGCCAGTGACCCTCGTCGGGGTATTCGTGGTACTCAGGTCTCTTGCCGAGTTTCTTGAGCTTCTCGACGACCGCTCTCGACTCAGTCGGAGGACACCTGACGTCTTTCGACGAGGCCGTCATCAAGAGAGGCGCCTGAAGTCTGTCCAGGAAGTAGATCGGCGACCTCTCCTTGAAGAACTCGGGGTTCTTGCTGAAGTCTCCCATCTTGCTCTCGTCGTATTTCTTCAGATACCCTCGCTCGCTCTCATGCTCGGTCTGCCAGTCGAAGAACCCGACTATCGAGACCCCTGCGGCCCACATCTCCGGGTGCTTCGTGAGAGACAGCATGCATGTGAACCCGCTGTAGCTGGCGCCCCAGTACCCTAGCCTGTCTCTGTCCACCAGGCCGGAGTCCACCAGGTACTTGCCCGCGTATACCGTGTCCAGGTAGTCTCCTCCGCCGAGGTCCTTGTCGTGCAGGTGGAGGAACTTGCGGCCGTAGCCAGTGGAACCTCTGTAGTTCGGCTTGATGACGACGAAACCCTTTTCCAGGAACATCATCGTAAGCTGGTCCCAGTAGTTCGTGTCGACCATCTCTGGCCCGCCATGGGGATACACAATCCCCGCCCTCCTCGAGCGGTCCTTCGGGATGTACAGGAGCGCAGGGATTTGGACGCCGTCGAACGAACGGTATCTCAACACCCTTGGCTGGACGAGTAACTCCTTGGGGAGCACCCTCGTCTGGAACTTCGTGATGCGCCTCGTCTTGGCCATGGTCGCCACGTAGACCTCCTCGGGCCTCGCGGCCGACCCGTTCACGAAGGCCAGCCTCGCCCCGTCTGGCGACCACTTCGGGACCCTGGTCGTCCCATCCGGCGGGGATACGACCTTTGTCTTCTTGCCGGACTTGACCTTCAGGACGACTTCGGGCTCATCGACCTCGAGATATGAGAGGCTCTTCCCGTCCGGCGACCACGCCGGGCAGTACTTTTCGTTCTTGGACTTCACGAGCCATTTCGTCTTGTGGGAGCGCACGTCCAGCTCTCCCACATCGAACGCGTCGTTCTCGTTGGACAGGAACAGCATGCGCGCTCCGCAGGGGTGCCACGGGGTCGGCCCACCGAAGTCCCCGACGAGCCCGTGCTCGACGTTCTTCTTGGCCAGGACTCTCTTGCTCTTGGCCTTCCACGGGTCGACCAGAGACACGTAGTTGTCGTCGCCGACGCCCGTCTCGTACGCAATGAAGTCCCCGCGCGGAGACCATGAGAAGTTCTTGATCGGAAGGTCCTCGTTTGTGAGTTTCCGGATCTTGCCACCCTTTGAGCCTATGAGGTACAGGTTCTCGATGTCATCCTGTCTGTTTGACAGGAACGCAATCCATTCGCCGTCGGGCGAGAACTCGGGCTCGAAGTTGTCCTCAACACCGTCCGTGACCTTCTTTGCGCCCTTCCCATCAGTGCCGACAACGACAATATCGTGGTTCTCGTCCCCTTCGAAGTCCATGTGGTACGCAATCCGTGCGCCGTCAGGTGAATACGTGGGGTGCATGAGTGACTGGTCCGCGGACTTGAACTTCCTCAACCCGCCCGTGGCAAGGTCCAGCGTGGCCAGTTCCCAGTTCGTGCCCCGGTTTATGCAGCACATGGCCTTCCTGCCGTTCGGGTGGATGTCGAAGTCGTTGATGTCTATGGCGCTGAAGATGCTCGTGATGTCGAGTTCCTTGGACATGTTTGCCCTCTCGACCCGAATCACCTTCTCCGATTTCCCTTTTTGTATGCGGGGGCTCATAGCTCCAGCTGGAGATGGTGCAGCTCCGCCCGGTGCAGCTCTTCCCTGATCAGAAACCCCTTGTCCACGAACCCCCTCCTTTCGAACCACTGGACGGGTCCGTTCGGGAACACGCCATCGGTCGATGCCACCGTCGATAATGTCTTGAAACCCCTCTCGCGCAGGCTCTTCATTAGGGCATCGAGAGGATATCCTCTGAAGTCCCTCTTGTCGTCGGAGACATAGGAGCAGGTCAGGAAAGCGTTGTCCCTCCTCTTGTCCGGGATAGGATAAGGCACGTGCGTCGAAGGCAGGAACTCGGCCCCTCCGACGCATCTTCCGTCAACGATGTGCACGAAGCCAAGGTCGGCCATCCCCGTCTCTTTGAGCCTCTCGCCGATCCACTCAGCCTTCCCCCTGCAGAAGTTGGAGTCTTCGCTGTTCATGCAGGGGGCGCAAGTCATCAGGACGCTGTCGACGTCGATCGGCGCGAGCTCGCCTCTCACTTCCTCGGCGCTCTGCTCGACCACGAACGCTCTTGGCTCTATCGGCTCGTCCTCGAGCATGGACACGATAAGCTCCTTGGAGAACGGCCCGTGCCATCGGTACTTGTCGTTGACGATGACCATTGTGGGCGAGAACACCTGGTATTGCCTCGCAGCCTCGTGGTCGGTGGTGATGTCGAACAGTTGCAGCCCGGCGCTCTCCTGCCATGCCACGGTCTTGATCCTCGCAAGAAGGTAGGTGTTGTGAGGGCACTGGTAGCCGAAATAGAGGAATTTGATGCTCCTTGGGATGTCCGCACGCTCCTCAGGCCCTGAAAGGGCCTGTCCAGGGGGTTCAATCTCGGGCTCCCATATACTTCTTGTCCAGTAATGGCCTGTTTTCGGCCTTTCCCCGATACTGGTCGCAGGGGTGTAAGTTATATAGCAGACATTACACTAGCCGTTTTACCATTCGGCCCCGCAAGGGGCTTAATGAGATTAAACAAGGAGGTAGTCCTCATCGACGACAGACGCCGCAGAGACGACCGCGGATTCGGTTCCCGCCCAAGGGAAATGCATTCCGTGAAGTGTTCCGACTGCGGAGCTGACACCCAGGTCCCGTTCAAGCCGACGGAAGGAAGACCGGTGTACTGCAGAGAGTGTTATCAGAAGCACAGGCCACCGAGAAGGTTCTAGGCGGCCTAGTAGCGTCCGATATCTAGTTCTCTAGCGCAAACCCATCTTCTTTCTGCGTTTTCGTTTTCTCACTTTCGGTTGTGACAGCGTCAGCGCCCGCGAGAATCATGGGGTGAGTGGGCCCGATCGGATTTGAACCGATGACCAACTGGTCCCTCAGGGATTGGAATCCCATATGAGCCAATCGCTCCGCCGGACTAAGCTACGGGCCCTTGTGCTCCGTGATAGCGCCCCTGGTCTTATTAGTATTTCTGTGGGGGCGAGGTAGGGCTTGCCAGCATGAGTCCGACGAGCTCTTTGCACAGCTTCGCAGCGAGCATGGCCGTGACTGCGTTATGGTCCCTGGTCGGGTTGAGTTCGACTATGTCGGCACCGACTATCGGCACGGGCAGACTGTGGATTACTCGGAGGACGTCTCGGGCGGACATGCCACCGGGCTCGTGATGCGAGACGCCGGGCGCGAACGCGGGGTCGAATACGTCCATGTCCAGGGATACGTAGAGAGGCGAGTCCAGCTTCGGCATCGTCGCTGGTGGCCAGTCCTTCATCTCAATGGCCGTGAGGCCGAACCGCTTCGCCTGCCCTCTCTGGTGCGGGTTGAGCGTCCTGATACCTACCTGGACCAGCCGTACCCCCAAGCCCTCTTCCATGATGCGCGCGAACGGGCACGCGTGAGAGAGTTTGCTACCTTCGAACTCTTCGTATGTGTCCGGATGGGCGTCCAGGTGGAGCACGTTGAGCGATCCATAGGCTTTCGCGTGCGCCCTTATGATCGGGTATGAGACGGAGTGGTCTCCTCCGAGCGACAGGACCTTCATTCCAGACCCGATGAGCTCGGCCACGGCAGCCTCGATCTGGTCAATCGCGTCGCGTCCCGAGGACAGCTGCAGGTCTCCGATCTCACTCCAGCCACCGGAAGACCCCAGGTCGACCCCCAGTTCGGTGGACATGTTCGCGGACTCCGAATGCAGTGCCCTTATGATTTGGGCCGGTGCAAGAGCTGAGCCGCGCATGAAGGACGAGTTCTCGTCAAGCGGTATCCCGAGCACGGTGACCGTGCCCTTCGGAAGTCCCGACCATTTCACCTGAGAACCACCCATGTTCAAGACGCACCAGCGTGTCAGTACTTGTATCTTCTCGACTCGCCCTCTTCGATATCGACCCCGAGGCCGAGCGCGATCCGATTGGAGAAGTTGAAGTAGCTAGCGATGAGGTTGGCCCTGAGGATCTCAGTGTCCGAGAGGCCCGCATCCGTCAGGTCTTGGATGTCTTCCTGCGTTATGTCTTTCGGGTCCAGGGTCAGCTTCGCGGCGTATGCCAGGAGCGCCTTGGTCCTCGGGCTCTCGTGCTTCGTAGAGAACTCCTTGATCAGCTTAGAGAGCGCTTTCGGGTCCTTCTCGACCGTCTCGAGCGCTTCCGAGTGATGAACCGCGCCATAGGCGCATCTGTTGGCCGCGGACACCACGACGGCGATCGCCTCGCGCTCTTCACGCGACAGAGGGCCCGGGTCGATCATGAGGTGCACGTACATGCTCACGTGGTCTTCGAGGGCGTCAGGCTCCAAACCCTGGGCCTGGAACACGTTCGCGACATGACCTCTGTCCTTCATGATGTTGTCATAGACTTTCTTCGTCCTGCCCTTCGCGTCCTTGACGGTGGGAGACTTGATCCACGCCATCCCGCTCACCTCTTGCCAATCCAGCCAGGCGGCCGTCTCGGCGGCCGGGTACTAGCCCGAGGCACGGTAATAAAGCTTGTCTTGTCAGTGCTTTGAGCGTCACTTGAGCTTCTTCAGGACCTCGAAGGCCTCGGTGATGTCCGGCTGCTGTCCGGGCTCGTAGACGCGCTTGTAGGCGACCTTCCCCTTCTTGTCCACGATGAACACGCTCCTCTTCGCGAACCCCTTGTCCTCGTAGAAGGCGCCGAAGAGGGGTACGGCCTTCCTGGAGAAGTCGCTGAGTATCGGGAACTTGACCGCCAGTTCCTTGGCGAAGGCCTTCTGAGTCCATGTGCTGTCCACGCTTGCGGCCAGTATCTGCGTGTCGAGCTTCATGATGGACTCTTCCTTCTCCTTCAGTTCTCCCAGCTCGTTCGTGCACACGGGGCTGAACGCGAACGGGAAGAACGCAAGTAGCACGTTCTTCTTACCCCTGTACTGGCTCAGCCTCACCTTCTTGCCGTTCTGGTCATCGAGTTCGAAATCGGGCGCGACGTCCCCGACCTTCAGGTCAACCATACTCTTACGCTCCGGAATGGATTGAAACATCTACCAGTGGTTATATGTCGTTGCTGACGTACCAGTCCAACTCATTATCTGCTGTGATAACTGTTCCAGGAGGCTTAATTAGGCACGAATACAAAGGAGCAAGGTATGACGGAAAAGGGCCGGGCAATCTGGGTTTTGGCGATACTATCGCCCGTCATCGCCGAACTCTGCTCTGGCTCCTCGCCTCCTCTGGAATTCTTCATCCCATATTCTTTCGCCCTTCTGCTCGGGCTCTACGGTGCCGGCGTGCTCATAGTGAGGGAGCTGGCGGTGAAGTGGAACCTAGGCTGGCTCGGGGTTGTCGTGCTGGGGATTGCGTACGGGATCCTCGAAGAGGGCGTGGCTATCAAGAGCTTCTTCGACCCTGAATGGATGGACCTTGGCGGGCTGGGGGTCTACGGCAGGTTCCTCGAGACGAACTGGGTCTGGGCGGTCTGGCTGACGATCTTCCACGCAACCGTGAGCATCACCGTCCCAATCTCGGTGGTGTGGCTGGTCTATCCGAACCTAAGGAAGGAGAGACTCCTGACCAGAAGACGGTTCTCCGTGGTCTTGGCCATCCTCCTGACGGATGTGTTCGTGTGCCTCGCACTGCTCAACCCGTACCCTGCGTATCTCCCGATGTACTTGCTCTCGATAGCCGCGGTATTCTTCTTCGTCTGGTATGCTAAACAGATACCCAGAGGGTTCATGGCTCCCAGAGGCGCACTCCCCACATGGTCCCCTTTGAGGTTCGCGGTCCTCGGCTTCATGCTTCTGTTCGTGAACTTTCTCCTTTCCGCGGTATTCGTTGACACGGCAGTGCCTCCCATCGTCCCGATAGTCCTGATGATTGCGTTCTGCGGATTCGTCGGGCTGATGATAAGAGGCCACCTCGGCAGGACGAACAACCTTCCTCAGACCGCGCATCTGGTCTGCGGAGTGCTCTCGTTCCTGGTCCTCTTCGGGTTCCTGACGGAGCTGGGCGGGATGCTGGGAATGTCGGTGGTCGCCTTCGTGCTTGCGCTGTTCACAATCGACCTCGCCCGCTGGTCCAGGGGTAAGCAGGTCTTCGTGTTCAGGGTTCACAGACTCTTGCACGGGCCGTCGGCCCCGCGAGCAGAGTGAAGAATGGATGGCGCCGTCGAACGGTTTCGAACCGTTGACCTTCCGCTTAACAGGCGGACGCTCTACC
>ERZ1649853.1149-NODE-1149-length-10541-cov-6.734694_pt1 | contig 10541 bp, 9 predicted proteins | sample MGYA00575353_ERZ1649853 | MGnify/ENA primary metagenome ERZ1649853 (study PRJEB40853, sample SAMN11349654) | freshwater sediment metagenome | isolation source: river sediment | host: Sediment | place: India: Okhla Barrage, New Delhi | collected 2017-02-21 ...
AGGAGCCGAGGGCGAAACCGACAAGCCTCACCAGGCGCCCCGCCATGCCTTGCCAGTCGCTCTCCCTCAAGCGGGCCCCGACTCCCTCGCACTCCCCGTCGAGGCAAAGCGGGACAAGCCGGTTCGCCGCGACCGAAACGAGGCTCCTCATGGCGATCAGGGCATAGGAAACCACCGAGTAGGCGGCCCGGGAAGGATCCCCCTCGGGAGGGGCCGGTATGGCGAACATGAAGTCCAGGCAAGATTCCGCGAGGGCGGGAAGGTCCTTCCGGAGCGCCTCCACCCGCGCGGAGGGGCCGGGGAAGAGCAGCACCCGCGTCAGCAGTTCGTCGGTGAAGTTGGCCAGGCGCGCCATCTCCCTGGAAAGCAGGCGCAGGGCCACCGCGTGGAGGGTGAGGACCGCGTCGTCCAGGTAAAGCGGCTCCGCGAGGCTTTCCCTCTCCTGCAGGGGAATCCGTTCCAGGACCCGGGCGAAATGGCCGGTGAAGGGGTAGAAGAGAAGCGCGTTCAGGGTGACGACGAACCCCAGTGCCAGGGAGGGGGCCATCGACGCCGGCGCCGCCGAAAGCAGGGCGTTCCCCGAAAGAAGACCCCAGGCCGCGCCGGACGCCAGCACGCCCCCCGCCCGGTAGAGGAGGTTCGCCCAGGCCAGGCGCCGGGCGTTTTTCTTCCGCGTCCCCAAGGAGACGAGCATCACCGGGGCCGATGTCCCGAGATGGGCGCCCGACACCATGGGGAAAACGGCCTCGATAGGGAGCAGGCCGCCGGACAGCAGGGCGATCGCCACCGCCACCACGGCGTTGCCGCTCTGGAGGACGGCCGCCAGCAAGGTCGAAACGAGGAAGACGGCCGCCGGTGCCGCCCCGAAGAAGGCCGCCCATCGCATCACCGGGGCGGCTGCCGACAAGGGGCCGAGGCCGAGCTTCAGCAGGGCCATCCCGGACAGGAGCAGGGCCAGGCCGATGAAATTCTCCGAGGCCCGCCGCAAGGGGCCCTCGGGAAGCTTCCTCCCGATGACGCAGCAGGCCAAAAACAGGGGCGAAAAGACAGTCCAGTCGAACCCCAGCAGGAACGTCACGGCCATGGCGCCGACGCTTGCACCCATCACTGCAGCCAGGGCCCCCGACAGGGTGAGCAGTCCCGCCTCGACCAGGCCGACGGCCAGCGAGGGCGCCACCGAGCTGCTTTGCTTCCCGCCCGACAGGATGGCCCCGAAGGCGAACGCCCCGGACCTGCGCGCCGCGAGCCGTCCCAGGGCCCTCTTGAACCCGCCCCCGAACTCCCTTCCGAACGAGTCCGTCAGGACCTGCGTCCCGTAGAGGAAAAGCGCGAGACCGCCTATGAAAAGGGTACTGCCGATGGCCGGGCTCAACGGGCACACCCCTTCCTATCCCGTTTCGAAAAGCTCCGCAGCCCTGCCGTGGCGGATTCCCCACGCCGAGGCGACAAGATCGGGGACCCCCAGGCGGGTCATGACCTCCGCTACGATGACGGCCCCGGGAAGGGCGAGGTCGGCCCGGTCGGCCGGGAGGCCCTTCACGCGGGCCCTTTCCTCCGGGGCAAGCCCGACCATGGCCCGGATCACGCCCCGCACCCCTTCCAGGGAAAGGCGCCTCCCGTGGAGCAGGGTCGGCTCGAAGGAAGGGTCCCCGCGGAGGACGGAGGACAGGACCATGATCGTCCCGCCCATCCCCACCAGCCGGCTGCAGGCAACCGTGGCGAAACGCCCCGACGAGGCCTCGGCCACGGTGCGCACCATGCAGGCCACCTCGGCCTCCCCGGGAGGTTCGCACCTGACGCAGGCTTCCTTCAGCCTCAGGGCGCCGATCGGCAGGAGGGCCCGCCCCACGGGGAGAGCCCCTTCCCCTGACAGGATCTCCGTGCTTCCCCCCCCGACGTCCAGGGTACAGAGAGGGGCGTCCCCGTCCTCGACGAGGGCGCGCCCCGACCGGTAGGCCAGCCGGGCCTCCGAGGCAGGGTCAAGGATCTCCAGGGGGACGCCCGTGAGCCTGGACAGCTCGGCGGCAAAGGGCCGGGCGTCCGCCACCCGCCTCAGGGCTTCGGTGCCGAGGGCCTCCATCCTTTCGACCCCAACCCCTGCGGCCTCCGCGGCGAACTCCTCGAGGGCCCGCAGCGTCCGCTCCGCGGCCGCGGGCAGGAAATCGGCCCTGCCCGCCAGCCCCTCGCCAAGCCGGGTGACCCGCGCCCGCTCGATCAGCGGGCTGAAGCCGCCGTTTCCGTCGGCCTCCGCCACGAGCATCTTGACGGAGACGGACCCGATGTCGAAGACTGCGGCCCTTTTCAACGGGGCCCGCCGCCCTCCGGTTGAGGAAGTGATTTCAGCAGTTGTTCCGCGAAGCGCCGGACCTTCGGCCGGAAAGCCTCCATGGCATCGGCCTTGTCCGGCTTGACGACCAGCGGCAGGGTAGCCAGGGGCTTCTTGCCGCTGGCCGCCTCCATCGCCTCGAAAGCCCCGCGGTCACCGGAACCGCCCATGGTGCAGAGGAACCCCAGGGCCCGGGCGCTGCATCCCCATTTTTTGCAGAAGGTCGTGACGGCCGGTGCCGCGGTGAAGGCCCAGACCGGGGTGCAGACCACGACGAGGTCGTAGTCCTCGACCTTCGCCTTCAAAGGCTTCACCTGGGCTTCCGCCTTGACGACCGCGTCGCGCCCGGCCCCCAGGTATCCGAGGATGCCCGAGCGGTCCTTGAGATCGACGATCTCCTCCGTGTCGACGGAAACCCCGCTGCCGCCCGCCTCCCTCAGGACCGAAGCCACCATTGCCGCCGCCGACTTCGTGACACCCGTGCGGGAATAGAAAACCACCAGGACTTTCATGGCGAACCTCCCCTCGCGTTCCGAAGATCCCCCCGACGGTGCGGGGGCTTCCCTTTCCGTGCGCCCGCGGTTTTCAGGAAATGGTTTTCCCGTTCTTGTAGACCCTCTCGACCCTCGGCGGGAAAATCGTCATGAAGGAAGCGGGGATCGTGTCCCACCGCCTTGCGTACTCCATCGCCGTGATCTCTTCCCCGCCCTGGCGCCCGATCAGGACGACCTCGTCGCCCCTTTCGGCCTCCGGCGCCGCGGCGAGATCCACCATGAGCTGGTCCATGCAGATCGAGCCCACCACGGGGACCCGGTGTCCCCGTACGAGCACCTCCGCGTTTTTCGTCCCCCTGAGGAAACCGTCCTTGAAGCCGACGGGAACCACCCCGATCCTCGCGTCTCCCCGGGTCACGTAGCGAAGGTTGTAGCCCACGCAGTGGAACGGCGGCAGCGACCGGACCGCGGTCAGCTCGCTTTTCACCTCGAAGACCGGCTTCACCAGGAGAGGGTGGTGGGCGTAGCCGCTCTCGATCCCGTAGAGGAAGATGCCGCACCGGACCGCGTCGAGGTGCAGTTCCGGCAGGTTCAGGGTCGCCGCGCTGCTGCAGGCGTGACGGAGCGGGACGCGGATCCCTTCCTTTTCCAGCCTTTCGGTGACCTCCAGGAACGCCGCCCCCTGCATCCGGGCGTGGGAAAGGTCGGGTTCGTCGGCCGCAGCGAAGTGCGTGTAGATGCCCGTGATCTCCACAGCGCCCAGGGACAAAATCTCCCGGGCCGCGGGGAGAACTTCCTCCGGCAAAAAGCCGATCCGCCCCATGCCCGAGTCGACTTTCAGGTGGACAGGGGCGGACGTTCCCCTGGCCTTCGCCTCGTCCCCCAGGGCCCGGGCGAGATCGAGGTCCCCGCAGGTGGCGGTCAGGCCCCCGTCCAGGAGGAACGGAGCGAACCTGGGGGGAATCGCCCCCAGGACCAGGATATCCCCTTCGATCCCCGCAGCCCTCAGGGCGAGGCCTTCCTCGACGGTGGCCACGGCGAAATGCCGGCAGCCTCCCCCCGAAAGTTCGCGGGCCACGGGGACTAGCCCGGTCCCGAAAGCGTTCGCCTTGACGACCGCGATGACCGTGCAGCCTTCCGGTACCAGTCCCTTGATGAAGCGGTAGTTGCCCATCAGCCGGCCGAGGTCGACTTCCATCCTGACAAGAGTCAAAGCTCCCGGTTCCATCCGATCCTTCTCCCTCCCGGCCCTCAGGCCGGCCCCGGCGGCGGATTCTCCCCCGGCGGAGCCCTGTGCCTATTTTATTCCACCTCGGTTGTCGCGGTAAAATTCTTTGAAGAAGCAGAATAAAGGAGGGAATCCCTTGGCCTTTTTCGCCTACAAGCTCGCCGGGTCTCTCGCCGTACCCCCGGGGCTTTTCATCCTGGGCCTCCTGGCCCTGGCCCTGTCCCTGGGAAGGAGGAAAAACGGGAAGGGCTATGCCGCCGCGGCCCTGCTGCTCGCCGTGGGACTCTACGTCTTCTCCACCCCTGCCGGGGCCCGGCTGCTGGCGGGGGATCTGGAGGACGTGCCGGCGTCTCTTCCACCCGCGGGCACGCAGGCCGCGACCCTCGTCCTGGGCGGGGGCGTCTCCTACGGGGGAACCCATTACCCGGACGAACCGGGGGCCCTGGCGACCCTTCGCCTGCTGGCCGCCCTCGAGGTCTCGAAAAAAAACCCCGGGCCGGTCATCGTGACGGGAGGCCTGCCCTGGAAGCCGGGCGAGGCGACGACCGCGGAGGTCATGGCAGGGACCCTCCGCAGGATGGGCTTCAAGGGGGAAATCCTCATGGCCGGGCGGACGCGGACGACGCGCGAGGACCTTCTCGAGGCCGGCCAAATCATGAAGAGCCTGAAACTCGGGCACCTCGTCCTGGTGACGAACGCCTTCCACATGAAACGGGCACTGTGGTTGGCCTCCCAATACGTGCACGGGACCGAGGTCCACCCCTTCCCGGCAGGACACCTCGTGGACCGGGTCCCCCTGGGGCACCTCGACTTCCTGCCGGCGGCCGACATGGCGGGAGCGCTGCTCTTCAGGGAGCGCGTAGGCCTTGCCGTCGAACGGCTGAAATCCCTGGTTCGCTAAGAGGCTACCCCCGCAGGCTTTCGCCCAGGAAGCGGAGAAGCTCTTCCCAGGACCTCCTCGAGGCGGCCGCCGTCGCGGAAGCGGTGCCGCCGTAGGCGATCCGGAAACGGGCAAGGGGATGGAAGGTGTGGCGGACGGAGGAAGGGAGTCCCGGAAGAAGGTCCGAGCCGATCATGTGCCCCGCTCCCGGATAGACCACGTGGCGGAACGGGTGGGGAAAACCCGCCTTCACGAGGCGTTCCTCCAGCTGGGCGCCCATCAGGGCGGCGGGCATGACCGCATCGTCCCCGGGCGACAGGAGGAGAACCGGGCCGCGGGCCCTTTCCAGGGGGATCCGCGCCGGGTGCCCGGCATCAAGGTCCCGGAGGGCTTCCCTGTACATCGGTTCCAGGCTCAGGGGGCCGGCCGAGCGGGGTGCGAGGCGGTCGTACCGGGGCGAAACGAAAGGCAGGGGGAGTCCCCTCCACGTCCAGGACGGGCGGTCCTGGTACCCGCGCCCTATCCCCGACCAGAGGACGGAACTGGGCATGAAAGCCGCCACGGCCTTGACCGAACCGAACATCGAGGCCCCCAGGAGGGCAAGCTCGGCTCCCTTCGACGTCCCCGTCAGCGCGATCCGGCCCCCGTCGACCCGGGGATGGGCCCCGAGCCAGGCCAGGGCCTTTTCCAGCCTTTCGACCGGGATCTCCACGAGGCCTCTCGAGAGCGGCGGGAACCCGAAGGTGGCCAGCGCCAGGACGGCGAAACCCCTGGATGCCAGGAGGGCGGCGAAGGGTTCGTGCCGGAGGCCGCCGCCGGAATGGACGATGTCCACGACACCGGGCCACGGGCCGCCGCCGGGGGGGAGAAAAAGGGTCCCCACCAGGTCGCCCTCCCTCACGTCCTCCCGCAGGAGCCCTGGGGAGGCGATCCTCCTGGCCGCGGGAACCCGCCCCAGGAAACGCCCCCGCCCCAGGGCCTCGAGTTCGACGACCACGGGGGAGACGTCGTGAAGGGAGAATTTCCCCTGCCGGGGTCCGGCAGGCTCGGGGGCCATCGACCAGAAGAGCCCTTCGGGGTCGAGCCCCGTGTAAGTCCCGGACAGGGAGGGGCATTGTGCGGGATCCGCGGTTCCGCCGGGACCCGCCTCGAATTCCCCCTGCGAGATCCATTCCTTCCCCGTCTCGTCGCGGAGCCTGCAGCGCAGGCTCACCCGTTCGCCCGGGGACAGCCCCTCGACCCGGACCCCCAAGGGTTCGTCCAGCGGGCCTTCCTCGGGGAAGACCCGGAGCACGGGGCCATCGGGGGCCTTCATGCCTTCCCGTGCCGGGCTGTTGCCGCCTCGAGGTGGCGGCAGGTTCCGAGGGCCCGGAAATCCCCGCAGGTGCAGGCCCTGTGGGGCACGTCAGCCGCGTAGGCCTCACCGTCCGGGTCGACGAACACGGCAATCCCCCCATGCACCCACCGCAGGGAGGCTTCCTTTTTTCCGGGGCCGTCCAGGGCCCGGTTGGACAGGGCGTCCGCCCGGGCGTTTTTTTCCCTGGGGATCCAGTCGAAGCGCACGTTCATCCCCTCGCACAGGGCCCAGGCGCGCCTCGCGAGGTCCAGGAGCCTCGGCTCGTTGATCTTCCAGGCCTTCGCCACCTGTTTCACGACCAGGCGGCTGTCCCCGAAGACATCCAGGTCCTTGATCCCTCTTTTGCGGGCCTCCTCGAGCAGCAGGATGAGGGCGAGGTATTCCGCCTCGTTGTTCGTCCGGGTACCCAGCGGTTCAGCCGCTTCCCACGCCACCTGCCCCCGCTCGTCCTCGAGGAGGGCCCCCGCCCCGGCTTCTCCCGGATTTCCCCGCGATGCCCCGTCGAAATAACCCTTCATCCCGTCATCCCCCGTTTCCCCGCTTCGCGGGCACGACACCGCCCGGCAGGGCCGTCGATGCCGGAGGCCCGCCTCCACCGGTGCACTTTTTCATTCTAGCATCCGCATTGGCCGCATCGACCGCGACGCGGCAGGGTTTTTCAGAGGGAGAGAAGCAGGCTGAGGGCCATGACGGCCATCCCGGAGATGAGCCCGTAGACGGAGAGGTGGTGGAAACCGTATTTTTCAGCGGCCGGAAGCAGCTGGTCCAGGGAGATGAACACCATGATGCCTCCCACCGCGGCGAAAAGGACGCCGAAGACCACGGGGCCCATGAAGGGTTTCAGGACCAGCCAGCCGACGAGGGCACCCACCGGTTCCGCGAGCCCCGAAAAGAGGGAGTAGAGAAAAGCCTTTTTCCGCTCGCCGGAACCGTAGAAGATGGCCACGGACACCGCGATCCCCTCGGGGATGTTGTGGATGGCCACCGCAACGGCCACGGAAAGGCCCAGGGCGGGGTCCTGCAGGGCCGAGACGAACGTGGCGAGCCCTTCGGGAAAGTTGTGGATGCCGATCGCCAGGGCCGCCATCACGCCCATCTTGACGAGCCCCTCGTCCCTGTCCTTTTTTCCCGCGCGGGGGCAGGCCCAGATCTCCTCGACGCCGTGGGCCTCGTGGGGATTCTCGTAGGAGGGGATCAGGCGGTCGATCAGGAGGATGAGCAGGATGCCCGCAAAGAAAGCCCCCGCCGTCGCCCAGGAACCGGCACGAAGGCCCAGCGCGCCCGTGAGGGCGAGCCGGGCCTTCGCGTAGATCTCGATCGTGGAGACGTAAACCATGACCCCGGCGGAAAAGCCGAGGGCGGCGCAAAGGAAGGCCTTGTTGGTCCGGCGGGTCAAAAACGCGGCCAGGCTTCCCAGCCCGGTGGACAGCCCCGCCAGCAGGGTCAGGCCGAACGCGAAGACGACGCCGCCTTCAAGGAACCCGTTCATTTCCGTCCTTCCCGGGCGCGCGAGGGAACCCTAGGCGTAACGCCGGGGCTCCTCCTCGCCCCTGAGGACGCGCAGGGCTCCTTCAGCGAGGGCCGCAAGCTCGTTCTCCCCAGGGTAGACATGGATCGGCGCGATGAAAGCGACCCGCGAGGCGACGAGGTCCGTGAACCGGCTGCTGTAGGCGAGCCCCCCCGTCATGACGATGGCGTCGACGCGTCCTTTCAGGGCGGCCGCGCGGGCGCCGATTTCCCTGGCCACCTGGTAGGCCATGGCCTCGAAGACGAGGGCGGCACGGGAATCCCCCTCGTCGACCCGCCTAATCACTTCCCGCAGGTCGTTCGTCCCCAGGTGGGCCACGAGGCCCCCCTCACCGGCGATCTTCCGCATTACCTGGTCCAGGTTGTAGGTCCCGCTGAAGCAGAGCTTCGCGAGTTCCCCGGCAGGCAGGGATCCGGCCCGCTCCGGGGAGAAAGGCCCCTCGCCGTCCAGGGCGTTGTTCACGTCGATGACGCGGCCCTGTTCGTGGCCGCCGACGGAGATGCCGCCCCCCATGTGCACGACGACCAGGTTCAGCGATTCGTAGGGCTTGCCGAGCTCCCTCGCCAGCCGCCTGGCAGCGCTCTTCTGGTTGAGGGCATGGAAGATCGACCTGCGCTCGATCATCGGCGTGCCCGAAAGCCTGGCCTCCGGGGCCAGTTCGTCCACGACGACGGGGTCCACGATGAACGCCGGGATGTTCCCGGCCTCCTCCGCAAGGCGGACTGCCAGGGGTGCCCCCAGGTTCGAGGCGTGGGAACCCCAGCGGCATTTCTTGACGTCCTCAAGCATGGGCGCCTCGACGAGGTAGGTCCCCCCGGGGATGGGCTTCAGCAGCCCGCCCCGGCCCACGACCGCGTCCAGATCCGCCACCCTCGTTTCGTGCCGCCTGAGGGCGTCGCGGACGGCCTCGAGCCTGAAGGCCTCCTGGTCCGTCACGCTGGCGAAGGACCGGATGACGTCGATGTCGTAACGCTGGGTGTCGTTCCAGATCTCGGTTTCGTTTTCGAAAAGCGCAGCCTTGGTGCTGGTGGAACCCGGGTTCAGCGCCAGGATACGGTATTTCCGGTTCTCCAAGGTCAAACCCTCCAATCGGGAAAGGGGGGCCGCGGTATGCGCGGCCCCCCGAAGAATCAGCCCTTGAAGACCGAGAGGGCAACGGCTGCCGCGATGGACAGCGTCTTGGCCTCGATGGTGTCGGAACGGCTGGTCAGGACGACCGGGGCGGAAGCGCCCAGGATCAGGCCGGCGGTCTTGTTCTCGGAGAAGTAGACGAGGGCCTTGACCATCATGTTCCCGGCGTCGATGTTCGGGACCAGGAGGATGTCGGCCTTGCCGGCCACCTCGGACACGATCCCCTTGTGCTTCGCCGATTCCTCGCTGACCGCGTTGTCGAGGGCGAAGGGCCCGTCCACGACGCAGTTCTTGATCTGCCCGCGGCGCTGCATCTGCGTGATGGCTGCGGCGTCCAGGGTAGCCGGCATGTCGGGGTTCACGACCTCGACGGCGGCCAGGACCGCGGCCTTCGGGCACTCGACGCCGAAGGAGCGGGCCAGGCCAACGGTGTTGGCCAGGATGTCCCCCTTCGTCTTCAGGTCGGGGTACATGTTGAAGGCGGCGTCGGCGATGAAGAAGATGCGGTCGTATCCTTTCACTTCGTGGAAATAGCAGTGGGAAATGGTCTTCCCGGTCCTCAGGCCGATTTCCTTGTTGAGCAGGGCCTTGAGGAAGTTGTTGGTGTGGATCATGCCCTTCATGAAGATGTCGGCCTTGCCGGAAGAGACCAGCTGGACGGCCGTCAGGCCGACCTGGCCCTCCCCGCGGCGCTCGTCGATGACCTCGTAGTTGGCCAGGTCGATGCCGGCCTTGTCGGCCGCGGCCTGGATCTTGTCACCGTTGCCGACCAGGATCCCGTAGGCGAACCCTTCCTTGCGGGCGGCCTCGATCGACTCGAGCACGCCGACATCCTCGGCCAGTGCGATGGCGACCTTGCGGGGCCCCATCTCGGTCCCGATCTTCCTGGCGTAATCCATCAGTGCGGTGAGCGTCCTGAGCTGTTCCATGCGCTGTACCCTCCCTTGAGATAGTTTCTGCCCGTATTCCGTTACATGGCAAGGACTGCCCCGAAGGCGATCGAGAGCAGCCTGGTTTCCGCGTTGTCGAAACGGCTCGTCAGGACGATCGGCCTGCGTGCCCCCAGCACGGCTCCGGCCCCGGCCGAACCGGTCATGTACTGCATGACCTTACCGATGAAGTTGCCCGCCTCGATGCAGGGGACCAGCAGAAGGTCCGCATCTCCGGCGACGGGCGAATCGATCCCCTTGACCCGGGCGGCTTCTGCGCTCACGGCGTTGTCGAGCGCCAGGGGACCGTCCACGAGGCACCCCTTGATCTGGCCGCGTCGGTTCATCTGCGCCAGCGCGGCGGCATCGAGGGTCGCCTGCATGTCCGGGTTGACCAGCTCCACGGCAGCCAGGGCAGCGACCTTGGGACAGGGGACGCCGATCCGGTGGTAGGCCGCCACCGCGTTCTCGACGATGCCGACCTTCGTGGGCAGGTCCGGGTACATGGTCATCCCGCCGTCGGTCAGCCCGAGCACCCCCCCGATCTTCGGGACCTCGTACAGGAAAAGGTGGGAGAGCAGGGAACCGCTCCTCAGCCCCCACTCCTTGTTCAGCACGGCCTTGAGGAGGACGGCCGTCTTGACGTTGCCCTTCATGACGAGGTCGGC
>ERZ1649853.1154-NODE-1154-length-10509-cov-5.712359_pt1 | contig 10509 bp, 11 predicted proteins | sample MGYA00575353_ERZ1649853 | MGnify/ENA primary metagenome ERZ1649853 (study PRJEB40853, sample SAMN11349654) | freshwater sediment metagenome | isolation source: river sediment | host: Sediment | place: India: Okhla Barrage, New Delhi | collected 2017-02-21 ...
ACGTAGTGTCCATCACATCGATGTATTTTTTTGCCATTTATCTGTATCCCTACTTCTGAATTTTGTTACGGTGGTGAATTGCAGCTACAAGTGCTGCGATCCCTAATAATCCAGCATTTTGAGAATTTCTCGTTTCATGATGGTGCAAGGCAGCCGCAATCGCCGCTACTTTTGCTCGAGGATCATTGTTTTCCAAATTATGGTGGTGCAATGCTGCTGCAATAGCGGCAACTTTAGCACCATCATACAATGGTGTTTCCACTGCTAAGTTTTGAGACTCCGAGATATTCTTGGACTGAAACATACCAAAATATCTCATGACACTGTTAAAGAATTTCATCCAATCTACCCTATGTTATTAGTGACGAACAGAGATATTGTTCGCTTTGATAACATTGATGATCGATTGAATTTGTTTCATTTTTGCCTCTTCATCATCCATATTATGGATTGCTTCGAGGTTAAATGTATTTAGTTTCGTATCCAAATACCCTGTATCAAGTTCACCTTTGATAAAGTGCTCATCACGAACGATTTGACGATGCAACGCGATATTCGTCGGAACCCCCTCAATCAAAAATTCATCGAGTGCACGGCGTGCTTTGCGAACAGCATCTTCCCATGTCAATGCACTGACAATCAATTTCCCAACCATCGAATCGTAGTTGGACGGGATTTGATAGTTGGTATATGCCATAGAGTCCAAACGTACTCCCGGACCACCTGGAGCAAGGTAGTTGGTGATAAGACCCGGAGATGGGACAAACCCCATTTTCGGGTTTTCAGCATTGATACGAAATTCGATCGCATAACCGCGAAATTTGATCTCTTCTTGCAAAAATTTCAGCGGATCCCCCTCGGCAATTTCAATCATACGCTGGATCAAATCGATCCCAGAAATCGCTTCCGTAACCGGATGTTCGACCTGAACACGGGTATTCATCTCAATGAAGTAGATATTGTCGTCTTGATCCACCAAATATTCGATCGTTCCGACACTCTCGTAGCCGAGTTTGAACATTGCTTTGGTCGAGATACGGTAAAGCTCACGGCGTGTCGCTTCATTCAATAACGGTGAAGGTGCAATCTCGATCACTTTTTGGTGACGGCGCTGGATCGAGCAGTCACGATCTCCGAGATGAACCACGTTACCGTATTTATCCGCAACAATTTGGATCTCGATGTGACGAGGATTTTTGAGGTATTTTTCGATGAATACTTCACCGCGGCTAAAGAAACGGAGTGCCTCGTTAGTCGCTGATTCGTACATCTCTTTAAAATCTGATGCTTTCTCAACGATACGCATACCGCGCCCGCCACCCCCGAATGCCGCTTTGATAATGACTGGAAATCCGATATCGCTAGCGATTTTTTCCGCATCGTTAATGTTATCAATCGGCTCATCCGTACCCGGAAGCATCGGAACGCCTACCGCTCTCATTGCTACTTTAGAAGCCATTTTATCCCCGAAAAGGGCGATATGTTCCGGTTTAGGACCGATGAAGACAATACCGTTATCAAGACATGCTTGGGCGAATTCAGCACTCTCCGATAGAAATCCGTATCCCGGATGGATAGCATCACAATCAGCTTTTTTTGCCAGAGCAATAATCCGTTCATAATCAAGATACGCTGCGATAGGATCTCCCATAATCGGATAACATTCATCGGCTTTTCGAACCCATACGCCGTTTAAATCAACTTCTGAAAAAACGACTACACTCTTAATTCCCAGCTCTTTACACGCACGAATAATGCGTAAAGCAATCTCACCGCGATTGGCGATCAATATTTTTTTAATCTTAGCCGTTTTCATGTATTCCCTCTTTGAAAGATTTTGAAACAGATTTTAGAGAAATCAATATCAAAATGGGATCAAAAAGTTGAATCTCTATTTACGTTTGGCAAAAATTCACCTAAACCACACTACAATGCATTTATGCAATTTTTTTATCCGTATCGGCACTATATCATCACCTTTTCCCTTTTTCTCGTCATCACGGCAATCTCATTGGCCTTTCGAAAAGAGCTTGAAATGACCAATATTATTCTGATCCATCTTTTGCCGGTCATCGTCATTGCATTGCGCGGGGAACTCGTCACTACCGTTATCGTCACAACCTTCTCAATCGCCCTTCTTGCCCTTTACATGCCACCGACACTGAGCTTTATCGTTCATGAAATGATCTATATCTGGAGTTTTATCATTTTTTACATTGTAGGGTATACCATCACCCTTCAAGCCAAACGGATTCATCAAAACAACCTAAAAGAGCTCCTCTACAGCACCCTCTCACATGACCTTAAAACACCTCTTTCGTCGATTATGGGAAATGCCACTTTTTTAGTCGAAACCCATCCGCTTGATCCGGCACTCCGCTATCAAGCCCTCTCTCAAGTAATCGAATCAAGCCGCCAAATGAACCGCCTGATCAACACACTCCTCGACAGTGCCCGACTCCAAGACGCAAAAAGTTCACTTAAAAAGGAGTGGTGCGACATCGAAGATCTTCTCAATATCGCCCTGCATGAATTTCGCCGAGATGTTCTCCATGAGAGGATCAACTACCATCCCCAAGAAAATCTCCCTCTATATTACGGCGACAGTGTTCTTCTGATGCGTCTTTTTGCCAATCTCATAGACAATGCACTCAAATATTCGGATAAAGAGAAAGCGATCACCATCTCCCTCATTGCTACACCACAGCAGTTTCAGATCACTTTTTCCAACGAATGTTCCCCTATCCCGCAAATGGAGCTTAAAAATCTTTTTGAAAAATTTTATCGTGCTGAAAACACCGCAGATATCTCCGGCAGTGGTATCGGATTATCAATTTGTCAAGATATTACACGTGCGCATCAAGGGACTATCCGCGCATTCAATAACGCTAAGGGGATTAGCATCGAAGTAAATCTCCCGATCACAAAACGCCCCGCAACTTTACACATGGAGACACTATGAAACCTCAACAATTAGTCTTAATCGTTGAAGATGATGAGGCAATCAGTCGTCTTTTAGAACTTTCTTTCAAACAAGCAGGGGACAAAACTTTGATCGCGAAAAACCGGAAAAGTGCCCTTCGAGAGATACAAACACGCAAACCGGACATAATCCTACTCGATTTGGGACTACCCGATGGAGATGGAAAAGAGCTCATTTCAACTATTCGATCCCAACTCACGATACCCATCATCATCGTCTCTGCCCGAAATGATGAAACCGAGATTATTGCAGCACTCGATGCTGGGGCAGACGATTACATCACCAAACCATTTTCGACCAATGAACTTTTTGCCCGTGTCCGTTCCACTCAACGTCGTTTTTTAGTACATCAAACCTCCGGTTCACTCATTAGCTGTAACAATTTAGTGATGGATATTGACCAATTTAGCGTCACAAAAAGGGGGCAACCTCTGAAACTCACCCCTACCGAATTCAACCTTCTCAAATTTTTGATGCTCAACCGGAATCAAGTTTTAACCCATACCAAAATTCTCAAAGAGGTATGGGGGATCAGCTATCAGCATGAGATGCAATATCTACGTACCTATATTAATAGCCTCAGAAAAAAAATTGAACCTGATCTAACCTCACCTATCTACATCCAAACCGAACTGGGTATCGGATACCGATTTCTCTGTCAAAGCGGCGATTAAATACAAAAGCAACCATACTAATTTACTATGGTATATTGTAGTTTTGAAATTTTGTTATTATAATGGCTAAAAAACAGGGATACCACATGAAAATCGCGGCAAATATCACTGAACTTATCGGCAATACTCCTTTAGTACAGCTCAATGCTCCATCGAATAGAAGTGGAGCTACCATATTGGGAAAATGCGAATTTATGAATCCAACCAGTTCGGTTAAAGACCGTATCGGTTTCAATATGATAAAAACTGCATTGGATGAAGGTCGCATCAACCAGGATACATTGATTATCGAACCGACCAGCGGCAATACCGGCATCGCCCTCGCCTCTATCTGTGCTGCGCTAGGGCTAAAGCTCACCCTAACGATGCCCGAATCGATGTCTATCGAGCGACGCAATCTCCTCAAAGCTCTCGGTGCCAATCTCGTTTTAACACCTGCAGCGGCGGGGATGAAAGGGGCGATTGATGAGGCCTCTGCCCTCCTTGCATCAACCCCTAACGCTATCGTTTTACAGCAGTTTGCCAATCCTGCCAATCCCGCTATTCATCGTGTCACAACAGCACAAGAGATTTTACGGGACACCGATGGCAAAGTCGATATTTTCGTCGCCGCTATCGGAACTGGCGGAACCATCACGGGAACCGGCGAAGCACTCCGAGCAGCTTTGCCGAATGTTCAGATTATCGCCGTTGAACCTAAAGACTCCCCTGTCCTCTCAGGAGGCAAACCCGGACCTCATAAAATCCAAGGAATCGGTGCAGGATTCGTTCCGGATGTTCTCAATACGGCCCTCTACAATGAAATAATTGCGGTGAGTAACGAAGATGCGATTGCCGCTTCCAAAGCACTGGCAAAAACAGAGGGGCTGCTGGTTGGAATCTCTGCCGGAGCAAACGTTCACGCCGCATCCCTTATCGCGGCTCGTCCTGAGAATAAAGGAAAAGTAATCGTCACCATTTTGTGTGACACAGCTGAGCGATATCTGAGCACCCCGCTGTTTGAATCGTAAATGCTCTTAGAAACCATTCGCTGTGAGGAGGGAGAGAGTCTTCACCTTCCTTATCATCAAAAGCGCTTAGAGGAGTCCCTCCAATCGCTGGGAATCGATACGAGTTATGATCTTAAAACCCTCATTTCTCCTCCTGTGAGCGGAGTATTTCGTTGCCGTTTTCTCTATGATGCGGCGCACTATTCCATCGACTATATCCCCTATTCTCCTAAAAAGATTTCCTCTTTAAAACTAATCCATGCAGATTATTTAGAGTATCCCCTCAAATATAGCGATCGGCATTCTCTCAATGAGTTATGGGAAGAGCGGGGAGAATGCGATGATGTGCTTATCGTAAAAAACGGCTCTCTTACCGATACAACGATAGCCAATATTGCATTGTTCATTGAGGGAAAGTGGTTTACCCCCAAATCCCCTTTACTCAGAGGGACAACACGTGAGCGATTGCTTGATGAGGGGGTGCTTATCACTGCCTCTTTAACCCCGAGAGATCTCACCAAAGCGACTCGTATAGCGGTTCTAAATGCATTGGTAGGAATGATTGAAGTCGAAAATGGTATAATCCGTTAAATTAAACACCAATCGGAGCAAAGCCCCGCTTGGCATCGCCGATGTTTCCTCGAAAAGCTTGCCTCTTTCGAGGCAGAATTTTAAATATAGGTCTACGCTCATGTTATTCGATATTATCAAAAGCTCTTCATTCGCTCGCTTGATGGAAAATCATGTGCGTGATATGCTTATTTACCTTTTTGAGAACGACCAAAATTTCGGTATTTTATGCAAAATCGAGCACGTTACCTTCGAGCCTCCCCTCCCAAAACATTTAAGCGAAGAGTTTCGCGCTATGACACTCTTCTTTTTGGCAGGATATACCTTTGAAAGCGCTCGTATTGATAACGATATTTTGATCTTTGAAGCAGGATTCGGTCAAGAAAACATAGGAAGTTTCGTCTCCGTACCTCTCCTCTCAATCGTGCAGGTTATTATCGACGATACACCGGCATTTGTAAACCTCGCCATCCCGCAAGAGCATCATCCGATTACGAACATTGAAAAGAATGAAGGGGTTCAGAACTCTATGAGCGCATTGCTCGCGAATCCTGAAAATCAGAAGTTTTTGAAGAAAAAGTAGAGATTGAAGTTTATAACTTCAATCCTAGTAAATAGGTGACTACATTATCGATAAATGCATCGTGTTTACGCTCTTTGCTGTAAGCGATGTAAAACTTACGTTTGATTTTATAGTTTTTAATACGTGCTTCGAACAATTTTCCCTCTTCCACTTCATCACTGATAACATGGCGAGAAATTACCGATACAACTGGGCGTGCCGCATCTTTTGGTGAACGCATCAATGTCTCTTTAATCGCGGTTGAGCTGGCTACGACACCAATAACATTGAATCCTGAGCACTCAACACCGATCTCTTCAAACACCTCAGCCGTCAATTTACGGGTATGAGAGTTCTCATCGCGGCAGATCCAGTCGAATTTATACATATCTTCTTTGCGAAGCTGTTTCGGGATCGGTTGATTGGAGAAAACCACCAACTCGTCCTCTTCCCATTCGCGATAAATCAACCCCTCTTTAAAAACAGGTGATTCAATGAGAGCGATATCGATTTTTTTATCGATCAACTGATCGACAATATCCTCTGAAAATGCAACACGAATATGAACTTCGTTATTGATCTTCTCTTTGAGCTGACTCAAATACGACGGGAGGACATAGTTCCCGATGGCATACGAAGCACCAACGATAAAAGTAAACTCTTTATTGATAATTTTAAGGAGCTCTTTTTCACTCGATTGGATCGCTTTTTCAAGCTTTGTAGCGATACGGAAAAGATCTTCTCCCTCTTTGGTGAGTTTGATCCCGTTCTTTTTTCGCTCAACTACACGTGTATCGAGATAATCCTCGATAAATTTGATTTGTTGCGTTACTGCCGGCTGAGAAATACCGAGTTTTGCTGATGCTTTCGAAAAACTTTTCTCTCTAACGACGGTTAGAAAGGTCATAAGTTTGGCAAAATCTTTTAACATAATAATTCCTATAAGCTGAATGAATAGCAGTATTATAACCCATAATTATAACCAATGCAAGAGTTTGAAACCGAATTTTGCTCCATTTTAGATAAGGAATTTAAAAAATAGAAAACTTGGGCTATAATAAATTAACTATTAATACGAGCAGGGCGATAAAAGTATGGATGAAATTCTCTCAAATCTTAATGAAGCACAGCGCAGTGCAGTGGAGCGGATCGACGGTCCCCTGCTCATTTTAGCCGGTGCAGGAAGCGGAAAGACCAAAACCATCACCACTCGCCTCGCCTATCTGCTCGATCAGGTTGGTATCCCTGCCGGAAATACTCTCACCCTCACCTTTACTAATAAAGCGGCCAAAGAGATGCGCGAGCGGGCTATGGGTCTCATCACCCAAAATTCTTACCCCCCATTACTCTGCACCTTTCATAAATTCGGCCTCCTTTTTCTTAAATTTCATATTCATCTCCTTGGACGTGCCAATAATTTCGTCGTCATCGATACCGACGATAAAAAAAAGATTATTAAAAAAATCAACGCCGATCTCCCTACTGCATTGATCGCCAGTGAAATTTCACGCTACAAAAACTCACTTATCGACCCCCAAGAGGCCTACGCCCAAGCTGAACTCACAAACTACAAGCACATCGCTAAAATCTACGAAGAGTATGAAGCGTATCTGCTCAAAAATAACCTCGTTGATTTTGATGATTTACTCTGTCTCACCTACAGACTCCTTGATGAGCACCCTGACTTATGCACCGAAACTTCAGAAAAATATCGCTACATCATGATCGATGAGTACCAAGACACCAATGAGCTCCAATTACGTCTACTCCAAAAATTATGCTCTACCCATAATAATCTGTGCGTCGTCGGTGATGATGACCAGAGCATTTACGGCTGGCGTGGCGCACATGTCCGCAATATCCTCGAATTCGATCAAGATTTTGCGGATGCGATGGTAGTTAAACTGGAACACAACTACCGCTCTACCCAACCGATTCTAACCGTTGCCAATGCCCTGATAGAGCACAATCGCTCCCGTCTGGGTAAAACACTCATCGCGACCAAAGAGGGGGGAGATGATGTTCAAACGATCACTTCTAACGATGAGAGCGAAGAGTCCCAAAAGATCGCCAAAGCGATCAAAACACTTATAACCAGCGGAGTGCGCCCCAATGAGATTGCTGTCCTTTACCGTATCAATGCTCTGAGCCGATCTCTCGAAGAGGGGCTTAACCGTGCCGGAGTCGCCTACAAACTCGTTGGCGGGTTACGCTTCTATGATCGTGCCGAGATCAAAGATCTCATTAGCTATCTACGCGTCATCACCAACGTCCATGATAATTTCTCTCTCAAGCGGATCATCAACAAACCCAAACGAGGTCTGGGTAAAGCGACCATCGATAAAATCGAGCTCTCTTCCATAGAAGCGGGCAAATCGATGTTCGAATTTATCTCCACCCTCAGCGACAGTGAATTAGAATCGCTGGTACGGAAAAAAAGCGCCGCTGAGTTGCGCGATTTCGTTGCCGAAATTCTCGAACTTCGCCTCGTTGCCGAAGAGGCGATTTACCGTTTTATCGATCGTCTCGAAGAGCGTTTTAAAATCAAAGAGACACTCAAAGGGTTACCCGATGAAGCCGAAAAAATCGCCAATATCGATGAGTTTTACGGATTGTTTCGCGATTATGTCAAACAAAATCCCGATGCCTCGCTCGCCGAATTTCTCAACGACATCACTTTGCAAAGCGAACAAGATCAGGTAGAGGGGGAGAGTATTTACATCATGAGTATCCATGCTTCCAAGGGGCTGGAATTCGAGCATCTCTTTGTCATCGGCCTTGAAGAGGGCTTTTTACCTCTTATCGGGGATGGAAGCGACCTCGAAGAGGAACGCCGCTTAGGGTACGTCGCGTTTACAAGAGCCAAAAGCAATCTCACCCTCTCCAATGTCAACAGCCGTTTTTACAAAGGACGCCGCACCGATTTGCAAAAAAGCCGTTTTATCAACGAAGCGGGGCTCTGCGAGGGATCACTGATTTTAGAGAAAAACACCTCCTATAAAAAAGGGGATTTGGTTCGCCATAAAATCTTCGGTGCCGGACGGGTTGAGGGGGTCAGCAAAGCGGGACGTGAGTTTAAACTCAGCATCAATTTCGGGGGTAATAAACGGGATATTCTCGCTTCCTTTGTGGAGAAACTCTGATTGAACCGTCTTTTCGTTGCCTATAAACCCTCCGGTATTAGTTCCAATCAGCTTTTAGGACGTCTAAAACGTCGCTACGGCGTTAAAAAAGCGGGCTATTCAGGAACCCTCGATCCGTTTGCAAAAGGAGTTTTGATTATCGCGTTCGGTAATCATGGACGACTTTTCAGATTTTTAAACAAAACCCCAAAGCGCTATCGTGCCACATTATGGCTTGGAGCCTACTCTCCGACTCTCGATATTGAAAAAATAGAAACCATCGATGACACCCCAACATTCGCAACCGAGCAAATTCAAACAATCCTGCACTCTCTAACCGGAGAACTAACCTATCTCCCGCCAAAATACAGTGCTAAACGGATTGATGGACGCAGGGCTTATGAGTTTGCCCGTGAAGGTAAAGAGATCGATTTACGTGAGATTACTTCGACGATCTATGACCTTACACTGATCCACTATTGCCACCCATTCGTTACCTTTGAAGCAACCGTTTCGGAGGGGAGCTATATCCGATCCCTCGGAGAGATGATTGCTTCTCAACTTGGCGTTAATGGTGCACTCACGGCGTTAGAGCGGCTCAATGAGGGTCAATTTGTTTATGAAAATGAACACTCCCTTGAGATTAAAAGCTCCCTCTCTATTCCCAAAAACCGCTATAATGGCACATTACAAACGATTTTATTGGGTCAGCCATTAGCACGCGAAGATTTTGAAATTTGTGAGAATGGAACCTACTGGATCGACAACGGCGACACCATCTCGATACTAGAGATCACCTCCGATGGTGTTCGTTATATACTCAATAAGGTTGAAGCATGCTGATTCTCTCAAGAAGAGCCGAAGAATCGATCATTATCGCCGATACAATCACGGTCAAAGTAGTCTCAATCGACAAAGGGGTTGTCAAACTTGGAATTGATGCGCCTCATAACATTCGTGTATTGCGCAGTGAACTCGTCCGTGCGGTTGAAGACTCAAACAAAGAAGCCTCAAGCGGACATGACGAATCGCTCCTTCAACAACTGGTACAAAAACTCAAATTATGATCCGTTATCCCGCTTACGCCAAAGTCAATATTTTTCTCAAAATAACTGGGACACGTGGAGATTACCATACCATCAGCTCCCGTTTTATGCGAGTGAAAAATCTTTGTGACACCCTCTGGTTTGAACCCAAAACAACCCCTGAGTTTGAGATTCGAGGAGATTTCGACTGCGAAGTTCACTCCAACACCATCTACAAAGCTTACAAATATCTCCAAAGTGCAACCCGTTCAGACAAACTTTCCACATTTTTCGAAAATCACGCAATATGTGTTGATAAACAAATTCCCTCTTTTGCTGGATTAGGTGGTGGAAGTTCGGATGCAGCAACCTTTTTGCGAATGTGTAATGAGGAACTAGAGTTGTCTCTAAGTACCGAAGAACTAGCCGATATCGGTGCCAATATCGGGGCTGATGTCCCTTTTTTCGTTTATGGATATGAGTCAGCCAATGTCAGTCGTATCGGCGAAGTTGTAGAGCGATTCACAGAGCCGCTGATCGATTTTGACGTTATAACCCCCGACATCAAAATAAGTACTCCAGCC
>ERZ1649853.1155-NODE-1155-length-10509-cov-4.311364_pt1 | contig 10509 bp, 8 predicted proteins | sample MGYA00575353_ERZ1649853 | MGnify/ENA primary metagenome ERZ1649853 (study PRJEB40853, sample SAMN11349654) | freshwater sediment metagenome | isolation source: river sediment | host: Sediment | place: India: Okhla Barrage, New Delhi | collected 2017-02-21 ...
GAGAGGTAATCTTGAACGGGTTGAAGCAGTATGCCCAGGAGGTTACCGACCAGACGTTCCCACAACCGGAAAACTGGTTCACAATGACCGACGAAGATTACAACGATCTGCTTTCGATGCTCTAAGGAGGGTAGCATGGAAGAACTTCGTAAATTACTAGCAATCCCGTCGTCTCGGTTGGATGAGATCAACCACGTTTTGTTAAACCCTGAAACAGAAGTGGTAAATAATTTCCTGTCTGTTGTTGCCAAATATGGCACGCCGGATGAAATAAATCAGAAGGCTGCGGCTGCTCGCCAGCTTCCAGCTCTGCTAAAAAAGGTTGAGGCAACCCATCCAGAATACCTGGCAGATCTGAAATGGCTTGTTGAACAACGAGAGAGCGGAGCATTCATAAGTATTAAAGATTACCGTCGAAAAGTGCTGGGGAGTAAAGCTGAGATCGCCAGATATAATGATGATTTCGCAGTTACCCTAGAAATCAGCGCTTGCCAGTATTTCCCCTGGCTCATTGCGCTCATCAAACGCGCGATTGAACAACAATCCCTGGTGCCGGGCCGGTTCATCAAAGTACGCAAGATGAAAGAGCAGGAGCTGGATGGCGACCTGCCCGCTATTGCAGCCGCCATGCAAATACTTGGGGCAAGCTACGTAGAGACCCTCGACACCAAGGGCACCGATGGCTCCAACATACACCTGGGAGGACCAGCAACAATCACAGGCTACTTCGGAGGCGTGGGCCAGCCGAATCATTACCCCCTCAAGTGGCTGGATGAGTACCTGTATTACTACACAAATTTTGGCGTCCGACAAGTGTTGAATGTTAATCCCGGAACAGTGTTGGTAGGATATTTACTCCACCGCATCGGAGTTGACATCGAGTTCAAAATATCAGTTTTCATGGGCAACGACAATCCTTATGCCGGCTTATGGACGCTGTTAGGCGCGAAACTCTTCTCGCGAGACGATGGAACATCCCCACTCATCGGTTTTAACTGGAGCAACTCGGTCAACAATGAGACCCTGGAAATAACTGCCCAGTTCAGAAAGCAGCTTGGCTTCGAAGATGTAGTCCGCTTTGAGCACCATATCACAGAAACCTGGAAAAGCATCGTCCGCCAACCATACAACCGGCGAGATGAGCTGGTTCAGCTTGCCGGTCATGTAACTAACATTTCTGCAAAACACGAAGGTGCTGACCCTGAGGTAGACGTGAATCGGGCTCATCCTTCCGATATTCTGGACTACTTCCGGGATAAAAGCGAGATAATCGAAAGTGGAGATTGGGACTCCCTGCTTACTAATTTCCTGGATAAGTTCGAAGCTTGCAATAAAACCGCCCAAGCCCTGACGGAAAACGGCTTAACGTTCATCGCTGCACAAAACTTACACAAATAAAACACCCCAATCTCACAAGTACTTCTCTCGACCAGACCCACCCGTTACTGGTGCAAAAACCAGCTTTAGGTGGGTCTTATGGTTAAATTTTCTGACATTATCTTGACATGCAAAACATTTGTTCTATAATATGCATATGGAAGATATTACTAGGTTGAAGTTATTAACCAGCCAGATGCATTTAGAACCATCCGAAGATATGTATTGTATGCAGCTGCCGGGTCATAAACAAGACTCGGTAATGATCAGTACTGCAACCCGTCCAGATGGTTCGAAGATAAAGGTTCTGAAAACTTTACTAACTTCTGTATGTGAGCATAACTGTTACTATTGCCCTTTCCGAGCAGATAGGGACTTTCGGAGGGCAACATTCACTCCAGATGAGTTTTCGCGGCTGTTCATCTCCCTGCTCAATGCCAAAGCTATCGAAGGCCTGTTTCTAAGCTCTGGTGTGATCAATGGGGGAAAATTCACTCAGGATAAATTAATTGCCACCGCAGAGTTATTGAGAAAGAAATACCACTTCTCGGGTTATATACACTTAAAAATCATGCCTGGCGCGGAGAAATCACAGGTCGAACAGGCTATGTACCTGGCTGATAGGGTGTCGATAAACCTGGAAGCGCCCAACACAGATAGGCTCAACCATCTAGCACCTGGTAAGAATTTTTCATCTGAATTAATCCCACCTTTAAAATGGGTGGATGAGATCAGGCAACATGACTCAGGGCGCCTAGCCTGGAATGGATATTGGCCATCCTCTGTAACCCAATTCGTCGTCGGTGCAGTCGGGGATACAGATATTGAGCTACTCTCAACCTCACAAAGATTATTCAAGCAATATGGGTTGAAACGCACCTATTATTCAGCATTCACTCCCATCACCAATACCCCATTGGAAAATTATCCACCGACTTCGCCCATTCGTGAGCACCGCCTATACGAGGCATCTTTCTTGCTCAGGGACTATGGTTTCGATGTAGAAGATTTCATGTTCGACCCATCCGGTAACCTGCCCGCTGACATCGACCCCAAACTTTCCTGGGCGCAACACAATCTGTTAGAGCCTCTCGAGATCAACCGCGCCGACCAATCTGAGCTCCTCCGCGTACCTGGAATTGGGAAAAAGGGGGCATCCAAGATAATTGCTGCCCGTCGAAAACACCCGCTCCAACATTTGGGCGAGCTCCACAAGATGGGCATAAATACGAAACGCGCAGCACCCTTCATCCTTCTGGCTGGAAAACGACCAGCACACCAATACACACTTCCAATCTAGTGATTCTTGGATCAACTGCTTATCCTCCAGCCATTTGTCACCGGCGCTAATCCCAAAATTCTTCTATACTCTCGTTATGGATATATTCGATGCCGGTGCCATTCGGATTGGAATTGATATTGGAGGCACATTCACAGATTTTGTGATCTATTTGCCATCCAATGGAAATATTGATACCCTGAAGGTATTGTCCACCCCTCACAACCCCGCCGACGCAGTACTCACTGGTATTGCCCAGCTTGGGCTTCCAGCGCGATTGAGGATCGTCCACGGATCAACCGTCGCAACCAATGCCCTGTTAGAAAGAAAAGGCGCAAGAACAGCATTAATAACCACCCGTGGTTTTAAAGACATCCTTCGCATCGGTCGCCAAAACCGGCCATCCCTTTACGATTGGTCAACTCAAAAACCAGATCCTTTGATACCTTCTGAATTATCTTATGAGATTGACGAAAGGGTGGATTGCGAGGGCAACGTCATCGAGAAGCTACACGAGGAGGATATAGGCTGGATTGTCAAATCCCTCAAAGATAACCATGTGCAATCCGTTGCGATCGCATTCCTCTTTTCTTTCCTTCACCCGCAACATGAACGAGTCCTTGCCGAACGTCTGCGCGCAGAGAATTTTTTTGTTTCCGCTTCATCCGAAGTCTTACCCGAATACCGGGAATACGAGCGGACGAGTACGACCGCTGTAAATGCCTATGTTACTCCCATCCTGGACCAATACTTATCCACACTCGCCGCAAGGATAGAAGCTGCTCAGTTGCAAGTCATGCAATCGAACGGAGGGATGATCGGAGTGGATCATGCCCGTGAAAATGGGGTCCGGTGTATATTATCAGGTCCAGCGGGTGGGGTCATAGGTGCGCAATATCTTACCCACTTGACTCACTCTATTCATTCTTCCCCCAATCAAGTTGAATCCCCGATCAGGATCATTACCTTCGACATGGGAGGAACATCTACAGATGTATCATTGATCGATGGAAACCTATCCCTCACCAGCGAATCCTCAGTTGGGGGGTGCCCGATCAGCATCCCCGTGATAGACATCCACACCATCGGAGCTGGCGGCGGCTCCATTGCGTATGTGGATCAAGGAGGCGCTCTCCGAGTTGGTCCACAGAGTGCTGGTGCTGATCCTGGACCTGCCTGCTATAGCAAAGGCGACCTCCCCACGGTGACCGATGCGAATGTAGTTCTTGGGCGGCTTGTGCCTGAATTTTTCTTGGGTGGCAGTATGAATCTCAACGCAGATCGCTCCAGAGAAGCGATCCGGGTGCTGGGCGCCAAGGTGGGTATGGATGCAACCCAGTGTGCGCTGGGCATCATTACTGTTGCAAACGCGCATATGGAGCATGCACTTCAGGTAATCAGCGTCGAGCGCGGATATGATCCACGCGATTTCACACTTTTTGCCTTTGGGGGCGCTGGAGGCTTGCATGCAGTCGAACTAGCCCGCAACATGAGGATACCACGCCTCACCATATCGCCATACGCCTCTGTATTATCTGCTTATGGGATGCTGGCTGCAGATATTGTGCTCGATTATGGTCAAACTGTCATGTTAAACAACTCGACTGCCTCGGAAACGATCAGACAGCGGTTTCAACCCTTGATCAAGCAGGGAGAAACCGACCTTCTCGCCCAAGGAGTCGCTGCACAACAAGCAAGCATCCAATTATTTGTTGATTGCCGTTACCAGGGGCAATCTTATGAGCTAACGATCCCATTTACTCATCAGTGGGATCTGGCATTTCATCAAGCCCATCATCGTGCCTATGGTTTTCACTCGCCTGGCACATTGATTGAATTGGTCAACATCCGGGTTAGGGCAATCGGAACCACACCCCATCCCCTGCCCCGCATAGGGTCAGTCGGGAAAAGCGATCCATCTAATTCCCTGATCGGCCATCGAAAAATATTCATCCGATCGCGCAGTATCTCCATTCCGTGTTACCAGCACGACATCCTTGAACCGGGTAATATCATCCACGGGCCAGCATTGATCATCAGACCCGATACAACCATACTCGTCGATGCTCAAGATGTTGTCAGCGTCGATGATTTACACAACCTCCAGGTAATTGTAGGATGATCTCTTCAGCTAATCGATAAGAGCGAGGTACCATATGTCCAATCACCCTCTCAGAATCTTTTCTGGGTCCGCACACCCCATGTTGGCCGGCGAAATTGCAGACCTTCTCAGCGTTCCAATGGGGAGGTCGACCACCCGCCGGTTCGATGACAGCGAAATATATATAACGATCGATGAAGTGGTCAGAGATCAAGATATCTTCCTTATCCAACCATGTTGCCCTCCGGTCAACGATCACTTGATGGAGTTGCTATTATCTTTGGATGCCTTCAAACGAGCCAGCGCGCATAGCATCAGTGTTGTCATTCCTTATTATCCCTATGCCCGACAAGATCGTATGTCGCGCGGCAGAGAAGCAATCAGCTCTCGGGTTGTTGCCAATCTACTCGAATGTCAGGGTGCTGGGAGAGTGATCTTCGTAGACATCCATAACCCAGCAACGCAAGGGTTTTTCAATATTCCAGTCGATCCTTTATCCGCCCTGCCTTTACTGGCAGGTTATTTCCGACAGCCAGAGTTTCGTGATGCTGCGATTGTCAGCCCGGATGTAGGTAGGGCAAGCCTCGCAGGGAAATATGCGGGTCTGCTAGATCTACCCCTGGTCATCATGCATAAGCGTCGATCAGGTTTTAATGAAGTGAAAACCACGCATATCGTCGGCGATATCAAAGGTCGCCGGCCGATCATCGTTGATGACTTGATGGCAGGTGGGAGTGTTCTCAGACAGATCGACGACTTATACAAGAACGGTGCAGTTGGTAGAGCTTGTTTCGCAGTAACCCACCCCGTCCTTCTCCCAAAAGCATTGGAGACCTTAACCCAAGACGATCGCATCGATCGGCTGGTTGTAACCAATACGATCCCAATCCCCCCAGAAAAAGCCCATCCAAAAATTACTGTACTATCCATTGCGCCTTTGCTGGCAGATATTATCTATCGCATCCACGAAGGTTTGAGCATATCGGAAAAACTTGTATTAACATAATGATGTTTATTGATGGGTAACATGGCTATGCGCAATATCCTGTTCTATAACCCGGTAAATATCGAGGTTTTTAAACACCTTTTTGCCTCGGTCGCCGAAGAGATGGGCTCAACTCTTCGTAAAACAAGTTTCTCAGCGAATATCAAAGAAAGAAGGGACTTCTCCTGCGCTATCTTTAACCCATCCGGACAGATGGTCGCCCAGGCAGCGCATATCCCCGTTCACCTGGGCTCGATGCCGCTCTCAGTAATTTCAGCCATCAAAGAGTTTTCCGATCCTGCTGATCCCCTCCGGCCTGGGGATATGATCATTCTTAATGACCCATTCTTGGGCGGTACTCATCTTCCAGATATTACCCTCGTCGCACCTGTTTTCCTGGAAAATGATTCATCTGCTCCCTTTGGGTTCGTTGCCAGCCGAGCTCATCATGCCGATATTGGCGGAATGACACCCGGCTCCATGCCGGTCTCAAGAGAAATCTTCCAGGAAGGCCTGATCATTCCCCCCCTTCGATTCCTCCGCTCGGGGTCGGTTGACTCATCTGTGTTGAAATTGATAACTGCCAATGTTCGCACACCCGTGGAAAGAAAGGGAGATTTATTCGCCCAGGTTGGTGCAAACCTCAGGGGAATCAGCCGCTTCCATGACATCATCAATCGGTTTGGGTCAGATCTGGTCAGACAATACATGGATCATCTGATTACTTATGCCGAACAGATGACCCGAAAATTGATTGCCAGTCTTCCAGATGGGGCGTATCGTTTTACCGACTATCTCGACGATGATGGATTTTCAACCGAGCCAATTCCAATTACCGCAACAATTACCCTTCAATCCGATCATGCGGTTGTAGATTTTACCGGGTCTGCTCCCCAACAAACCGGGAGTATAAACGCAGTCTACGCCATCACCGTTTCTGCTGTTTATTATGTATTCCGCTGCCTGATTGGATTAGATGTACCCAATAATAGTGGCTGTTTAAAACCAATCCAGGTGATTGCACCAGAAGGCTCTGTAGTTAATGCCCGCCAGCCGGCTGCCGTTGCGGGAGGGAATGTCGAAACATCCCAGCGCATTGTCGATGTTCTGCTTGGCGCACTTGCCCAGGTTTGCCCTGAGCGCATCCCGGCAGCTTCTCAGGGCACGATGAACAACCTCACCATCGGCGGTTGGGATGACAAAAAACATCAATATTTCACTTATTACGAAACAATTGGAGGTGGTACAGGAGCTCAAGATTCCGCCCCTGGGCAAGCTGCGGTCCATAGCCACATGACCAACACGCTGAATACACCTATTGAGGCCATCGAGTATACCTACCCGCTTCGGATTACCCATTACGGTATCCGGCAGGGGTCGGGGGGAATTGGCCGGCGCCCTGGAGGCGACGGGATCAGACGCGAAATACAAGTGCTCAACAAATGCCAGGTCACTGTACTATCTGAAAGAAGGAAATTTGCCCCATATGGATTATCCGGCGGGGGCAATGGCGCGTGCGGTAAAAATTTACTCATTCGTCATGGTGAAGCGATTGAGTTGGATGGTAAAGGCTCTTACTTCTTGAACCAGGGTGACATCCTGAGCATACAGACTCCAGGGGGTGGGGGGTATGGCGCACCTGATGCACCCCAAAACACCCAATCATAGCGGTTCAGTACAGCCTTGCGGTTAACCTTTAGAGAGTCTCTCCCAGGCGCCAACCCAGGGCGTTCCCAGCTTGTGCCGCATTGGCATTTTTACTTTTGCAAGCTTGATAAACACCTGTGCGACCACCGCACGCACCTCATCCCAATTATTATTTGCCAAAGCCACATGGATCCGTTGTCCCAAACTTCCGGTCCATAGCCATTCCTGCCGGAAACGATCCGCCTTTATCCAATAACCTCGTTTTTCCCAGGCTGACACAGATTGGTCAATGGATGCATCAATTGCATCCAGCATAATTGCAATGAAAGCAGCCAGGTCGTAAGATGATTGATCTATCTTAGATTGCCCCATTAATTCGCGTAAAGCCAAAATGATGGCGCGCTGATATTGAGTTCTTTCCCTGGCTGCTGATTCTGGTGTAATGATCCGACTCAAACCTGCCTCCTATCAACTGTTAATTCTTTGCAAGAAAACCCGCACGATTATATCGTATTTATTGACGTTCTATTCTCTCTGGCTTATAATCTCACCCCACGGGGAAGTGCTGGAATTGGCAGACAGGCATGACTTAGGATCATGTGCCGGAAGGCGTGAGGGTTCAAGTCCCTCATTCCCCACTGGTAATAAATGATATTTTCATCATCACGGTTATGCACTTTTTCATCCAACTGCACCCGGTAATCTGATGCAATTCTTACGTTCGACCGATAGAATATAGCACGTATGGTATAATTTTAGCCCGAAACAGGCCGAGGTTTGGCTCGTTTTGTTGTGAGGAAACGGTGGTTCTCGCCGGTGAGCTGAAAACCATTTCCGCTGGCGCGAGGGTTCGAGCCCCTCACTCCTCACCTTGTGATGCAAATGCTTGCGCAATCTTAATTTTGGATCGAAGGATTTTTGAATTGAAAATTGAAACCCAACCCCGCGAAGACCATCAGGTCAAAATTGTCGCCGAGTTCGACGCTGAAACCAAGGAAGGATTCAAGCGCCGCGCCGCGCGTAAGATTTCCCAGGAGACCAAAATTCCCGGTTTCCGTCCTGGAAAGGCGCCCTACGACATTGTCCGCCGCATGTACGGCGATGACGCCATCGAAAAGCAGGCCGTGGAACTGTTGATTGACGAACAATATGGCAAAATCCTGGATGAAGCAGAGGTCAAGCCGGGCGCGCCGGGCTCCCTGGAAGAAATCATCAGCACCGAACCGCTCAAGTTGAGCTTTATCGTCCCGCTTGCCCCGGAGGTCGTGTTGGGCGATTATCGGGCCATCCGCAAACCCTACGAAGCCCCCACCGTCAGCGACGAAGAAATCTCCGAATACCTGCACCGCATGCAGACCAGTTACGCGACCGCCGAACCGGTGGAACGCGCCGCTGAAAAAGGCGATTTGGTCTATTACATGCTCAGCGGCCGGCTGACAAACCCCGCGGAAGGCGAGGACGCCGAGGTCATCAAGGACGGCCCCGCCCAGACTGTGATCGGCGAGGATACCGTCTCCGATAAAGATTGGCCCTTTACCGGTTTTTCCGAGAAATTGATCGGCCTGTCCGTCAATGATGAGAAAGAAATCACGCACATCTACGGCGATGAAGAAAGCGACGAAAAATTGCGCGGTCGCGAAGTCACTTTCCACATCGTCGTCCAGAGCATCAAGGCTCTGCACTTACCCGAGATCGACGATGAATTCGCCCAATCGCTGGGCGAATTCACCACCTTCGCAGAATTAAGAGAATCCATCGCGGCGCAATTGAGCGAGCGCAACCGCGAGGAATATGACCAGAAGTATTTCGACGAGCTATTTGAGTTGATCGCAGCGGGCGCGACCATCAAGTATCCGCCCCAGGTGCTGGAGGAGGAGAAGGAACACATCCTCGAACATCTCAGGGAAGATTTGAGCAGGAATAATCTTGACCTGGACACTTACCTGAAATTGATTGGCACGACCAGCGAAACCTTCATGGCCGAACAGGTCACCCCGGCAGCGCAAAAACGTCTGGTTCGTTCCTTATTGATGGAAGAAATCGGCCGCGTTGAAAATATCCAATTAGCCGACACGGATGTCAACGCAGCTGTGAACGGCTCGCTGCAGCAGCTTTCCGCCCAGCCTGGCTTTAATCCTAAGAAGGTCAATGACCGTCTGGTCAATGCCATTGCGATGGACGCTGTTTCACGCCTGTACAACCAACGCATCCTCGGCCGATTGAAATCGATCGCCACAGGCGAGCTGGAAAGCGCGCTTGAGACCGCTGCCGAAACACCCGAAGTCGAAGTAACAGCCGCCGGCGGTGAGGCTGAAGCGGCTGAAAAAGACGCGGCCGAATAAAGCCGCACCATAAACACCTAGGAGGGTTTATGTCCATTCCCAAAATCGAATCGGTCATCCCGATGGTTGTTGAAACCTCCGGACGGGGTGAACGCGCCTATGATATTTATTCCTTGCTGCTCAAGGAACGCATCATCTTCCTTGGAACAGCCATTGACGATCAGGTCGCCAACGTGACCGTAGCCCAATTGCTCTACCTGAGCAAGGAAGATCCGGAACGCCCCATCCAAATGTACATCAATTCTCCGGGCGGACAGATCTATGCCGGGTTGGCCATCTACGACACCATGCAGATGATCCCGAACAAGATCAGCACCGTGGCCGTTGGTGTAACCGCGTCGTTTGGCACCGTGCTCCTGACCGCAGGTACAAAAGGCCAGCGTTATGCGCTTCCACACGCCACCATCCACATGCACCAACCGCTGGGCGGCGCGCAAGGCCAGGCTTCGGATATTGAGATTCAGGCCCGCGAGATTTTGCGGCTCAAGTCCCGCCTGAATGAAATCATGTCCAATGCCACCGGCAAATCGCTGGAAGTCATTCAACACGACACCGAACGCGATTTCTACCTGAATGCCACACAGGCTGTGGAATACGGCCTGGTCGATCAGGTGCTGGTACCACCGCAAAAGTGATGGCGGTCAAATAACCACAATCGCAAGCCGGATGGCCCCCGCTATCCGGCTTGCGCGTAAATTGAGGCGACATGCAATCAAGCGCTCCCATCCGCGCCCTGATCCTCGACATGGACGGCGTTTTATGGAAAGACAAAGAGCCC
>ERZ1649853.1156-NODE-1156-length-10502-cov-4.022494_pt1 | contig 10502 bp, 8 predicted proteins | sample MGYA00575353_ERZ1649853 | MGnify/ENA primary metagenome ERZ1649853 (study PRJEB40853, sample SAMN11349654) | freshwater sediment metagenome | isolation source: river sediment | host: Sediment | place: India: Okhla Barrage, New Delhi | collected 2017-02-21 ...
TGGATCGTGGAGCTCTTCCCGTGGTCCTACATCGAGCCGCAGCCGGGGCGTCTGTGTGTCCCTGAGCAGCTAGCGGATTAAAGCTGGCAACCCGACCCGTGGCTGCAGCTCAGCTCCCCATGCGCCCAGGTGCACACCGGTTATGACGATCTCCTGACAGCCTCCCGCCAGGGCAGATTCCACATCCTGGCAGATTTCCGGTATCTGCCGGCTGCGGCTGGGACCCCGTGCCAGGCAGGTGATGCAATAGGTGCAGCGATTGGCGCAACCATCCTGCACCTTGATGAATGCCCGCGTCCGGTGGTGTATGCCGGGCAATGGCTGCCGGGTAGTTTGCTGACCGAGGTTTTCACCGTTGTCCAGCTTGAGCAGAATGGGTACCAGCCGGTCCTTGTCCAGGTTTGAGATCACCTGGCTGACCCTGGGCAGTGCGGCGGCTGCCTCTGCATCCAGGGTCGCCCAGCAGCCGGTGACCACGATTTCCGTTGCCCCGCGTTGAGCTGCCCGGCGGATCTTTTGCCGGGAGTCTGCTGCCGCTTGTGCGGTGACGGTGCAGGTGTTAATGATCACCAGGTCAGCCTGGTCTGCCGTCGCGACCAGGGTGTGCCCGGCAGCAAGGTATTGCCGGGCATAGGTCTCAATCTCGCTTTGGTTTAGCCGGCAGCCAATGGAATCCAGGTAAATCTTCATCAGGAAGAGAGCGGGTGTTGCGCTGCCTTGCTGGAAGCCGCAACACCCTGGCGTGAATACGCGTGGATGGATTTGGGATTAAGGCTGGTAAACGTAGAAATTGTCGAACAGAATATCCGTGCCGGTTTCATCATACGTTCCGGCGATCAACCCGACGTTTCCAGCCGTATATTGCTCATCGGCCTGCTGGTCAATCTGCGTGTCATTGACATACAGCGTCAGGGTTGAGCCAATGCAGTCAAAGCGGATATGGTTGGTTTCGTCACCCAGCTTGATCTGGTCAGAACTTTGCAGCTCCTCATGTCCGATCAAATTGTAGATGCCATCACTCATCTTGATGATGCCATAGAATCCATCCGAGCTGACCACGGCAAAATAGAAATTGGTGGGATCTTGGTAGCGGCAGATGATTCCGAAATCGTTGTCGTCGGATCCGCTGCCTTTGGATGCATCTACTTCAACCCTGACATCGGTGAAGTTCAATGCACCAGGATTTCCCCAGGCATTGCTGCGGGCTTGGTTCACAACGATCTGGTAGGCGCCATCTTTGTAACCAGTCTTGAACTCTGTGCTATCTAATACTTGAGTCCACCCGCTGTTGGTGTTGGAAAAATCATCCGAGAATAGAACATTTCCCTGATTATTCTTACCTCCGCAGGCAGTCAAGGCAACAGCCACCAGAAAGAAAGTGACCAATAGGGCGGTTTTGTATTTCATTATGTTTCTCCTCTTCATGTGACAGTCATTTTGTCCAGAGTATTATAAGTCAAATATTCTTAATCATACTCAATCATCATTAAAACGCCAATAGCCCGAAGGGCATATCTACGGGGCAAATTTGCCTCAGGATGAATGTGCCCAACATGCGCCATCCCAGCCCGGTTAATTTTCGGATGTGCTGTTGTGTTGCCCACTATCCACCGCGTGCATAAGATTAATGGCCCAATGTAGCCCGGGTAGAATGATTATGGATAATAATTGCCCAGGTACCTCTGGGCTTGTTCCACAGTCCAGGAATCACTTCCCATAGCCAATTCAAATTCTTGGCGGCCGCGCGCAACCTCACCCCGTTGAAGATATATCATCCCGAGGTGAAGATGCGCCGGCCCATAAAAAGGATCGGATTCCAGCGCCTGTAGTAAGAAGCGCTCCGCACTCAGGCTATCTTCTAACAAGATCAAAGCCTGGGCTAACAAATCCAGGGAGCGCGCCTCTTGGGGAGACAGGATCACCGCAGTACGCGCCGCCGGTAGGGCAATCTCCCGGATTTGGATCCGGTGCGAGAGTGAAAATTCAGCCAATAACCGGTAAAACAGGGGGTCATCCGGCGCAAGGGAGATGGCTTGCTGGTATGCGGCTTGCGCGGCTGGCAGGTCGCCTTGTAAAGCCAGCGTGTTAGCCAGCTCGGCAACCAGCAGTGGATTATCTGGATCAAGCGACAGGGTGGTCTGGATGTAACCATAAGCTAACCCATAATCGCCCTGGCGCGACCAGTACAGGCCCATCAGCAGGTTCGCAGACACTGAGCTGGCATCCAGGCGCAATGCCTGCTGCAGCTCTGGTAAACCGGGATACTCGCGCGTTGCCGCCAGGGTTGAATGCTGGCGGGCCTCTCCCAGGAAAGCCCACGCCTCGGCATAATCCGGCCGGAGGCGGGTGGCCTGGAGAAATGCAGCTTCGGCCAGGTCCCATTCATTTAGCGTGGCCAACACCCTCCCAGACGCGGTAAAGGTGTACGCTGGCTCAGTGAACAGGGTCGCCGTGCGGATCTTCCGCTGCAGATCAAGTGCAGAGTCGGCCAGCTCAGGATCAAGCACAGCCGCCTGAGACAGGTACGCCAGCCCACGCTCCGGTTCCACTGCCGCATATACCAACCCGATGCGGTAGTTCACGCGGGCATTCGCGGGTTGGATCCTCAGCATTTGGTGCAGATCTTCTAATTCTTGCGGGTATTCTCCTCGGGCCTGGTGATAATCCGCCAGCCGCTGGTAAATATCCAGCGCCGGTGCAAGCTGGGCGGCTCTCTGCCAGATGGCCGCGGCCATCAACACCTCTCCCGTCTGCTGGTAGGCGTCGCCCAATGCCAGCAGATCGACTGCGCTTAGCTCACTGGTCAGGGCAAGCTGTTCCAAGACTGCAATCGCCTGTTGCGGGTTGCTGCTTTCCAGGTAATAGCGCGCGGCCAGGCGTGCCAGGTCGCTTCGGCCGGGCGATAGCTGGGCGGCATGTTCCACATAAAACGCCGCGCTTAGCAGCTCGTTGTTCTGCAGTGCCAGGCGAGCCTGGTTCTGTGCTGTGCGCAGAGCATGCGGGCGGGGCGCCAGGTTCAGCAAGGCAGCCAGGAGCACGAATAGCAGGATGCGCAGGGGTAATGCCCATGGGCGAGCAGGAAGCATGGCTATATTATAGGCATTTTTTTCTGATTGGGGGATTAATCCCATCAAGAAATGGGAACGGACGTTATAATAAGCTATCTTACATGGATCGACCCATTCCAGGAGGAGCACGATGGATTTTTCACTGACAGATGAGCATCGCATGGTGCAGCAAATGGTGCGTGATTTCGTTGCCCGCGAGATCACCCCAGTCATCAAGGATTTTGATCGCAAGCAGGAGACTGCGGCTTTCCTGTTGTCTCGCATGGGACAGCTTGGGCTGCTGGGCATCAATATCCCGGTTCGCTATGGCGGGCAAGGGATGGATTACATTGCGTTGGGATTGGTCTGCGAAGAGCTGGAAGCCGGGGATAGCACGTTGCGCGTGGTCATGTCGGTACACATGGGCTTGAATAGCATGGGGCTGCTCCAATGGGGCAGCGAAGAACAGAAACAACGCTTTCTCAAACCACAGGCAGAAGGCAAGAAGTTTGCTGCCTTCGGCCTGACAGAACCAAACGCGGGTTCGGATGTAGCCGCGCTGACCAGCACTGCCCGTCGGGAGGGTGACGAGTACGTTCTGAATGGCGAGAAAATGTGGATATCCCTTGCCAGCCGGGCGCATCATGTGCTGTGGATCGGACGCACGGATGCTCAGGCTGTCGACCCGCACGATGGGCTGTCGGCTTTTATCGTTGAGATGGATCGCCCAGGTGTGACATCTGGCGATATCCACGGCAAGCTGGGAATGCGCGCTGGCTCCACCGGGTGGATCAATTTCCAGGACGTACGCGTCCCGGCCAGCCAACGGATCGGCGAAGAAGGGGAAGGGTTCAAGATTGCCATGTCGTGCCTGGATAATGGGCGCTATACCGTGGCTGCCGGCGCCACGGGCCTGATCCGCGCCAGCCTCGAAGCCAGTGTGCGTTATGCGAATGAACGGCATGCATTTGGGCGCGAGATCGGAAAATTCCAATTGGTGCAGCAGAAGATTGCAAAAATGGTGCAATCCTACGAGATGGCGCGCCTGTTGTACTTGCGCGCCGGCTGGATGAAGAACCAGGGCTTGCGCAACACGCGCGAGACCTCCCTGGCAAAATGGTTCGCCACTGACGCCTCGTTCGAAGCGGCCTCTGAAGCGATCCAGGTGCATGGCGCCTATGGCTACAGTGACGAATATGATGTGGAGCGCTACCTGCGCAACGCCCGTGGGGCAGTGATCTATGAGGGTACCAGCGAAATTCACCAACTGATGCAAGCTGGTTATGCCCTGGGCTATCGCCAGGATACTCCACTGCGTTGCGAGCTGCCCGCCTACGACCCGGTTGCCTGGATGGAATGATCCCTGCCGCAGGGAGACACCGATGTTTCGCTCGGGATGCCCGATCTTAGGCGGCTGGATTTGCACATTTATCTTGTGCAAGGGTATAATTTAGCATATTCCCATGAAAACAGAGCTCATTTCCGCAGAACATCCAGTAGGATTGGATCATACGGTCGACGTGCTCAAGAATGGCGGTCTGATTGCCTTTCCCACGGATACGGTGTATGGATTGGCCTCGCTGCCGTTCAAGGCGGAATACGTCGAGCGCTTGTTCGCCGCCAAGGGGCGCAACAGCAGCCGGGCGATTGCGGTGCTGATCGGACAGGTCGCCGACATCCCCCTGGTGGCTGCTGAGTTGAGCGCCAGGTCCAAGAAGCTGGCTGAAGCTTTTTGGCCTGGCCCCCTTACTCTGGTCGTTCCCAAGAACCCCCGCTTGCCTCAGGCGCTATCCCAGGATGATACGGTAGGGGTGCGTATGCCCGATCACCCCATCGCGCTTGCCCTCTTGCGCGCCATCGGCCCCTTGGCAGTCACTTCTGCCAATTGCTCGGGGATGTCTAACACCAGTACTGCAGATGAAGTGATGGCTCAATTGGGGGGGCGCATCCACCTTGTTCTGGATGGCGGGCGCGTCCCCGGAGGGGTGCCCTCTACGGTGGTGGATTGTAGCGGCGCCGAGCTGGCTATTCTGCGCGAAGGACCAATTTCCTTGAATATGCTGTTGAAGGTGTTAGCCGAGCCGGATTAGACCCCCCAGCCTGCGTAGCAGTGCTAACCGTTTGCCCGGTAGTGCATCGGCAGGATGATGTGGAACTGGCTGCCCGGGCAGCGTACCTCATCATACCCAGGGCTTTCTGCCCAGATTTTACCCCGGTGGGCTTCGATGATCCCGCGCGCAATGGCCAGTCCCAACCCTGGGCCAGCGCCTTTGAATTTTACTTTACCGGATGAGTGCAGGGCCAGCTCCCCGGTCTGGTAAAACTTGGTGAAGATCAGTTCCTGGTACTCCGCGGCAATCCCGATGCCGGTATCAGCCACGATGATCTCAACCCCGCCCTCCGCCATCCCCAACTGACCAGCAGTGACCGGCACCCCGCTGATCGTGATCCGCCCGCCATCCGGGGTGTATTTGATTGCGTTGATGATCACATGATAGAAAACTTTGTGCAGTGCTTCCGGATCGCCTTCAACCTGTGGGAGGTCAAATAAATTCTCACTTTCCAGCTCCAGGTTGCGCTCCTTAAGCGATCCCGCCAGCCCGGTGAGCGTGGTATGGATCACCTGGTTGATCGAAATAAGCTCGACTTTCAGCTCCAGGTTGCGCATGTCGATGTTAGCCATGTCCAGCATGCTGTTTATGATCTCGTGCATGCGCATGATCCCGGTGTAGATGCCCTTGACCAACCTGGCGTGCATCGCATTGGCATTCAGCCCCGAGTCTTCCAGCAGCATCTCGTTATAGCCGCGCATAATGGTCAATGGGGTGCGCAGCTCGTGTGAAGCAATATTAATGAAGTCAGATTTAGCCCGGTCCAGCGACTGGAGCTGCTGGTTGGCGCGTTTCAGGTGGCTGTTGGCCTGTTCCATGGCCGCGTACGCCCGCCGGAAGTCGTTGTTCAGGCGCATCAGGGATTCGACCAGGCGTGCATTTTGTAATGCCACCGCAGTCTGGTCTGCCAGGGTAGCCAACAGCGCAAGGTCTTCATCCATGTAGGGCAGTCCGGAGGTTTTCGGCCCCAGGGCGATCATACCCATCCAGTCATCCTTGGTATAGATGGGCATGTAGACATCCGCACCCAGTTCTGTGAACCAGGCGACCTCTTTGCGCTTTGCGGCCTGGAACGACGGGTTGGTTTCCAGCTCGGTCTGGCGCAGGGGCTTGTGTTGCCGGTGAAGGTAAGCTGCAATCGGGCTATCCGGCGCCAGCACCCCCGCGATTGGGAGCGAGTCGCCGATCCCCTTGGAGGGTCGCAGCCGGTAGATTTGTTCACCATCCTCCATCTCACTATCCACCAGGAACAGGTAGCCGCGTTCGATCTCGATTGCATCTCGCACCAGGCCGACCGCCGCCGAAGCCAGCAAGTCTGGCTCCAGGATGTTGCTCAGGCTTTGGCTATATTCACGCAGCACCAGGCTGGTATCATACTGCGTCGGCGGAACAATCCGCTGGACGATTTTTTGGGAGAATACCCATAAAGGACTGAGCAAACCGGCCAGGAAAATGGCTACCACCATCCCGGCCAGGGCCGCGCTGTAATTGACATCCACCGCCGCGAATAGCGGTGGCGTCAGCAGTAAGCCGACGATCAGCACGCTGGCGGTGAGTGTGGTCATCACCAGGTAGTTCAATGCCATGCGCTCGACCACCCGTGTATCCGGCATGAACTCGCGGACGACCACCAATGCGGTAAACAGCACACCTGGCCAGCGGAGGATATGTCCCAGCGACAGGAAATCGAACAGGAACAGGAAATCGCTCGAAGCAATGAAGATCAACGCCAGCACCCAATAATAACCCCGGTTGCGCGTGACCGGCGCAGATGGTTTGCGGAGCGCTTTCAGCGCCAGCTTGAACAGGTACCAGGTAAAGCCCAACCACCCCACCGCCAGGCTGTCGCCAAGCAGGCTTGCCTCGCCAAAGCTCAGCGCCTGCCCGTTGCTCTGCGAGATCCCGGGGATGTTCAGATCGAACACGATGAAGCTGATCAACCACAAAAGCCAGATGATCCTGGCGATGATCTTCGGGCTGACATCCAGCATCTTCCAGGTAAGCTCCATAGTCCCGAGGAGCGCCAATATTAGCCAGTAATGGTTGATGTGGAAAATTGCTCTTTGATCGGCGTTAGCCAGGTGTAAGATCAGCTCCACCAGGCTGACGGCGAACGCAACGCCCAGGTAGGCAAGCAGGATTGTGCTTGCCCGTTGCCGTTTCCGGTAGTGGCGCAGGACGAAGAGTGCTGTGACCAGGTAAATGGCAGAGCCAAGGATGGCAACAACGCTAAATGGTTCCAGGGGGAACATGGGATCATTCCTATAATTCGGATAGCGGCCAATTGGGGAGCACGTCCATTGCCAGGCTGTCGCGCTGGCCGTGGATGTAGCGGTAATAACCTGCTCCGGCGATCATGGCCGCGTTATCGGTGCACAACCAGATGGGAGGAATGTGCACGGGAACAGGGGAGAGCATATGGAAAGCCTGGCGTAGCGCCTGGTTGGCTGAGACCCCTCCAGCCACTAGAATACCTTGGGCCTGATATTTTTCCGCAGCGCGAATCGTCTTGTGTACCAACACATCTACCACCGCTTCTTGGAAGCTGGCGGCCATATCTGCCGCTGGTAACGGGCTGACCACCCCCTCGATCTGGCGTACTTCACGCAGCACGGCGGTTTTCAGCCCACTGAACGAAAAATCCCAACTCCCCTCCAGCCAGGCGCGCGGGAATTTGAATGCCAGTGGATTGGCCTTTTCGGCAGCTTTCTGGATCGCCGGTCCGCCCGGGTAGCCCAGCCCAAGCAAGCGTGCCACCTTGTCGAAGGCTTCCCCGGCAGCATCATCCAACGAGGCGCCCAGGTGTTGGTATGTCAGGTGGCCGGTCATTAATACCAGCTCGGTATGCCCCCCAGAGACGATCAGTGCCACCAGGGGAAACTCCGGCGGAGGCTTCGGTTGGCTGTCCGCCTGGTGCAGCCAGGCAGAGTACAGGTGGGCTTCCAGGTGGTTTACCCCCACCAGTGGCAGGTTACTACCCAGCGCCAGCCCCTTGGCGGCGTTCATCCCCACCACCAATGATCCAGGCAGTCCCGGGCCGCGGGTGATGGCGACGGCATCCACATCCTTGAGGGTCAGGTGAGCCTGCTGCAAGGCTTGCTCGATCACCGGGTAGATGGTCAGGATATGCTGGCGTGAGGCTACCTCGGGAAAGATTCCGCCAAATTTGGCGTGAAGGTCCACCTGGGAGGCGACCACGTTCGCCAGGATCAGCCGCCCATTCTCCACCACTGCGGCGGCGGTTTCATCGCAAGATGATTCCACGCCCAGGATGCGCGTGGGCGGCGGTTCAGGGATGTTGGCAGCCGTGGCTGCCTGGGATGCGATGCGAGAAGTAGCGGCTTTCGGATTAGCCATACCAGACCTTCCTGATCAGGAGCGCATGGGCAGCACCAGGTCGAAGGGATAATCCGCCAGCACCTCGATCTGCCCATCCGGTCGTACCCAGGCGCTGTTCTCCAGCCGCACGCCCATCCCTTTCTCCGGGTAATACAGCCCTGGCTCAATGGTAAATACTGCACCAGGCGTCAGGCGGTCGGCATCATCGGCAATCGAGCCGAACCAGGGGCGTTCATGGACGCGTAGTCCCAACCCGTGGCCCAGGCTGTGCACATATCCCGATTGGATGGCCGGGTCGCTCTGGATGGTCTGGTGCCCCCTGGCCTCGAACAGGTCGCAGGCCAATTTCTGGTATATGGGGCAGTGACTGCCCAGGGTCATGGCTGCCGTGACCTGGGCATATACCTCCAGTACATCCTGGTAGAGCGCCTGCACCTCGTCGGGAGCATATCCCAGGCACCAGGTGCGGGTGAAATCATAGTAGTACCCACCACCCGCCTCGCAGGGGAAGATATCGTAGACGATCGTCTGCCCCAGGCGCAGCGGATCACTGGCGGTGCCGCTGGAATGTGGGACCGCGGCATCCCGCCCGATGGCAAAGATGGTACCTTCCGGGTTATCCGCACCCCGCTCCGACAGCCACAGGTTAATGCGGCCCTTCACATCGCCGATCGTCAGCGGCTGCCCATCGGATTTGATCAAGATCTCATCCCGGACGGCGTGAGCGGTGAGGAACTCTGCCGTATTGCCCACCACCTGCGTGGTGATCTGCCCCATCTTGCGGATGCGCTCGATCTCAGCAGGCTCTTTGGTGCCCATTGCCTGCAGCAGCACCGAGTTGCTCGTCTCGCCGACCAGGGTCAGGCCAGGCAGCTCGGCCTGCAGCGCAGAGAAGATGGCATAGGAGCTGCCCACTTCGCCGCGCCCATACAGCGCAACCCGCCCGGTCGTGATGCCCAGCTCGGTCAGCATCCGTTTGTAGCGTTGCGCCGTGGCTTTTACCAGGTCACCCCCGGCTTCCTTTTGTAGCTGGTGCAGCTTATAGTCAGCCAGGTTGCGGGTGGGCAGGCCAGTTCTGGCTGCCTCATCCCGCTCCATGGGATTGTAGAACAGCACGGCTTCTTTACCGCGCACCTTGATCAGGTCGGCGCTGGTCAGGTGTCCACCGCCTGTCAGGTATACCATTGCCGGGTTGTGTTGTCCGGGGCCAGTGACCAGGATGGCATCCAATTGGTGGGTTTGCATCAGGGTATCGAGATCAGTTTTCATAGGGGGTATCCATTTCCTGCGGAGTGAGTTTATCTTTGCGATCAGGCAAGCGCCTGGGCTAATCCTTTAAGTAGCTCCCCCTCTTGTTCGGGCAAAACGGTGCGCGGGTCGAGCAGCACACGCTCGGCTTCGAGACGGGCAATGACCGGAGGGGTGGCATGGCGCAGCCTTTCCAGCAGGCGGTGCGGAGCCTTGACCTCCAACGCCAGGACGAAGGTCGGCAGGGTTTCTTCGGGCAGGCTGCCGCCGCCGACCGCCGAGCGGCTGCTGAGCACCTCACCGCGCCCCAATCCAGCCGCCCAGTGTTCCGCGCGTTGGCGTAGCTCTGCAAGCGGGGCGGCGATCATGCGCCAGACGGGTATCTGGCTTTCTGCCTCATCCTTAAGATAGTGGAGCAGGGTGGCGGACAGCGCCGCCAGGCAAAGCTTGTCTGCCCGGATGGCGCGTGCCAGGGGATGCTTTTTCAGGCGCGCCACCAGCTCGCCCTTGCCCAGGATGATGCCGGCCTGCGGGCCGCCGAGCAGCTTATCGCCCGAAAAGCAGACCAGATCTGCCCCAGCCGCCAGCGATTCGGTGATCGTCGGTTCGTGACTCAGCCCATAGCGGGCAGTATCCAACAGTACCCCCGAACCCAGGTCGTCAACCAGGGGCAGTCCATGCTGGTGTGCCAGGTGGGCAAGCTCAGACAGCCCCGGCTCGGTGGTAAAGCCTATAATGCGAAAATTAGATTGGTGGG
>ERZ1649853.1157-NODE-1157-length-10498-cov-5.600785_pt1 | contig 10498 bp, 8 predicted proteins | sample MGYA00575353_ERZ1649853 | MGnify/ENA primary metagenome ERZ1649853 (study PRJEB40853, sample SAMN11349654) | freshwater sediment metagenome | isolation source: river sediment | host: Sediment | place: India: Okhla Barrage, New Delhi | collected 2017-02-21 ...
CCTGGCAAGGGGTTTTTCCTTGGAGGGATCAATCCTGTCGGCGCATCACGCCGCTCACACGGTGCCCTTCATGCGATAACCATGTCCGGAGAGAGAATCTTCGGCGCACGGTCCATAATTAAGGGGAGCCTGCGGCGTCGGTCTGCCCGGGAAGGGGAAGAGGGGGCAGGCAGTACCTGCCCCCGTGATTTCAGCCCTTGTAGACGTTGGAAGCCTGGGGACCCTTCGCGCCCTGGGTGATGTCGAAGGTGACCTTCTGGCCCTCTTCGAGAGACCTGAAGCCGCTCTCCTTGATGGCGCTGTGGTGAACGAACACCTCTTTCCCGTCGTCTGCGGTGATGAATCCGAAGCCTTTCTGATCATTGAACCACTTCACTGTTCCTTTTGCCATGATGATTCCTCTTGTTCAGCCCGCGGCTCGGCAGAACCGGGGTCTGCATGTGTATTTCTGAAAACAGAAAGATATCGGCGCAAGAATGGTTATTTCAGGAAGAGTGTTTTTAGGCATTATTCATAAAATAAGATTCATGTCGGATATATTCATGTCTCAGATTGGACACTCTTATTCTTTAAAAATGTCTTTGTCAAAGGAATAAATATTATTTTTCGAAAAGGGCGCAGGACAATGTCCGAACCGCATCTCTCCGCCAGGGGCGCGGTCGAGCACCCGGCCCCTTTCCTGCAGGCCGGAGGAGGGAACCCTTTCAGGCGTGGCCGTAATGCTCATCTGCCTCGCGCCCGGCCCGTTTCCTACAGACCGGAGAGCCGGGGAAACTTCATGGTGAAGGTCGTTCCCTCTCCCTCCTTCGAGGCGGCCGTGATCTGGCCGTCGTGGGCCTCCATGATTTTCCTGCTGAAGGTGAGGCCCAGCCCGGAGCCCTTCTGGCGCTCCTCCTTTCCCCGCACCCGGTAGAAGGGTTCGAAGATGAAGGGGAGCTTGTCCTGGGGGATGCCCTGGCCGGTGTCCGCCACGATGACGTAGACGTAGTAGTCGTCGTGGTCGGTCCTCACGGTGATGGAGCCGCCCGGGGGGGTGTACTTGGTGGCGTTGCCGATGATGTTCGAAAAAACCCTGAGCAGGCTCTCCTGGTCGCCCAGGATCCTGGGAACTGCCCCGCCCGTGTCGTAGCGGAGGTCGATCTCCCGGCGCTGGCACAGGGGGCTCATCTCCTCGATGCTTTTCTGGAGCACCTCGCACAGCTCGACGGGGGCTTTTGCCTCCGAGAAGGTGCCGTTCTCGATGCGCGAGAGGTCGAGCCAGTGCTCGATGAGATCCTGCAGGCTCGTGAGGCGCTTCTCGCACCTGCCGATGATTTCCCCCGCGCTCCCCGTGAGGGCGTCCCCGGCGATGACCTTCAGCGACTCGATGTACTGCTGGATGGTCACGAGCGGCGAGCGCATCTCGTGGGAGACGAAGGTGATGAAGTTCTTCTCCATGCGCGCCTTTTCCACGCGGAGCCGGTCCGCCTCGATCTTGAGCTCGCGGTGCTCGATGCCCCGCTTGGTCACCGCCCTGATCTGGTCCGGGGTGAAGGGCTTGGGGAGGTAGTCGTACGCCCCCTTTTTCATGGCCTCCACCGCGGAGACGATGGAGGCGTATCCGGTGATCACGATGAGGACGATGTCAGGCATGTCCCGGGAGAGGATCTCGATGATGTCCATGCCGGAGCAGTTGGGCATCTTGAGGTCCACGAAGGCCACCTCGGGCTTCACCTCCCGGGCCAGCGCGACCCCCCCGGTGCCGTCGCCGCACGTGGTCACCGAATAGCCCGATTTCTCGAGGGTCTGCCGACACCCGTCGAGAATGGACTCCTCGTCGTCGATGATGAGGATGTGGAACGGAACGTGCCCTTCCACCATGTGGTCACCCGATGAGACGTCCCACGTACTTCAGGAGATCGTCCGCCTTGATGGGCTTGTGCAGGACCAGGTCCACGGTGGGCAGATCGTCCGGCGGCTCGAAGGACTGATAGGGTCCCTGGAGGTCCACGGCGCTGAGCATGATGAGCGGGATCTGCTTGCCCGGGTCGGAGGTCCTGAGCTTCGAGACGACGTTGAAGCCTTCGCTCCAGGTCTCCATCATCATGTCGATGATGGCGAGGTTCGGGCCCACGGATTTTGCCATGTCGACCCCGGATTTGCCGTCCTCGGCCAGGAAGACCTCGTAGCCCCCCTTTTCGAGGATGAGCTTGGTGGCCATCAAGAAGTCCTTATCATCGTCGATAAGCAGCACTTTCTTCTTCGCGTCCATTGCCGTACCTCCTTCTGGTATGATCTGCAGGGGAAGCAATGTCGGTGCCACTCTTTAACTGTCTGATAAATGGGTCACTAAATGCGGGTGCTCGATGACGGCCCCGGGTGCGCGGGGAAAAACTCCCCGCGGACGAGGAAGATGTACCCCTGGTCCGGAAAAAGGCGCCTGCCCGAGCTCGCGCGAACCTGTCCCCTTGCCTGTGGGCAACTCCCGGAGAACGACCCGGCCAACCTGTCCCCGCGCACACCTGTCGCGTGCATGCCGGAGGTAGGTCCCTGGCCCGGCAGCGCTACTTTTCCTCGCGCACGTCGATCCCGTAGTTCCTGATCTTGGTCCGCAGGGTCTTGCGGTCGATGCCGAGGAACTGCGCCGTCTTGTTGATCTGGTAGTTGAAGTGCTGGAGGGCCTTCTCGATGTGCTCCTTCTCCACGTCCACGAGGGTCATCCTGCCGGAGAAGGGGTCCACCACCGGGGCCTTGGCCCGGGTGTCCTGGCCGTAGTAGAGGATGTCCGAAAGGGTGACCTCCTCGTTGTCGCACAGTACGCAGAGCCGCTCGATGGTGTTCCTGAGCTCCCGGATGTTCCCGGGCCAGGAATAGGCGGCAAGCGACTTCACCACCTCCGGGGACAGGCGCTGCGCCCGGGAGTTGTGCTTCGTGCGGAAGATCTCGAAGTAGTGGAGCGCTATGGGGGTGATGTCCGACTTGTGCTCGCGCAGCGGCCTGATGTGGATGGGCACCACGGAGATGCGGTAGAAGAGGTCCTCCCGGAACGTCCCGGACCTGACCTCCTCCCGGAGGTCCCTGTTGGTGGCGGTGATGAGCCGCACGTCCACCTTCTCCGGCACCGAGGACCCCACCCGGGGCACCTCCTGCTCCTGGAGGGCGCGCAGGAGCTTGGCCTGCACCTCCAGCGGGACGTTGGAGATCTCGTCCAAAAAGAGGGTGCCCTTGTCCGCCATCTGGAACCTGCCCTCGCGGTTTTCCGTGGCCCCGCTGAAGGCCCCCTTGACATGGCCGAAGAGCTCGGACTCCATGAGGTTCTGCACCAGGGAGGAGCAGTCCACCGGGATGAAGAGCTTTTCAGAACGGGTGCTCAGGGTGTGGATGGTGCGGGCCACGAGCTCCTTGCCCGTGCCGCTCTCGCCGGTGACGAGCACGGTGCTGTCTGTCTTGGCCACGCGCCGGATGGTGTCCTTGAGCTCCTCGATGTAGTCGCTCGTGCCGATGATGGTGGAGAGCCGCTCCCCCGGGGTCATGCCGCAGGCCTCCCCGGCGAGGCAGTCGTTCACGGCCTTCTTGAGCTCGGCGGCGTCGAAGGGCTTGGTGATGAAGTTCCCGGCCCCCAGCCGCATGGCCTCCACCGCGAGCTGGATCGTGCCGAAGCCCGTGATGATGATCACCTTCGAGGGGATGTTCAGCTCCTTCTTGAGGGTCCTGAGGATATCGAGCCCATCGATCTTCGGCATGCGGATGTCCAGGAGAATGAGGTCGAACCTGCCCGTCTTCGCCATCTCCAGGCCCGCAAGCCCGTCGCCGGCGCTCTCGGCCTGGTGGCCCATGCGGGCGAGGATCTGGGAGCACCCGTCGCGGATGGACTCCTCGTCGTCGATGACGAGCACGTGCGCGGCCTTCTTAGGCATGCTCCTCCTCCCGTGCCCCGCCCTCTGCCTCGCGGTGCCCCTCGGTGCTTCCGTCCAGGCAGGAGGGCAGGGTGATGACGAAGGTGGTGCCCTTGCCCGCCTCGCTCTCCACGTCGATGATGCCGTTGTGCTTCTGGATGATGCCGTAGGTGATGGAGAGGCCCAGCCCGGTTCCCTGGCCCGGGTCCTTGGTGGTGAAGAAAGGCTCGAAGATGTGGGGCAGGTAGGCCTTGTCGATGCCCTTCCCGTTGTCCCGGATGGAGATCTTCACGGCGCCGGTGCTCGAAAGGCGGGTGGCTATCCACAGGGTGCCCTTTCCCTCCATGGCGTCCGCTGCGTTGATGAAGAGATTCAGGAAAACCTCCTCCATGCGGGACAGGTCAGCCGTGACGGGGGGAAGGTCTTCCGAGAGGTCGCTCTCGATCTTCACCCCCAAAAAGGGTGACTGGTCCTTGACGAGGTTGAGCGAGGTGAGGATGACGCCGTTGACGTCCAGGGGCTTCATGTCCCCCGACGGGGTGCGGGCGAAGTCCAGGAGGTTCTGCACGATCTTTTTGCAGCGGTCCGTCTGGTAGATGATCTTTTCCATGTTCTTCCTCCCGGGGTGGTCGCCGGACATCTCCTCGAGCACGAGGTTGCTGTACAGGAGGATGCCCCCCAGGGGGTTGTTGATCTCGTGGGCCACCCCCGCCGCCATCTGGCCCAGCGACGCGAGCCGCTCGGTGCGGGTGATGCGCTGGAACGCCTTCTGGAGGCGCTCGTCCCGATCCTTGAGGGAACGGGCCATGTTGTTGAAGGCCTCGTCGAGCATGTCGAAGCCCGAGGACCTCCCGGGGGGGAGCTGGTACTCGAGGTTGCCCGCCGAGATCGCCTGGGTGGCCTGTTTGAGGATCCTGATCCGCCGGATGATGCTGTGCCCCATCCAGAAGGAGATGAAGAAGGCGATGACCATGCCCAGGAAGGTGATGCCCATGAAGAGCCAGATGGTGTTCACGGACAGGTCGTGGTACTTGGCCTCGAGGATGCCCGTGTAGAACATGCCGATGATGCGCCCGTCGATGCCGTAGAGGGGGGCGTAGGCGCTGATGTACCAGTCGTTCACCACGAAGGCCCTGCCGACCCAGTCCCTGCCCTGGACGAGCACCCGGTTGTACACCTCCCGGGACACGATGGTGCCCACGGCCCGCTCGTTGTTCACGTCCTTCACGTTCGTGGAGATGCGCACCGGGCCCAGAAAGATGGTGGCGAAGCCGATGTCCCGGCCGCGGTACTTCTCGTCCTGGTAGACGGTCTCCTTGACGGTGTCCACGATGTCGTAGTCGCGGTTGAGGAGGATGCCCCCCACGAGGGCGCCCAGGATCGCCCCGTCTGGGCCGAAGACGGGCTGGGCCGCCCTGAGGACCATGCCGTCGATGAGCACCTTGTCATCGACCTCCACGGACTGCGGGGTCTTTCTGATGGGGATGACCACCCGGGCGGTGAGGCGCGGGTTCTGGTCCTCCACGGTGTTCAGCGGCATGATCACCGCCGAGGACTGGGGTTTCTTCTCGAAGAGGCACTTGCGCACCACGGGGTCCCACATGAGGTTGTCGCCTTTGGCCCCGGGGTTCGCCACGCGGTAGATCACCCGGCCGTGTGCGTTCACGAGGGTGAGCATGTCCAGGCTGCTGTGGTCGCCCGAGCGGGCCGTGCCGGGGCGGATGAGCGTCTCGAGGCCTGCGAGCGGCGAGGGGTCGTTCCGCAGGATGGCGTCTTCCAGGGGGCTCCTCAGGGAGATGAACTCGAGCTGGTACTTCAGGCGCTCGAGGTTGTAGTCGTAGATGAGCTCGGCGGTGTGGATGTCCTGCTGGACCTTTCTCTGCACCTCGTCGAGGGTGTTCCTGTTGATGGTGGTGATGCCCACCACGGTGGCCACCGCACCGGTGAGACACGTGGCGATGAGAAACCCTATGACCAACCGGGTCTGCAGGTTCATGGAGGAGACCCTTTCCTGTGAGTGAAGAGTGCCATGTTCTTATAATAAATAATAGTTCCTGGACCCAGATGCAAGCAGTAGGAGATAAAAAGACCAGAAATTGCAAGGCAATGGGCTTCCCCCCCCCACTCGCCGCCCCGGGCGTCCGGCCCGGGTGAGCCCACCCGCGCCATGAGATTTGTAACGGGCACGGGCCAGGCGACGGAATCGCCGGCCTGGAGATGCACCCGTTCGTGGAGGGCGGAAGATTCAAGCCGGCATTCTCCCCGTCCGCGGGGAATGATTGGAATAATCCGGCCGCATTATGCCCATTCCTGCTTCATCCCCCCGTCCGCGGGGAATAATTCCGGTGGTGGCACTGGAGATGCCGATGAGCGCCTTCTTTTCACCGTCCGTTGGGAATAATCACCCCGGGGCGGCAAATGGCCTTGCAATGGACACATCGATGGATTATCTCCACATCCTATGAAGGAAAGCACCCCGAGCATGGTTTTCGCGGACAGAAACGGCAACGTCATGGATTTCCCCGAGCTGGGCATGGTGGGCCGGAGCGGCGACTACTTCGTGCCCGTGCGGGCGGACGAGACCATCGAGCTGCCCATGGGTTCGCAGTTCTATGTCCTCCCGGACAGGCTCCCCATGGGCGTCGACCGGGAGACCGGGGAGATCGTGGTGCTCCGGAAGAACCCCTGCACGGGAAAGGGGCCCGTCTACGCCGTGGCGTCCTTTCTGAGCGCGGCCCACACCCAGACCTACCTCGGGGCGTGGGAGACCAGGCCGGGGGCGGAAACGCTCCCCCTGTTCGCCTACACCGCGGTGGGCTGGTCCGACGGGTTCGTGGCCACCGCCCTGAGGACCGACCCGTCCAGCAGGCAGGACCCGGACACCTTCCGCATGGACGCAGTGGAGAAGGGCATCGGGCTGTGGAGGAAGGAGTGTCCCGGAAACCGGCTGGTGGAGCACCTCACGCACTGCGCCACGTGCTATGCCTGCCCGGCGGCGCTCAACCTCTTCCAGGGCAGGGAGGAGGCCCCACTGCCCACCTCGCCCGGGTGCAACGCCCGGTGCGCCGGGTGCATCTCCCTGCAGGAGGGGTGCGGCCCGCCGTCGCCCCAGCAGCGGATCGCGTTCATCCCCACGCCCGAAGAGATCGCCGAGGTGGCCCTCCGGCACATCTCCACGGTGCCCGAGCCCGTGGTGAGCTTCGGCCAGGGGTGCGAGGGCGAGCCCCTGCTGGCGGCGCAGGCCATCCGCGACGCCATCGTCCTCATCCGCCGCGCAACCTCGAAGGGCACCATCAACCTGAACTCCAACGCGAGCCTCCCGGACCGGGTGGCCCAGCTCGCGGACGCGGGCCTCGACAGCTTGCGGATCAGCATGAACTCACCCCGGGAGGCCACCTACAACGCCTACTTCCGCCAGGGCTACCCCTTCGCTTCCCTGGCCCGGAGCGCCCGGGAGATGAAGAGCAGGGGCCGGTTCGTCTCGCTCAACCTCTTCGTGTTCCCCGGGGTCACCGACGCGCCGAAGGAGGCCCAGGCCCTCAGGGAGTACGTGGGCGAGAACGGCATCGACATGATCCAGTGGCGGAACCTGAACATGGACCCCGACGCCTACCTCGAGGTTCTCGGCCAGAAGCTCCCCGCCGGCATCGGCGTGAAGAGGCTCATCGGGGAGATCCCTGCCCGCCGGGGCTACTTCAACCCGTACCTCGGGGACAAGGGGTAGGCCCCCGGGGCGGGGTGCCTGCGGGGGGTGCCGGTCCCGCACCCGGCCATCGGGACGCTCACCGCTCCCGGGGCGGGGGCTCGCCTGAGCTGGAGCCCCGGGGAAGCGGGTGCGGTTCGAACTGCTTCGCGGCTCAAACAGGGGAGCGGGGGGCTCACGAGTGCCGGAGCCCCAGGGAAGCGAGGGTGGGCATGGCCACCTCCACCGCCTGGCGCCCCTTCTCGATGGCTTCCTTCGCCCGGTGAAAATCAAGGAGCCCGAGGTGGGCCAGCTGCGGGGCCACGACCACGTCCGGCGGGTCCCCCGCCATGCGGCTCCGCGTGATCCTCACCTGCATGATGTTGATCCCGGAAGCGAGCACGTCGAGCATCGAGGGCAGCCGGGGCTCGTCGGGGGAGAGCGAGGGCATGAGGGTGAGGAGGTTGCCCTGCAGCCTGCGGATCCAGGCCCCCACGTTCCCCGCCGGGATCTCGAGGAGCGGCGTGTCGCGCAGGTGGCGGCCGAGGATGTCCGAGTTGAGGTCCACGGCGATGACGATGTCGGCGCCCATGGCCCGGGCGAGGGACACGGGGACCGGGTTGACGAGCCCGCCGTCCACGAGCACGACCCCGTCGCTCATCACCGGCGTGAAGAGGCCCGGCAGGGCGATGGAGGCACGCACCGCCTCGAGGGTGGAGCCCTGGCGCAGCCAGACCTCGGCGCCATTGTGGAGCGAGGTGGCCACCGCGGCGAAGGGCAGGTCGAGCTCTTCGAGGGAGTGGTCGACGAAGTTGCCCCTGAGGAACTCCATGAGCTTGTCCCCCTTGAAGAGGCCGCCGCTCAGGCTCACGTCCATGAACGCGACTACGTCCCTTATCCCCAGCCCGAGGAGCCATGTCTCGAACCGGTCGAGCTCGCCCGAGGCGTAGGCGGCGCCCACCAGGGCGCCGATGGAGGTGCCGCACACGAGGTCGGGCCTGATCCCCGCCTCCTCCAGCGCCCTGATGACGCCCACGTGCGACAGCCCGCGGGCCGACCCGCCGCCCAGAACCAGCCCTGTTTTCGGCCTTCGGGGAGAACCCGGTCGCCCGCTTTCCCCCGACCTTGTCCCTTCAGCAAAACGGCCCTTAACGGCAGGGGCCGGCAATCCCTGTCCAGAGTCTTTTTTCGCCATCGTCTTCTCTCCCTCGTGCCTCATTCTAGCCCCCGGGGGCTGTCCTGACAAACGGAGAATCGAAGCGGGGCGTTTTCCGGAACGAGGAGCTTTTTCTCCGAAGGGGAAGAGGGCGGGAGACGAAGGGGGCGTGAACGCCCCGGGAGTCAGAACTCGACGAACCCGCCGGTGTCCCCGGGGAGGTCGACGGGCTCCGGGGGGATCCCGTGGTCCTCCTGCTCCCAGAACTCCAGGAGGAGCACGGTGAAGTCGTCGTCGAAGCGGTCCCGGGTGTTGAACGCCCTCACCTCGGCCTCGATGCGCTCGATGACGTCCTGGCCGTGCGTCTCTTTCCGGGCCCCGGCGAATGACCGCTTGAGGCGGGTCATGCCGTAGGGCTCCCCTGCCGCGTTCTCGGTCTCGAGGATGCAGTCGGTGTACAGGAGGAGCGCGTCGCCGTTCTCGATGCCCCCCAGGGTGACCTCCTCGTAGGAGCCGTCGGCGAACATGCCCAGGAAGAAGCCGTCCGTGTCGAGCTCCGCCACCTCGCCCGTGCTCTTCCGGTAGAGCAGGGCCGCGGGATGCCCCGCGTTGGAGTAGGTGATGGTCCGGTGCATGCGGTCCGTGAGCACGTAGAAGGAGGTGATGTAGTCCTCCTGGAGGATGGGGTGGAACTCCCGGTTGAGCATGTGGCAGAGGATCTTGGGGCTGGCCACGGTGGACGCGAGGTTGTGGAAGCTCATCTTGAACATGGACGACACGAGGGCGGCCGCCACGCCGTGGCCGGAGACGTCGGCGATGATGAACCCCGTGAGCCCCTGCCCGAGGTCCACCACGTCGTAGAGGTCGCCTCCGATGTGGATGGAGGGGATGAAGCGCGAAAAGACGCTCACCCCGTTCACATTCTCGGAAAGGCTGGGCAGCAGGCTCTTCTGGAGGCGGGCCGCCATCTTGAGCTCGTCCACCATCCTCCTGTTCTGGCCCTCGATGATGTCGCTCTTCTCCCCCAGCTCGGCGAGGGCCACGGCGAGCTTCGCGGCCTGCTCCTCCATGAGGTCCTTCGATTCGGCCGTTTCCATGAGGATCTTTTCCATGTCCTGCCTGTGCGCCAGGATGCCGGTGACGTCGGTAAACGCCACGACCCGGATGGTGCCGCTTCCGGCGAACTCGAACTCCCGCACGGTCCTCTGGATGTGCCGGGGCTCGCCGTCGGTGCCGGGCAGTTCCGTTTCGGGGGAGCCGCACTCGAGGATGAGCCTGATGTCACGGGGGAGCTCCTCTTCGTGCAGGCCCATCACCGATTCCCGGGGAAGGGAGGTGATGGATTCCGCCGCTGAGTTCCACAGGAACACGGTGCGTTCCGGTGAGAGGGCCATGATGCCGGACGGCAGGGCGTCGGTGAGCCTGACGATGAAGTCCTCGCCTTTCACGGCATGAGCCCCCTCATTTCCCCGGCCCGGGCTTGTTGTAGACGAGGGTGACGTCGTTGCCCCGGCCCCTGAAGATCATCCTGCTGAAGTAGCTCTTCGCGAAGAAGAGTCCGAGGCCGCTGCCGGCGGTGGCATGGGGGTCGCGCCCGAAGAGGGCCCTGTGGTCGAACCCTCCGCCCTGGTCGAGGACCCGGTACGTCAGTTTGTCCCTGGTCATCCGGACGTGCAGGGTGACGACCTTTCCGGCGTTGCGGGGGTCGACGCTGCGCTTTCTGAGCAGTTCGGGGTAGGCGTTCCGGCTGATGGCCTCGGACTTCTCCTTCAGGTCGATGCCCAC
>ERZ1649853.1158-NODE-1158-length-10490-cov-4.691519_pt1 | contig 10490 bp, 8 predicted proteins | sample MGYA00575353_ERZ1649853 | MGnify/ENA primary metagenome ERZ1649853 (study PRJEB40853, sample SAMN11349654) | freshwater sediment metagenome | isolation source: river sediment | host: Sediment | place: India: Okhla Barrage, New Delhi | collected 2017-02-21 ...
TTGATGCTAAACGACATCGGCATCAGCGCTGAGGAATTGAAGTCCATCCGCACAGGCATGCTGATCCTCTATGCTGAGCGGGAAATGATCAAGGAAGCACATATCAAGCAGATCGCGGAACTGATCCCGAACAGCAAGCTGCAAAGGATCGACGGCTGTCATCACATGAACATACTTAACCAGCCTGGAACGATTGCTGCCATCAGAAATTATCTTGATGGAAATCCCAGAGAGGTGAATCAACAGACACCCTGACAACCCAAAACCTGCATGGACTTTGTTTCCCATGGTATCACCATCCATTCACGATTGTTTTTATACTGGTTAGCGCGGGAAACTTGCCTGTTCTTTAAGTTGCCCTATTTTTAAACACCTGTATAATGAACCTGTAATTAAAGAGGAATTCAGATCGAAAGGACCATCCGGTGAGAGTATTCGATCGCAGACCTCTCAACATCGATACCATCAACATCCCCCACGGACAGGTTTACCTCATACCGGACCGCTGTAAAGGCTGTGAACTGTGCGTCCACTTTTGCCCGCAGCACGTGCTCGAAACCTCCAGTGAAATGAACGCCAAGGGGTACCATTATCCCGCGATCGTTAAGGGAAAAGAAAACGACTGCGTTCATTGTGAATTCTGTACTCTGATTTGTTCGGAATTCGCCATCTTCACCCTCCCCTTCCCGCAGGAGACGGTCAATGACTGATACTGTGCTAAGTGGGCGGCATTTTATGAACGGCGATGAAGCCTGCGCTGAAGGCGCGCTGGCAGCCGGATGCCGTTTCTTTGCCGGCTATCCCATTACGCCATCAACCGAGGTGGCGGAACATTTATCGCGCAGGCTGCCTCAAGTGGGGGGTGTCTTCATCCAGATGGAGGATGAACTGGGCAGCATGGCGGCCATTCTAGGAGCCTCAGCCGCCGGGATGCGCGCCATGACCGCCACCTCCGGCCCGGGTTTCAGCCTGATGATGGAGAATATCGGCCTGGGCATCATGATGGAGATCCCCTGCGTGGTCATCGATGTGATGCGCGGCGCGCCCTCCACCGGATTGCCAACCATGCCCGGGCAATCTGACGTGATGCAGGCGCGCTGGGGCAGCCACGGTGATTACGAGTCGGTGGCTTATGCACCCTGGTCTCCGCAGGAGATGTTTGACCTCACCATTCACTGCTTTAATGTGGCTGACCGCTACCGCCTGCCGGTCTTTTTACTTGCAGACGAGGTGGTGGGGCACATGGTGGAGCGCGTGGTAATTCCAACACCTGATAAGGTTTCCCTCTGGGAGCGTAAGCGTCCCTCCGTGCCACCCGGAGAACCTTTCAGACCCTATGCAGTGAAAGACGATGACCTTGTACCGCCAATGGCTCTGGCCGGGGATGGATACAAGGTCCACCTCACCGGGTTGACGCATGATGAACGCGGTTACCCAGAGATGACCGCGGAAGCACATCACGAGCTGGTTACCCGCCTGGTGAACAAGGTGCGCGTCAACCGCTCAGACCTGCTCCTCAGCGAAGGGTTCGACCTGGAAGGCGCGGAAATCCTTGTCATTTCCTATGGCTGCACCGCGCGCTCAGCGCGCCGGGCTGTGCGTGACGCGCGCGCTCAGGGTGTACATGCTGGCTTACTGCGCCTCGTTTCACTGTGGCCTTTCGCTGAAGAAGCGGTGAAACAAGCCGCAGCCGGGGCCAAACACATCATCGTTGCAGAAATGAACCTGGGGCAGATGAGCCGCGAGGTTGAACGCTGTCTTGGCCGACCGGTCAATGGCGTTTTTCACGCCGGCGGCGCCATGATCCCACCGGACCCGATCCTGCAGGCGATAATGGAGACGGCAAAATGACCGCCCTGCAGTTCGTGGAAAATCACCCGCTGGATAAATTAATTCGCGCGGACCGCATGCCGCACATCTGGTGCCCGGGCTGCGGCATTGGCATCGCCATGCGCTGCTACGCCCAGTCCATCCTGGATTCCGGCTTTCCAGTTGAACGGCACGTGGTGGTTTCGGGCATTGGCTGTTCAGGCAGGGTGGCGGGGTATATGAACCTCGATTCCTACCATACCACGCATGGCCGTGCCATTCCCTTTGCCACCGGGATTATACTGGCAAGACCGGAACTGATGGTGACTGTTTTCAGCGGCGATGGCGACCTGGTAGCCATTGGCGGTAATCACCTCATCCACGCAGCCAGGCGCAATATTAATCTGAAGATCATTTGCATCAATAATTTCAACTTTGGCATGACCGGCGGGCAGTTTGGCCCCACCACCCCCAAAGGCGCGCACGCGACCACCGCGCCTTATGGCAACCCCGAAATGCCCTTCAACCTGCCTTACCTGCTGGCGGCGGCGGGAGCAAATTATGTTGCCCGCTGGACCACGCTGCACGCCCGCCAGTTGAAAAGCGCCATCCTTGAGGCCTTTGCAAAACCGGGGTTCACTTTCATTGAAGTGCTGGCTCCCTGCCCTATCGGTTTTGGTAAATCCAATAATATCAATGACGGATTGGAAGAGATGGAATTATATCGAAATCGCTGTGAGCTGGTGCGGGATGGTGACGTGCGCACAGACGACCTGGTGATTGACCTGCGGGAAGATAAGCCAATCATGATCGGAAAACTACTGGAACGCAACCGTCCGCCTTACCAGCCGGCTCAGGTAACCGGGAGTTAGGGTTTCAAGCCAATTATGAGAGATTGTTGAGATGAAGAAAGAGATACGCATTTCTGGTTTCGGCGGACAGGGGGTTGCCCTGGCAGGGTACATCCTGGGCAAAGCCCTGAGCATTTACAGCGATTACGAGGCTGTGATGACCCAGTCTTACGGTCCAGAAGCGCGCGGAGGGGCTTCAAGTGTCAACCTGGTCATCTCTGATGAACCCATAGATTATCCTTTCGTGCAGCAACCTGACATTCTGGTGGCACTTTCAACGGAAGGATACACGCATTTCCGGCACACTGCCAAAGATGGCGCGACCATTATTGTTGAACGTGACCTGGTCACCCCGGCTGATGGTGACAATCCTTACTGCATCCCCGCCACGCGCCTGGCGGAGGACCTGGGCAGACGCGTGGTGACCAACGTGGTAATGGTTGGTTACTTCACTGCCGTCACCGCGCTGGTCACTCCCGAAGCCGTTGAGAAGGCTATCAGCGATTCTGTAAAACCGAAGACCTTGCCGCTGAACCTGAAAGCCTTCGCGGCCGGGTTTAATGCACCGCTCGTGAAATTCAATAGCCGGGGAGAAAAATGAGCGGCGCTGTCATGGTCATCGGTGGGGGTATCGCCGGCATCCAGGCTTCGCTTGACCTGGCCAAAGGGGGAGCCAAAGTCGTGCTGGTGGAACGCGCGCCGACCATCGGCGGGGTGATGGCGGTGCTGGATAAGAACTTCCCCACCCTCGACTGCTCCATCTGCATTGAAGCCCCGAAAATGTCAGAGGTCGGGCTGCACCCGAACATCGAAATCCTTTCTCCGGCTGAGGTATTACACATAGAAGGAGAAACCGGCGCCTTCAGGGTGCAGGTGCGCCAGCAAACCCGCTATGTCACCAACGCCTGCACGCGATGCGGTGAATGTACCACCGTCTGCCCGGTGGTGCTGCCCAACGAGTACGATTCGGGCATGGCGGCACGCAAGGCCATCTACACGCCCATCCCTCAATCAGTTCCCGGCGCATACCTCATTGACATGGCACACTGTCTGAACGACCCGCCAAATTACATCCCCTGCAATCACTGCCAGCAGGTGTGTCCACCAGGCACCATCGACTTTTTGCTCCCGCCTGAAACCGTAAGCGAGCGCGAAGTAAGCGCCATCATTCTGGCTACCGGTTATGACATGCTCGACCCGCGGGCGCTTAAGGAATATGGCTACGGAACCCACCCCGATATCCTCACCGCGTTGGAATTTGAGAGGCTTATCAACTCAGCCGGGCCGACCGGCGGGGAGATCATCCGCCCATCCGACGGCAAACACCCTGAGAACATCCTGTTTGTTCTATGCATCGGTTCCCGCGACCAGCGTCACGCGCAGCATTGCTCACGCTTTTGCTGCATGTACTCCATCAAGCACGCCTACCAGGCGCTGGACCACGGCATCACGGATGTGAGCGTACTATACATGGATATCCGCGCGTACGGTAAAGGCTTTGACGGCTTCTGGCAGCGTACGCAGGCGCAAGGCGCCAGGTTTATTCACGGCCGTCCATCGCGCATCGCTGATAATGAAGACGGGCGCATCAAAGTTATCTACGAGGATATCGAAGCCGCTGCCAGGCGTGAATCGCAATTCGATATGGTCGTGCTGGCAAACGCCGTCATCCCGCCGCCAGGGTTGGATGAACTGGCAGCGCGATTGGGCATTGAAATGAATGCCGACGGGTTCATCCTTTCCAACGAGTGCGCCGGAGGACTGGTGATGACCACCCGACCCGGCATCTACGCAGCGGGCTGCGTCTCAGGTCCCAAAGACATCCCCGATAGCGTCGCCGAGGGCAGCGGTGCTGCCGCGCTCGCCATGCGCCACCTCAGCGAGCGCAACTGGCCCGAACCACCGGAGGTTGAACCCGTGCCGGATATTGAGACACCGCGCGTCGGGGTATTCGTGTGTCACTGCGGCAGCAACATCGCCGGCGTGGTGGATGTGGAACGCGTAGCCGCGTACGCGCGGACACTACCGGACGTGGTTTACGCCAGCAACCAGATGTTTTCCTGCGCCGGCAATACCCAGCAGGAAATCGAGGAGACCATCCGCCGTGAAGGCATTACCCGCGTGGTCATCGCCGCCTGCTCGCCCAAAACCCACGAATCCATCTTCCGGGATGTGCTCAACCGTGCCGGGTTGAATCCTTACCTGCTGGAAATGTCCAACATCCGCAACATGGATTCATGGGTGCATAAACAGGACAAGGAAAATGCCACCATCAAAGCCATGGATATGGTGGAGATGGCGGTAGCCAAAGCGCGTTTGCTGACCCCGCTTTCGGTCTCACACCTCGAGGTCAAACAAACCGCTCTGGTGATTGGTGGAGGCATCGCCGGCATGACCGCCGCCGCGGCGCTGGCGCAGCAGGGGTTCACCACTCACCTGGTCGAAAAAAGCGCCCGCCTGGGCGGCTTGCTCAACCATCTGGATACCATCGCCCCCAGCGGCATCCGCGCCGCCGATATGGTAGCCGCCAAGGAACGGGAACTGAAGAAAAGCCATGTCCATATCCATTTGAACACGACCATCGAAATGATCAGCGGCCTGGTGGGAGATTTCTCCGCCCGGTTAAGCAGCGGCGAGACGCTGCGCGCCGGCGCGGTAGTGGTCTCCACAGGTTCAGGTACTTACCAGCCGCATGAGTTTAATAACGAAAACGACCCGTGCGTCATCACCAACCTCGACCTCGAGCGGATGATGCAGAGCGGAACGCCTTCAGCCAAAAAAATCACATTCATCTCCTGCGTGGGCTCACGCCAGGGCAGCGCCGGTTGTTCGCGCTACTGCTGCACCTCGATGATCCACCAGGCCTTAAGACTACGCGAGACGGGAGCCCAGGTGCGGGTGCTCAGCAAAGACATACGCACCTACAGCCGCAACGCCGAAGAGCTTTACCAGCAGGCCATGCGCGCGGGTGTGCAGTTTTTCAGGTACGCAGACCTGCCCCCGCAGAAAGCCCTCAGCTGGCAGGATGGGCAGGTGATATTTACTGATGAACTGCTCCATCAGAAAATCAGCATAGACACTGACTTGCTGGTGCTGGTAAGCGGGCTGACGCCGCTCGAAGACAACCTGGCTGACCAGTTGAAGTTATCGCGCAGTGAGGATGGGTTTTACATGGAGCTGCACCCCAAACTGGGACCGGCGGAAACTGCCATCCAGGGAGTGTACCTGGCGGGAACAACCCAGGGTGCAAAGGATATCCGCGAATCCATCGCGCAGGCGCTGGCCACCGCGGGCAAAGCCGGCGCGCTGCTGGCGCGCGGCGTCATCGAAAAGGAACCGTTAACCGCGCACCTTATCCCAGAGCTATGCGTGGGTTGCATGCGCTGCGTCAAGGTCTGCCCCTTTAACGCCATTGAACAGATCCGTCTCCCCGGCAAGGGCGGCACGGTAAAGATATTGGAAGCCGCCTGCATGGGCTGCGGCACCTGCGCTGCCGAGTGTGCTGTGCAGGCCATCGAGATGCCGTACTTCACGCGCAAGCAAATCCTGGCGCAGGTTGATGCCGCGCTGGCTGAACACCCTGAGCGAAAATGCCTGGTATTCACCTGCAACTGGTGTTCTTACGCCGGGGCTGACCTGGCAGGCATCGAGAAACGGCAGTATCCCACCTCGGCGCGCGTCATCCGCACCATGTGCTCAGCGCGTTTCGAAGAAGCATTTATCGCGCGCGCATTTGAACAAGGCGCCGGGGCTGTGCTCGTTACTGGCTGCCGGCTGACAGAAACCGGGTCAGATTGCCACTACAACTACGCCAACCGCCTGACGGAAAAGCGCTTCCAGAACTGGCAGCGCAAGTTCCAGAACAAAGGCATCGCGCCTGAACGGTTGCAATTGCGCTGGATCTCGGCGGCTGAAGGCAAGGAATTCGCTGAAAAGATCACCGAGATGGACGAGGTGGTGAGGAGATACCGCGAAAATGACGAACGATGACGCCCTGCCCCTGGATGATGCCCTTTGGCAGCGGCTGCTCGAGCTGACTGACGGGGACGCGGCGCTGTGCTTTCAATGCGGAGAGTGCACCGCGGCCTGCCCGTGGGGACTGGTGCGCAAGGATGGGCTGCCGGTGCGCACCCTGCTGCGCAAAGCCCAGCTCGGAATTGGCCAGATCGACCGCGAATTGTGGTTGTGCACCACCTGCGGGCAATGCCAGGTGACCTGCCCGCGCGGAGTGGACATCCCCGGCGTATTTCGCGCGTTGCGCCAGATCGCCTGGGAGCAACGCCGCGTTGAAAAAGGGTTGCCCTCCATGTTGTGGTCAATACACTGGAATAGCAACCCCTGGTCACAGCCACCTTCGCAGCGCTGTGCCTGGGCGGATGGGCTTGACCTGGCTCCTTTCGACCCGCATAAGCACGAAATCTTGCTTTATATCGGTTGTACTTCCTCTTACGATCGCCGCGCCCGCAAGATCGCCCTGGCGCTGGTATTCGTGCTGAAAAAATCCGGCGTGGCCTTCGGTTACCTGGGGAATGATGAACCATGCTGCGGTGAAGCCGCTCTCTCCACCGGGCAACTGCCCTTTTTTAAAGAGGTCGCCGCGCACACCACAAACGTATTCAAGGAGAAAGGAGTCACCCGCATGATGACCCTTTCACCACATTGCTACGATGTGTTTAAAAACCATTATCCTGATCAGAACCCCGGTTTCGAGCCTCTCCACTACACGCAATTCCTGGCAGAGTTGGTGGAACAGGGGAGACTGGCTTTCGATAAACCACTTCACCTTAAAGTCACCTTCCAGGAACCCTGTTACCTTGGACGGCTGAACGGGGAATATGAAGCCCCGCGCCGGGTGCTCGCGGCCATCCCCGGCGTAGCGATAAAGGAAATGAAAGACTCTCATCAAGACGGCTTATGCTGCGGCGGTGGGGGCGGCCGCATGTGGCTGGAGACCCCTGCCGGTGAACGTTTCAGTGACCTACGCGTGCAACAAGCCGTAGAAACCGGCGCCAGTCACCTGCTCACCGCCTGCCCGTTCTGCCTGGCCTGCCTGGAAGATGGCGCCGCCAGCTTAAAATCCCCGGGCTTGAGCGTGTTAGATGTCGCGGAATTGGCGGCAGCGGCATTGAAGGGTGAAAACGCATGACAGCTTCCTTATACAGCCCGGCTGCTGCCAGGAAGGAAATCTGGGTTTACCTGGAGCAAGAGGAAGGAGCGTTATTACATATCTCCCTCGAGCTGCTCAGTAAAGGGCGCGAACTGGCAGATGCCAACGGCTGGCGGCTGGTTGGGTTGTTGCTGGGCGCAAAAGTTGCTCATCTGGTTGACCAGGCTTTTGCGCATGGTGCTGATGCTGTGGTATTGGGAGAGCATTCCCTGTTAAGACATTTCACCATCGACGCCTACGCGCAAGCCGCATTCCAGGCGTTGATGTCGGGTAAACCCGGCGTGTTCCTGCTGGGCGCCACCCATAACGGGCGCGACCTGGCAGCGCGGCTGGCAGTACGCCTGCGCACCGGTTTGAACGCGGACTGCACCAACCTGCACCTCGAACCCCCGGAGGGATTGCTGATCAGCGAGGTCTCGGGTTTCGGCGGAGGCGTGCTGGCGCTCATTGGCATGCCGCAGCATCGCCCACAAATGGCCACCGTGCGCGCGGGAGTCTTCAATGTCAGTGAGGAAACACCAGGAAGAAAGGGAGAAGTGCTCACTTTCCCGGTGGTGTTGGATGAGAGCAAACTGCGCACGCGTATACTGGAACGAAACGTAGCTGAGGGTGTGGATATTTCGCAAACCCCGCTGCTGGTGGCCGCTGGACGCGGTATGGGCACAGACCTTGCCGAGTTGCGTCAGCTGGCCTCGCGCCTGGGCGGAGAACTGGGAGTCACCCGCCCGTTGGTGGATATGGGATTGGTCGAACGTGAACGCCAGGTTGGACAGACCGGGGTGGTGTGCAGCCCCAAACTGGCGCTGTGCTGTGGTATCAGCGGCGCGTTTCACTTTGTGGTGGGCATTGAAAAAGCAGGCACCGTCATCGCCATCAACACCGACCCTGACGCTGCCATTTTTGAAAGCGCCGATTACTGCGTCGTGGCTGACGCACGCCTTATTATCTTCGAACTCAACAAAGCGCTTGCCGCCGTCGGGGAGGCTGAACATGACTGAACCGCGCATCGTGGTGTGCATGAAAGTCGTCCCCAAACCTGAGGAGATTCATGTCAACCCCCAGACCCACCTGCTGGAGCGGGCTAATGTACGCACCGAGATCAACCCTCCGGATATGAACGCCATTGAAATGGCGCTGAGTTTACAGAACCAATACGGTGGCATGGTGGAGATTCTCTCCATGGGACCGCCCTCCTTTGAACATGACCTGCGGGTGGGCTTGATGATGGGGGCTGAGCATGTGTACCTGCTGAGCGACCGCGCCTTCGGCGGTGCCGATACCCTGGCCACCACCTATACCCTGGCACAGGGCATCCACAAATTGGGAGATGTGGATGTCATCATGCTCGGGGAGGAATCCTCAGACGGCGCGACCGGACAGGTGCCGCAAGGCCTGGCGGAATGGCTCGACCTGCCGCAATTGACCCTGCTGACCGACCTCGAACTGGATATACAAGCGCGCCGTGCACGCGGCAAACGCGTCCTCAAAGGCGGTTATGAACGCCTCGAGGTGCCGCTGCCCTGCGTGGTATCGGTCAAGACAGCCTGCAATGAACCGCGTTTCATGGATTTCAGGCTAAAAGCGTGGGCGGCTGACCCCGCCCGGCTGACAGTGTGGAGCGCCCAGGACCTGAATACCGACCCGGACTGCACCGGCCTGGCGGGTTCGCCTACTACGGTCACCGGGCTGGCTGCCGCTGCACTGCGTGAACGCAAGAAAATCCAGATTAACGGCACCCATGAAGAGATAGCCGCCAGGCTGGCGGAATTGGTCAGGGGGCTGCAGTAACCAATGGTTCGTGGTTCAAGAATCGAGAGCAGTGATCAGGGAGCAATGATTCGGGGGTAATGACCTACGAAATTACCGTAGCGCTCACCCTTCTGTCGGATTGAACTTCTGAGGAATCACAAATCAAAGTGGGGAATATCCATCGACATGGCCATGGCGATGGCGCCCAGCACCCCCGAGTATTTACCCAGCGCGGGAGGAACTATGTAATGCTCAATGTCCATAAGGATGGCATCTTCGCGCACATAACTGTTCAACAGTTCCCTGACCCTTTTCCTGATGAGCGGGTATAAGAAAGTCCGCTGCATGATCCCGCCCCCCAGCACGATAATGCGCGGTGAAAGCGTGAGGATGTAATTGGCAAGCGCGCTGGCGATGTACTCCGCTTCCAGTAGCCAGAAGGGAGCGTTGTCCGCCAGGCTTTCGCCACGCGCGCCAAACCGGGCAGTCAACGCCGGCCCAGCGGCAAGCCCCTCGAAGCAGTCCTTATGATATGGGCAACTACCCTCGAACGGATCTCGCTTCAGGTCATGCGGGATGCGGATATGTCCCATTTCGACGGCCGTCAAACCGGAAAGCGGTTTTCCGTCCAACAGGTATCCGCCGCCAATACCCGTGCCCACCGTGAGATAGAGGGAAGGGTCGATGCCCCTGGAGGCGCCCCAGGCATGTTCACCAATGGCAGAGCCGCTGACATCCACATGGAAGGCAAATGGCACACCCAACTGCTGCCGCAGCGTGCTGAGAATGTTGGTGTTGAACCAACCCGGTTTTGGTGTGGCGGTGATATACCCGTAAGTCGGAGAAGCGGGGTTAACATCCACCGGGCCAAAAGCAGCCAGGCCAATGCCTTTTACTTTGCCGTCTTTTACATA
>ERZ1649853.1159-NODE-1159-length-10490-cov-4.450216_pt1 | contig 10490 bp, 9 predicted proteins | sample MGYA00575353_ERZ1649853 | MGnify/ENA primary metagenome ERZ1649853 (study PRJEB40853, sample SAMN11349654) | freshwater sediment metagenome | isolation source: river sediment | host: Sediment | place: India: Okhla Barrage, New Delhi | collected 2017-02-21 ...
CCTGCGCCGTAGACTCAACCAGACCCAGGAAGCCGCGCAGGCGCGCGTAAATTAATACCCGATCACACACTGCGACAGCAAAGATCGAACCACCCGGCCCTCCCAGATCTTTTGCCAAAATGGGCTCCTCGCATTCGGCCCCAGAAAACTCATCTACTCTTAAACATTATTATATCATAGGGAAATTTGACCAGATCAGGTGAGCTTACCTCCATTCCACGGACATCGCCATTACAAAGGCATTAATGTCTGCTGCGTCTCAATCACTTCCGCCCGCACGCGGCCCTCGCTCAGTTCGCGCAGCGCGTACTGGAATGCCTCCAGGTGCTCCACCGCGAAGCGCGCCGTCAGCGTGACCTCGGCGGCGAAGTCCTCGTCCAGCACCTGCCCGTGGTGGGCGGCGACCAAGCGCCGCATGCGCTCCACATACGAATAGCCAAAGCCCAGCATGACCGTGTGCGCCAGCACCTTCTCGGCGCGGGGGGTATTTTCCACTACCAGGCGCACGGCGTCCGAGTAGGCGCGCACCAGGCCGCCGGTGCCGAGCAGCGTGCCGCCAAAGTAGCGCGTCACCACCACCGCCACATCCCCCAGCCCGCTGCCGCGCAGCACCGCCAGCATCGGGCGCCCCGCCGTGCCGGACGGCTCGCCGGCGTCTGTGCAGTGCGCCGTCACCGAATCGCCCCAGCCCACCAGGTAGGCCGGCACGTTGTGGCTGGCATCGGGAAACTCGGCCTTGACTCTGGCGATGAATGCTTTCGCCTCGTCGACAGAAAAGACCGGCGCCAGCGTGGCAATGAAACGCGAGTTGAGCACGGTCAGCTCGGCGCGGGTTTCTTGGGCGGGGACGGGGTAGCGGGACATGGGGCAAAACCTTAGAATTATGGTATGCTAAGCATACTTGAGATCGATGCGCTTGGCAAGCCGCCAATAAGCTATTGGGGAGAACCGTTTCTGACAGGTCTGCTTTACAGAGGAGGTACAGTAGTGAAGCACAATTTAGCCAAGAAACAGATCATAGCAAAGCCTTTGCGGTATAACCGCCTTCTCCTACCCACAGCATTCATCAGTGCTATGCTGCTCCTCCTCCTGGTCACTGCCTGTTCCCCTGACCAACCGGCTGTATCAACATCGGATCTCACGCCAACCTCCCGCGCCAGCTCAACAAGATCACCAACAACATCGCCGACAGTGCGCCAACCCTACACCCCCCAACCGACCATCACCCGTCGAGCCACCCAAATCTCCGCACCAACCACCCCGGCGGCTACCCCAACGGTTACACCGCTGCCCATCTTCAACCTGCTGGCTGGCGATGCCAAACCTTCACATTATCAGTTAGCTACCCCTGAACCAGTTAATATATCTCACATTATCAATCAAGAGTACGAGCAAAAAATGGATGCCAGATTTTCAGAAGCCTCAGACGAAGCCTACCGGCAGGCGCTCCGCGACGACGCGGTCGCGGTATTCAGGGCAGCGATCTTTGAGCTGCAGGCTCATTACCCGCAGGGTCTGCCAGATCCGCAATTGGCTTTTTCCATCCATGGGGACCCTTTCATTTGGGTTGATGAATATTCGATATTCATGCCGATCCTCCAGGCCGGGATTTTCGACCTGTTTCCTGATCAGGAGTTTTATGATCAACAATCATTTTTAAGACCCAAAGTAGAGATCAAGATTTTCAGAGCCGAGTTAGACGGCGATCCTGGACCCGAATGGCTTGCTCTGGCCCACCTGAGCCTATACTATCTGCACACCTGGCTGAGGATCGACACCTTACCGGATGGCACATATCAGCTAATGCCCTATGTCCCCGATATGTTTAATTATATAACCTATACGAACGAACAAGTCCTGGTTGAAGGGGTGGGCGATTTTAACAATGATGGTTTGACGGATATCCTCGTAAACGCCCCGTGGTATTTTGGAGGAACATATAGTTATCGCTTTCTCTTTGCGCAGGGCAGTTCAACCGGTTTTGAAATTACATCAAATATTTCAGCCGGCGCATTTGAGACCGAGGGGTATGTCGAATACACAGTATCAGAGCTACCAGGAACAGAACAGCTAATCCTAACTATTACCGATCCCCACAATCTTAACTGGGGCTGCCGCTATGACACGATCACTACATACGAATGGTCCACCGGCAACCTGCGGACCATTGAAGAAGGCACTGAACCACCCCTGACCGCCGAGTGTTACCTGGCGCGGGCGGTTACCCTGCGTAAACCACTTAACCCGGATACTGATATCCCCCTGTTACAACAAGCGTTAGCCTTGTTCACCGAGGACGATCCTGAAGATATCCCCAAAATTACTTTCGCCCATTACCGCCTGGCAGTTCTTTACTCCCTGCGGCACGATGATGTGCAGGCACGGGCTCACCTGAGGGCGTTTCTTGATTTCAACCGGCTGACTGGTAGTGAGCTGGTAGAAACAGTAAACACAGAGGTCGCAAGCTTGTTATCTGCACCGCGATTAGACCCGCTCACACTGTGCAGTTGGATTGCCAGTAAAACATATGAGCACTTCCCAGATTGGGAGCTCCACGTCAATGTGAACACTGTTTATCACGTTTACCCAATGGATAACGAAATCGCACCAGATGCTCTATGCCCCATATCACAGGTGATGGATTGGATTTTGGAATCTGTCACCGTGATTCCAGGCTCCTCTCCGGAAAGTGCACTGGTTTCAGCCGGTCTGCCGGTGGTGACGGCCCAATCTCTCTGGCTGCCCGGATGGGCAGAGCCTGCCTGGCTGGTATTACTGCAATTCAATCGCTACTACCTGGTCAGCTATCGCCCGTGGGAAACAGAAAATCCCTGGAAAGAGGAAAATTGGTTTTCATCAAACAGCGGGGAAGCAACCTGGCTGAATCAGGATATCACCGGGGATGGTTACCCGGAAATTGCCTTTGCTGCACCCTTGCTTGATCCTTCCGGGGAAAAAACCGGCAATTACCTGGTTTCCATCACCAGCATGGTATCGGAAGGCATCATCCTGGCAGTAACAACCAGGACAACCGTCCCAACTGGAGAGCAGCTCAATTTGGCAGAAATCCTGGCCGATCATGACTATGATGGGTTTTCAGATGCAGCCGTGGCAGAAGCTGCTCGGTGGTATGATGCAATGCCTCCGCTTGAACCGGTCGATCCCCCGATCTGGCCGACATATTCTGAATGGAACGACATGTTGGTTGCTGCTCATCAAGCCCAATTTCAAATAGAAGCTGAACCCGAATCGCTCACGGCGCTTTTTGAGGGCGCCGACCCGGCCGAAACGCGCGCTGCGCTTACCCAAATCCTGGATGACCTGCATGGCACCGATCCTTCAACCTTGCTTTACCGCCAACGACTGATGTACCTGGTTGGCTTAAGCTATGAGCTGGAGGGGCAAGCCGACCTGGCAGTGGCGACCTATATCCATGTGATCATCGCCAACCCGGGCAGCCTGTGGAGCGCATTGGCCGCCTGTAACCTGGCGCCAGTCGAATAGCCTTCCTCATCTTTTCACGCACCCGTAGGGGCGGGTCTGTACCAACAAGCGGTGTATGCCTGAAGGCAATCTCTCAGGCTCGAAACCCTTGCCCGCTGTAACCCAGACCCGCCCCTACCCCGGCTCCCGCTGGCACAAAATTTGCACCAAATCGTTGAATAGACACGTCGATAACCCACCCGCAATCCTCAATCATGATGTAGAATTAAGCGGATCGCTAAAGGAGATGCCCATGAAGAAGAAAACTGCTCTTTTCACCTTGCTCATATTGATAGCAATTGCATTCACCGCCTGCACCCTCTCGGCGAGCGAGTCGCCGCTGCCGACGGCCTTGCCCACCACCAGCCTGCCCGTTACCGAGGCGTCAGGAGAGGCAGTCATCCCCGCGGCGGAACCGACCGATACCGGCATCCAGCCTACGCCAACCCCATTGCCGGCGATCACCGACACCCCCGCCGCGCAGCCCGTGGCAGCCGAGCCCACCGCTACGCAGCCAGCCGCACCGGCGCCTACTGTTACCCCGCTGCCCGCCGCCAGCCGCGTGCTGTTCAGCAGCGGCGATACAACCACCGTGGACGGACAGCTAAACGCCGGACAGACGCTGTATTACGTGGTGCAGGGCGCAGCCGGGCAGTCCTTGCAAGTGAACACCACCTCACCTAACAACAACGTGTACCTGGGCATCACCTCAGCAACCAGCGGCGAAACGCTGCTGGATGGGGCATTGCAATATACCAACTGGACCGGCGCACTGCCTTCCGCCCAGGATTATTACCTCAGCGTAACCGCCAGCGGGGCGCAGACCAGCTATGCGGTCACCATCAAACTGCCCGCCTTGACCGCTGCCGCCCCTACCGCAACAGCCGTCCCCCCCACGCCGGTTGGCCTGTTCAACCCCCTGGCTGCCTACGGCGAGCCGGATTTTGAAGATCCGATGACCGGCAGCGCCATCTCGGACTGGGAGGATAAAGATGGCAACCTGCCCGATACCCAGTACCTGCGCATCACGCTGGATGATGCCCGCTTTTACGTCACCGGCAAGCTGCCCGGATGGAGCACCTGGTACTTCACCTGGCGTGAGCTGAGCGATTTCTACCTGCAGGCCACCTTCGACTCGGGCAACTGCTCCGGGCAAGATGCGTATGGCCTGATCATCCGCGGGCCGGAGCACCTGGCAGGTGTCTCCTATGGCTACGTGGTCTCCTTCACCTGCGATGGCAAGCTGTGGGTTTACCGCCTGGATGGTGCCGACCCCTTCACCGCCACCGACCTGGTCAGCCTGACGCCCAGCCAGTACATCAACGCCGGCTCCAACCAGCGCAACCTGATCGGCATCCGGGCTAACGGCGACCAGCTCACCATCTATGCCAACGGCTACCAGATTGCCCAGGTGACTGACTCACGCTACGACTTCGGTCGCTTCGGCGTCTATGTCAGCCCGCAGTGGACCTCCTTCTATACCTACCGCGTGGTTGATCTGACCTACTGGGATCTCGGCGACTGATCGCCAGCCATATTGATTGTTGACAATATATCCTCCTCTGCCAGTAAATCCTGGCAGAGGAGGTTTTATTTGATCGGTAATAAGAGCAGCACACAAATATTCCTTCATATAACTTAGTGCACTTTGTGTGTACTTTGTGCCCTTCGTGTGAAACGGTCTGACTCCTACCTAAAAACTACACAATTCTTAGTATTTTCTCTCCAAATTCTTAGCGAATCTACATGGTCGGGCAACCCATAACCTGATACATTTAGGCATTATGCTGCCCCAAAAAGAAATCCGTCTCCACCAACGCCTACAACTGGGTTTGATCCACCTGGCGGTCGCTATGACCCTGGTGCCGATCAACAGTACGCTCAACCGCGTGATGATCAAAGAGCTGGCTCTCTCTGCCACGCTGGTCGCCGTGCTGGCCTCGCTGCCCTACCTGTTCTCGCCCATCCAGGTAGCGATCGGCGCCTTCGCCGATCGCCACCCGCTGCTGGGCAAACACCGCACGCCGTACATCGTCGCCGGGCTGCTGCTGTGTGTGCTGGGGGTGATCGTCTCCCCTTATGCGGCCTTTGCCATGGCAGAGAACTTCTGGGGCGGGCTGGGGCTGGGCCTGGTGGCCTTCATTGCCTGGGGGATGGGCTACAACCTGTCGGCGGTCTCTTACCTGTCGCTGGCCTCAGAGCTATCCGGTGAGAAAGGTCGCTCGCGCACCGTGGCGGTGATGTTCTTCATGATGATCACCAGCATCATCCTCACCGCTATCGCCATCAGCCGCATGGTCGATCCCTACACGCCGCAGGCGGTGCTGCGCGCTTTTTGGATCGTTGGTCTGACGGCGTTGGGCCTGGGGCTGTTGGGCGTGCTGCGCCTGGAACCGCGCAGAGAGGCCGGTCAGGTTGGCGGCGATGTGCACTACACCTGGGGGAACATGCTGCGGGCGGTGCTCGGCAACCGCCAGGCAGCCCATTTCTTCTGGTACCTGATCATCCTGCTGGCGGCACTCCTGGGGCAGGACATCCTGCTGGAGCCTTTCGGTGCGGAGGCTTTCGGGATGACCGTGCGCGAGACGACGCGCATCACCGCCATCTGGGGCGGCTGTATGCTGGCCGCGCTGGCAGCCGCCGGCGTGCTGGAAAGCCGCACAGACAAGCGCAGCGTGGCGCGCTGGGGCGGGGTGGTGGCGCTGGCAGGATTCGTCCTGATCGTGCTCAGCGGATTCAGCCGTTCCCTGCCCGTATTCTATGCCGGTATCGTGCTGCTGGGCAGCGGCACCGGCCTTTCCACGGTCTCCAACCTGTCCTTGATGCTGGATATGACCAGTGAAGGCAGCGTCGGGCTGTTCATCGGCGCCTGGGGCATGGCCAATGCCATCTCGCGCCTGCTCGGCTCAGTGCTGGGCGGAGCGCTGCGCGATACCGTCTCCCGGGCGGCGCAGAACCCCCTGGCGGGCTACCTGGTTGTATTCGGCCTGATGGCGCTGATGCTGCTGGCCTCGTTGTGGATGCTGCGACAGATCAGCGTAGGAGATTTTCGCCGGCGCACCCAAACGATGAGCGTGGTCGACCGGGCGGCAATGGTTGAATAAACCTCGAAGAACAAGGAGAAAACGATGGGTGAAAAATGGTTAAGTCTGAGCCAGGCCGCTGAGCTACTCGGCGTTCACCCCGGCACCGTGCGCAATTGGGCTGACCAGGGCAGCCTGCCGGCGCAACGCACCCAGGGCGGTCACCGCCGCTTCCGCCGCGCGGATGTGGAGCAGTGGCAGCGGCTGCGCAGTGAGCACGCCATTCCCGAGAGCAACACTGTTTTTTACAGCATGCTGCGTACAACTCGCCTGCAGATCGAGGAAGCCCGCCTGGCGAACCAGGTATGGTACCGCAAACTGGATGAGGAGGCGCGCCAGCAGTACCGCCTGAGCGGGCGCTCGCTGGTACAGGGCCTGGCGATCCATCTCAGCTCGACGGGCGAGGGGATGGAGGCCGAGGCGCGCTCGCTGGGTTATGAATACGCTTCGCGCGGCCAGCGCTGCGGGCTGAACTGCGTCGAAGCCGCTCACGCCTTCCAGTTCTTCCGCTCCGCGGTGATGGACTCGGTGCTGAATGCCTACGAAGCCGCCGGGGTGCGCTCACCCCAGGCCTGGACGGACATGGTGCATAAAATGATCACCTTCTCCGATATGATCATGCTGACCCTGCTCGAGACCTACGAAGCTTTGCAGAGAAATAATCGATGAAGAAACACAGCCAACGTTTTCAACCTTCTGCGTGGATGAAATGGCTGGTGCCAACCCTGCTGGTGTTGATCCTGCTGGGCGTGATCGCCAGCCTGACAATCGTTATCCTTTCTGTGCTGGGAATTACCCCGGCTTAGCACCGGAGATTTTTTTCCAAAGGAGCTCAAAATGCACATCATACCAGTGTTCTCCACCCTGATCACTTTGATCTTCACCATTGCCGTGTTCAATCGTTACCAGGCACGTGGGGGAGCCCACTTGCTCATCTGGGGCATCGGTCTGGTATTTTATGGGCTGGGCACCGTCATGGAGATAGTGCTCGGGCTGACCTTCAACGCCCTGGCGCTGAAGCTGTGGTACCTGAGCGGCGCGATGCTGACCGCGGCCTGGTTGGGACAGGGCACGGTCAACCTGCTATGGCGCAAGCACCACTTTGCCCAGGTAACCAATATCATCCTGACCCTGGTCAGCCTGGCTGCCTTGGGGTTGATCCTGGTTGCGCCGGTACAATCTGCAGCCGGGTTCCACCCCAACATCCCGGTATCAACCCAGTATAAGGATATCCTCACGCGCAGCGGTCTGACCATCACACTGACCATCCTGCTCAACACCTACGGCACCTTCACCCTGATTGGTGGAGCACTGTATTCAGCATTCCTGTTCTGGCGCAAGAAAGTGCTATTTAACCGCATGCTGGGCAATATCCTCATCGCCGGCGGCGCCATGCTCCCGGCGCTGGGCGGCTCATTACTCAAAGCTGGATTCCCCGATTGGCTGTACCTGAGCGAGTTCTCGGGGGTGATCTTGATGTACGCCGGCTTCATTCTGGCGACTGCTACTCAGCCAGTGCATGTACCCAGCTCTCCTCTGGCAGGAACCGATTAATCATCCGGCGCAGTCAGCCTCTCCCCTATCCTTTACCCCCTCTCCCCTCCGAGAGGGGTTTTCTCTTCCTATTCTCACCCCCGATTTCTGCTATAATCGCCTCGATGAGTGATTCACCTGTTATTCCGGATCACCAGACCCTGTGCGGCCAGGTGGTCTTCCAATGAATAGAAAAAACCTGTTACTGTGTGTGGTGCTCATGCTGGTCTGCGGCTGCCAGCCAAACCCTGGGGCACCGACGCCCAGTGCGGCATGGACCGCATCCCCCGTGGCCAGCGAAGCGATCACTGTTTACTTCACCAATCCGGACGACCCAGAAGCAGCCTCCTACCGCGGCGGGGTGGATGAAATCCTGGCGGAAGCTATCGCCCAGGCCCAGGCAGAGGTCGTCCTGGCCGTCTACGATCTGAATGTATGGAGCGTGCGCGATGCACTGATCTCGGCGCACCAACGCGGGGTGACCGTGCGCATGGTCACCGAAAGCGACAACCTGGATGAACTGGAAATACAGGATTTGCGCGAGGCGGGCATACAGGTGCTGGGCGACCGGCGCGAAGGGCTGATGCACAACAAATTCGTCATCATCGACCGCTGGGAGGTATGGAGCGGCTCGACCAACCTGACTACCGGCGGCGTTTATCGGAACGATAATAACCTGGTGCGCATCCGCTCTACGCGCCTGGCGCAGGATTACCTGGTCGAGTTCGAAGAGATGTTCCTGAACGACGCCTTCGGGCCGAATTCGCCCGCCAACACCCCTTACCCTGGGCTAACCGTGGATGGCATCCCATTACAGGTTTATTTCTCACCAGATGATGGGGTGCTCAAACACATCCTGGCATTGGTCAACCAGGCACAGCGCAGTGTTGATTTTATGGCCTACTCCTTCACCTCCGATGAGCTGGCTGAGGCCCTGCTGGGAAGAGCGGCGGCTGGCGTCAAAGTCAGGGGGGTATTCGAAACCGACCAATACTACGCCAACATTGGCACAGAATTCGATCGCCTGGTGGAAGGCGGGCTGTCCGTGCGGCTGGACGGCAACCCCAGCCATATGCACCACAAGGTGCTGATCATCGACGAGCGCATCGTGATCACCGGCTCATATAACTTCACCGCCAATGCTGAACAGCGCAACGATGAAAACCTGCTGGTGATCGAGGACCCCGCGCTGGCTCAACTGTACCTGGCAGAGTTTCGCAGAGTTTTTTCGCTGGCCAACCCTTAATCAGATACTGTGATTGTTTTATTTCCACCCCTCATCAGGAAGTGCCCAATGACATTCAACCGCTTGAAGGAAAAACTGAAGGAGACGGCTGAGCAAGCCAAAGAACTATCGCAGGAAGCGACCAGCAAAGCCATGGACCTCTCTCAGGGGGTAAACCTGAAAGCTCATGAGATGGGCGGTCAGTTGATGATCGAGACCCGGGCAAAAATGCAGCAGGCGCTGGACAACACGTTGCGCGACATTGAAAAGCTGCGCCCGATCCTGCATGAGGCAGGGTTTATAATTCGGGATATCATGTTCACCATCAGCGTGCCACCCAATGTGAAAGTGTCCATCCGCAAAATTGCGGAATGTGCGGATGCGCTGAACACCTTGCTGGCAGACCCGGAGAGTGAATTAAGTGACACCCAGCGCACTGTGCTATCCCTGCTGGCCAAGGCGAACAGCATGACCGAGGTGACCGCAAAATATGGCTATGTCTTCGGTGAATTTGACCTGACCATGAGCCTTCCCCCGCAGCTTACCATCCACTTGATCACCAAAAGTGCGCTCGATTCAACGCACACCGTTCCACACGCATAAAGGAGCTCGTTATGCAATCACAAGATGGAAATTTTTTCCTGGGACGCCTGGTAGATCCGGCGACATCCAAAGCAACCGAGCAGCCGCTGCTGTATGACCCGGCTGACCTGACCACGCATGCTGTTGTGGTCGGTATGACCGGCTCAGGAAAGACCGGCCTGTGCATCGACCTGTTGGAGGAAGCCGCTCTGGCGGGCATCCCGGCGCTGATGATCGATCCCAAGGGGGATATGACCAACACCCTGCTCCACTTCCCCGACCTGCTGCCAGCGGATTTCCAGCCCTGGGTGAACGCCGACCAGGCGCGCCGGGACGGGAAAACCGTCGCACAGGCGGCTGCTGAGGCGGCCCAATCCTGGAAGAAGGGCCTGGCAGATTGGGGAATCGGCCCCGAACGCATCCTGGCGCTCAAGAACGCCGCCCAATTTGCCATCTACACCCCTGGCTCCGACGCCGGTATCCCGGTCAGCATCCTGGCGACCCTCAAAGCCCCGGGCATTCCCTGGGAAACCAACCGGGAGATGCTGCGCGAGAAGATCGCCGGTACGGTACCCGCCTTGTTG
>ERZ1649853.1160-NODE-1160-length-10489-cov-4.823462_pt1 | contig 10489 bp, 13 predicted proteins | sample MGYA00575353_ERZ1649853 | MGnify/ENA primary metagenome ERZ1649853 (study PRJEB40853, sample SAMN11349654) | freshwater sediment metagenome | isolation source: river sediment | host: Sediment | place: India: Okhla Barrage, New Delhi | collected 2017-02-21 ...
ACTTCGAGCACAAACTTTTGGTTTTTTCGTCTTTCCATCCATTTTTATGTTCTTCACTTGGATACCCACTCTTTTTGGCAAACCAACACGATAAAATAAGTGAGATGCATCACCGTCAGGGTGAGTAGTTACAAAATTTGTAATATCCTTACAAAAGAATTGACGCACCCACATTTTAGAAATATGGTTGATGAGCAGAGAGATGTATTCGGTGGAAATAGGACTCAATTAACGTTCAAGATTTCAAGTAATGATGTCATATTGAATTCGGAAAAGGTATTGTACGATTGGCTGAATTCTTATGAGTACCATCGAGATAAAGAAAAACGAAAGTTTATTGACAGCCTTCACGAAATTTTTCCTCTCGAAGGCTCAAAGGTTCTTTTTATAGGTCTCTTGTCGGATAAAACTAAAGCGATTTACAATATAGCGGTTCTTGTGCGCGTTGTAGTAGGAAAGCAAAAAACCTTTGAAGGTCAGGTAAGGCTTCAAAAATAAGAACGCACACAACAAATCGTGCGTCTGCCGTGTGGGATTCTATGGCATTTGCGAGCATTTTTCTGGCTTCGAGATTTTCCTGCTCCCAAGCAGAATCCACGTCTGCACACACGGCGGCACCCGGATGCGATGATTTACGAACAATCCGATTACCGCGGATTTTATCCTGATGATGGAGGCTCGCTAGAATGAATACGAAAGTCATTTTCTCATTAAAAGTGGCGGCAGTTGTAATCATCGGAATGTGTGTCGTAATTCTTTTATCGGTCAATAAAATAGCATCGAGTATTTTATTGACTTTAATAGCAATAATGATTATGCTGCCAACCGGCAAGTCAAAGCTGTTAAAATGGGGGCGCTTAGCTTTGATATTGGTTATGTTCGCACTCGTTTTATGGAATATATCAACAACCGAATATAAAGTTTTCGGATATAAAGATTGTTATGATACCGGGATCAAGTTCTTTGACCAGATCCATTATATTTTCGATGGTTTCTTAAATAATCTTTTTGGCATAAGGCCTTGCGGCGGTAAGTTATAACTTTTTTATCGTTGCCAAAGTATTAGTTGTGGGAAAAATCTAATCAAAATGGGTTTGGTATTCGTTTTCAAGCATTTTCGCAGCTTTGGGTTTTTCCCGTTTCAAAGGCGACTCTCAGCCTTCCCACACGCAGGGTACGCCAGCCGTTGGATTAACTGACAATATCGTGGGGAGGAACAATCCACGAGAACTTTCAACCAAAGAGGCAAGAAATGTTACTGAAGGATAGAACAGCAATCATCTATGGGGCATCCGGTGCGGTTGGAGGGGCGGTGGCGCGCGCTTTTGCGCGTGAAGGGGCGAGGGTCATCCTGGCAGCACGCCGGCGGCACGATTTTGGGTATCACAGCCAACGCCGGTCGAGAACCCTTGCCGGGTGTGGGTGGCTTTGGTGTGGCATGCGCGGCAATCGAACATTTTCTCAGGCAATTAGCAGTTGAGAGTGGTCCAAACCAGGTGAGAGTTTGTTGGGTGCGCTCACCGGGATCGCCTGACGCGCCTGGCGTGCGTGAGGCATGGCAACTGTACGGAGACAGGATGGGGATGACGTTTGAGGAGGTGCATCGCGAATTCGCGAAGGATGTTCCCTTGCGGCGGGTTACCGCATTAGCACAAGTGGCAAACGCGGCGGTGTTGTTGGCCAGCGATCTTGCATCGGGAATGACAGCGACCATGGCCAACGCAACTGGCGGCGCACAGATCGACTAACAGCCAATCACTGTACCGGCTCTATCACATGCAAGAAAGGAGTAACCAATGACTAATCCCCTCGCTTCCAAAAAAATTCTGGTCACAGGTGCAAGCGGATTTATTGGATTGCACACGGTATTACACTTATTGGAATGCGGATACAGTGTCCGCGGCACAATAAGGACGGAAGCCCATAAAAAAAGCGTTCATGAAACCCTGTCCAAACAATGTGATACGAGCCAGCTCGAATTTGCGCTGACTGATCTTCTGAACGATGATGGCTGGATGGAAGCTGCGCATGGGTATGACTTTGTGATCCACATTGCTTCCCCATATCCGGCCGAAGACCCAAAGGATGAGGACGAGCTGATTATCCCCGCTGTTGAAGGCACCTTGCGTGCATTACGTGCCGCACAGGCGAACGGCATCAAACGATTTGTTATGCTTTCAACCTACGGGGCAATATTTGATGGTCATGAAGGAGAAAAAAGGACTTTCGATGAAACTGTTTGGTCAAATTTAGAGAAACCGCGGCTGGCTTATCATAAGAGCAAAACGCTGGCTGAACGCGCGGCGTGGGATTTTATTCCCAGCGCCGAAAATAAATCCGGAATGGAAATGGTTGCCATCAACCCGACCAACGTTTTTGGACCGGTGTTGGATAACCATCATCATACGGCCATCGAATGGTATCGTACAATCATGCATGCTGAAGTCCCGGGTGTGTCGCGTACCCAACTCGATTTTGTAGATGTTCGCGATCTCGTTGCCGTATTGGAAAAAGCTCTGACAATCCCAGAAGCAGCAGATAAGCGTTTCCTGTGCAATGGGGCATCCATTCCTTTGTTAGAATTCGCAGAGTTCCTGCATCAAAACTTCTCCAGTCGAGGCTATCGGATCGTCAACCGGATCCTTCCCGACCTGATGATTCGAATTTTTGCCATTTTCATTCCTAAAGTCCGTTCTGTGGCGGGTTCACTCGGATGGAAATATGCTCTTTCTACGGAGCAAGCTCGTTCGGTCTTTGGCTGGCAGCCGCGCCCTTACAAGCAAACCATCCTTGATATGGCAGAGAGCCTGATCGAATTCGGTCTGGTTTAGAAGTTACAGATCATTGGAGAGAATCAGTCTGTGACATATTCAACCCGAAGCAAGGATGGAGAGTGTGCTCCATGAAGTCTGGCGGCAGGCAACCAAGACGGACCGTGGTCGCTCTTATTCTGGTTATAATCCTGGCGTTTTTCCTGGAAGCTTGCCAAACAAAGGAATCAACGCTCAGTGTAGCTGTGCCAACCAGAACGGTGGCTTCGCCAATTTCCAGCTCGACAAGAACGGTAACACCTGCCAGAACGATCACCCCCTCAAGAACAACGATACCGCCGAAAACGGCAACCGCCACACTGCACCCAACCCAGACAAGAACAAGCACATTCACAACCACATCCAGCCCCACGATCACGCTTGACCCAAACATCGCTCCAACCCTGCTGCCAATCTCGATTGGTTTGATCGAGCGAGGCCCGCAAGATCAAAAGAGGGTGGCACTGACCTTCGATGCTTGTGAAGTTCCGGGCCAACCGGCCGGCTTCGACGATGCCATTGTCGGGGTGCTGAACGACAAGATGGCCAGGGCGACATTCTTCTTGGGCGGGCTTTGGATGGAGAACCATCCAGACGCGACTCGGATGCTGGGAGCAAATCCACGCTTCGAGATGGGCAACCATTCATACAGCCACCCGGATTTCACATCACTAAGTGGGGAAGAAATGGTTTGGGAGCTGAAACAGACGCAGGATATCGCATGGCGTCTGACCGGCAGGCAACCGGCCGTTTTCCGGTTTCCGGCTGGGAAATACAACGATACTGCATTAGAAATCGTGGCCGGTTACGGGTTGCGTGCGATCCAGTGGGATGTGGTCACCGGCGACCCGGACCCGAACATAACCGCCGAGATGATTTTGGAAACTGTGAAAGCCCGGGTCAACAATGGTTCGATCATCATCATGCATGTAAATGGTCGTGGGTGGCACACTGCGGAGGCGTTACCTGAAGTCATTGACTGGTTGCGAAGTCAGGGATACGCATTGGTAACGGTATCGGAGCTATTGGGTGAGGGGAAATAGTTTCTCTGATCTCAATCGCTTGGTGAATTCGAACAACAGTCAAGTAAAATATGTAAAACAAAATAGAAGGAGTTCTCATCATGCAATCCTACCAATGCAGCCAATGCGGCAATACGCTCAGCAAGCCGGCAGGAAAATGCCCGCAATGTAATGCGAATCTTTATCTTCGGAATCCGGTAAAACCAGACATTAAAAAACTCGGGCAGGATATCCCCTGCGCAAACTGTAAGCTCGATATCAGCTCCGATGCTTTTGTTTGTCCAAATTGCGGAACCATGCAGCGGTCAAAAATTGTTCAATATATTGGAGTACCGGCTGTTTTGGTGGTACTTTCCGGAATTTTATTCGGTTTCATCGTTTCTGGCCGCGCTCCGGGGTTGATCATTGGCATATGTGGGTTGTTTAATCTGCTCACCTGGGGCGGCCTGGCTTATTTTCTTCTGAAACTGCAAAAAGCCTATAAAACCCGCAATCAAATCCTGATCGACCATACTGGCGTACCGTATGTGGAGTTAAAACCGGTCACCGTTACCCCGACAAGTGTTCCTACCCCCACTCGGGCAGGCATGTGCAAAGCATTCAGAGATGGTCATTGTATTATCCAGGGCAACGACACGGGGCCCTGCACCTGGGATCCGCAAAATTGGGAAACCTGCAATGTAGTGATCGAGAACAAGAAAATGTATGGTACATGGTAATGGGCAGCAATGATTGATATTGAAAATTCACCATCTATTCCTGGGTTGCACTTTCGGCATTTTCAAGGTGACAGTGATACTGCTCAGATTGCCGCCGTATTAACCGCAAGCCAAGCGGCAGATCATATGGAGCGGAAGGTGAGCGCCGATGATATTGCCAGGGCATACCAACACCTGACCAATTGCGATCCATTCAAAGATATTGTGATTGCTGAAGTTTACGGAATAATCGTGGGCTATACGCGGGGTTGGTGGGAAAATGACGCCAGTTCTGTAAGGCTGTATAAACATAACGGCTTTCTTGATCCTGAATGGCGGCGGAAAGGTATCGGGCGGGCCATGTTACTCTGGATGGAAAGTCACCTGGCTGAATTAGCAAATGCTCATCCAGGGGGCGCAAGGTATTTCCAGGTTAATGTAACTCAATTCCAGGAAGGCGCTTCCAGCATGCTCCAACATGCCGGCTATCAGCCCATCCGCTACTTCTATGAAATGGTGCGCCCCAATCTCGATCACATTATTGAGTTCCCCTTACCGGCTAACCTGGAAATTCGCACAGTACTCCCTGAACATTATCCAGCCCTGTGGAAATCAGCGGTTGAAACAAGTAAAGATGAATGGGGGTACACCGAGCCAACAGGAAGTGATTATCAGGAATGGCTGACCAGCTCACATTTTCAACCGCACCTGTGGCAAGTGGCCTGGGACGTGATCCATAATCAGATTGTTGGTCACGTGCTGACGTTTATTGATGATGATGAAAACAAGCAACGAAATCGAAAACGTGGTTATACCGAAGGAGTTGGCGTTGACCAAAATTGGCGGCGGCGTGGAGTAGCCCGCGCGCTGATCAGCCGCAGCCTACAAGCGCAAAAAGCCGCCGGCATGACCGAATCCGCTTTGGTTGCAGATAGCGACAGTACGAGTAACGTCATAAAGCTTTATGAAAGTTGTGGTTTTCAGATCGTCAAACGTGATACGATTTACAGAAAACCTTTCTAGCCACGGAATAGCCCAATAACGTGCGCACCTGACGGGTGGGAGCCTGGCATATATCAAGTTGTTTCCAGGGGTTTAGTTTTATCTGGCTGCTCAGCATGAGCTAAATCCCACCCACTTGCCGCGAAGGTCGCATCGTAAATGGGGCATGGGATAAAATGAGCGAAAGAAAATAATTGCAGCGTTATGGAGACAAACAGGAGATGTGATGGATACATTGGAAACGATTTTCCGGCATAATTTATGGGCGAACCTTCGTTTATTTGAAGAATGTAATAAGTTGACAGATGAACAATTAGACTCCAGTATCAGCGGGGTTTATGGCTCGATACGCGAAACCTTAATTCATATCATGAGAGCGGAGCAAGGGTATTTTTCTCGCATAAGCACGGGAAAGCGATTTCGCAGTCCAGAAGATGCTGTTCCGTTAACCATTTCAGATATGATAGCCACGATAAAAGTCACCGGAGCTGGTTTTATTGAGTGGGCATCCAAAGTAAAGGAATTTGACACAGTTCAGATCGATTGGGATGGCACACTGCGTGACGTACCGAAAACAATCATTCTCAATCAAGTGATCAACCATGCCACCGAACATCGCTCGCAGGTCATGGCCATTATGACGCAAATTGGGATTGAGCCTCCTGATGTTTCTAGCTGGACATATTTTAGTGAGCTACAAAGTGAATGAAAAATAAATGAGCAAATTTCGCCGATGAACGATCAACCTGCCTGGCCCAATGAGCAGGTCGAGCGGGCGATGCGTCTCGTGCCATTGAAGCTGGCACACGAGTTCCGCGCCTACGCCCGAGCCCTGGGCTGGTCGCACCCACACACTCATCTGACCACGCGGCTGCTGGAGCTGGCTCAGAAGCGCTCTACGCACGCGGCCTTGAATACCTGGTTTTCTGACCTCCTTGCAGCGTAGGTGCGATCACCACTGGCGAACTCCCAGCACCCCCTCGATCAACATCTCCAGCTCTTGCCCCGCCGCCTCACCGGGCTGCAGCCAGACCAGGAACTCGCGGTTGCCCTTCGGCCCCAAGAGCGGTGAGGCGATCAATCCACAAACCTGCCAGCCCGCCCCCGCGGCGTAGCCCAGCACATCCAGTAGCACCTGCCGGTGCACTTCTGGGTCGCGGATCACGCCTTTGCCGCGCTTCACCTCTTGCCGCCCGGCCTCGAACTGGGGCTTGATCAGGGCGATCACCCCTGCCCCCTGACCCCTTTCCCCTTCCTCAATCGGATGGTCAGCAAAGGGAGAAGGGATAGGGGTGAGGGGAAACCACCCCTTCACCACCGGCAGCAGCACCTTCAGCGAGATGAACGAGGCGTCAATTGTCACCAGCGTTACTTCCTCCGGCAATCGCTCCACATAGCGCGCGTTAGTCCCCTCCATCACCACCACCTGCGGGTGCTGGCGCAGCTTCCAATCCAGGATGCCCTCGCCCACGTCGATGGCATATACCTTTTGCGCCCCATGCTGCAGCAGGCAGTCGGTGAACCCGCCGGTCGAGGCGCCTACATCCGCGCAGACGCGGCCCGTGACGGTAAGCTCGAACGCCGCCAGCGCCGCCGCCAGCTTCTCCCCGCCGCGCGAGACATAGCGTGGCCCCTGCTCAATGGTCAGTTCAGCCCCCTCTGCCACCTTATCGCTTGGCTTGAGCGCCACCTGCCCATCCACGCGCACCTGCCCGGCCATCACCAGGCGCTGCGCCAGGGCGCGGCTCTCCACCAGCCGGCGCTCGACGAGCAGAAGGTCCAGGCGCTGTTTTTTCATGGTTGCTATTGTAGCAGGGTTGGCGCTCTCGTAGTAGTCACTTTACCCGCTTTATGCTATCATTGCCGCATGTCCTGGCTGGTTCCCTTGCTCAAAACCATGCGCCCCAAGCAGTGGGTCAAGAACGGGCTGCTGTTCATCGGCCTGGTCTTCGACGGGCAGTTGTTGCACCTGCCTGCCCTGCTGCGTGTCGCGGCTGCCTTTGTGTTGTTCTGCCTGCTCTCCAGCCTGGTGTACATCATCAACGACCTGGCCGACCTGCAAGCCGACCGCAACCACCCCAAGAAGCGCCTGCGCCCGTTGGCATCCGGGCAGCTTTCCATCTCAACCGCCCGCCTGGCGGCAGTCAGCCTGGCGCTGGTCGTCTTTGGTGCGGCTTTCTGGCTGTGCTGGCAGTTTGGGCTGATCGGCCTGGGCTATTTTGGTCTCAACCTGGCCTACTCCCGCTGGCTCAAGCACATCCCCATCCTGGATGTGATGGTGTTGGCCGCCTTCTATGTGCTGCGCGTGGGCGCGGGGGTGGTCGTGATCGTCGTCTCGCTCTTCTCACCCTGGCTGTATGTATTTACCACCTTCATGGCCCTATTCCTGGGCATCGCCAAGCGCCGCGCCGAGCTGGCCCTGCTGGCAGGCGAGGCCAACACGCACCGCAAGGTACTGGAGGGCTATACCCTGCCGCTGCTCGACCAGTTAATGACCATCGTCACCAGCGGCGCCATCATCACCTACAGCCTGTACACTTTCTGGGCGCCCGGCCTGCCCGAAAACCACGTGATGATGCTGACCATTCCCTTCGTCATCTTCGGCGTATTCCGCTACCTGCACCTGGTGCAGGTGGAGCAGTGCGGCGGCGCGCCCGAAGACGTGCTCTTCTCTGACCGCCCGCTGCAGGTCGACCTGCTCGCCTGGGGGCTGTCGGTCATTCTGATCTTTTACCTTTTATGACCTGCTCCTCCTCCGCCCCCGGCAAGATCATTCTCTTCGGCGAGCACGCCGTGGTTTACGGCCAACCGGCCCTCGCCGTCCCGGTCACCCAGGTCAGCGCGGAAGTACAGGTAACCCTCACCCCGCAGGCTGCCCCCGGCGCTGTGCGCCTCAACGCCCCGGACATTGGGCTTCAAGCCGCGATAGCTGACCTGCCGGCCAAGCACCCGCTGAAGGCTGCCATCCAGCACACGGCTGCCGCCTTGAAAATCACCAACCTGCCCGCCTGCAGCGTGTGCATCGAGTCGACCATCCCGGTCGCCGCCGGGCTAGGCTCTGGGGCAGCCGTCACGGTCGCCATCGCCCGCGCCCTCTCTGCTGCGCTGGGCAGCCCGCTGGAGGATGACCGGGTGTGCGCTATTGCCTATGAAGTGGAGAAGATCCACCACGGCACCCCTTCCGGCATCGACAACACCGTGGTCACCTACGCCCGCCCGGTATATTTCGTCAAAGGCAAGCCCATCGAGCAGCTTCACGTTGCCCGGGCATTCACGGTGGTGATTGGCGATACCGGCATCGCCTCGCCCACCGCCCGCGCGGTCGGCGATGTGCGCAAGGCCTGGCAGGCGGATAAAAATCATTATGAAGCGCTATTCACCTCGATCGGCGCGCTGGCAGACTCGGCGCGCAGCGCCATCGAGCAGGGCGCCGTCGAGCTGCTCGGCCCTTTGATGGACGCCAACCACGGCCTGCTGCGCAAGCTGGGCGTCTCCTGCCCCGAGCTGGATGCGCTGGTGCTGGCGGCGCGCAAAGCCGGCGCCTGGGGCGCCAAGCTCTCGGGCGGCGGGCGGGGCGGCAACATGCTCGCCCTGGTGAACAAAGCCCAGGCAAAGAAAGTGGCAACTGCGCTTGAATCTGCCGGTGCGCTGCGCACTTTGATCACTGAAGTCAAATGAGTTCCCCTTCTCCCCTATCTCCTCTCACTCTGTTGAAATTGGGCGGCTCGCTGATCACCGACAAGACGCGCCCCCACACCCCCCGCCTGGAGGTTCTCGCCCGCCTGGCTGACGAAATTGCCGCTGCCCGCCAGGCCCGACCCGGCCTGCGCCTGCTGCTTGGGCACGGCTCGGGCTCCTTTGGGCATATCCCCGCGCAGAGGTATGCCACGCGCCAGGGTGTGCATACTGAGGAGCAATGGCTGGGCTTCGGGGAAGTCTGGCGTGAGGCCAGTACGCTGCATCACCTGGTCATGGAGGCCCTCGCCTCTGCCAGCCTCCCCGCCTTATCCTTTCCACCCTCCGCCGGTGTGATTGCGGAGGGCGGGCGGGTAGCTGACTGGAATGTCAGCCCCCTGGCTGCCGCCCTGGGGGCAAGCCTGCTGCCGGTGGTGTATGGCGATGTGGCCTTCGACCGGGTACTGGGCGGGACGATCCTGTCCACCGAAGACCTGTTCACCCACCTGGTGCCGCTCCTGCGCCCAACGCGCGTCCTGCTGGCCGGCCTGGAACCCGGAGCGTGGGCAGATTACCCCGCCTGCACCCGCCTGATCCCCACGATCACCGCAGAGAACTACGCTCAGCTCGCACCTGCCCTGGGCGGCTCGCATGCCACCGACGTTACCGGCGGCATGGCCTCTAAGGTACGCCAGGCATTGGATTGGGCGCAGGCTGTCCCTGGCCTGGAAGTATGTATCTTCTCTGCTGAAGTCCCCGGCAGCCTGCAAGCTGCCATTCTCGGAGAATCCCTGGGTACACGAATTACCTGGCATCCCGCCCAGCCCGGGTATTGATGCCCGCTAGATGCTCCACAAAAACCATTCGTGAATATTCGTATAGATTTGTGGACAAAAATTCATCATCCGCTAATCCGCTAACCCGCCCGCTTACCAATCTCGTCCCAAAAACCCGAACGATTGAAATCGTTACTACAATGCTCGCACTTAAAACCGTACGCCTGAAATCGTCACCACACTCCTTCTCATCCAAACCATTCGTCAAATTCGTACATTCCGTTCCATTCGTACTAATCCTTTTCCTCCCCCTTGGTATAATAATCCCATGTTACATACCCGAGCAGAACTTGACGCATTTGAAGACCGTGTGCTGGCGCCGTATGGCCTGCACAGCAAGAACACGCGTGGGCGGGAATTCCCCGACGACGAGCCGGAATACCGCACCTCTTTCCAGCGCGACCGCGACCGCATCCTGCACACCACCGCCTTCCGCCGCCTGGAAT
>ERZ1649853.1161-NODE-1161-length-10485-cov-6.876031_pt1 | contig 10485 bp, 9 predicted proteins | sample MGYA00575353_ERZ1649853 | MGnify/ENA primary metagenome ERZ1649853 (study PRJEB40853, sample SAMN11349654) | freshwater sediment metagenome | isolation source: river sediment | host: Sediment | place: India: Okhla Barrage, New Delhi | collected 2017-02-21 ...
GGCGGGCTATCGTATCGGGGTCGTCGACGCCGACCTGCCCTCGCCCGGCCTGCACGTGCTCTTTGGGCTGGATAAAGATCGCCTCGCCCACACGCTCAACGAATACCTGCACGACCAGGCGACTATCGAACAGGTCGCACACCCGCTGGGCAAAATGGAACACACCCAACCCGGCTTGCAGCAGCTCGCAGGTAAAAAGTTGTGGCTCTACCCTGCCAGCCACAACACATCAGCCATTGCCCGCCTCTTCCGGGAAGGCTATGATGTAGGGTTATTCAACGACGGCCTGCAGGAGATGCATAAATACACAGCGCTGAATTACGTCTTCATCGACACCCACCCCGGGCTGGGTGAAGAGACGCTGCTTTCGATTGCCGTCTCGGATGTTTTGATCCTGGTCATGCGCCCCGACCAGCAGGACCTCCAGGATACAGCCATGCTGGTGGATGTTGCCCGGAAACTGGATGTGCCCGAAATTTACCTGCTCGTGAATAAAGTCCCCTCGAACATTGATCCCGAGCAGCTCCGCAAAACTATAGAAGATAGATATAATATACCGGTTGCCGGCGTCTTGCCGCTCAGCGAAGAGCTTGCCGAGCTGGGCAGCGCCGACCTATTCTCCCTGCGCTACCCCGAGCACCCCTGGTCGCAGCGTTTGCGTGAATTGACCCAGCTCCTGCTTCCAAAATGAAATAAAAAATCCCTTTTTAACCTCTGTGTCTTTGTGTTAAGGTTTATTCATTTTCAGGATAACTACCTGGCCCAATGTATAATTTCCTCATCCCACCTCAAAGGACTCTCCCATGACCCCCTCCCCCCTGCGTACCCTCGGCCAAACGGACATCAAAATCACCCCCATCGGCCTCGGCATGATGGAATTCGCCGGCGGCGGCGGCTTGATGGGCTTCGCCTTCCCCACCATCTCCCAGGAAGAGAAGAACGCCACCGTCAAAGCCGCCCTGGACGGCGGCATCAACTGGTTCGACACCGCCGAGCTCTACGGCTCCGGCGTGAGTGAAGCCTCGCTCGCCGCGGCGCTCAAAGCCGCCGGCAAGAAAGATGAAGACGTGGTCGTCGCCACCAAGTGGTGGCCTCTCTTCCGCACCGCCCGCGACATCCCCGTCAGCATCCAGGACAGGCTGCGCTTCCTGGACGGCTACAGCATCGGCCTGTACATGGTGCACCAGCCCTACGGCTTCTCCACCCCCGAAGGCGAGATGGACGCCATGGCCGATCTGGTCGCAGCCGGCAAGATCCGCTCCGTGGGCGTCAGCAACTTCACTGCTGAGCGCATGCGCCGCGCCCACGCCCAACTAAAGAAGCGCGGGCTAAAGCTGGCCGCCAACCAGATGCATTTCAGCCTGCTCAAGCGCAGCATCGAGAAGGACGGCGTGCTGGAGGCAGCCAAAGAGCTGGGCGTCACCATCATCGCTTACACCCCGCTGGCCTCCGGCATGCTGAGCGGCAAATATCACAAAGACCCCTCCCTCTTGCAGCAAAAGAACGCCTTCTTCCGCCGCCGTCTGCAGCGCAATTTGGAAAAAACGCGCCCGCTCGTGCAAAAGCTGGAAGCCATCGGGGAGCGCTATAACGCCACCCCCGCCCAGGTGGCGCTGAACTGGGTCATCCACATCCACGGCGAGACGGTCGTCACCATCCCCGGCGCCACCAAAGTGCATCAAGCCGAGCAAAGCGCCGGCGCCATGCACTTCACCCTGACCCCCGACGAATTGGGCGAATTGGACGAGCTATCGCGGGCAATTAAATAATCATTTGAGTAGCGCTCTAAGCGAAAACCTTAACGCAAAGTCGCAAGGGCGCAGAGCCGCAAAGATTTTAAAGGTTTTCTTAGCGTCTTTGTATCCTGGCGTCTTTGCGTTAAGCTTTTTTTATTTAACTACGGCTGCAGCATCCACAGCTGGTCATCCGTCGCCTGGCAGGCGCGCTGTGCCAGGCGCGAGTCCTCCCCCGGCACTGGGTCGAGCGTCAGGCACATACCGCTGTGCCGCGCCTGGATCTGGTAATAGCCGTTCCCCGCATCCAACAGCAGCCACTGTTGGTTTTCACCTCCGTGACAGCCTGCCTGCCAGATGCGCGTGCCATCCTCCTGTCCCCAATAGTACACATCCATACACAACCCGCTAACTTGAGACACAAACGTATAGACGCCATCCGCCACAGTTGTCGCCGACCAGCGCTGGTTCGCGTCCCCATGGCAGCTCCAGGTGATCAGCTCAGCGTCTTGCCTCACGCCGTCCGGCACGTCGATGCACTCGCCCGTCTGGCGTGAGACGATCATATAGGTGGGCGTCGGGGTCACGATCGTGGCTTGCGAGCTGCCCTGCCCGTCCAGGCACACATTCTCGAAGCGGTATGACGCCCCGTACACCAGGTTGAAACAGCCTGCCTGCTGCACGGCGCTCCAGGCGTTGGCGAAATAGATCGAGCCCAGCGGATTAATCGAGCCTCCGCCCCAGCTGCCGGATCCGAGCTCGCCGATGCGCTCGTCGCCCTGGAAGAGCCCGCCCCAGGCCGTGGCCGGGAACTTCTGCCCGCCCGCTTCCACGAAAACTTCCTCCGGAGCCACCAGGTAGAACCCATGGGTGTCTTGATCCAGGATCGCGTCAAAACTGAGCATCAACCCCGCATCTCCCATTTCATGCTCGATGTCATGCATGTGCATATAGGAGTTGGCCCCCTCGCTCAGCTCGCGTGCTTGCGCTGCGCTCGCATAGCTTTCCAGGTGCTGGACCACCGCCCAGTTCTGCCAGCTTGCCAGATCGAGCACCGGGACTTGCTGCAGGTTATAGTAAGATGGATCCTCTCCAAAATTGATGAAATAGGTCAGCGTGTCGGGTCCCATTTGCGCCGCTTCGCTTGGGAACACTTCGTACGGGAAAACCCAATAGCCCATGTAATGATAATAGGCTTCACCCTTGGCGTCCGTAAGCACCGGCCCTTCTTGCACGTAACGGATAGCTGACGGTTGTGCACTCTTGACATTCGTCACCAGCGTTGGATCAACGATGTAAAAGTTTTGTCGACACTGTGCGCAATTCGAGCCTTCCCACACCAAAGACCCCACTTTCGGGCTTAGATAATTTCTGGCTTGATAATCGAAGTATACGCGCAGCCCATCCGCGGCGAAATCGACCGTTTTGATCAGTACCAGCTCTCCACCTTGTAGGTACTTTTGGCTATTGACCTGGATCGATTGGCCTTGCTGCATGGCCTCCGACAGGCGCGGCAACGCCTGCGCCGCCAGGCTGGTATTCACCACCGCCGTGGCGCTGCGCGCCGGCTCCGTCTCGGCAGTCTGCCGGTGATATTTGGCTTGCTCGACCCTTTGTCCGATCTCGCCGATCTGCACGATCACACCCACCACGATCGGCATCAGGATCACTGCGATCAAGACTTCCTTCCAATACTTCAGCAGGCATCCCAGCCCTAACCCCAGCCCATACGCCTCCGGGTCCACCGGCACTAACACCACACGTCGCTCATCATCTGGCATCTGTGTATCCTCGTTGCATTGATTTCGAACGGGATGATTCTACCACTCCGCCCCCTCCCTTCACCTTGCCTGTCAAAGTTGTTATTAATCCCCCGCCCGGTATTCCCGAAACGCATTATACTAAGCCTCTGTGAAAGGAATTTCCCATGACCGATGAACAGTTCTCCCAACTGACCGAGATGCTCAAGACGCAAAACGACATGACCGCCCGCATCGGCATCATCCTGGTGCGCATCACATGGCTGCTGGTGGTCGTCATCGCCCTGCAGATCCTTAGCTGGCTGGTCAACGCCTGGATATTCTAGACTACGGAAAGGAATAACGCATGGACTTCATCTCTGCCGACCCCGAATCCCAGGGACTCTCCTCCCCCCTGCTGCTCAAGTTCGTCAACGCCCTCGACCAGCAAATCCACGAGATGCACAGCCTGGTGCTGCTCAGACATGGTCAGCTCATCGCTAAGGGTTGGTGGTCGCCCTACACGCCCGAGCGCCGCCACATGCTCTTCTCGCTCACCAAGAGCTTCACCTCCACCGCCGTCGGTCTGGCCATCGCCGAAGGTCGCCTGTCGCTGGATGACCCGCTGCTCAAGTTCTTCCCCGAGCAAGCGCCCGCCAAACCGGGCGAGAACCTCAAGGTGCTCAAGATCCGCCACCTGCTCAGCATGGTCACCGGGCATGCCCAGGACACCACCGAGCGCATGATCAAACGCGGCGGCAAGGATTGGGTCAAGGGCTTTCTCTCGCTGAAGGTCGAAAACCCGCCCGGCGCCCCCTTTGTCTATAACAGCGGCGCCTCCTACATGCTCTCCGCCGTCGTCCAGCAGGTCACCGGCCTGCGCCTGAGCGAGTATCTCAAGCCGCGCCTGTTCGAGCCGCTGGGCATCCATGAGTTCCTCTGGGAGACCTCCCCGCAAGGCGTGGACATCGGCGGCTGGGGGCTGTTCCTGCGCACCGAGGAGATCGCCCGCTTTGGGCAGCTCTATTTGCAAAAAGGCATGTGGCAGGGCCGGCAGCTCATCCCCAGCGCCTGGGTCGAGCAAGCCACTTCCAGGCAAGTCCCCAACGGCGACAATCCCGAAAGCGACTGGGCGCAGGGCTACGGCTTCCAGTTCTGGCGCTGCCGGCATAACGCCTACCGTGGCGACGGCGCCTTTGGGCAATACTGCCTGGTGCTGCCCGAGCAAGACGCCGTGCTGGCCATGACCTCCGGCGTGCAGGACATGCAATCCGTGCTCAACCTGGTCTGGGAGCACCTGCTGCCCGCCTTCGACGACACTTCGCTGCCCAATAACCCCTCTGCCCACAAGAAACTACAACGCAAGCTGGACAAGCTCTGCCTGCCCGCGCCGGAGCTCGGCATCCAATCCGCCCTGGAAGCCTCTATCGCCGGAAAGACCTACCACATGCAATCGCATGAGCGCCGGGTCAAGACGATCTCCTTCGACTTCACCGACGAAGCCTGCCTGCTCGAGCTGCGCATCGGCAGGAAGACCGATCACCTGGTCTGCGGGCGCGGCAAGTGGGTCAGCGGTGCGACCCGCCTCCTCTCGCCGCAAGGCTTTCCCATGCAGGTGCTGTCCAGCGCCGCCTGGACTGCCCCCGGCACCCTGTCACTCACCCTGCGCTGCATCGAGACGCCCTTCTACTTCACCCTCACCTGCCGGATCGACGGGGACGAGCTGCACATCCAGCCGCAAGCCAATGTCGCTTTCGGCCCTGCTCAGCAGGCTGAATTGGTCGGAAAATTGGGCTAACTCAGACGTCCAGGCGGTAACCCACGCCGCGCATCGTCTTCAGGAACTGCGGCTTGCGCGCGTCCTCTTCCAGCATGCCGCGCAGCCACGAGATATGCACGTCCAGCGTGCGCGTGTCCTCCGTGTACTCGGTGCTCCACACCTCGCGGAAGAGTTGCTCGCGCTCGATCACCACCCCCGGGTGCTGCATCAAGACCTGCAGCAGACGCGCCATGCGCGGCGTCAGGCGGCTCTCGCGTCCCAGGCAGCGCACGCGTTTGCGCTCCAGGTCCAGGCGGATATGCCCGACGTGTAGCACGTGCTCGCCATCCCCCGGCAGCAAACGCGTGATGCGGTTGATCAGCTTGCGCGCCGTGAACGGCATGTTCAGCACCACGTTGGCGCATTCATCATCATTCAGGCTTTGGCTCTCAGACAGGATGACCAGGATCGGCAGACCCGACGATTTCCCACGCAGCTCACGGCAAATGCGCTTGCCGCTCGTGCGCATCGAGGAAGCGTTCACCACCACCAGGTCAGGGTCGTAATCCGCCAGGCGCGCAAGTGCCGCGTTTCCCGTTGGCACCATTTCGACCAGGTATTCTTTTTTACGCAGGCTAGGGACAAAAGACGGGCTTTCGGCCCGCTTGCCCTCGATCCATAATAATCTGGCTTTCATCGACACTTCCCAGGTTGTTTTTACTGCCGGCTGTATGTATGTTCCCCAACGATGATGATGACAGTACCGGCTATTATACCGGAATCTTAAAGAACTGCAAGGAATTTAAGGGCGATTCTTTAACATTTCAGATTAACGTTTTTGACACTTCGCTCCAATTTGCGTCAAGGTTTTCTGAACAAGCATCCTGCTTTAGGGTTTTCTCCGCGTCTCTGCACCTTTGCATCTTTGCGTTAAGGTCTTCCTAGCATCTCTGCGTTAAGGTTTGTGCAGTTTAGGATAGATACTTAGAATCCATGTTAGAATCGCTCCAGAAATTGCCGTTTGGAGGCTTGCATGTCTGAAATGGTAGAAGTGATGATCGATAGCATCCGCGTCAGCCTGATCTCGCAGCAGCGCATTGTCATCTTGCGCGAGCTGAACGCCGAGCGCTATCTCCCCATCTGGATTGGTATCTACGAGGCGGACGCCATCACCCTGGCGCTGCAAGAAGTGGAAGTCGCCCGCCCCTTGACCTGGGACCTGCTGAAGAACGTGATCGGCATCCTGGGCGGTCGGGTGCTGCGCGTCGAGGTGGTGACCCTGCGCGACGATACCTATTACGGCAATATCGTCGCCGAGCAGAACGGCAAGATCATCAATATTGACTCGCGCCCCTCCGACGCGCTGGCATTGGCGGTGCGCATTCACGTCCCGATCCTGGTGGCGCGCTCAGTCATGGATACCGCCGGGGTTGAGCCGGACGAAGACTTGCAAGAGGGTGCTGCCGAACCGGGCGAAGCGCTCGAGCCGCAAGCCGCCGAAGAAGGCGAAGGTCGCCTCTCCGTTTTCGAAGACTTCCTCGACCAGCTCGACCTGGGCGGCGAAGATACGCCGGGCGATGAAGACCAGCCCGGCGACCAGCAAGACGACCAGGAAAAGCCCTAGGCTGCCGTCCGGATATGTCTGATTTTCCACCCATCGACGAGGCTACTCCTTCCTCTCAAGTCGTCCCGCAAAGCCGGGAGGCGGAAGAGGCGCTGCTGGGCGCGGTGCTGATCAACCCCGAAGCCTATTACGACGTGGCCCAGTTCCTGCGCGGCGACGATTTTTACATCCACCGCCATCGCTGGGTGTGGGAAGCCTTCGTGCGCCTCAACGAGCAGCGCACCCCCATCGACTTCCTCACCGTCTCCGAAGAGCTCGAGCGCACCGGTCAGCTCGGCGAGGTCGGCGGCGCGGCTTACCTGACCGCCCTGGTCAGCAACGTGCCCACCTCGCTGCATGCCGAAGCCTACGGTCACCTGATCGAGCAGACCGCCGTGCGCCGCCGCATGATCGAAGCTGCCAACCGCATCGCCAAGCTGGCTTACGCGGAAGACTCCGGGCTGGAATCCGTCATGGACGAGGCCGAGAAAGCCGTCTTCGGCGTCTCCGAGCGGCGCCTGACGCGTGACCTGCAGCCCATCAAGCAGGTGCTCAGCGATTACTACGACCGCATCAGCCTGATCTCGCAGCGCGGCGATGAAATGGTCGGCGCGCCCACCGGTTTCTACGATCTAGACAAGTTGCTGGGCGGTTTGCAGCCCTCCGACTTCCTCATCATCGCCGGGCGCCCCGGCACAGGCAAGACCGCTTTCATGCTCTCCGCCGCCCGCAACGCCGCCCTGGGCTTCAAAAAGCACGTCGCCATCTTCTCGATGGAAATGTCCAACGAGCAGCTCGTCCAGCGCCTCATCTCGCAAGAGACCGGCATCGACTCGCACCGCCTGCGCACCGGCAAGCTGAGCGATGACGAGTGGTCGCTCTTCGTGCATGCCATGGACGTCCTGGGCGACACGCAGATCTTCCTCGACGACACCCCCGGTCTCACCCCCTTGCAATTGCGCACCAAGTGCCGCCGCCTGCACATGGAATTCCAGCTCGACCTGGTGCTGGTGGATTACCTGCAATTGATGAGCAGCGGGGCGCGCAACGAGAACCGCGTCCAGGAAGTCTCCTACATCTCCCGCAACATGAAGATCCTGGCGCGCGAGCTGAACGTCCCCGTGCTGGCTGCCGCCCAGCTCTCGCGTGCCATCGAGCAGCGCGCCGATAAGGAGCCGCAATTGTCCGATTTACGCGAATCTGGATCATTGGAACAGGACGCCGACGTGGTCATGTTCATCCACCGCCCTGAGCTTTACAACAAAGAGACCATCCAGCAGCACATTGCACAGATCAAGGTCGCCAAGCACCGCAACGGCCCGGTGGGCATGATCGAGCTGGTCTTCCGCGAGAACCTGACCCGCTTCGAGAACGCCGCCACCAAGCATTACGACCTGAACCAACCCTGAGCGCAACCCGTATGAAATTTACCGGTTTCTCCGAAGGCAAGCTGAACGCCGTACGCATCCCCGAGCAGTTTTTCCGTGAGCTGCTGCTGGAGATGGACGACCCCGGCGAGCTGCGCCTGGTCTTATATGTCTTCTGGCGCATCGAGCGCATGGAAGGCAACTTCCGCTATGTGCAGTGGTCGTCGCTCCTGGCAGATCGCACACTGGTGAAAAGCTACGCCTCACGCGCTGCGCTCGAGCAGGCCTTGGAAAAGGCCGTTGCACGCGGCGTGTTGCTGCGCGCCAGCCTGCCGGTGCCCTCGGCGCAAGAGACTCTGGTATTCATCAACAACGCCCGCGGGCAGGCTGCCCTGCAAGCCATCCAGCGCGGCGATTGGCGCCTCACCGGCGACGAGCGCCAGCCCCTGGCGGTCTATACCGAGCGCCCGAATATCTTCCAATTGTATGAAAGCAACATCGGCGCCCTCACGCCGATGATTGCCGAAGCCCTGCAAGATGCAGAGAAAACCTATCCTGCCGAATGGATCGAAGACGCCGTGCGCATCTCCGTGGAGAACAACAAGCGCAACTGGCGCTATATCGAAGCCATCTTGAAACGCTGGCAGGAAGGAGGACGGGATGGCAAGAAAGAAAAATCAGAGCCAAGCGCAGAACGGGAAAGTGACTCGCATCGACGAGACACTCCGGAAGCTCGCCGGCGTTACGCCGAGTGGGAACAAAAGCGGCGAGACTGACCTCTCCGCCGCTGAGACGCGTTTCCTGGCGGGCGACCCCGGCTGTCCTCATTGTGGCGGTCTGGGTTACCTGCGCCGTGACCTGCCCATCGATCACCCCGACTTCGGCAAGCTGCTGCTGTGCGACTGCCGCAAGGGCGACGTGGCGCAGCGCATTCACGACCGCCTGTTCGCCATCAGCAACCTGGAGAAATTGCAGCACCTCACCTTCGAGAATTTCCAGCCGCGCGGCAGGATCGGTTTGGGTCCCTGGCAGGCTGATTCGCTCGAGCGCGCCTACCACCAGGCCCAGCAGTTTTCCCAGAATCTGAACGGTTGGCTGGTGCTGCAAGGCGGCTATGGCTGCGGCAAGACCCACCTGGCACCCGCCGTCGCCAACTACACCGTCGGCGTCGGCGTCCCCACCCTGTTCATCACCGTCCCCGACCTGCTCGACGCACTGCGCTTTGCCTACGACGACCCGCAGAGCACCTTCGAAGAGCGCTTCGAGGAGATCCGCGCCGCGCCGCTGCTCATCATGGATGACTTCGGCACCCAAAATGCCACCCCCTGGGCGCAGGAAAAGCTGTTCCAGATCATCAACTACCGCTACATCAATCACCTGCCGCTGGTGGTCACCACCAACCTGCTTCTGGAGCAGATCGAGGGGCGCATCCGCTCGCGCCTCGAAGACCCCGAGCTGGTCACGCGTGTGGTGATCAACGCCACCGACTACCGCCGCCCCACCGACGACAGCGGGCATTCCGAATTGTCCTCCCTCGCCATGCACCACGAGCAGACCTTCTCACGCTGGGATGACCGCAGCCAGGAGGGGTTGCTGGAAGAGGAGCAAAAATCGCTCGAAAAAGCCTTCCAGCAAGCCAGCGAATATTCACGCGCCCCCAATGGCTGGCTCTTGTTCACCGGTCAATATGCCTGCGGCAAGACCCACCTGGCAGCCGCCATCGCCAACGCCCGCGCTGACTTGGGACAGCCGCCGCTCTTCATCGGCGTCTCCGATCTGCTCGACCACCTGCGCGCCACTTTCAGCCCCGGCTCTTCGACCACCCTCGACCGGCGCTTTGAGGAGATCCGCACGGCGCCCTTGCTGGTCCTGGATGGGCTGGGCGAGCAGTCTCCCACCGCCTGGGCAAATGAGAAGATGTTCCAGCTCGTCGAATACCGCTACCTGAACAAGCTGCCCACGGTCATGACCACCGCCAAATATCTGGGGGATCTAGACCAACGCCTGCTCAGCCGCCTGCTGGATGCACGCCTGTGCACCGTCTGCGCCATCACCGCCCCCGGTTATCGCGGCGCTGCCCTGCCCGCCAGATCCTCCCGCGGCAGAAAAAAGAAAATCTCGTCTTAAATACTCCCGCCGCCATCCCTGGCGGCGGTTTTGCTCGTCATTCTCCACGGTAAAAAGCTCTTCTCTGTGATCTCCGTGTTCTCTGTGGTGCAATGCCCTTCTCCGCGTTCTCTGCGCTCTCCGCGTTAAAAGCTCTTGTTCTACAAGCTCTTCTCCG
>ERZ1649853.1163-NODE-1163-length-10481-cov-4.809707_pt1 | contig 10481 bp, 15 predicted proteins | sample MGYA00575353_ERZ1649853 | MGnify/ENA primary metagenome ERZ1649853 (study PRJEB40853, sample SAMN11349654) | freshwater sediment metagenome | isolation source: river sediment | host: Sediment | place: India: Okhla Barrage, New Delhi | collected 2017-02-21 ...
TTCAACCATTGAAACTAAAGTTTTGAAGGATATGTTTGATGAACGCGATAAAGAATTATTACGATTACAAAGAAAACTAGAAGAATTACTAGGAAAATAAATGGAAGACATAGAGACTAAATATTTGTACAAGTTTTTAATTAAATTTTACTTTGCATTTATTTTAATTTGTATAGTTGGTGTTGGACTTATTTATTTTGTTGAATGGAATAAGCAGGAAAAATGTTTTGAACTTTTAAAGACTGCTCCAGAACATAATAAAGAAATGGTGTGGAAAAAGTGTAATGAATAAAAAGCATCCTTTACATGATATTATTATTGCATATGCAAATGGTGAAAAACTTCAATATAAATTATCACATGATAATGAATGGTATGATGTATATGAAGGTCCGGGTGCAGATTCACCTAATTTTAATGTTGAAAATATTGAATGGAGAATTAAACCAGAAACTAAAATTGTCAGATTTAAATTAGGATTATTTAAAAGAGGAAAAGACAATTATTACGTGAATTGTTATCCTTATACTGAACAAGATTACATTCAAGAAATGTTGAAGAATATTGAAAATGGTGAAAATTTTGTGAAGTGGATTAGTGGCATTTGTGAAGTTGAAATTGAAGAATAATTAGGAGTATTTTATATTATGATTGCGAAAGAGATTTTGTGGAGTCAAAAATATCGTCCACAAACAATTTCTGAAATTGTTCTTCCTGATAGATTGAAAACATACTTTCAAAGTATTGTGAATTCAAAAGAGATTCCTTCTTTATTACTTCATGGACCTGCTGGAAGTGGAAAAAATTGTGTTAGTTATGCGTTAGTAAATCAAGTAAATTGTGATTGGATTGAAATTAATGGATCTGATAATAATGGTGTTGATACTGTAAGAACTACTATTAAAAATTATGCAACATCTTTATCATTAAAAGGTGGTAGAAAAGTAATTATAATTTCAGAGGCAGATTACTTTACGATAAATGGTTTTGCTATGCTAAGAGCAATACAGGAAGAAGTTTCCGAGAATTGTTCTTTCATTTATAATTGTAATTATAAAGATCGTATTATTCCAGCAATACATTCTCGATGTTCAGTAATTGATTTTACATTAAGAAATTCAGAAAAACCCAAGATCGCCAAAGACTTTTTCAATCGTGTAAAATATATTTTAGATTCTGAACATATATCTTATGATAATAAAGTAGTTATTGAAGTAATTAAGAAATATTTTCCTGATTTTCGCAGAACCATTAATGAATTACAAAGATATTCAAAATTTGGTTCAATTGATTCTGGAATTTTAGGACAATTAGAAACTACTAGTATTATTCAAGTAATCAAGTACATGAAGGAAAAGGATTTTCAATCTATTAGAAAATGGGCAGCAACAGGAGATTATGATTCAGATACTATTTTCACTCAATTATATGAATCTTTATATGATTTTCTTGAACCTTCATCAATTCCTCAAGCAGTATTGATTTTAGCAGAATATGGCTATAAAGCATCAAGAGTAACTAATCAAGAAATTAATCTAGTTGCATGTTTAGTTCAAATGATGATAGATTTAGAATTCAAATGAGTGAAGTAACTGTTTTTGATTTTGTTAATCAAATTCTTCAGGGCAATTCTAAAGGAAAACAAATAGAATTAACTGAAGAGATTTCTGATGCTTATAATCAATATATTATTAATAAAGCATTATCTTTTCATAAAGATTGTTTATTCCAAGTAAATCAAATGAATTTATATTCAGATATGAATAATAAATTACATTATGATTTTTTAATAAATACTATTCGTAAATATCGGCGTCCATTTAAACCTTGGATTAAACCTGAAAATTCTGAAAAAATAGAATTGATTAAAAGATTTTTCAATATTTCTAAAAGAGAAGCATTAGAGATTGAGGATTTAATAAGTGACAATGATATGGATAAAATTAAAACTGAATTAAGTACAGGTGGAATAAACAATGAACAATCCAAATGAAGATATTTTTAAGGGTCTAGGTATTGAAGTAGAACTAGTATCTCCTGATTCCTTTTTATTAGTAAAAGAAACATTAAGTAGAATTGGTATTTTTTCTAAACGAAATAATACTCTTAGTCAAACTGCTTCATTATTACATAAAAAAGGTCGATATCGTATTTTACATTTCAAGGAGTTCTTTATTCTTGATGGTAAATCTGCTAATATTACTGAAGATGATTTGAATCGTCGTAATCGTATTGTGTATTTGCTGGATCAATGGAACCTTATTAAAATTGATAAGGAACAATATGAATATGTAAAAAATAATATGTCACCAATGAATTCTATTAAAATCATTCCATTTAAAGAAAAAGATGATTATGTGCTAAAGGTTCAATATACTGTAGGAAAGAAAAAGTACTACTAGGGGTCTTGACAAGGTTCATGGTTTCTGTTATACTTTATTGAACTTTAGTAAGAATTGGTGGTCAAAATGCGAGTGATTGGTAAAGTTAAATTAAAAAATATATATAATAATGAAGTTGTATATTGTGATGATTACAATAATGTTCGGACTGAAGGTGGTGTAAATTTTATTCGAGTTTATCATGAGGAAAAACCAGAAAGAACATTTTTAGTAAATCGTGAAGCATACAATATTGTTACTAATTATAAATAGTTTCAAAAGAAAGCTGAGTATCTTTCTACAAAAACTGCTCTCCAATGCCTTTAAGGGTTGGATTAATTATAAACTGTCTAATAAGAGGTAAATAAAAATGAACGTTGGAAAAATTAGTTTTGGTCCTGCTTATATGAATTCCACTTTAGGATTTGATTCTATTTTTGATGATATGAATCGTTTTCTAGAGACTGGAATTAGCAAAACAACTAATTATCCTCCGCATAATATTATTCGTAAAGATAATAATTATGTGGTTGAAGTTGCTGCGGCAGGGTTTACTCAGGATGAAATTGATATTAATTTAGAGAACGGTTATCTAACTGTAAGTGGAGAAAAGAAAGAAAAGGATTCGGAAGTATCTTTTATCTATAAGGGAATTGGTACTCGGAATTTCTATAAAACATTTAAAATTTCCGATACAGTACAAGTTATTGGGGCTGAATTCGTGAATGGTATTTTACGAATTCATATGGAAAATATTATTCCAGAACATCAAAAACCAAGAAAAATTTTAATTGGTTCAGTAGGGGAAACTAAACCTCAGTTACTAACTGAGTAATTTTTATGGTGATATTCCCATGCAACAGGGGAATTGGGACCAAAATAGCGCAGCTACAAAAGTCCCATTGGTTTTGCAGAAACTGATTAATAAAATCGAGAGATCACTAGGCGTTTCTAGTGTTAATCAGGGGAGCAAACAAGCTGCTGGTTCTTTAGACTAGCAGCAGTTGACTCTAGGATTGTTTAGCATGGATGCTATTATTTTCTTGAGGTTAAATAATGAAAGTTGATATTATTAGTGATACTCATTTAGAATTCACTGGTGCTATGTATAAACCATCAAATCCAAATAATTCTGATGTTTTAATTATGGCGGGTGATGTTACCTTAGTAAAACTTTTTGGAACTGAAAAGTCACAAATAGAATTTTTTGAAAAGTGTTGCGAACTATATAAAAATGTAATTTATATCAGTGGAAATCATGAATCATATAAGTTTGATTTTTTGAAAATTCCAAGTGAAATTAAAAAGCATTTAGGACACATTGAGAATTTTCATATATTAAATAAGTCATTCATTAAAATTGATGATGTAATGTTTTTTGGTGGAACAATGTGGTCTAATATTGGTGATGATGATCCAATGGCAAAAATGACCTTACAATCAGGTATGAATGATTTTTATTTGATTACTAAAGGAAAAAATAAGTTTACTCCAGAGAATGCTATTGAAGAATTTAATAGTTTCAAGAAATTTTTGACTTGGGAATTAATGCATCATACTAAAGAAAAGTGTGTTGTCATTACTCATCATGCCCCATCCTTTAGATCTGTTGCAGAATGTTATAAACATGATTATTATATGAATTGTGGATATGCTTCTGATCTAGATCAATTTATTTTAAATCGTCCACAAATTAAATATTGGATTCATGGTCATATGCACATTCCAGTAGATTATATGATTGGAGACACAAGAGTTCTTTCTAATCCAAGAGGATATGTAGGAGTAGAAAGAGAAATAGATAAATATGATCCATATTATCCAAAAACTTTTGAGATTTAAATGAACAAGATTTGTACAGCAAAAGTTGTACAAATTGTAGAGTCTGGTGATGCAATTCTTCAATTTCCAAAAAATATGATTGAAGATTTACACTGGAAAGTTGGAGATCGTTTAGAAATTGATATTATTAACGATCAAGTAATTATGAAAAATGTTTCGGCAATGTTACGTAATAAGACACAGGAGAATAATAATTGAGTAAAGATATGATTGAAGATCAAAAGCAATTTATGTTAGCTGGAGATCAGACAGTAGATATTTTTAATGAGAATCAATTTAATTTATATTTGAATTTGATTAGAGAAGAAGTTTTTGAATTAGAAGAAGCAGTATCTAAACATAATAAGGTAAAAGTTCTAGATGGACTTTGTGATATTTTAGTAGTTACATTAGGTGCTGGATTATCAATGGGTGTAAATTTACAGGGAGCTTGGGACGAAGTAATTCGATCTAACATGTCTAAGACAGATCCAGAATCAGGAAAAATTATTAAACGTGCTGATGGTAAGATTTTAAAACCAGAAACCTTTTCACCAGCAAATTTTGAACAATTTTTTGAGTAATAACATGAGAATTAGAAATCGAGATTCACGAGAATTAGCAAAAGAACTTGCTGAAAAATTTAATTTACAAAAGTCAGAACATTATGATTTAGTTGAAGGACGTTCTGATGGTTTATATGAATTGATTGGTCTTTATAAAGATCCTAATTATGATATTGCCGATTTTGAAGGACGGGAAATGTTATTTCCATTAAGATGGATTACTGCCGCAGTGATTGATCCTCGAAACTTACAACCAGTATAGGTAAAAAAATGTCTGAAATTAAAATTGTAACTTTTAAAGGTTTTCTGAATGTTATTGGAGAAGTTTCTGAACTATTTGAAAGTATTGTAATTAAGCAACCATGTCAAGTTGTACTTCAGAATTCTCCTGAAACTGGTCAAGTTTCTGTTGGTTTTGTACCATTAATGGCAGTAGTAGAAAATTGGTCAACTGGAATTACTTTTCCAAAATCAGAAGTATTATCAGTGAATGAACCAGTTTTAGATTTACGCAATAATTATTCTGAAGCATTTGGTTCAGGTTTAACAATTGCTCGAAATGTACCAGGAAAAATTCAAACCAAGTAAGAATGTTTTATACTAACGTTGCTGTTCACGGAAATTCTATATTATTCCGTGGAATTAAGAACGGGAGAGAAGTGAGAACTAAAATTCCATTCTCTCCATATTTTTTTGTACCTACCAACAAATCCTCTGAATACAAATCTCTTTTTGAAGAACCATTAGAGAAAATTACTTTTGATAATATTCGAGAAGCAAGAGATTTTATCAAAAAATATCAAGATGTAGAAAATTTCAAAATCTTTGGTCAAGAAAGATTTGAGTATGCTTTTATTGCAGATCAATTTAAAGGTATTATTGATTGGAATCTTAATGATCTTTTTATTGCAATTATAGATATTGAAACTGCCAAAGATGAATTTGGTGCATTTCCAGATGCACATAGAGGAAATGGTGCAATTACTTCAATTACATTAAAGTATCTTAATGGAAAGACTTATGTATTTGGATATAAGGAATATATTGTAGAAGGGTCCGAAGAATTTATATATTGTAATGATGAACGGGATCTTTGTAAACGATTTTTAAATATTTGGACTAGTAATTATCCTCATATAGTGAGTGCTTGGAATATTTACTATGACATTCCATATATTATTAATCGTTTCAATATAATTCTTGGTGAAACTGAAACTAAAAAGTTATCTCCTTGGAATAATATTTGGTCTAGAAATACAAAAGTAAAAGGAAAGGATGTTATTCAATATAACATTACTGGAATTGGTTTATTAGATTATATTGATCTTTATAAATGGTATGCTCCTAATGGCAATTCAAAGGAATCTTATAAATTAGATTTTATTGCTAGAGAAGAATTAGGAGAAGGTAAAGTTTCTTATGAGGAGTTTGATAATCTTGATGAGTTATATGAAAAAGATTATCAAAAATATATACGATATAATATCATGGATACGGAACTTATTGTTAAAATGGAGGAGAAATTAAAACTTCTTGAATTAGCAATTAGTGTTGCATATGATTCCAAAGTAAATTTTGAAGATATATTTTCGCAGACTAGACTTTGGGATTCTTTATGCTATAATTATCTTCTTGAAAGAAATATTATTATTCCGTTTAAAGATATTTCAGATGTATCTGAGGCATATGAAGGAGCATATGTAAAGCAACCAATACCGGGAAAATATTATAATATAGTCACGGAAGATTTTAATTCAATGTATCCAAATTTGTTTATTTTTCTCAATATTTCACCAGAAACTTTAGTAGAACCAAAAGATTACACTAAAGAAATGTCTGATATTATTTCCAAAGGAGTATCAGTAGAAAAATTACTTAATAAAGAAATAGATACTTCTAAAATTTCTGGTTACAGTCTTTCACCTAATGGTCAATTTTTCCGAACAGATAAACCAGGATTTCTTCCAGTTATGCTTGAAGAAATGTATAATGATCGTGTAAAATATAAAAATATGATGTTGGAGTGTAGAAAACAATTAGAGATTGAAAAAGATCCTGTAAAAATAGAACAACTAGAAAAGGATGCTGCCAAGTATAATAATCTTCAGTTGTCTAAAAAGACAAATTTAGTAAGTATCTATGGTGCCAACGGTTGTAGATTTTTTAGATTTTATGATATTAGATTAGCATTAGCAATTACACTTTCTGGTCAATTAGCAATACGATGGGTAGAAAAAGATTTTAATAGGTATTTAAATTCTTTGTTAAAAACTGAAAATTTTGATTATGGTATCTATATAGACACTGATAGCTGTCACATTAATCTTGATCCTTTAGTTAAAAAAATTAATGTTCCTGATGATAAGGTTGTAGACTTTTTAGATAAAGTTGCAGAAGAAAAATTACAACCTGTAGTAAATAATTCTTGTAAAGAATTAGCAGAATACCTTCATGCTTTTAAATTAAGTCTAAAAATGAAAAGAGAATCTATATGTGCATCTGCAATATATAATTCTAAGAAAAAATATGCGCTTAATGTTTGGGATAATGAAGGAGTAAGATATTCAGAACCAAAAATTAAAATTACTGGTCTTGAAATTATCAAATCATCCACACCAAATATTGTGCGTAAAGAAATGAAAAAGTTACTCAGTATAATCATGAACGATACCGAAAAGAATGTTCAGAATTATATTGTTAATTTCAAAAAAGAATTTAAGACTTTACCAGTAGAATCTATTGCTTTTCCTAGAGGAGTTAATGGAATTTCTGAATACTCTGATTCAACAACAGGATATAAAAAAGGAACTCCAATTCATACAAAAGGGTGTATTTTATATAATAATTATCTAAAACAAAAAGGTCTAGATAAGAAATATCAAAAAATTCAGGATGGAGAAAAAATTAAATTTACTTATTTAAAGAAACCTAATCCATTACAAGATTCTGTTATATCTTTCACTAATAAATTACCAGTGGAATTTGGTCTTCATGAATACGTAGATTATGATCTAATGTTTGAAAAAACTTTTATTGCTCCTATAGAAATTATTCTAAATGCTATAGGATGGAAAACTGAACAACAATTTAATTTAGAATCATTTTTTGGAGAATGATATGAGTTTAATGGCTAAATTACAAAAGAATTCTACTATTAAAGATGCAGAAATTCTTTCTAAGTCAACAATTTTTAACAAAAAGGATGTTATTACTACTCCAGTTCCAGCATTAAATATTGCTTTATCTGGAAAATTAGATGGTGGATTAACTTCTGGTTTAACAACCATTGCTGGGGTTTCCAAAAATTTTAAAACTGGTTTTTCATTAATACTAGCAAAATCATTTTTAGACAAATATTCTGATGGTGTAGTTTTATTTTATGATTCTGAATTTGGTTCTCCACAAGCATATTTTAAAACATTTGGTATTGATTTAGATAAAATTCTTCACGTTCCTATCACCGATATTGAACAATTAAAATTTGATATAATGAATCAATTAAATAACATTGAACGTAACGAAAATGTTATGATTATTGTTGATAGTATTTCTTCAATTGCATCAAAAAAGGAAGTTGATGATGCTTTAGATGAAAAATCCGTTGCTGATCTTACTCGATCAAGACAATTAAAATCTTTGTTTAGAATGGTTACACCACATCTAACAATTAAAAATATTCCAATGGTTATTATTTCACATGTTTATCAAACTATGGAATTTATTTCAAAAACAGTTGTTAGTTCAGGAAAGGGTGCAGAATATTCTTCTGATACAATTTTAATTATTGGTCGTCAACAAGAAAAGGAAGGTACAGAACTTTCTGGATATAATTTTATTATCAATATTGAAAAGTCTCGTTTTGTTCGAGAAAAATCTAAGATTCCTATTTCTATTTCTTTTGAACATGGAATTCAAAAATATTCTGGATTACTTGATATTGCTATTGAAGGAAAATTTGTTGAAAAAGGTAGAGTAGGAAAAAGTTTAGGTTTTGCTAAAATTGACCGTAAGACTGGAGAAATTGGAGAATTTGTAAAACTTAATAAAGCATTATCTGATGAATTTTGGATTGATATTATCAATGATTCAGATTTTAAGGAATACATTAAAAAAAGATATGAAATTTCTTATGGTTCTATTTTACAAAATAATCCAACAGAAGAAAATTTAGAAGATGTAGACGAGGATTCAGAATGAAAGATTATTTAATTGAGAACGAAGATTTTCGTTACATTGATTTTAAGGATTCACAGATTACTGGAATTCAATTAATTACACCTCGAAAATTTAATGAAGTGGTATATCATTATGGTAAAGTTCGAGTATTAGAAAATGAGAATGAATCAGAAGCTAAAATTGAATTTACATATACAATAGTACATCCTGGTAATTCTGAATATGATATTGATGAACTCAATGAAAATGAGGAACTTCATGATATTATGGGAAGAATTTTAAATAGTATTCTCTGGGCTAGAATCCAAGAAGAAATTTCTTTACACAATCCTTCTGAGTTTAAATAATGAATTTAGAACAAACCATTTTAAAGAATTTAATTTACAATGAAAATTTTACTAGAAAGGTTTTACCATTCATTAAATTAGAATATTTTTCAGATAGTAAAGAGAAGACATTATTTAATTTTATTGAGTCTTTTATTGAAAAGTATAAGACATTACCTACATATGAAGCATTAGCAATTGATATTGGAAATGCAATTGGATTATCTGAAACAGATGCAAAAGGATCATTGAATATTCTGAATGAGATTCATGAAAATCGTGATGAAAAGGTAGATGACAATTGGCTTACAACTGAGACTGAAAATTGGTGTAAGAATCGTGCAATTTATTTGGCGATTATGGAATCAGTAAATATTTTAGATCCTAGTAATAAATCAGTTAAAGATAAGGGAGAAATTCCCAAGATTCTTTCTGATGCTTTAGCAGTTTCTTTTGATAATAATATTGGTCATAATTATATTGAAGATTATGAAGAAAGATACGAATTTTATCATAAAGTTGAAAATAAGATTCCAACTGATTTGACATTATTAAATCAAATTTTAGGTGGTGGATTTTGTGCTAAGGCATTGTACCTTTTTATGTCATCTAATACTGGTGGTGGAAAATCAACTTTTAAAACCAGTCTAGCATCACATATGTTATCGCAAGGATATAATGTTTTATATATTACATTAGAAATGTCTGAACAAAGAATTGCTGAACGTATTGATGCAAATTTATTTAATACTAAATTAGAGGATATTGTAAAGTTATCTAAAGATGAATATATCAAAAAGATTAAATCCATTACCAATAAATCTCATGGTCAACTTATTGTAAAAGAATATCCTCCCGTTGCTGCAAGTGCAATTCATTTTAGAGCATTATTGAATGAATTGAGATTGAAGAAAAACTTTGTTCCAAATATTATTTTTGTTGATTATTTGTCATTGATGGCATCATCAAGATTGAAAATGTCTGGATCTACTAGTTATTCATATGTAAAATCTGTAGCAGAAGAATTAAGAGGTTTAGCAGTTGAATTTAATGTTCCTATTGTAACTTCACAACAATCTAATCGTGCAGGAGCAAGCAATTCTGATTTAGATGTTACAAATGTTTCAGAATCAATTGGTGTTGCATATTCAGTAGATTTCATGGCAGGATTAATTAAAACAGATGAATTAGATGCACTAGGACAAATTCTT
>ERZ1649853.1165-NODE-1165-length-10480-cov-6.991079_pt1 | contig 10480 bp, 9 predicted proteins | sample MGYA00575353_ERZ1649853 | MGnify/ENA primary metagenome ERZ1649853 (study PRJEB40853, sample SAMN11349654) | freshwater sediment metagenome | isolation source: river sediment | host: Sediment | place: India: Okhla Barrage, New Delhi | collected 2017-02-21 ...
CCGTGTCCCTCGAACACCACGATCGTGTTGCCCGGGTCGGCGCGCACGCTCTCCAACTCGCTCCAGTTCAGGCGGTAATGCCCGCGCACCGTGCGCACGGTCAAAGCCTCCGCATCCACGCGCAACGTATGGGTGATGGAGAGGAAGAACAGCAGCGTGAGCAAGATCGCCGCGCCGGTGCAAATGGTCGCCAGGGTCACCCATCCGGCAGGCAGCAAAGCCGGCAGGAACAGCCCGACCGCCCCCCAACCGAGCACGCCCAGGATCAGCAGCCAGAAGAAACGCCGCCCCATGGTCAGGATGAAAGGCGGCAGGAGCGCGCCGACGCGTTTCTCCCAGGCGGCCTCCTGCGCCTGCACCAAATGTTGCGAGGCGTCCTCGGCAAAAGCCGCCTGCGGGGCGCGCTGCTGCACCTCCTGCCAGATGCCCTCGGCATCCAGCAGCTCCAGCGGCATGGCGTACGTGGCGTCTTTAGTGCCGATCACCAGCCAGTACCTGCCCGGCCTTTCTTCTTCACGGCGGGCATAAGCCACCTCCGACCAGCGGGCATATAGCCCTTCGCCGTTGCCCCAGCCGCGCAGCTCCTCGCCGCTCATCTCCAGGCGCGTGCGCAGCAGGGTGCCGGGTGTGCCGCCGGAAAACCAGGCAGCGAACAGGTAGACCAGCCAGACTGTCATGGACGGCGATTGCCGGTTGACCAGCAGGGCGACGGCGGTCAGCGCGGCGACATAGACGCCCTTACGGATCCAGTATTTGCGTTGTGTGTGATAAGTTTTCATATTTCCTTCGTCCATCTCGATCGTTCAACGATCAGCGGTTGGAAGTGTTCCCAACCGCCAGAGGCATTATACCCAGGTTTTACTCTGGGCGGATAGGCCTGCAGGTACCGGGTTGGCTGAATTTACTGGTAAAATGATTTTGCGTTATTCTGAAGGAAATTGGAGGTGACTCGATGTATATGATCATGTTGGTTCTCGATGACCCCAACCAGTTGGATGCATTGCTGCTAGCCTGGGAAGGGGTTGGCGTGCGCGGCGCTACGATCGTCGAATCGACCGGCATCCAACGTTTACGCAAGGCCAGCCTGCCGATGCGCTATGTCTTCCCGACAGCCGGCCTGGTGGAAGAAGGGCACCTGACGCTGTTCATCATTGTTGAATCAGAAAACCAGGTGCAAGCTTGCCTGGCAGCCACTGAGACCATCACCGGCAACCTGGACCTGCCAGATACGGGCGTTTTCGCCGCATGGCCCTTGGGTATTGTTAAAGGGTTGCCAAACAGACCGGAAACGCATTGAGATGATCTGGCTTACTTTTTTAATTAGCGCGGCGCTCATCGTCCTGGCAGCCATGCAGCTTGCCAAGTACGGGGACGTGATCGCCTTGCGTACACGCATGGGTGGCATGTTCATTGGTGTGTTGCTACTGGCTGGCGCCACATCACTGCCAGAAGTGCTGACCACGATCAGCTCGATCAACCAGGGGGTCCCTAACCTGGCTGCTGGTAACCTGCTGGGCAGCAATATGTTCAACATGTTCGTGCTGGCAATCCTTGACCTGCTGCACCGCAAGCAGCGCATCCTGCGCAAAGCCGCCTTGAAACACGCCCTGACCGGCAGCCTGACCATCTTCATCATCGGGTTAGTCATTTTCTTCATCATGGCTGACTTACCTTTGCAGATCGGTTGGGTGGGCGCAGATAGCCTGATCTTGATGCTGGTGTACTTCTTTGCGATGCGCTTGATCCAGACCAACCAGACGCATGGGCAGCATGCTGCAACGATCGAAGTTGAGATCCCCGAGGGGACGCCCCCGCTATGGAAAGGAATAACCGGTTTCTTGCTTGCCGCGGGTGTGCTGGTACTCATCACCCCCCAACTGGTGCGCAGCAGCGCCGATATCTCGGAGATCACCGGATTGGGCACCACTTTCGTCGGTACCACGCTGGTGGCGCTGGTCACATCGCTGCCCGAGCTGGTCACAACCATTGCTGCCATCCGTCTGGGCGCCGATGACATGGCAATCGGCAACCTGTTCGGCAGCAACCTGTTTAACATGTTCGCCTTGGGATTGACTGATGTGTTCTACACGCAGGGGCGATTTATCGGCATCATCGATCCAGCTTTCCTGCTGGTGGGCATGCTTGGCTTACTGATGACTGGCCTGGCGCTGATCGGCAACCTGGCGCGGCTCGAGCGGCGGGTTCTGTTCATCGAGTTGGACGCACTGGCTTTGATGTTTTTCTATTTTGGCGGATTGTGGCTGCTATATAGCCGCGGTGTAGCGCCCTGAGTCTAGGAATTACACCTGCGATTTCATGAACAGGTAGCTCTGCAAGATTGCCCACAGCAGCAGCCCGAGCACTACACCTGTCACCGACAAGGCATAGCTGTCAACCGTCATGTCCATCCCGGGCCACAGCGCCAGCGCCAGGCTGACCACCACTGTGCCGACGCCGACCACCAGCAGCCTGCGCCCGGCATACTCGTTCACCTTGTACCACAGCTCGGCGTTTTCCATGGTCGACGGCGTGCGGAAGCCGTACAGCCCGTTGGGCTTGATCTTGCGGCGGATCAGAGGAATGGAGAGCAGGGAAAGCAGCAGGCCGCTGAAGACGTAGAAGTAGGTGAGGGTTTGCATGGGATGAGTCCTTATCTCAATCGTGAAATGGGATGATCTGGGCACGCACCCAGGCGAGCGCATCGCCGGGTGTTCCAATGCGCAGTCCCGCACGCTGGGCAACCGCCGGATCATCCAGAAAGTGCTTGCGGTTCAAGGTCACCAGGAAATCCACCCTGGCTTGCATCGCTGCCAGCAAGATTGGCACGTCGGCAGGGTCTTTCATCCAGTCCAGATGCGACAAAACTACCTGCCGGTCAGGGTCGTGTACGATCTTGACCTTGCTGCGCAGGATCGCCAGGCGAACTTCGGGCAGTGCACGCGGCAGCTTGCGCGCCATGGCGCGCTCGACCTCGGTGACGACCTGCTCGGAAATGGTAAGCTGGATCTTGCCCGTCTCGCCGAGCAACAGCAGCACACGCCCTGCGCCTTCTGAGGATGCGATGCCGGCGAATAAAGCGCTGCTGTCCAGGAACAGGTTAATCGCGGGCATACTGTTCCCGGTAATAGCGCTGTCGCTCCTCGTCTAGCGTTTCCAGGAGCTCTTCGATGGATATGTCATGCTCTGCCAGCATCTCTGCCACGCGATTGCCCAGGCGGTCCACGGTGGTGACCTGCGGGACGAGCATGAATGCCCCTTCGCCGACGTCGATCAGGGTATAGACGTCCCCCTCATTGACGCCATATTTGCGGCGCACCTCGACCGGCAGGGTCAGGCTGCCTTTGCCGCGCACTTGAATGGTAGTGTTGCTCATTTCGGGCTCCTTTTCGGAAATTCGGAATTTCCGAAAAGAATTATACCATGGTATTTTCTTTACCGCGTTTCACCTGGAATGGTGAGCAGGACGCGCCTGCCCAATCATTGGTGACAGGCAGGCAGGGCGCTAAAGCACCCGCCTGAGCACATGCAAGCCCTGCGGGCTGCCCATCCAACCCCGGAGGGGGTTTCCATGTACTAAGCAGGCGATTTATCGCCGCTTTCTGCGTTGTCATCCTCCCCACTGAAACAAACCCCTCCTTACCCTGTCTAATCTAATAATGCACTCCGCAATCATTCCCGGAGTCAATTGAAAGGATGTCTGCAATGAAACCGAATGTTGAAGCGATATCGAAAAAGCGCTGGAAAACCTATGCCCTGATTGGCTTGCTGTTTGGCATCTTCGACTTTTTCTACCAGGAGCTGACCGCGGAAATCGGCAGCACAAGCATCCTGAGACTGCTCGTGGCAACCGGCGTCTGGCTGCTGCCTGCCATCCCGGTCGTGCTCTACGAAGCCAGGCTCTCCCAAACAACCTGGAAGCCGGCATTGGCCAACGTTTTGGTCTGGGTCATGGCGGTGATTTCCTACTATCTCTATATGGGCTTCAAGCTCTTGATCATCGGGCAAGCCGCCACGCAAGAATTGCACATCTCCAGCTACCAGGACCCGTATTTTTGGAGCAATTGGAAGAACGTATTCGTGGGGGATATCTTAGGCGGCATGGTTGAGTGGCTGGCGGTGGCGGTGGTGGGAGGCTGCCTGGTGGGGGGGGTGGTGAGCGCCGTGTATCTGGGGGTCAGGAAAATGCGTGTTTTGAAAACGGCCTGAACCGGTCATTGCGAGCCCGCTCTTGGCGAAGCAATCTCCTCGCGCAGAGGGAAGATTGCTTCGCTTTGCTCGCAGTGACAGCCGCTACTTCTCTGTCACCGGGATGAACAGCAGGAAACCCCCAACCCTGACCGGCACTCCAGAGACACCCCCGGCCCAGGGGTAAATCATCTGTCCGAGCTGCAACGGCTGGTCGAGCGTGACCAGATAATGCCCATCCGCATCGACGATACCACTGCCCAGGATCATATGGCTGTCTGCCTGGCGGATCTCAATTGCCTGTCCGGGAAGCGCCCAGCCTCCGACGACCGTGCTGCTGGACATCACCGGTGATTGGATGACAGGCGTCACCGCGATCAAAGAGGTGGTGGGGGAGGTTGCCTCTGTATAGGTTAGCTCAAAGGTGACCGTGATCCCCGCCTGGATCTGGGATTGGGCTGAATCCCATAAGGCTTCGGTATCGGTGATCACGGAAGCTGGGGGTGTGAAATTATCCAACAAGCCAAGCAGGTATTGCCCGTCGCCCGTCCCCGACACGTCCACCTTGAAATTGCCGTCCAAGGGCGCCGGGATGAGGATGAGCTTATACGGATCGCCTGGCGACGATGCATATTCTGCTCCGGGGATTTCCGCACTGCCAGGCCCGATCGAGCGCCCGGCAGGGTCGGTGATCGTGAAGTCGGATTCTCCATACAGGCTCAATACCAGCAGCGCGTCTGTGTTTTCTTGTACTATCTGTCCGGGTTCGACTTCCGCGCGTTGGGAAATGCCGAGGGTATCGAATATCGCCGTTAAAACTGCGTTATTGCCTGCCATGCCTCCATGATCTACCCCGGGAAAACCTCTCACACAATCGTCGCTTCCGCCAGGACAGGGCAGCTTGGCGCTGGAAGCCATGACTGTGCCATCACCGGCAATGCTTTTAAACTCTGCCTGGCGTGACCAGATGGGCGAGCCATCGTCCCAGGCCGGCCACTCCCAAAAGGGGCGCGGCTGTGTGTAGAATCTGGCGGGGGTAGATTCATCCGTCCCATAAAAAGCGTAGGTATTCGTGCGCTCGAAGAGCGTGGATACATCTTCATACAAACCGGTCAAATAAGCGTTCCGATGAACCATCTGACCTTCAGCGAGCAGCGCATCTCCGTTGCTGGCATCATAGATGTAACCGGCGATGGTCTGTCCTTCGTCGATGTAGTCAGCCGTGGGAAGCAGGTCCTGGGCGCCGGGAATCATGGCGTGCAGACCAGCCACTCTCCATGGAATTACGCGGGCGATGTAATTCAAGAGGATCACCCACTGGTTATACTCTTCAGGCAGCGGCTCATACAGGTAGGCGGCTTCCCAGTACGGGTATGCCTTGGCCGCGCCCAGGTGCGGGCTGCCGAGCGTGATCAGGTGCGCCACGTCATGCCTGGCGAGATACGCATCAGACTGCACGTAGGCGCGGGAGAGCAGCCCGCCCATGCTATGACCGATCAGATCCACCTGCGTGGCCCCGGTCAGGGTCTTTACCTCATCAATTTTATCCATCAGGCGCTGGAGATTGCTATCGATAGGTTGCGTCCAGTTGTAGTAGACGATCTTCAAATAGTGGTTGTCTTCGGTGTAACCGGCAGAGGCGAGCTGATCGATCAAGGGTTGGTAGACTTCCCTGGCGATGATCGGAAAGAACTCCCAGGCCGATTCATCCTCACAGCCACTACCAAAGAGTATGCAACCCGGGTTCCAGGAAGCCAGCATGCCGGGCACCAGCACCACCGGTCGCTTTTCAACCATTTCCCCTCCCCGGTCATGCACGAAGACATCTGTACTGAAATTGGTATCACTTCCCACCAGGTTGTTCGCCTCAGAGTGAAACGCCACGTAGCGTCCATCCGCAGAGATCGATGAGAGCAAAGAAGCGTAATTTCCTTGCGTGCCATCGCTGGAAACCGAGACGCGCCTTGTCTCGCCGGTCACCTGGTCATGTACAAAAACATCACCATATCCATTCGTGTCGCCATCCACCAAATTATCCGCGTCAGAGTGAAAGACCACAAAGCTCCCGTCGGCAGAGATGCCAGGATTGTAAGAGTGACCATTTCCCTGTGTCCCTGCGCCGGAAACGGATACACGGCTGGTCTCGCCTGTCACCCGGTCATGCACAAAAATATCATGCGATGAATTGGTATCCCCATCCACCAGGTTATCCGCATAGGAATCAAATGCCACATAGCGCCCATCGGCAGAGATCGCCGGCAACCAGGATGCGCCATTTGCCTGCGTCCCATTGCTGGTCACCGAGACGCGCCGCGTTTCGCCTGTCTCCAGGTCGTGCACGAAGACATCCTCCGTTCCATTCGTGTCGCCAGCCACTAAGTTATCCGCAGTAGAGTAAAAGGCCACATAGCGCCCATCCGCGGAGATGCCAGGATCGTAAGAGTGTCCATTTCCTTGCGCGCCATCGCTGGCAACGGATACAAGACTGGTCTCTCCGCTCTCCCGGTTGTGCACGAAAACATCCTGAAATCCATTGCTGTCACCACTCACCAGGTTGTAAGCAGAAGATTGAAATGTCACATCTCGCCCATCGGCGGAGATCGAAGCCTTCCAAGATGAAGCATTTCCCTGCGTTCCATCGCTGGCCACCGAGACGCGGCTGGTCTCGCCGGTCGCCCGGTCATGCACGAAGACATCCTGAGCTCCATTTGTGTCCCCACCCACTAAATTATCAGCATAAGAATCAAAGACTACATAACCTCCATCGGCGGAGATCTGAGGAGCATAAGAGGTATCATTTCCTTGTGAACCATCGCTGGCAATCGAGACGCGGCTGGTCTCGCCGCTCACCCGGTCGTACACAAAGATATCTTTTATTCCATTCGTGTCATCCCCCACCAGGTTGGTAGCAAAAGATGCAAATGCCACATAACGACCATCGGCAGAAATAAAAGAATCGTAAGAGTCACCATCCCCCTGCGTCCCGTCGCTGGCGACCGAGACGCGCTCGGTGGTGCCCGAGGCGGGCACTGCCTGCCCGCCCGCCCTCCCCGTCAGCAGGCTGCCTGCCAGGATCATTATGGCGATCAAAATCCGTGCGCCAGTCTTTGCCATGTTCATGTGATTGTCCTCCGGCAGGTATTATAGCAATAATCTGGCGCATGCCATGCTCCCCTACAAGATGTGCGCGATTGGTGACAAACGACACTTGCAGGTTGTTATAATCGCAACTATAACATAATCCCTGAGCAGAGATTCATCAATACAAGGACGCAACCGACCCACAGGCTAAAACCTTAACGCAAAGACGCAGGGTCGCAAAGACGCTGAGAAAAATCAGTTAAAACCTTTGCGACTCTGCCTCCTTGCACCTTTGCGTTAAGGTTTTGATCTTTTCGCTTCATCAATTACTTACCACCTTGAGCGCCTCCTCCACCCCTCCCCTCCCCAAGACCTCGGCGCGCCTCTTATGGCGCAGCTTCAGCTACCTCAAGCCACACTGGAAGCTGACCGCCGGCGCGTACGGCATGATGCTGCTCATCGACCTGCTGGCGATGCTCAACCCGCAGCTCATCCGCTGGGCCATCGACAAGGGCATCGAGGGCGGCGAGCGGCAGTTGCTCTCCTGGGCGGTGATCGCCCTGCTGCTCATCGTGCTGGTCAAGGGCGTCTTCACCTATTTCGAGGGTATCTGGACCGAGGTGGCCTCGCAGAACGTGGCCTATGACCTGCGCAACGCGCTGCAGCGTAAAATTACCCTGCTGTCCTTCTCCTTCCACGACCAGGCCGAGGCCGGCGATTTGCTCTCGCGCCTTATCCAGGACGTGGAGCGCATCCGCTTCCTGACCGGGCGCGCCACCTTCCGCGTGCTGGAAGGCGGCTTGCTGTTGCTGCTGACCGTCGGCGTGCTGGTGTGGATGAACCCCAGGCTGGGGCTGCTGGCAATTGCCGCCATGCCGCTGCTGGTGGTGCAGTCCGTGCGCTTCGGCAAGCGCTTCCGTCCCTTGTCCATGCTCATCCAGAAGCAGCTCGGCGCGCTGACCACCCGCCTGGAACAGAACCTGCGCGGGGCGCGCGTGGTCAAGACCTTCGCCCAGGAAGAGGCCGAGATCCAGCGCTTCGAGCAGGAGAACGCGCGCTGGTTCTAGCTTTCGGCGACAGCCGCCCGCCTGCAATCCCTCAACATGCCCGTCCTGACGCTGATCACCAACCTGTCCAGCGTAGTCATCCTGCTGTATGGCGGCATGCTGGTCATCCAGGGTTCGCTGACGTTGGGCGAACTGGTGGCTTTCACCACCTACATGGGGCAGCTCATCTCCCCGGTGCGCTACCTGGGCATGGTCTTACCCGCCATCAGCATCGCCAGCGCCTCCGCTGAGCGTATCTTCGAGATTCTCGACCGCTTGCCGGACGTTGCCGACGCGCCGGATGCGCAGCCCATCCAGATCACCGAGGGACGCGTGCGCTTCGAGAACGTCTCCTTTGCTTACAGTAAACAGGTGATGAAGTCGCTCTCCCGCTCGGTGCTCAAGGAGGTCAGCTTCGAAGCCCAGCCCGACCAGGTGGTAGCCTTGTTGGGCGCCACCGGCTCGGGCAAGAGCTCCATCGTCAACCTGATCCCGCGCTTCTACGACCCCACCGCCGGGCGCATCACCATCGACGGGCAAGATATCCAATCTGTCAGCGTGGCGAGCTTGCGCGCTCAGATCGGCATGGTGCTGCAAGAAACCACCCTCTTCGCCGCCTCGGTGCGCGAGAACATCACCTTCGGCAAGCCGGACGCCACGCAAGCCGAGCTGGAGAACGCCGCCCGCCTGGCGCAGGCTGAGGAGTTCATCCTGCGCATGCCGCAGGGGTATGATACACTGGTGGGCGAGCGCGGCATCACCCTCTCCGGCGGGCAGAAGCAGCGCCTTGCCGTCGCCCGTGCCCTGCTCACCGACCCGCGCATCCTGATCCTGGACGACGCCACTTCCTCGGTGGACTCGGAGACCGAGCACCTGATCCAGATGGCGCTCGAGCAGGTGATGCAGAACCGCACCACCTTCGTCATTGCCCACCGCCTGAGCACCGTGCAGCGCGCCGACCTGATCCTGGTGCTCGAGCACGGCAGCATCGCGGCGCGCGGCGTGCACGACGATTTGTTAAAAACCTCGCCGCTGTATCGCTCCATCTACGAGCAGCAGCTGAAACCGAAAGCCGGAAAGAAGTAAATGGAAACTCCGCTCATCGAACCAACCCCAAGCGTATCCCTGCCCGAGGAATCCCCCGGGCGGCACCGCCTCAAGCTGGTGCTGATCTTCCTGATCCTGGTGATGGACGTGCTGGGGCTGATGGTGCTCTCGCCCGTGGCGCCTTTCATCGTCAAGCAATACAGCGCCTCGGCGCTGGCGGTCACCATGGTGACCATGATCTTTGCCGCGGCGCAGTTCTTCGCCTCGCCCCTGATGGGCAAGCTGGGCGACCGCTTCGGCAGGCGTCCCGTCCTGCTGCTGTGCCTGCTGGGGCAGGCGCTGGGTTACGTCATCTTCGGGCTGAGCGGCAGCCTGTTCGTGCTCTACCTGGGGCGGGTGATCGGCGGCATCACCGCCGGCAGCATCTCCACCGCCTCGGCTTATATCGCCGACATCTCCAAACCGGACGAGCGCGCCCGCAACTTCTCGCTGGTGGGCATCGCCTGGTCGGTCGGGCTGATCGTCGGTCCCGCCGTCGGCGCGGCGCTGGGAAATATCGACCTGAACGCGCCGGCCTTCGTCTCGGCGGGCGTGCTGGTGGTGGGCGCGCTGGTCTCGTTCTTCCTGCTGCCCGAATCGCTGCCCAAGGAGCAGCGCAACCCCGCCCCGCTTAAAGTCAGCGACTTCAACCCCCTGCACGCCATCCTGGAGATGGGGCGCAAACCCAGGCTGGGCTGGCTGCTGGTGGCGTATGCCATCTTCGCCGTCGGCTTCAACGGCATGCAGTCCACCGCCAGCCTGTTCTACATCGACAAGTTCAAAGCCGACCCGGCGCAGGTGGGAACCATCATCGCCGTAGCCGGCATCGCCACGGGCATCATGCAGTTCCTGGTGGTGCAGCCCATCGTGCGGCGCTTTGGCGAGCGGCGCGTGCTGCTCACCGGGCTGGTGGGGCAGGCGTTCAGCTACCTGGCGCTCTTCTTTGCGCCGGCGCTATGGCTGATCTACCCCTTCAACATGCTGGCTTCCGCCTCCGGCAGCTTCATCTTCCCCACCTTCACCCTGCTAACCGTCAATAAGGTCGAGCACCGCGAAGTGGGCCTGCTGCTGGGCGTCACCGC
>ERZ1649853.1168-NODE-1168-length-10456-cov-4.831651_pt1 | contig 10456 bp, 6 predicted proteins | sample MGYA00575353_ERZ1649853 | MGnify/ENA primary metagenome ERZ1649853 (study PRJEB40853, sample SAMN11349654) | freshwater sediment metagenome | isolation source: river sediment | host: Sediment | place: India: Okhla Barrage, New Delhi | collected 2017-02-21 ...
CAAGGGGTTTAAACCCCTTGTTGGCCACCACAGGTAGGGGCGAAGCAGACCTCAGGTGCCACATATTGTGATCGGTACACGCTTTGCCCTTCTTTCTGGACAGCCCCTTTAGGTCACCCAGTGCTGCCGCGGCACAAAGAGCACCAGGCAGACCGGCCCGAGCAGCAGCAGCCACATGGCGGCTGGCAGACCCGCCTGCGCGGCCACCCAACCCACCAGCCAGGCAAGGCCACCGCCCAACACGCCGACCACCGAATGGATCGCCATCATCGTGCCAGAACAACCCGGGGCCGCAGCATAGGCCTCACCCTGCAGCACCTCGTACCAGCCCAGGGTAACCAGCTTGATCAGGATGATCAAGCCAATCTTCGCCCAGGGCCAGGGCACCAACAGCCAGGCAATATACAAGGGGATGACCGTTGCAGCAGAGGTGCGCACGACCGTGCGCCCGGGCACCCGCTCCAGCAGGGGCACAAGGATAATATTTGAGGTCAGACCAGCCAGCATCAAGACGCTGAGCAGCAAGCCTGTCTGCGCCTTGCTGAAGCCGCTGACATCGGTGAAGTACAGCGCCAGGTAGCCGGTCAGCACATCCAGCATCAGGTCAGAGAATTGGATCAATACCATCCAGCGCAGCAGGCGCGGGTTGCGCGCGGCATCCTTCAGCCCGGCCAGCAGGTGGCGCAAGTTGGCAGGTTTACCTGCCTCTTGCGAGGCTGGCTGTGGGTGCGCTGGCAGCATGCGCGGCCAGGTGAGCAGCACCATCGCCAGACACAGCCCAGCCAGCGCGATATAAGCCCAGCGCCAACCCCACCCGAGGGCAAAGCCACCGGCCAGCAGCAGCGGGCCGATCAGGTTGCCCAAAGAGCCGGCGACCGTCCAGCGCGCCATGCTCTGCGCCTCGCGCCCGGGGTTGAGGTCCATCAGGGTGGCCTGCGCCAGGGTGACGAATGCCCCGCTGGCGGGGTAAGAAAGGATCATCGCTAACAGCAAGACCGGGAAAGATGGGGCTGAGGCGATCCCCAGCAGCGCGGCAGCAATGACCAGCCCGCCGCCCAGCATGATCTGTTTGCGCCAGCGGGTATCGCCCAGCAACATCAGCACCGGCTCGATGAAAGTGTTTATGATGGAAGGTAATCCGAGCAGAAGCCCGACCTCGGCGTAGGACAGGTGTAGATCAGTGCGGATGGCGGGCAGGGCCGCCCCCTCCGCGCCGTAATTCAGCTCATCGAAGAACTCGATCAGCAGGAACAGGAAAGCCAGCGAGATGCCCCCGCGCAGCAGGCTGGTCAGGAAGGTGGATATTTTGGAGTTTACGTGGTTTTTAAGCATAAATACCTCTTTCTCTCATGTGGATTTTGACAACTACCAGAGATGAGAGAGAAAGAGGCGGGGAGCGGGCGTTCGCCGCGGAGACTTAACAGGGAGGGTGAAAATATGCAAACATAGTGGATTCGGTTAGCGGTGTTATTTTACCCGCGTCGATGATTATTGGCTAGTAGACCCACTGCGCTACCACGCCCGTCCCTTTTCATCTAAAGTTACCGTAGATTAGACCTGTGAGGTCTTTGAGGCCTCACAGGTCTCAGATATGGAAAGATGACTACGGCAGCAGAGGCGGCAGCCGCAGGATCAACGGTAGCAGACTCTTCAAATAAACTGGCAGGGTGTAAGGCCCAAACTGGAAGAAGTCAAAGTCGGCAGGGATCTCTGTTACCACCTGGTTGCCGGTGCCCGTCGCCAGGCCCATCGAGGTCAGGGTGTATCCTGTGCCCATCACGTGCCGCCCGACCAGCCACCAATCGGCGCCATCTTCACTGACATAGGCGGTATAGTTCTCGCCTTCACGGATGATACGCAGGTAGGCATGGTCTTCGTAAGTTGGCGTGCGCATGGCGAAGTTGTCGCTGATAAAGGCGTCGCCCTCCAGGTGATCGAAGTAGATACCGTTACCCTCAACACAGTTGGGATAGCCCGTTTCACAGAAGGCGCGCCCCAACAGCAATTGGGTTCCATCCTCTTGATACAACAGCAACCCGGCGATTTCGAAATTCTCAACCGGGTTAAAAACCACGTGGGTCTGGATATCAAAGTCTCCGCTGGGGACTGGTTGCACCAGCCAGTTGGTATACGACGTTTGCTGCAGGGTGATGCGCAGGAAGCCCGGGTTATCGGTCAGGCTCCAGTGGGTGGAATCCTCGTTGATCCATGACCACTCGCTCCCCAGCGTGGGGGCATTGAAATCATCCGTCCAATAGGTGTAGGCGGGCAGTGTGGCTGGGTCCGGATGCAGGCTGAGCCACTCACCATTCAGACTACGCAGCATATCGCCCCACTGCGGGATGACATCGCCCTTATCATCGAAGCCCGCATAGGTTCCTACGACACCTTCGTATTCGGGGGTGTCGGCAATGGCATTGCGGATATCGGCGGGGTCAATACTATCCGCCCGGTCAATCGCACCCATGATAATATTCGCCGCGTCATAGGCAAAGGCACCATACATCGTGGCTTCATCGCCATATTGCAGGAAATTGGCGACCACGTAGGCAGCATTAAACTCGGCGTAGCCGGGCATATCCGCCGGCTCGCGATAGTAGAAAATGTTGTAATTCATGTCTGCCCCGGGGCCTGCCGCACCATCATATCCCGGTAGGAGCAGATACTTGGATTCCGACATGCTGTTCCAGACGATGGGTGTATCGACCATCCCCAGGTTGTAGGCCGCCTGTGCCAACAGGCCAGCCGTGGCGCTATCGTCAAAGGGGAAATAAATGACATGCGCACCTTCGCCCTGGATTTTGGTCAGGGTGTCCGTGAAGGCATCGGATGAGGTGATGGTATTCACACTGGTGATCGTACCGCCCAGATCGACGCTGAAGGTATCCGTGAACACGGTGCTGGTCCAATTGCCCCAAAAATCCTGCATCATGATGACCGCTGCCGAGCGCATCGCATAGGTGTTGTAAAAACTCTCTGCCGCGCGGATCGGCCAGGTATCATCACGCGTGATCACCCGGAAAGTGGTGTCATAGCCGCGATCGGTGACCTGCGGGCTGGAAGCTGAACCGCTCACCAGGGATACACCGGCAGCATCAAAGATCGGTTGAGCGACAAAGTGGGAACTGCTGCAAGTATCGCCTACCACGGCCACCACCCCGGCAGCCAGCAAGGCATTGGCCGCGTCATCTGCTGTTTCGGGCTTGCATTGGCTATCCGCCAGCACCAGGTTGACGGTATACAGCTCACCGCCAATATCGATCCCGCCGGCCGCGTTGACCTGATCCACTGCCAGTTGCACCGCGTTGGCCTGCCGGACACCGATGAACGCGTTCCCCAGGGTAAGCGCCGCCTGCACGCCGATGGTGACTGTGTTTGCCTCCGGTTCGGCTGGCTGGGCTGCCAGGGCGCGCGCCGACGCCTGCATCCCACCCAGCAACAACACCAGGCTGAGAACAGCCAGTGCCACGGGCAAGATGAACCATAATGAACGAATGGCTACATTCCTTTTGGTGAACATGCCGCCTCCTTAACAAAATGGATGATTGAATGGGGTCGAATTGCCGATCTGCATGGGCTGCCAAATACACGCCACATTATTATCTTACAGAAAAAGCACAGCAGTGTCAACCTGTTTTCGGTCCAGCTTCCAGGATTCGCTGGCAGTGTCGGGCCTGTTTTCCCCTCATTCCCGAATTACTCTACCTGCCTGAAGTCCGGCTACCGCATCATCGGCTGTCAACCAGCCGCTGCCAGGGAACAGGCGGGCGATCTGCGGGGCAAATTGGGGCAAGCTACCCAGCACCTGCACCGGGCTGCCACAGGCCGAGATCTGCCCCTTTTCCAGCAAGATTGCCTGGTCAGCCGCCAGCGCAGCCAGCTCAACATCATGGGTGACGAGCAGGATCGCCATGCCCTCGGCGCGCCAACCGCGCAACAGATCCAGCAGGCCGCGCTTGGCGGCATAATCCAGGCCGCGGGTCGGCTCGTCCAGCAGCAGCACCTGGGGTTGGACGACCATCACCGCACCCAGCGCGGCGCGCTGCCGCTCACCGACGCTCAGGTCGCGGGGATATGCACCAGCTTTGTCCGCCAGGCCCAGGCGAGCCAGCAACTCATCTACCAGAGGGCTGGCAGGCTGCCCGTGGAAACGCAGGGTGGCTTCCAGCTCCTGGCGCACGGTATCCGCAAAAAGCAGCGCGTTGGGGTCTTGCGGCAGGTAGCCGACCTGGCGGCAGATCGAAGCGGTATCCTTCCCGGTAACATCCTGCCCGGCTACCCTCACCCGGCCGCGCGATGGGCGGAGCAGCCCGACCAGGCAGCGCAGCAGGGTGCTCTTGCCCGCGCCGTTGGGGCCCAACAGGGCAGTGATCTCGCCGGGGTGCAGCTCCAGGCTGGCGCCGCGTAGCGCAGGAATAGAGCCATAAGAGACTTCCAAGCCCTCTGCCTTGAGCAAAGCGGGGGAACGACTGAAGTCGTTACTACAACGACGCTCCATCTCCAATGTAGTAGCGACTTCAGTCGCTAAGGGGTTGAGAGCGAGATTGCGAATGAAAGGCTGCGCTTCCTCCACACTGAGTGGCAGCGGCTGCCAGCCCAGCGCCAGGCCCAGCGCCGCTAATGGCGGGCGTAAGGGCATCTGAGCCAGAACCATGCGCGGCGGGCCGCTGATCACACCCGGGCGCCCGGATTCCAGGTAGATCAACTGCCCGGCAAAAGGCAGCACCCGTTCCAGGCGGTGTTCAGAGAGCAGGATGGTCAACCCCAGAGTCTGGTTCAGCCGCTGCAGTGCTTGCAGCACCTCCTCCGCGGAATGCGGATCGAGCTGGGAGGTCGGCTCGTCCAATACCAGCAGGCGCGGACGCAGCGCCAGGGCTGCGGCGATCGCCACCCGCTGGCGCTCACCGCCGGACAGTGTTTCCACCCGCCGGCTGCGCAGCGGCTCCAGCTCCAGCAGCCCAAGCGCCTCAGCTACGCGTGCCTCCATCTCCGCGCGGGGCAGGGCCAGGTTCTCCAGGGCAAAGGCAATCTCATCCTCCACCCGGTCGACCACGAACTGCGCCTCCGGGTCCTGGAAGACAAAACCCACATGGCGGCTCATCCCCTGCGGCGAGCCCTGCACCGGGTCGATACCATCGACGCGCAGAATGCCCGTGAGCTGCCCACCGCTGAAATGGGGCACCAGCCCGTTGGTGCAGCGCAGCAGGGTGGACTTGCCCGAGCCAGAAGCGCCGGCAACCAGGGCAACCGCGCCGGCTGGCACATGCAGAGAAACATCGCGCAATGCTGGCAGGCGCGCGTCGGGGTAAGTGAAGGAGACCTGCTGGAAATGGATCATGGAAAGTTTGTTTAACATGTTCGCGGTGAGCGGATATAATCAAGGTCTGTGACAGCTTCCAGCTCTTCTGCCACCCGCCAGATTGCCCGCGCCGCCAGCACGGTGACTATGGCTTTCTTACTCACCCAGCTCATCGGCCTGGGGCGAGGCATTATCATCTACCGTGCCTTCGGTACCAACATCACACTTGACTCCTTCAACGCTGCCAACCGCGTGGCCGAGCTGCTGTTCAACCTGATGGCGGGCGGGGCGCTGGGCTCTGCCTTCATTCCCACCTTCACCAGCCTGCTTACCCGTGACCAGAAGCCGTTAGCCTGGAAGCTGGCCTCAGCAATCGCCAACCTGCTGCTGCTGGTGCTGACCCTGATCGCTGCCCTGGCAGCCATCTTTGCTCCGCAGATCGTGCGCGGCGGGCTGTTCTACCTGGCGCCTGATCTCCCACCTGGGCAGGAAGCGCTGACCATCCTGCTGCTGCGCACCCTGCTGCCCACCGTGGTCATCTTTGGCCTGAGCGGGCTGGTGATGGGCATCCTCAATGCCCACCAGCGCTTTTGGCTGCCAGCGATTGCCCCAGCCATGTATTCCCTGGGACAGATCGGTGGGGTGTTGTTGCTATCTTCCAGATGGGGCATCCACAGCCTGGCCATCGGTGCTTTGATCGGGTCACTGCTGCACCTGCTGGTGCAGATCCCTGGCCTGCTGCGGTTGAAAGGCAAATACACGGCTACCCTGGGCTTGCAGCTTGCCGAGGTGCGCCAGGTAGCAATCTTGATGGGGCCGCGCATCCTGGGCGTGGCGGTGGTGCAGGTCAACTTCATCGTCAACACCATCCTGGCGCTTTCCCTTCCAGAGGGCAGCGTTTCTGCCATCACCCTGGCTTTCACCTTGATGCTGATGCCGCAGGTAGCCATCGCCCAATCTGCTGCCATCGCCGCCATGCCGACTTTCTCTGCACAGGTGGCGCTGGGTAGACTGGACGAGTTGCGCGGGGCGCTGGCAGCCACGCTGCGCACCGTGCTCCTGCTGGCCATCCCCGCGACGGTCGGGTTGATCATGCTCCGTTTACCACTGATCCGTTTCCTTTACGAAGGCGGTATGTTCACCAGCCGCTCAAGCGAGCTGGTCGCCTGGGCGCTGCTGTGGTACGCCGCCGGGCTGGTCGGGCACAGCCTGGTCGAGATCCTGGCGCGGGCTTTTTATGCGCTGCATGATACGCGCACACCCGTCGCGGTGGGGGCTGTCGCCATGAGCCTCAATGTCCTGTTCAGTTTCGCTTTCCTGGAATTGTTTCGCCGCTGGGGTTGGCAGCCGCACGGCGGACTGGCGCTGGCTAACTCACTGGCAACCGCCCTGGAGATGGCCGGCCTGCTGCTCTTGATGCGCCGTAAGCTGGGAGGGCTGGGCGGAAAATCTGTGTGGGGAGGAACGCTCCGGGCGCTGTTGGCTGCGCTGGTGATGGGCACGGCCCTGGCTGGCTGGCTGGCGTTGGGCAAAACGCTGCCTCCCTGGCTCAGCGCCGGGGGTGGTATGCTGCTGGGCGGCGTGGTATACAGCCTGATGATATGGGCATTGGGCGTGTCAGAAGCGCGGGCGCTGCTGCGTGCAGTCTGGCGCCGTTTGAGGTGAATAGATATGTTCCCCGCACTGTACCATGCCCATCACCGCCATTACCGGGAAGATATGCCTTTCTGGATCGAGCTGGCAAAGCAACAAGGCGGGCCGGTATTAGAGCTTGGCTGTGGGACCGGGCGGGTGCTGCTCAACCTGGCTGAGGCAGGCTTTGCCACGGTTGGATTAGACAATGACCTGGGGATGCTGCGCTTTCTCCGCGCGGCACAGCCGGCAGCCCTGCAGCCCGCTCCCCTGCTTTTCACGGCTAACCTGGTCGAGTTCCGCCTGGCAAAGCGCTTCCCGTTGGTGCTGCTGCCCTGCAATACCTGGAGCGTGCTGGATGCCGGGCAGCGCAGCCCGGCTTTGCGTTGCATCCCCCAACACTTCTCTCCCGGTGGTATCTTTGCTTCCAGCATCCCCAACCCGGAATTCCTGCGCAACCTGCCAGCCAGCGCGGAGGCGGATATCGACGAGACCCTGGTCCATCCCCTCACCGGCAACCCGGTGCAGGTGAGCAGCAGTTGGCAGCGCACCCGCCGTCACTTTACCGTCACCTGGTATTACGACCACCTGCTTCCGGATGGCAAGGTGGAGCGGCTGACCGTCCAATCCCGCCACGATCTGACCCCGGCAGAGGCGTACCTGGAAGAGCTGCGCCAGGCCGGGATGCACATCCAGGCAGCCTACGGCGAGTATGATGGCTCTGCATTCGATCGCTGGGCGACTAACCTGATCTTTGCCGCCTCCATTTAACTCCCCCTTCAGCTTTTTCTTGTATATCTCTTACATTCTGTTAGTGTAACTCTGATATTCATCCAGTATTATTTGGGCAGAAATTCGGAAACGAAACTTACCAGATAATAAAAAGGAGCTACCTATGACTTACTACATAACCCCTTACCGCCGCCTGAATGCCCTGCGTCACGCGATGGATCGCATGTTTGAAGATACCCTGGCTGAGACCACCACCCCCGAGCGCGAGATGCTGCTGGCTGTGGACGTGCAAGGCGCCGACGAAAGCTACACCATCACCGCCCTGGTGCCGGGCCTGACCGCCGACGACCTGGATATCGAGGTGTTGAACAACACCGTCACCATCCGTGGCGAGTTCAAATCCTGCGCCCAGGAAAACAGCAAGTACTTGCTGTGCGAGCTGCCCAGCGGCAGCTTCAGCCGGGTGATCGCTCTGCCCACCGCGGTGGACGCCGCCAAGGTTGAAGCCAGCATCAAAGATGGCGTGCTATCCCTGAACGTCCCCAAAGCCGAAGCACACCGCCCCAAGGCGATCAAAGTCAAGACCATCGAGTAAATAATCTCCGACCATAAAAAAGAAGCGGCGCCATAGCGCCGCTTCTTTTTTTCGTTGTCAGGGTTATAACCAGGCGGCGGTCAGATAGAGCAAGTGCTTTTGGTGTGCATCCAGGTTGGCGAATTTCAGCGCCCCCAGGCAGGCCAATTTTAACGCCAGGGAATATTCGCCCGGCTGGGAAGGGTTGAACAGGCAGCGCCCGGCTATTTCCTGGACGGCGTTGCGCAGCACCGCCAGGTGAGCATATTCTGCCTTTGGGCGTCCCTGGATGAGCGCCAGGTAATCTAGCGGTTCAGGGATTTGCGGGGCAATCACCTGCGTAATGAGCTCAGCTTCCAGGTGAGCAAAGTCAAACAACGGGTGTCCGTCGCGCGTCTGGGCAAAATCGATCAGCCAGACAAAATCGCCCGGTCCGACCAGCACGTTTTCCAGGTTTAAATCGCCATGAATGGTCGAGCGCGTCCCGGCGAGCAAAGTATCCAGCAGGGGGGTAAGCTCTTCCAGCGGATCGCGCAACCCACAGTGCTCCAGCCCGCTGGTTAATTCTTCTAACAGAGTGCGGCGGGTAGCCAGCACCCGTCCGGTCGCCCCATTTGGCTCCGCTAAGCTCAACCAGCGCACCCGCAGCGGGGGCTGCCCGGCCAGCGGCTCGCCCAGCAGGGATAAACTCACACCATCCAGGCGACGCTCACGGTGGGTGAAGTTACGCAAAGTCACCAGCTCGCCAACCCCAGGGCCCGCAACCGATGGGGAGCTGCGCCCATCCAGCACCCGGCCGCGACCGTTGGCTGGCTCGATCACAAAGTGGGTGGGCAGGACGCGATCGTATTCGCGCCCTACGCGAAACGTCTCAGCCCGGCGCTGCATCCACCAGTTCGGGCCGAACGTTTCAAACAATTTGAACAACAGGTGCGGGTCGGGGTCGGCCAACAGCGCCCGGCGCAGGCTGATCGGCAAACGACCTGGCTCGGCGATGAAGGTATACTGCACAGCAGCCCGATCGCCGCCGCGCAGCACCACTGGCGCATGCTGGATGCGGGCAGTGATTGGCGGGAGGGTATCCTTGACATGGGCTTCGTAATTGGCAAACTCGCGCTGGATCGATTCAGGCTGGCCGATTTTTACGATGGTATATGCATCCGCACGCCCATCCAGGCGGATGGGCTGTACCAGGAAGGTGCGCGCTCCCGAATAGCCAGATAGGAATTCGCTCTCCAGCACCAGGCGGGCATAGCGTCCAAACAACGCACGCAGCAACCCGGCCTCAGCGTTGGTCAGCTTCAGGTCAGGGCGCGGCTCTAAGATCAGCGCCGGGTTGGGATCCAACACGCGCAGCACAGCCCGCGCCGGCTGACCGACGCCGGTCAGGGCGACCACGCTCAACCCACTGCCGAGGAACAACCCCAGGAGACCTCCGGCCATCGCCTGTCCACGGGTCAGCCCAAAGAACGATACCACCTGCACCTCCAGGCTGCGTGAAAAGGCTACCGTCTCGCGCGGCAGCAGTCCGGAGGCAGGCAGAGGCGTCCAGCGTAAGAGCAGGCTGAGGCTCAGGCGCTGCTGGCCGGCCTGCTGCGGCTGCAGCGACCAGCGCCAGGTGACCGCCTGACCTGGAACCAGCGAGTACTCCTGCTGCTCAGCGGGGGAAATTTCAAACGCCACTCCATCCAGCCGGGCGGCTGCGGTCAGCGCATAACCAGCCTCTGGCTGCACCTGCACGGTCTGGGTGAGCGTCTGGTGGTCAGAGAATTCGGTCGTGACCGTGTAGCCATCCTCCAGGGGGAGCAGTGTCAGACGCACAAAATCCGAATCGCCCAGGCGCAGGCGCAGGGGATATTCCAGCTCGACCATGCGCTGCTCGATGGCTGGCGTGGGCGGGATGGCGGTTGGCACGACCGCCTGAGTTGGCGAGAGGGAGGTGGCCTGGGGGACAGGAGATGGAGGCCAGGTAGGGCTGGGAAGGTTGGCGGGCTCTTCGGTTACGATTGGCTCGGGTTCCTCCACTACCTCCACCTCTTCAGTTATTTCCTCAGTTGCCACGACTTCAACTTCTTCTATCACTACCTCAGTGATGCTCACGGTTTCCACAACCGCCTCAGGCGCGGCGGAGGCGCAGGCTGCCAGTATAAGCATCCCAAAAATCAACACTACCCAGAGCAACAATCGGTTCCAGTTCACCTTACCCATCCTGACGGTCA
>ERZ1649853.1171-NODE-1171-length-10448-cov-5.217935_pt1 | contig 10448 bp, 5 predicted proteins | sample MGYA00575353_ERZ1649853 | MGnify/ENA primary metagenome ERZ1649853 (study PRJEB40853, sample SAMN11349654) | freshwater sediment metagenome | isolation source: river sediment | host: Sediment | place: India: Okhla Barrage, New Delhi | collected 2017-02-21 ...
TGGACCTGGTTTTTGATCGAGGGGGGAATTTTGTAATCGGGCTTGTTGGGTTTGCCCATCCGTCCGATCGTAACGACGACGCAGCGGGCCAGAATGCTTCCCCCCGCGATGAAGACCTCGAACCCCCCCTCCGTCTGGACGATTTTCTGCACCTCCGTGTGGGTTCGCAGTTCGAGTACCTCGTTGTCGAGGAGGCGGTCGAAAAAATCGAGGGTGCTCTCCTTGGTCCCGTCGACGAAATAAATCGTCCCGTCGAGTTCGACCTTCTGCCCTTTCCAGTCTTTGTCGACCCGTTTGTTGTCTTTGTAAAACTTCCGGATCGTCGCGTTGTGGTTCTCGTCTTTTTCGAGCACGACAATGTCGCGCATCCCCAGCGCATAACTCTCGATCGCCGTTGCGATCCCCGCCGGTCCCGCACCGATAATGGCCAGCTCATACCGATGTTCCATCCACACTCCTTGGGTTGTTGTATCGGGGATACTCTATCACAAAGAGGGCTAAAAACCGATATATTCTGTAGAAAATCCCTTAGAAACGGAGTTGATACCCGGTTTTAAAAAATAATTTATCTCTTATCCTGTACCATGTCCCTATACACATAGGAAAAAAGAGGAAACATTCATGAAAAAGCTTGCACTCTCAGCACTGCTTGCCGCCACACTGTTAGGTGCGGCCGAGTACGATTACGAAATCAGCCCGATGGTGGGATACGTCCTGACCGAAGACACGCAGGGGATTAAAAATCACGGAATGTACGGCGCCGAGATGCTGTTCAACAACTTCGATTCCGTCATCAAGCCCGAACTCTCGCTCTTTTTCAGCAACGCTGATTTTGAAAACGGAGCAGGTGATACAAACATCTTCCGCGGAGCGCTCAACGGGGTCTACGAACTCACAGAAAGCAACGACATCACCCCTTTTGTCAAAGCCGGCCTGGGGTATGAAACCCTCACCGAACACGCCAACGACAACCACAACAGCATCTTCGCCGATGCGGGAGCGGGAGTCAAAATCGGCATGATGGATCAGCTCGCCCTCAAACTCGAAGCCCTCTATATGCACAAATTCAACGACTACAGCTGGGATAGCAACCTCGCATTCCTTGCCGGCCTCAACTTCGCTTTCGGCGAAAAAGTCCAGCCTGCGGCTCCGGTAGCGGCTCCCGTCGTAACCCCTCCTCCCGCACCTGCCCCTGTTGTCGTGCCGCCAGCACCCAAACCGGTTGTTGCCGCGCCGATTGACAGCGACCGTGACGGCGTATTCGACCCGCAGGACAAATGTCCCAACAGTCCGGCAGGGTACGTCGTCGATGCAAACGGGTGCAATATCGACAGCGACAAAGACGGTGTTCTCGATCCTGAGGACAAATGTCCCAATACGCCGGCCGGATTCAGCGTCAACACCGAAGGGTGTCCTCTGAAAGCGACGCTGTATCTGAATTTCGCGAACGATTCGGATGCTGTGGATGCCGCAGGGACTGAAAAAGTGAACGATTTCGCAACGTTCCTGAAAAACAGCCCGGCCCTGAAAGCGACAATCGTCGGCCACACCGACAGCGCCGGATCGGATGCGTACAATCAGAAACTCTCCGAAAAACGGGCCAACAAAGTCCGGTCGATGCTAATCGATCAGGGGATCGCCGCAGACCGTCTGACGGCTGTGGGCGAGGGCGAAGCAATGCCGATCGCGACCAACGCGACACCCGAAGGACGGGCCGAAAACCGCCGGATCGAAGTAGATCTTTGCAAATAATTCTCCGCTTCGTGTAAACTATCCCCCTCCCGAAGAGGGGGTCTCCTCCCTGTTTACCCTTTCACCTTATCAGCAAATTTTTTCATGAATTTTTCAATTTTTGGAGCAATCACAACATAGCAGTACCCCTGCGTCGGATGGTTGCTGTAGTAATTCTGATGGTAGTCTTCCGCCGGATAAAACTCGGGGGCGGGCGAGAGTTCGGTGACGATCGGATCGACCCAGCCGTGTTGGGCTTGCGCGATCGAGGCCAGGGCTTTTTCTTTTTGGTTATCGTCGTAATAATAGATGACGGAGCGGTACTGCGTCCCCCGGTCTGCTCCCTGAGCGTTCAGCGTCGTCGGGTCGTGGATCGCCCAGAAGATCTCGAGAATCTCCCCATACGAAATGATCGCGGGATCGTAAGTGATCTCCACAACCTCGGCATGCCCGGTCGCCCCCGTGCAGACCTGCTCGTAACTGGGGTTCTTTCTGGCTCCCCCCGCGTAGCCGCTGATGGCGCTGTGCACCCCTATGACCCGATTGTACACCGCCTCGATGCACCAGAAGCATCCGCCTCCCAGTAACGCTTTTTCCATCCGATATCTCCTTGGATCTTTGCGTGCGATTATCCGTTTTTCGTTCTGTCTCTGCATTAAAAAATTCCGATTGGATCAAAAGTTTAAGGTGGTCATTTTTTGAGCAGCCGCTCGCCGTTTTCGGGGATGAATTGCTTTACAATGTCACTGTTTCGTCAAAACACGTTATCGTCCGGTAATCTTTTACCGATACGATACCGGTATAAAATCATACACAAGGAGATGCCCAATGGAAAAGATGACACCGTTTGAAAAAATGCTGCTCAAAAAACTGCGCCGGTCCAAACGCGCCTGCTGGATGGTCGACTAAGCACTTTTTGCTCGCAAGAGCACCTCAATGCCTCTATCTTCTGTTGTTCGTTCCACTTCATCCCCCTCGCCCTCTTTTTGCTTTTTGTTAACATCGATACGTCATACTGTTCTTATCCTAACAGAAAAAGGATTGGAATGATTCACGCCCTGATGGTCGAGGATGACCCCGATATCACGACCCTGCTGGTCCATTACCTTAAACACCACGGGATTAACGTCGATGCCGTAGCAACCCCTTCGGCCGGGCTGGATCTGCTGGAGAAAAATCGCTATCAGCTGGTGATCCTGGATTTGACCCTTCCGCAGATGGACGGGCTGGAGCTATGCAAAAAAATCAGGGCCAAAACCGATATCCCGATTCTGATCTCCAGTGCCCGGAGCGACATCGACGACAAGGTTATCGCACTGGAATACGGTGCCGACGACTATCTCCCCAAACAGTACGAACCCGACGAACTTATCGCCCGGATCAAAAGCGTGCTGCGGCGGTGCCGCATCGGATCCGATACCGCCACCGCTCCGTTGGTACTCAACGAAGCGGAACAGACGATCCGGCTGAACAATACCCCACTCTCCCTGACACGGGGGGAGTACGAGGTCTTAGCGCTTTTGATCCACAACCCAAACCAGACCCTGAGCCGCGATTTCCTGCTCAACAACACCCACTCGATCGGCTGGGAGAGTTCGGCGCGGACAATCGATGTGATCATCAGCCGCATCCGCCACAAAATAGAGAAAGACCCGAAACATCCCCGCTTCATCCATTCGGTGCGGGGGAGTGGATACCGGCTCGAGCTGTAGATGATACGCCACTCCGTATTTCTCAAAATCACCCTTTTTTTCCTCACCACCTTCATCGCGATGGGGATCGGATTGTATGCCATCCATCAGGAGCTCCTCCAACAACACGAGAAACGGCTGGAGAGGGAAGCGGAAAAACTCCTCCTGCTGCTGCGCGAAAGCATCCCCCTCCCCGCTCCGGCGCGACGGGCGTTTCTGCAGCGGCACGGATACAGCGTCGCCACCCCCCATCCCGACCAGGTCCGTCCCCATCGGAACGCTCTTTCAGCCATTCCCGAACACTACCCCGATGCGGTCAGAGATTCTCTCGCTGAGGGGCGGATACGGATTCTCAAGGACGAGCGCCACCTCTATGTCCATCTGACCAGGGCCGATCCTCCGCTGCTGGTCATCAAAGCCGACATCGCCCGCAGAGCGCTCTGGCCCGAAGCCGTTTTCATAACACTGATGGGGGCACTGCTCCTGTTTTACCTCTTGATCGTCAAAACCCTCCTTCCCCTCAAAACCCTCATCCGGACGATCGAGCGGTATGGGGAGGAGGGAAAATATCATCCGATCAAAACCCGCCGCAAAGACGAAATCGCGGTTGTCGCGAACGCTCTGGACGATGCAATGCAAAAAAACCAGCGGCTCCTGGAAGCGAGACGGCTGTTTCTGCGCAACATCATGCACGAGCTCAAAACGCCGATTACCGCCGGGAAACTGGCGCTGCCGTTTTTAAAAGCAGGGGAGGAGAAATCGATCCTGGAGCGGGCTTTTTTGCGGATGCAGCATCTGATCGGCGAGGTGGTCCGGGTGGAGCAGATCACCTCGCAGACCCTCTCCCCGCACATTCGGACATGCGACCCCAGGGAGCTGGTCGACAAAGCGGCCGCATTGCTTTTTCTCCCCTCTGCGGCAGTAGAGGGAACCTATGACGGGGAGAGCATCGACGCGGATTGCGACGTCTTTGTGACAGTGTTTAAAAACCTGATCGACAACGCGGTCAAATACAGCCCCGATCAGGCCGTCCGCATCGTCCAAAGGGGGCGGACAATCGTTTTTTCAAACCGGGGAGAACCGTGGCCGCAGGGGTACACGTTCGACTCCCTGACCGAGCCGTTCAGCCACTCCCGTACCGATTCGGACAGTTTCGGGCTGGGACTTTATATTATCAAATCGCTCATCGAAGCCCACGGATTTACGATGCACCATCGCTATGCGTCGGGGTGGCACCATTTTGAGCTTCGGTGTCAGCAGGAACTGCCGGGGCACGATTGAGCCGGATCTCGAAACATGCCCCCTTCGCCGTATTGGAGACGCTGAGCTTTCCGAGGAAATGTTTTTCGACGATCGTCTTGGCCATATACAGTCCGATTCCCGTCCCCTGCGATTCGAATTTGGTCGTGAAATAGGGGTCGAAAATCTTGTCGACAATGGCGGGGGGGATCCCTCCTCCCGTATCTTCGATGCTGATCGTGCAGTAGCGCTCGTCGCTTATGCAGCGGATCACAATCCTCCGTTCCGTCCCCTTGTGGTGTTCGATCGCTTCGCGCGCGTTGTTGATGATGTTGATCAGCACCTGCTTGAGCTCGTTGGGGTAGACAAGCACTTCGATCTGCGGATCGATCTCCCGCTGAACGGTGATTTTTTTACGCACCAGCAGCGGTCCCAGCAGCGCTTCGACTTCCCTGATCATCGCATCGATATTGACGGATATCTGGCTTCGGTCCTGTTTGAAAAAATTACGGAAATCATCAATCGTCTGCGACATGTACTGGATCTGCGTTTCGGCGATCTCGATCACTTTGGAAGCCTCCTGCGCCCCTCCCATCGCACAGCTCAGGTTCAGCCTCGTCATCGACAGCCCCAGAATATTGAGCGGCTGACGCCACTGGTGGGCGATCGATTCGAGCATCGAACCGATCTCCGCCATTTTGGCCTGTTGCATCAGCAGTTTCTCCTGTTTGCGGTTTTTCTCCACCGCCTTTTCGATCTCGTCCTGGAGCCGCTGGTTGAAATTCTCCAGCTCCGCCGTCCGCTGCCGAACCAGCGTATCCAGCCGGCGGTTTTTGTAGGCGATCAGGATGAACAACACTGCCGCAAATCCCGCAATCCCCCACACAATCCGGTAGTTGACCGGGGCATCGCGCTCCAGAACGAGCCATCGGCCGTGGATCTCCTCGTATTCGGAAGGGGTAATCGAGGAGAGGACCTTGTCGGTGATCGAGGCGAGCATCCTCCAGTCCTCGCGGAAGGCAAAGGCCAGTTCGTACCGGTAGGGGGTTTCGCCGACAACCCGCAGATGTTTGAAATGGTGCTGTTCGATCAGATAGCTTACGACGCCAAGCCCCTCGATACAGGCGTAGGCCTCCCCCGAAGCGACTTTTTTGAGCGCTTCGAGAGAGGAGTCGACCGGTACGGGGATGATTTTCGGATAGCGGCTGCGCAAAATCTCTTCGGTGGCATACGATCGGACAACCGCAACCCTTTTACCTTCCAGATCCCCCAGATCGTTGACGTATCCGACATCGGAATCGGCCACGATAACGATCGACTGTTTCATATAGGAACGGCTGTAAACGAGATTGTGTTTACGTTTCTCGGTCACGGCCGCCCGGGAAAGCATATCGAGCTCTTTGTTCCCGATCGCCCGAAGCGAATCACTCCAGAGCCGGCGGCTGTAATCGATCTCGAAGCGCACCCCCAGCTTTTTTTCGAGGAGGCTCAGATACGAAGCACTGATCCCGGTATGGCGTCCTTTCTCGTCAACCGATTCGATCGGAGGCCAGTTGTGATCAATCCCGACCCGGATGACGGGATGTTCTTCGAGCCATTGTTTCTCTTCCTCGCTCAGATAGAGGGTGTTGTGTTTGAACAGGAGTGGTTCGAAGGAGGGGATCGAACTGACAACGCCCATCAGCCGATACCCCTGGGCGATCATCTCCAGCCGAACCGGATCGATTGAGCCGAAGCTCACATCGGGGCGAAACGCCAGCTCTTTGAGCACCCGCCCTTCATAGATCAGCGCCTCGAGCGATTTATGCTGCGGATTGTAATGGCGGTAGATCAGCTCTGCCGTCTCTTCGATGTTTTCAAACGCCCACAGCCACCCCCGCATCGATGCGTCGTAGAACGCTTCGGCCCGTTTTGGATTGCGGTGGGCTTCTTCCTGGGTCGTGAACAAAATATCGCTGTAGTAATCAAATCCATACTCTTTGGGATCAATTGGATGTGTTTCGACCCCTGCTTTTTCGAGGATAAACGGCTCATTGGAGATGTAGGCCACCATCGCATCCGTCTCGCCCCGCGCCAGCGACATCGGATCGTACGAGTGCGACTGCAGCCGCAGATCGGAGGGGGAAACCCCGGCACTGCGGAACATCGCCTGCATCTCCGCTCCCGCGATCGTGTCGTTGGTCAGCATCACCCTTTTGCCTTTGAGGTCTTTGGGGGTTCGGATGCGGGCGTCCTTGCGGGTCAGCAGCATCATCGGCGAAGACTGGAAAACAGCGGCCATCAGCACGACCGGAGCCCCGGCAGCGTAATTGACGATCAGCGATGAGCGCCCCACTCCGTACTGCGCATCCCCCTTCATGACGGCCTGAAACGTGTCTTGACTGTTGTGCGCGTCGTGAATCGTCACATCGAGCCCGGCATCGGCGTAATACCCTTTCTGTTTGGCGACGTAATATCCGGCAAACTGAAACTGGTGAAGCCAGGGAAGCTGTAGCGTGACCTTCTCCGCCGAGAGGAGAAGCGATGTCAAAACAACGAGCAGAATAACGGTTTTTTTCATGGGATAAAGTGTACCGCAACAATTATGTTTTCACCCTTAGAACCCCTTATGCTCCTTTAGGATAAAATCGCGGACCATTTAGCCAAAGAGGGTCTTTTATGCCGGTCAAATCGTATCTCCTTGAAACCATCACCCGTCGTCCGATCATCATCGACGGTGCGATGGGAACTCAGCTTCAGGAGCGCGCCGACAAAATCCCCGAAGAAGCCTGGGAAGGGATGGAGGGGTGCAACGAGCTCCTCAACGTCACCTGTCCCGAGGTGATGCGCTCGATCTTTCACGCCTACCTCACCGCCGGGGCCGACCTGATCACGACCAACACCTTCGGCTCCTTCAAATGGGTCCTCGACGAATACGGGATCGGCCACCGCGCCTACGAGCTCTCCAAAGCAGGGGCCGAAGTGTGCCGCGCCGAATGCGAGAAATTCTCGACCCCCGAGCACCCCCGCTTCGTCCTCGCCTCGATCGGGCCGGGGACCAAACTCCCCTCGCTGGGGCACATCCATTATGACGAGATGTTCACAGGGTACCTCGAGTGCTGCTTGGGACTCATCGACGGCGGGGCCGACATCTTCCTCCTCGAAACGTGCCAGGACCCGCTCCAGATCAAGGCGGCGCTCCATGCGTGCGACGCGGCCAACCGCAAGCGCGGCACCGAGCTGCCGATCATGGTCTCGGTCACGATCGAGCTCGCCGGAACGATGCTCATCGGGACCGACGCGCAGACGATCGCGACGATCATGGAGCCCTTCGACATCCTAAGCCTCGGATTCAACTGCGGTACGGGGCCGGAGCAGTACGCCAAACACGTCAGGACGCTGAGTTCGGTGTGGGGCAAACCGATCTCGGTCCACGCCAACGCGGGGCTCCCCCAAAACCGCGGCGGCTATTCGTTCTACCCGATGGGGCCCGATGAATTCGCGCAGCGCCAGTGCGACTTTCTCGCATATGAAGGGGTCAGTTTCCTCGGCGGCTGCTGCGGAACGACCCCCCAGCACATCCGCGCTCTGGTGAACAAAGTCTCCTCCATCGCCCCCAAAGCGCCGGTCGGAAGCCAGCCTAACGCGTTAGCATCCCTGTTTGGCACCGCGCCGCTGATGCAAGAACCTGCCCCGCTCCTCGTCGGGGAACGCTCGAACGCGACAGGGTCCAAAGCGTTTCGCGAGCTCCTCCTCGCCGAAGATTACGAGGGGACCCTCTCGGTGGCCCAGGAGCAGGTGCGCGCCGGTGCCCACGTCCTGGATCTCTCGGTCGGGTTTGCCGGCCGCGACGAGACCAAGGACATGAACGCCGTCATGGCCCTCTACGCCCAGAAGATCAACCTCCCGATGATGCCCGATTCGACCCAGACCCCGGCGCTCGAAGCGGCCCTCAAGCTGATCGGGGGCAAACCGATCATCAACTCGGTCAACCTCGAAGACGGGATCGAAAAATTCGACGCGGTATGCGCCCTGGCAAAAAAATACGGAGCCGCCCTCGTGTGCCTGACGATCGACGAAACCGGGATGGCGAAGACCGCGGAGCGCAAGCTCGAAGTGGCCGAGCGGATCTATGAGCTGGCGACGCAAAAACACGGCATCAATCCGGAGGATCTCGTCTTCGACCTCCTCACCTTCACCGTCGGATCGGGCGACGAAGAGTACCGCGACGCCGCGATCCAGACGATCGAAGCGATCCGCTCCCTCCGGACGCGCCATCCGGAGGTGGGGGCTATCCTGGGGCTCTCGAACATCTCGTTCGGCCTCCACAAAGACGCACGCCCCTACCTGAACTCGGTCTTTTTGCACCACTGTATCGAAGCGGGGCTTACCTCGGTCATCATCAACGTCAAACACATCATCCCAATGGCCAAGATCAGTGACGAGGACAAAAAAATCTGCGAAGACCTCCTCTTCGACCGCCTTCCTGAGGGGGCGGCCCTCTTTAACTTCATCAACCACTTCGACAGCCGCGAAGCGATCGATACCGCCGCACAAGACGAGGCGTACAACGCGATGAGTGACGAGGAAAAAATCGCCAGACTCCTGATGGACGGGGACAAGGAACGGATGCTGCCGCTGGTCGAAAACGCCCGCCATACCATCGCCCCCGAGAAAATCGTCAACGAGATCCTGATCGACGCGATGAAGGTCGTCGGCGAACTCTTCGGTTCGGGGCAGATGCAGCTCCCCTTCGTCCTCCAGAGCGCCGAGACGATGAAAGCGACCGTCGACGCCCTCAATCCCTACCTCCCCAAGCAGGAAAAGACGACCGAGACGATTTTGGTGCTGGGAACCGTCAAAGGGGACGTTCACGACGTGGGGAAAAACCTCGTCGACATCATCCTCACCAACAACGGCTTCAAGGTGATCAACCTGGGGATCAAGGTGGAACTGGAACGCTTCGTCGACGCGGTCAAATCCTCGAACGCCTCCGCGATCGGGATGAGCGGGCTGCTCGTCAAATCGACGCAGGTGATGAAAGAGAACCTCGAAGCCCTCGCGGCTGCGGGAATCGAGATTCCGATTCTGCTGGGAGGGGCGGCGCTGACGCGGAGCTTCATCGACGATTTCTGCCGTCCGATCTACAAAGGGCCGATCTTCTACTGCAAAGACGCGTTTGACGGCGTCACGGCGATGGGGCGGATCGAGGCCGGAAACCTCGATACCGATCTGCACGGCAACGTCCGCGACGAGTGGGAAGAGGCCCTCAAAGAAGAGGTCGTAATCCCCCCCTACAAAGAACTCAAAATGCCCGATCGTAACGTCCGCATCCCCACCCCGCCGTTCTGGGGGCGGCGTGTGATGGCGATGAACGACCAGATGATCCGGTTGGCATTCGAGTGGGTCAACCACAAGATCCTCTTCAAACAGCGGTGGGGGTACAACTCCAAGGGGCTCTCCAAAGAGGCGTACGAGAAACAGCTGCATGATGTCGTCTGGCCGGCGTACGAGCGGCTCAAAGGGCAGTTCATTGACGAAAAACTCTTCGACCCTACGATCCTGTATGGCTACTGGCCCTGCCGAAGCGACGACACTACCCTGCTGGTGTTCGACGAGGGCGAGGGGTGGAGCAGCGAGAATGACCGCGACCGAGAGCCGTTAGAGTCGGTTATAGGACGGGCCATTCATCAGTTCACCTTTCCCCGACAACGCAAGGCCCCGCACCGCGCACTCAGCGATTTTTTCCACCGCGACGGCCATGACGTCGTCGCACACACATGTGTGAGTGCGGGATCAAAGCTCAGC
>ERZ1649853.1172-NODE-1172-length-10448-cov-4.114404_pt1 | contig 10448 bp, 9 predicted proteins | sample MGYA00575353_ERZ1649853 | MGnify/ENA primary metagenome ERZ1649853 (study PRJEB40853, sample SAMN11349654) | freshwater sediment metagenome | isolation source: river sediment | host: Sediment | place: India: Okhla Barrage, New Delhi | collected 2017-02-21 ...
TGTTATTAATAAGCCTGCTGATGATCTTCGCGATGGCATTGTCTGCCTGTGCGCCAACAGAACCTACCGTTGAAGAACCTGTTGCTGAAGAACCCGCGGCTGAAGAACCCGCCGCTGAAGAACCTGCTGCAGAAGAGCCCGCTGTCGCCGAAGATCCCATGGCAGCGTTGATCGCAGCTGCGCAAGAAGAAGGCAATCTAACCGTGATAGCTCTTCCTCGTGACTGGTGTAATTACGGCGAAGCCATTGATGCTTTCAAAACCAAGTATGGCATCGCTGTAAATGAATTGAACCCCGACGCCGGTTCCGCTGATGAAATTGAAGCCATTAAAGCCAATAAAGATAATAAAGGCCCGCAAGCGCCTGACGTCATCGATGTTGGATACGGTTTTGGCCCACAATTGATCGAAGAAGCGCTTGTGCAGCCTTACAAAGTCTCCACCTGGGATTCCATTCCGGCTGATTCCAAAGATCCGGATGGCTATTGGTATGGTGATTATTACGGTGTTATGGCCTTCGAAGTCAATTCTGACATCGTCACCGATGTGCCGCAAGATTGGGCTGACCTGTTAAAACCGGAACTGAAAGGTCAATTCGCCCTTGCAGGTGATCCCCGTGCTTCAGCACAAGCTCAGATGAGCGTCTATGCCGCGGCTTTGTACAATGGCGGTGACTTGGATAATGTACAGCCCGGATTGGATTTCTTCAAGCAGATTAACGATGCAGGCAATTTTGTTCCCGTGATTGCCAAACAGGCGACTGTTGCCAAGGGTGAAACCCCGGTCATCATGCGCTGGGACTACAGCGCCTTGTCAGATAAAGATGCTCTGGCTGGCAACCCGAATATTGAAGTAGTCTATCCGGCAAGCGGCACGATCGCGGGTATCTATATCCAGGCAATTTCAGCATATGCCCCGCACCCCAATGCTGCCAAACTTTGGATGGAATTCCTTTACAGCGATGAAGGCCAAAACATCTGGCTGAAAGGATACTGCCATCCGATTCGCTATAGCGAAATGGAGTCCCGCGGAGTAATTCCTGCTGATTTGGCGGCAAAACTACCTACCTTCGATGGTCCGATCGCTTTCCCGAGCATTGACCAGATCAACACAGCCAAACAGGTTATCGCAGATAACTGGATGACTGTCGTCGGTGCAGATGTCAAGGAATAACACGGTCTTTACTGCTCAGAAGAGGGACGCGCGAAAAGCGCGCCCCTCTAACAAGATCTGGCACAAATGGATCGGAGTGATCCCTTTCTTTGCTTTTGCGATTCTATTTATCCTGCTCCCTTCCGTGAATATCCTGGCTGGAGCCTTCCGCACAAACGAAGGGAAATTCACCCTGACCAACCTCGCCGGACTCTTAGAGCCATCGATTTTAAGCGCTTATTGGGTCACGATCAAGATCAGTTTAACCACCGCGCTCGCGGGCGGATTATTGGGTTTTCTGATGGCCTATTCTGTCACTGTAGGCAAGTTACCAAAAGCAGTCCGCAACATGCTCATGACATTTTCGGGCGTCGCTTCGAACTTCGCTGGCGTTCCCTTGGCTTTTGCGTTCATCGCCACACTTGGACGTACGGGTCTCATCACCGTTATCCTTAAAGATGTTCTGAAGCTGGACCTTTATGCCCATGGGTTCAACCTTTACAGTTTTTGGGGTCTATCGCTGACCTATTTATATTTCCAGTTCCCCCTGATGGTGCTCATTATCACCCCTGCGCTGGATGGGTTGAAGAAAGAATGGAGTGAGGCTGCTGAAAACCTGGGCGCTTCCAGGAGCCTTTATTGGCGCAAGGTCGCGTTACCCATCCTGACCCCATCCATTTTAGGCGCGATCATTCTCTTGTTTGGAAATTCCTTTGGCGCTTACGCCACCGCTTACTCTCTCACCGGAGGTTTTATCAACCTGATCACCATCGTGGTAGGCTCTCAAATCAAGGGCGATATCCTTTACAATCCAGGTCTGGGTTATGCCCTCGCGGTTGGGATGGTGATTGTGATGGCGGTAATGATGGCGATTTACTATTACCTGCGCCGCAGGAGTGAAAGGTGGCTGCCAAGATGAAGCGCGGATCATTTTGGTCATGGTTGTGGGTCATTATCGGAACACTTTATTTTCTCCTCCCATTAATCTCGACTTTTGAGTTCTCCCTTCGTGCAAAAAAAGGCGTACTTTCGTTTCTCGCATACACGCGAGTTTTTGCAGACCCCAATTTTTGGGGAACAATGTGGTTTTCTCTGGTGATCGCCCTCTTTACCATCATTCTGAGCATCATTCTTGTCGTTCCCACGGCTTACTGGATACGGCTGCGATTACCGCAGTTGAGAGGTCTCGTGGAATTTATCTCGATGCTTCCTTATGTCATCCCGGCAATAGTGTGGGTTTTTGGCGCCATCCGTACCTTCAGCGGTGCTCCCTTCTTTCTGACGAATACTTTTATGGGGACTTATGTGCTGCTTACCGCCGGTTATGTTGTGTTAGCGCTACCCTTTGTTTACCGGTCAATTGATGTGGGCCTGGCGGCGATTGATGTTAAATCCCTCACCGAAGCCGCACAGAGCCTTGGCGCTGGATGGGCGACCATCCTTTTCAGGATAATTTTTCCTAACCTGAAGGTTGCTTTATTAAGCTGCTCGTTCCTCACGCTCGCCATCGTCATTGGTGAATACACCATTGCCAGTTTCCTGGTTGGAATCAAGGCGTATGGACCGTACATGTCGATGATCGGGCAAAACAAGACCTATGAATCTTCATCATTGGCCATCATCAGTTTTATGCTCACATGGGCTTTCATGGGACTGATACAGGTATTTTCCCGCGGAAAAACAGCCGGTAGTTCTCTGGCAGGTGCCAGGTGATTTTAATCAAAAACAATAAATCTCAAAGATAAACGGTGACTTATGGCATTTGTTACTCTTAAAAATGTGTCAAAGGTTTTTGGTAACACGACCGCGGTGGAGGATTTCAACCTGGAAGTTGAAAAAGGGGAATTTGTTTCTTTTCTTGGACCTTCAGGATGTGGAAAAACGACAACGCTGCGTATGATTGCGGGTTTCGAACTGCCTTCCTCCGGGATCATTACACTCAATGGTGAGGATATTACCTACAAGTCACCGAACCAGCGCAATGTGGGCATGGTTTTCCAATCTTACGCGTTGTTTCCGAATCTGACCATCGGTCAGAATATCGGATTTGGTTTACAAGTACGGAAAATGTCAAAGCCGGACATTGAAAATCGCATCGATGAGATGTTGTCGATCGTTCACCTGGAGAGCCACAAGAACAAGTATCCTCATCAACTCTCGGGCGGACAGCAACAACGTATCGCGTTAACCAGAGCGCTGGCGATTAATCCGCAGGTGCTATTGCTGGATGAACCGCTTTCGGCTCTGGACGCGAAGATCCGCGTGGAGCTACGATTGGAAATACGCCGCATCCAACAGGAAATGGGCATCACGACAATTTATGTGACTCACGACCAGGAAGAGGCGCTGCTCATCTCGGACCGTATTGTGGTCATGTCTGAAGGGCGTATTGAGCAGGTAGGCACGCCAGATAAGATTTACAATTATCCATCCAATGAATTTGTGGCGCAATTTGTGGGTCAATTGAACCTTCTGCTGGTGACCAAGGTTGATTTGGATGCAGGAAAATGCCTGCTCGCCGGTCAGGCAGTAAAATTTGAACACACTCCCGGGCGTGCTATCAGCAACTCTCCCAGGCTGGCAATCCGACCCGAAGAATTGCAATTGGGAACAGGTGAGGGGAGGAACGCCTTGAAAGGCCGGGTGGAATCAGTTCTCTTTTTGGGCGCCGTGGTGAGGTTGCGTGTTGATATAGGCGGTATCGTTCTCTCAGCAGATTTCTTCAACGAACGTTCCCGTACCTTGCCGCGCGTGGGCGATGATGTGATTATCAGCTTCCCAGAATATTCATGCTGGGTTATGTAAAGACGCTACGCAAATCTCAAGAATTAAAGAAGCATCATCCAGCCAATTCTTGAATGGTCAAGCATCCTGATTCATGTAACTCAACCGCCCGGTAAGGTGAGGTGTTGCATTGCGTAATTATCTTCCCAACCATTAGAGTTTTCTGAATATATAATAAGATGAATGAAAATGAACGCTTGGTTTCATTGAACCCCATGGCAGAAAATCAGACCTTGCTCTCTGTTGGCATTGATGTTGGCACCACCACTACCCAAGTAGTCTTTTCGCGATTGGAGATCACGAATGTTGCCCGCACCGGTCTGATCCCGCGCATGGAGATCACAGACAAGCAAGTGCTGTACCAGAGTCCAATCGTGTTCACCCCGCTGCTGGACCAAGACCTGGTGGATGCTGAAAAGTTGAACGAGATCGTGCGCCGTGAATACCAGTCGGCGGGAATCGAACCCGCCCAGGTGGCCACCGGGGCGGTGATCATCACCGGTGAAACGGCCAGGAAAAAAAACGCCGATGCCATCCTCCAATCGCTTTCAGGGCTGGCGGGTGATTTCATCGTCAGCGTCGCCGGACCTCACCTGGAAAGCCTGATCTCCGGGCGGGGTTCCGGCGCGGCACAGTATTCCAGGGAACACTATCTGACGGTTACCAACCTGGATATTGGTGGTGGCAGCACTAATTGCGCGGTTTTCAAGGGCGGAAACTTGATTGGCAGCGCGGCGATGAATTATGGTGGAAGGATACTTATCCTAAATCACGCAAGCGGGCGTGTGTTGCACATCGCCCAGGCTGCCAGATCCATTCTGCAGGACTGCCAGTTGAGCCTGAAAATCGGTGATACACCCGCTCTGGCAGACCTGCGCCGCTTTACTGACCGCATGGCGGAAGTGACACTCGAACTGATTGAGGGCGGTACTTCTCCACTTGCAAAGGAGTTATATCTCACTCCGCCCTCACTGGTTTCCGGTGCGGGTTCCAGCCTCATGTTTAGCGGCGGTGTCGGGTATTACTATTACCATCCATTAGAAATCAGCACGGTCGCGGATGTGACTTTACATGACGATGTGGGTCCGCTGCTGGCTGAAAGCTTGAGGAACAATGCCGCTCTCGCAGCTTACCGGGTGGTCACGCCGGCGGAAACGTTGCGCGCCACGGTACTGGGGGCGAGCACCCAGACCGTTTCGCTATCCGGTTCCACCATCTGGGCAGAACGGGAGATCCTGCCGCTTCGGAATATCCCGGTGCTGCATCTACCCGTGGAACCAGCGCCTGATCCGACCGCACTGGCAGCGGAACTGGAAGCCAGGGTGCGCCGCAACAGTCTGAACCCAACAGAGGACCATTATGCTTTTGCGCTGGACCTCAACGCCAGCCTGGATTTTGCATCCTTGCAGCAACTGGCAACTGGCATTGCCGAATTTGCAGGCAAGCTGCCTGAGCAGATGCCGCTGCTTATCGTCGTGGAACGGGATTATGCCAGGGTGCTTGGACAAACGGTGAAAAGCCTGGCGCCTGGGCACCCGCTTCTGGTAATCGACCAGATTGGTTTGATGGAAGGTGATTACATTGATATCGGTACCCCGTTGATGGATGGCCGGGTGGTGCCCATCAGCGTGAAAACACTCGTCTTTTACAATTAGACCAACCAGGTGATTCAATTTATAATCATGTTACTTGAACCTGAATATGCGGAGTACTCATGTTGTTGCGTACGAAACTGCATGGAAAGACCTACGAATTCCCTGACGTGCGCCTGCTGATGGGCAAGGCCAACGAAGAGAAATCTGGTGACCGGCTGGCTGGCGTGGCTGCTGATTGCGCGGCTGAACGTATCGCCGCCCGCCTTGTACTGGCAGAGTTGCCGCTGTGGGTGTTGCGCCAGAACCCGGCGGTGCCGTACGAGCAGGACGAGGTCACCCGTGTGATTCAGGACGCAGTGGATGAAGCAGTTTATTCTGAAATCAAAAACTGGACGGTAGGCGCCTTCAGAGAGTGGCTACTGGAGGATACAACCACGCATGAAATGATTCAGCGTGTCACCGCCGGATTGACCGCTGAAATGGTGGCGGCAGTAACCAAATTAATGTCCAACCTGGACCTGATTGTGGCGGCCAGCAAGATACATGTTACAGCGCACTGCCATAACACCATTGGCGCGCCGGGGCGGCTATCCAGCCGATTGCAGCCCAACCACCCGACCGACTCGCCCGAGGGCATCCGCGCTGAAATTTACGAGGGACTGGCTTACGGCTGTGGCGACTCGGTGATTGGCATCAACCCCTCTGACGATTCGCAATCTTCCGTCTCACGCCTTTTAGACATGACTCATAATATCATCCGCGAATGGGAAATCCCCACCCAGAACTGCGTGCTGGCGCACGTCACCACGCAAATGAAATGCCTGCAATCCGGGTCACCAGTCGGACTGGTGTTTCAATCCATTTCAGGGTCACAAAAAGGCTGCGAATCGTTCGGAATCAACGTGGGAATGCTGGATGAAGCCTACGAACTGGCGAAGAAGTACTGCTTCCCGGTGGGGCCGAACTTTATGTACTTTGAGACCGGTCAGGGGTCAGCCTTGTCGGCTGATGCCCACAACGGTTGGGACCAGTTAACGCTGGAAGCGCGTAATTACGGACTGGCCAGGCGCTACCATCCTTTCCAGGTGAATACCGTGGTCGGCTTCATCGGTCCTGAATATTTGTATGACGCCAACCAGATCCAGCGTGCCGGGCTGGAGGATCTCTTTATGGGCAAACTCTCGGGCATTCCCATGGGTGTGGATGCCTGTTACACCAATCACGCGCGCGCGGATCAGAACGCGAACGAAAACCTGGCTGTAATGCTTACAGCCGCGGGTTGCAACTATTTCATGGCCGTGCCTATGGGAGATGACTCGATGCTTTCCTATCAGTCCACCTCCTATCACGACACAGCCTCCCTCCGGCAGCTGTTCCGGTTGCGCCCGGCAGCGGAATTCGAGGTCTGGCTGGAATCGATCGGGTTGATGAAGGATGGCCGGTTGACCGAACTCGCCGGTGACCCCACCTTCTTCTTAAGGCGATAAGCGAATGATGATGGAAGAAGAAAGGTTTAACCGGATCGTTGAACTTGTCCTGCGCCAGTTACAGGAAGAAGGATTAGTGCCAGGCGCGCAGAAAAATCGTCCTGGTGGACTTCCAAATCAAGCAGCGACAACCGCCACGGGCCCCGGGTTGGCTTTACACCCTGATATGGTCTCTTCCGCCCTGGCTGTACCGGAAATCGACCTGCCCGACCCCGCCAGTGACGCTTTCCGCTGGCAGCCGCGGGTCAGAAATGCCAAAGACCCGGTGGCATTGAAAGCACTCATAGCCTCAACCTCAGCCCGCATCGGGGTAGGCAGGGCGGGAGCGCGCAGTAACACCGCATCTTTGCTGCTTTTCCAGGGAGACCACGCCATTACCCAGGATGCGCTGTATCGTGATGTCGATCAGCGGCTGCTCGATGAGTTTAACCTGATGACCGTGCAGACAAGAATCACGGAGGGTAAGGAAGAATACCTGCTGCGGCCAGACCTGGGACGGCAATTGAGTGACGCGGCGCGCCAAGTGCTAGCCGAAAAATGCCTGAAGAGCCCTGATCTACAACTGGTAATAGGAGATGGACTGAGCGCGCTGGCGATTGAGAGCAACCTGCGGCAGATCTTTCCAGTCATCATCCAGGGCGCCCAGTCAGCCGGTTTACGGATTGGTACACCGTTTCATATTAAGTACTGCCGAGTTGGCGTGATGAATGACGTCGGTGATATCATTCGACCGAGAGTTCTTGTGCTTCTCATCGGTGAGCGGCCAGGTTTGGGCAGAGCGGAAAGTATGAGCGCTTACATGGCGTACCAGCCCGGGGCCGGTCAGAATGATGCAGACCGTGATGTGGTCTGCAATATTTTCGAAAAAGGCGGTACGAATCCGCTGGAAGCCGGGGCGTTTATTGTTCAATTTGCGCAAAAAATGATGCAATTTAAAGCCTCAGGGGTCGAACTAAAACTGGCAGCAGGGTAGGGAGCGTATGGCAGTCCTCGATAGGATACAGGCAAAGGCGTTGTCCGTGCAACTCATCCCGCGCGTCGCTGATGATTTTGCGCGCCGGCTCAACTTACGCACGGACCAGCTATCCATCGGGCTCATTACCGCGAATAATGACGATGCCACGTATGTATCCATTGACCATGCCACCAAAATGGCGGAGGTTGAAGTGGTGTACGCACATTCCTTTTACGCTGGAGCCAGGCATGCTTCCGGGCTGCTATCCGGTGAGATCATCGCCATCCTGGCAGGGCCCAACCCGTACGAGGTGAGCGAAGGACTGGAAGCTGCGGAGGCGTACCTCGAAAAAGAAGCCTTCTGGTATGCTGCCAATGAAGACGCTTCAGTAGCTTTCTTCCCGCATGTTATTTCACAAACCGGGTCATATCTTTCCCACGCTCACAATCTGCCAAAAGGCACTCCAGTTGCTTACCTGGTCGCTCCGCCAATTGAGGGACTGGTGGGGCTGGACGCAGCGCTCAAAGCCGCAGCTGTCTCCATAGTTTCGCTGACCATGCCGCCTTCAGAGACCAACTACATGGGCGTCATCCTCACCGGTGATCAACCAGCCTGTAAGGCAGCTGCGCAAGCCTTCCAGGATCAGGTACTGGAAGTGGTTAGAAACCCTTTCAGGTTAATTTAACTGCATAAAGCAAGGCATGAGGTGACCCGTTGGAATTGACCAAACTGATTACTTATTTTTTGACACCTGGTGACGTGAACACCAGGCGGACATTTGAACTGGCTCGTGAACGTGCCCTGGAACTGGAGATTAAGACCATCCTGGTAGCCTCGAGTTCAGGCAACACAGGCGCATTGGCAGCGGAGTTTTTTACTGGTTTCGAGGTGATCGTTGTCTCCCACTCAGTGGGGTTCCGTGAAGCCAATCTGCAGGAATTGACTGACGATAATCGTAAGAAGATAGAGTTACTATCTGGCAGGATCCTCACCGCCACCCACGCGCTGGGAGGTGTTAACAGGGCGATTCGGCGTAAATTCAATACCTACCAGGTGGATGAGATCATCGCCAGCACACTCAAGATATTTGGGCAGGGAATGAAAGTGGCGTTTGAAATCGCGCTCATGGCCGCCGATGGCGGCGCGGTACGCACGGATAGGCCGGTACTTTGTATCACGGGTACCAACACCGGCGCGGATACCGCGGTTGTGCTCATTCCCGCTTACTCACAATCTTTTTTTGATATCCAACTAATGGAAATCATTTGCCTGCCTTCACCCGGGCACACTTTTAAATAAAAACTGCTGCGAACGAGTCGCAGCAGCCTAAATACAATTCAAGGTGCCGGGTGTTGCTGGAGATGCCTTGATTACTCAACCAGGGATCAGGTTAATTCATACAACTCCACAATGACACCGTCTGCATCCAGCGGATCAAGAAAAACCACTTTCCTGCCTGGTAATTCAACAGGTTCATCGTTCTTCAGGTGGATATGATTTTCTTTCAACCTGTGCACCATCTCGGTGATATCCTCTACTTCAAAGCAGATATGATGTACACCAGGACCGCAGGTGCTCAGGAAATCGTGGTATTCGTTTCCAACCTCTGAGGTGGGTTTCAGGAGTTCAATGCGGGTTTTCCCCACTGGCAGCCATGCCAGCTCGAGATCCATCGAGGGAACATTTTCAGTGTAATCCAGTTGGATACCAAGAATATCCTGCCAGAACTTTAAGGATTTCTCAATATCCGGCACGACAATACCGATATGATTAATCTTTGTGACCTTATTCATGGGTTTTCCGCCTTCATGCGTTCTTTTTTCTAAAGATCCTCTCGATGTATTTCTTCCCCTCGGCAGCCAGAGAAGGAATCAGAATGAGCGGCAGGATCAACTCCCACTGTGCCCAGCCCAGGGGGACAGTATCAAAGAGTTTATTCAGGAATGGCACATAAATAACCAGGAAAATGAGCACCATCGAAGCCAGTACCCCGATGTTCATCCATTTGTTTTTGAACAATCCAATTTTAAGCACCGGGTAGTATTCCGAGCGTGAGGTGTAAGCGCGCAACAACTCAGAAATTGAGAGGGTCGTAAATGCCATCGTCTCGGCGAACTCGGGCAACTCGGGGTGGGCACGCAGACCAATGAAATAGGCGAGCAGAACAGCAGTGGTGATGGCAATCGTTTGCACAATGATCCCGCCGCGCATATATTGGTTAATGATCGATTCCTTCGGCGGTCTGGGCTGTTGATCCATGATGTCGGGGTCACCGGCTTCATTGGCGAGCGCCAGCGCCGGGGCACCATCTGTCACCAGGTTTAGCCACAGCAACTGGATGGCCGTCAGTGGCGATTTACCCGTGAACAGGGTGGAGAGGAAGATGATCATGATCTCGGCGATGTTGCATGAAATCAGATAATAGACAAATTTACGGATATTACTATAGATTATGCGTCCCTGTTCTATGGCAGAA
>ERZ1649853.1173-NODE-1173-length-10447-cov-5.901366_pt1 | contig 10447 bp, 3 predicted proteins | sample MGYA00575353_ERZ1649853 | MGnify/ENA primary metagenome ERZ1649853 (study PRJEB40853, sample SAMN11349654) | freshwater sediment metagenome | isolation source: river sediment | host: Sediment | place: India: Okhla Barrage, New Delhi | collected 2017-02-21 ...
CCGCCCTGAAACCGGTGATGTGGCTTCCGCCGTCCTCCGTGTTTATGCAGTTTGCGAAGGCCAGCACATGCTCCGCGAACCCCTCGTTGTATTGAAGCGATACCTCTACATCGGTGCCGCCTACCTGTTTGGACATGTATATCGGCTCGTGAAGCACCTTGCGGTCCTTGTTGAGGAATTTGGCGAAACTGGCGATGCCGCCCTCGAAAAGGAACGCCACCTCATCATCGGTGTGTCTATCCTCGAAGTGTATCTCGACACCCTTGGTCAGGTAGCACATCTCGCGGAAACGCTGGACCAGGAGATTGTAATCCCACTTGATTTCGCCGAATATCTTCTCGTCGGCGAGGAACGAAGTGGTGGTTCCGGTGCCTTCGCAGTCGCCGACAACTTTGACCGGAGCCTGGGCCATGCCGCGCTTGTATTCCTGGCGGTAAAGCTTCCCATTGCGCCTGACCTCTACGCTGCACTCCGAAGAAAGCGCATTCACCACAGAAGCACCTACGCCGTGAAGGCCTCCCGATACCTTGTAGCTGCGGCCGCCGAATTTGCCGCCGGCGTGCAGCGTGGTCATTACAGCCTCGAGGGCTGAAGCCCCCGTAGCGTGATGCTCTTCCACCGGTATGCCGCGTCCGTTGTCGCTGACGGTCACGCGGTTGTCCTTGGATATGACTACGTCGATCTTATTGCAGAATCCGGCCAGCGCCTCATCGATGCTGTTATAGACTATTTCATACATCAGGTGATGCAGGCCGGAAGGGCCTGTGCTGCCTATGTACATGCCCGGACGGCGCCTTACCGCCTCGATGCCGCTGAGAACCTCTATATCCTCCGCGGTATATTCGCCGCTGGCGACCGTATTCATCTTCATATTAAGTTGTTTGTTTTCCTCGATGACCAAAGCCCCTCACTAAAAAGAAAGCTTCGCCCATTCCCCGGTTCGTGGGACGAAGCTTTTAGCCGACACTTTCAGACATTAAAGTATTATAACATAAATGAACGTGCAAGTGAAGAGTTGCCGCAACAGGACGGACGCCTTTTTCCACGCGTGTTTTCCATGTTGCATTGATACGAGCATGTGTTATAATCTCACCTGTAATTTCATTTTGGAGGACAGCGATGGCCACGCAGAAAGATTCGAAACAGGGCAAAGAAGGGTTGCTCAAAGCGATATACGCGGCGGGCTATCTTCTGGAAAACGAGGTGGGCCGGGAGCTGGAACAAGCAGGCTATCAGGTTCAATTCAACCTGAATTGCGATGGCGGGGACGGCGCAGTAGCGCGGGATATCGATATCGTAGCCACGGACGCGGTGTCGGCCGGCTGGCCGGCGCACTCTCCCACATGGTACTACACGCATATCGTGGCCGCCTGCCGTGCCTCCGTTCACCCCATGATGTTCTTTGTGCGGAAGACGTCTCCTCATAGCGATGCACTGTCGCCGGCGGCAATCCCGACACTGGGCGCGGCCTTCGACTGGCCTACCAAACAGCTCCTGGAGGAGCACCCAGAGGCTATACAGAGCCGCATCTATAGTTTTTTCATGAAGAACGATCATCGGCTCACCACGCCTCATATAGCAAATCAGTTCTGCGTTCTCAAACAGCGCCCCGGGGATAATACATGGGAAGCCAGCCAGGGCGAAGCATATAATGAGGTGCTTCTACCGCTGGTAAATTCGATAGGATATCTGAAGCGGGTAGGGCTTGAGTATAAAATCACCCCGGAGACCCTGGATTCGGCCGTGTTTCACCCCGTGATTATCCTGAGGGACAAGCTGTTTTCCTGTTACCTGACCTCGGGACAGCCTGAGATACGGGAGGCCGACCATGTGGTATTCAGCAGGGAGTATATATCCAGGAATTTCTGCGGGAAGATACTTATCGATGTTATCACCCGGCAGTATGCTCAGGAATACATCAACCTGATAAAGGTTGAGACGCAGAGGCTCAGGCGGTTCCTTGAGGAGAATTTCGACGATCTGGATAAGCATGTGGCCGCGCTCAGGTCTAAGAGCGCTAATATCTAAGGAGAGGAAACATTTTAATAGAGATTAGCCCCGCGCGTCAGACTGCGGGGCTTTTTGTTTTTAGCTCCTTGAGAATCGATTTACGAGATTCGTCCGTGAAATATACAAGGGAGTGGAGAAGATGGAATTGTTCAGCGTTGACAAAGGCAGATGCGATATCTGCGGATTATGCGCGGCGGATTGCCCCGGTTTCGTTATATCGATGAGCGGGGATGACGGTTCCCCATCCATGGCTCAGGGAGGGGAGGAGCGCTGTATCAGGTGCGGTCATTGCGTCGCGATATGTCCCAGCGGGGCTTTCGATCATCGGGTGATGGGCGCAAGGCAGTGTAATGAAATCAACAGGGGGCTTTTGCCTGCGGCGCAGTCAATCGAGCATTTCCTCAAATCGCGCCGCTCGATTCGAGTATATGAAGACGCGATGCTGGATAGAAAGACATTGGAGAAGATATTGGATGTTGCCGGTTACGCGCCATCCGGGCATAATTCCCAGCCGGTGAGCTGGATAGTGGTCAGCGGCAGGGAGCAATTGAAAGCGCTGGGGGATATCGTCGCAGGATGGATGAAGTCGGCGGCGAAGGATAACCCGGCCTTGGACAGCACCATGAAGCTGAGTATGGTAGCCGATTCCTGGTCTCTTGGCGTTGATGTTATCATGCGCGGGGCACCTCACCTCGTTGTGGCTCATGCTCCGAAGATATACGGACCGCTGGGCACGAGGGGTGTCTCATAGCCCTTTCATACTTGGAACTGGCGGCCTGTGCCCTGGGTGCGGGGGCCTGCTGGGCGGGGTATTTTGAGATGGCCGCCGTAAGCTGTCAGCCTTTGCGTCAGGCCTTGAATATCCCCGAGTGGAACAGGCCGTACGGGGCCATGATGCTGGGATGGCCGAAGTACAGATACAGCCGCATCCCGCTGCGGAAGGAGCCGGATGTTCAATGGAGATAGTTCGTTTGTGATGAATCGAACCGGATGTCGCCGGGCTGTATTTATTCGCCGATAAGAAGCTGGCAGAAGCTGAAAAGGTCGACGTGTTCTTTGTAGTAGTATTGCTGGGTCGCGGTCCTTGCCTCCGTTATCCAGTTGCTTCCTTCGTATGTGAAGTAGCCGTGAAGGAACTCTTCCCATGCGGTGCTGTTTGCCAGGGATACTGCGCCGGCATTGTACGCCGAGTTAAATCCCTCAAGGGATTTCGGGAAATATATCGCGAGGCCGTGCGAGCCTTCCCATCTCTCCCCGTGTCTTTCGCAGATAATCGCCTCATCGATCGCGGTCATGACTGCGCCGGCATATTCTTTCACGATGTCGGAGTCCGCTGCGGAATATACTACCAGGGATTGTGCCAGCGTTCCCAGGCTGCCGACCACGGGGTCGATCTTGCTTAGATCAAGAGCCGCCATTGTATATCCCGTCGGGGCGTGGGAGGTGTGATAATCGTCGACAATGGATGTTGCGAATTGAACGGAATCCGTCTCCGGTGTTGCAACCAATCGCGCTATGATAGCGTCGTAAGGCCATCCCGAAGAAGGCTCCGCGTTCTCAGACGCAACCATAATCTCGGCGTAATCGCGGATCTCATAGGCCACCTCGGTCATCCCCATGAGGCAGGCATCGAATCCTATCATCTCCAGAGGGCGTCCCAGGAACGCGTTTATCTCGGCAAAGGCGCTGCGCATTTCGGTGAGGTTCATGTTGTCGTTCCCCGAGGTCTCATCCCAACAGCAGCCTTCCCAGCCTTTGCCGTGGCTGGAGATAATCAGCGCGTATCTGTCAGCCGGGTAGCTCAATACGGACCATCTCACAAAATCGACAAGGGTGGCGGGGTCGCCCATATTAACTTCGCCGATATTCAGCAGTTCGTTGCCGTCGGCGGGGGTCAGGCCTTCGGCGATGAGAAACCGCCGGCAATCCGTCCAGTCATCGTATGAGTCGTCATATCCGGGGGCGCGGTCGAATTGCACGACTACGTTAACATCTTCGTTCGAACCTGCGCCTGCCATCTCGATGAAGTCGTTTATTGACTGCGCTTCCAGGATGGCGTCATCGGCGTCGATGTATATCATGAGTGTCCATGCGGATTCTGCTTCGGGGATGTCGTAGGCCGCGGCAGGCGCGTTAGAAGCGGCCTCCTGGACTGTGTTAAAGGCGTAGGCGGTCTGGGCCTGGGCTGCGTTAACGGGGGAGCGGGCCGCGTCGTGAGGATATATATTCAGGATAACTAAAGATGACGCTGTTACGCAAATTGCCAGCACTAGTATCGATATGTAGCGGTTGACCTTGCGCCCCTTTCGTCTGGCTTTCATTCAGATTCTCCGGTAAAAAAAATGCCTTCGGGCAATTCAGCCGAAGGCATTTCATCTCTTGAATTCGGCAACTCGGCGGTCTTAGCTGTTCAGCTTTAGACCCGTAGCTTTGCGTCGCCGCCTTTCGGCGGTTTTGCCCGTTCGTTCTAGTTTGATATTTTGTTAAAGAACGAAATTCTTATTACCGCCACGATTGTATAATAAAAACAGGAAATTGTCAAGTAAAATAATATAAAAAAAATAAATTGACGATAAATTGCAACAACATAATAGTGAACTATCGTCGGGATTTAAATATTTATATCTATTCCAATTGACATTGGATATTAGAAATCAGTAAAGTGTAATGCACACGGGGGACCGATGTTAAACAGACAACGGTTCTTATGGGGGATCTTATGAAAGACATTTACAAGACCAAGAAGCAGCTTATCAAAGAGCTTGAGGACGCGCGGCGGGAGATATCGCGGGGAAAAGCGAAAAGGGGTTCCGCCGGGCTAGAGCCTAACGTCTCGGATGAGTCCTTAAATTATCGGCGGGATACGGAGTTTCTTCTTCTTGTCAGAAAGGCTATCGATAGTACCGCCGACGCGATAGCTCTATTGGATTCCGAAGGGCGCCACATATATCACAATAAAGCGTTCATCGACATGTTTGGATATGCGGTTGAGGATATGAAATCTGCCGTGGGAGGCTCTGCGATATTTGCGGTCGGCAGGATCGCCCGCGAGGTCCTGGACTCGATAATGAGCGGCAAATCATGGGTTGGCGAGGTGGAGGTTAGCGCCAAGAGCGGACGCGAATTCGGAGTCTATCTGAGGGCGGATGCCATAAAGGATGATGGCGGAAGAGTAATTGGACTGGTTCAGGTTTTCACTGATATCACGGAGAGGAAACTTGTCGAATACAAGCTGAAAAGGAAGCACGACGAGCTGCAACTGATATTGGATTCCATTCCGGCCTACGTGTTCTTCAAGGATAGAAATGGGAAAATGCTTAACATAAATCATGCCGCGGCGGCGCTGGCTTATGTGCCCAGGGAAAAGCTGCTGAATAAAACGGTCTTTGATCTGGTGCCCGAGGCTGCCGATAAATACAACAGGGACGACATGGAGGTCATAAGGTCCGGCCAGCCTAAAAAGGATATTGAGGAACCCCTCGAACTACCGGGGGAAACAAGATGGCTCAAGACGGACAAATTGCCGGTGAAGGATGACGATGGCAATACCGTCGGACTGCTGGGTTTCTCCGTTGATATCACCGACCGCAAAAAGGCGCAGGATGAGCTTGCGCAGAGCGAGGCTTTGTTGCGCGGCTTCTTCAACAGTCCCGGTTTGATATGCGGCGTTATTGAGATAGAGGACGACGATGTCCGCTATATTACCGTGAATGCTGCGTTTGCAGATATGTATAGCTTGAAACCGGAAAACATATCAGGGAGATTGACCAGCGAGATAGGTACAGAGAGGGAGATTACATCACTATTTATCGAAAACTACAGGAAAAGTAAGAATACTAATGCCCCGGTATATTTCGAATATCGTAGAGGATCGGGCGCGGAGACGCGGTGGCTATCCGTGATGGTTACATACTTGGGGCCGGAATCCAGCAGGAAAAAGCCGCGTTTTGCTTTTATCACCAGCGATATAACCGAGCGCAGAAAAACAGAGGAAGCGTTGCATCAGAGCCAGATTAAATACCGCGTACTTACCGACAAAATGACAGATATCATCTGGACTATGGATATGAATCTGCAAACTACTTATGTCAGCCCGTCTATCACGAGAATACTCGGGTACACGCCGGAGGAGAGGTTTGTCCAGCCGGTGCAGGACCAGCTAACCCCCGAATCATACGAACACGTCGTCAGGACTTTATCGGTTGAGCTTGAGCGGGATGGCGCGGAGGGTGTGGATCCGGATAGAAGCGTGACGATCGAAGTCGAGTACTGTCGCAAGGATGGGTCAACGGTGTGGATGGAGAATGTAGTCAGCGCCATACGGGATGAACGGGGGAAACCCGTGATGTTGCACGGCGTTTCGAGGGATATAACGGAAAGGAAAAAGGCGGAAGAGAAGCTGAAGGAGAGCGAGACAAGAATGCACTCCTTCTTCGACGTTTCTCCCGATGTCATTATGAACCTGGACCGCCAGGGCAAGATACTCTTTATCAACAGAGCGACGACGAGGACGGTTGAGGAGACTGTGGGCACGCCGGTTTTCGACTATATACCTCCAGATTATCACGCTGCGTATGCAGAGACGATTGAACGGGTGTTTCGCACGGGCGAACCGGAGTCAATCGAGATACGCGGCCTTGGACCGGGGAAGAGAGTCTCCTGGTATGAGGCGCGCTTCGTGGCTCTGGATTCACGCGGCCGGCAGCGGACATTAATGGTGGCTGCGACAGATATCACGGAACGCAAGAAAGCAGAGGAAGCGCTGAAAGAGAGCGAACAGAAGCTGCGGTGGATGTTTGAATCGATGAAAGAGGGCATATTCATCGTAGGGATAGACGGTAAGGTGCTGGAGGTGAACGCAGGCGTTGAGAAGATAATAGGCTACAGCCGGGAGCAGCTCCTGGGCCGGAGCGGTCTCGACTATATTTTCCCCGGATTCAAAGGCGATGCGATGGGCATGCTGAAGAAAATGATAGCGCGGGTCGGTACGCAGAAGGAGACGATCGTCCCGATGAAGACTGCTGCCGGGGATATTATAGAGGTTGAAGCTACCTCCTCGACGCTGCGGGACAGCTCGGGGGAGCCCATAGGTTTGATAGGAATCTTCCGGGATGTATCGGAGCGGAAGCGTATGGAGGAGGCTATCAGGGAGAGTGAAAAGCGCTACCGGCTGCTTGCTGAGAATGCAACAGATGCCATATGGACCATAGACATGAACTTCAAGTACACCTTCATCAGTCCGTCCATACTCAGAATCCTCAAGGGATACTCGGTTGAAGAGCTGTCAAAGATGTCGATAAAGGATATGCTTGCTCCCGCATCTTTTTCAGCGGCTGTCAGGTTGATTGAGGAAGAGCTGGCACGCGAGGGAATGAAGGGGGTCGATCCGAATAGAACGCGGACTATAGAGCTTGAACTTCAAAATAAAGATGGGTCTACCGTATGGGCTGAGATACAGGCCAGTTTCATACGGGATTCCAATGGTAATGTGATCGGGGTTCAGGGTTCGACACGTGATATCAGCGAGCGTAGGCGCATGGGAAATGCACTGAGGGATTCCGAGGAGAAACTGCGCCTTACATTCGCCTCCATGGCCGACGGGATAGTGGTAACCGATATCGAAGGCCGCATAATCGATGTCAACGAAGCTCAGATACGTATGTTCGGGTTCAAGAAGAAGGGCGAACTTATAGGCAAAGGAGGCTTTGATTTCCTGGCGGAGAGGGAACGCGGCAGGGCTCTCGCCGAAATGTTCAAAGTGTATGAAGAGGGCTTTAACACCGGCTCAACTTATGCCGTTGTCGATCATAACGGCAGGGAGTTTGAATGCGAACTGAGCACGGCTATGCTGCACGACGCAGCGGGCAAGCCGAGCGGAACCGTCACTGTTATGAGAGATGTTACCGAGCGCAGGCGGATGGAGCATACGCTCAGGGAAAGCGAGGAGCGCTACCGCCTGTTGGCGGAGAATTCGCTGGATGCAATATGGACCCTGGATATGAGCCTGAAATATACTTTTATCAGTCCGGCGATACTTAAAATCGTCAGCGGATATACGATTGAGGAATTGTCGCAGATGTCCATACAGGACCTTCTTGTTCCAGAGTCTTTCTCAAGGGCTGTTAAGCTGGTTGAGGAGGAGCTGTCCAGGGAGGGAGTGGGCGGACTCGATCTTGACAGGTCGCGGACCGCTGAGCTTGAACTGAGAAACAGGGATGATTCCACAGTATGGACGGAGGTTAAAGCGAGTTTCCTTCGTGACGCTGAAGGCAAAGTCATCGGCATTCAGGGAACCACGCGCGATATAACGGAGCGCAGGAAGGCCGAAAAGCAGATACGTGATAGTGAGGAGCGCTATCGCCTGTTGGCGGAAAACGTTTCGGATGTCATATGGACCATGGATTTGAATCTCAGGTTCACGTATATCAGCCCTTCCGTCTTCAACATGAGAGGATATACCGCTAAAGAAGCGTTAGGGATGTCACTTGAGGAAACGGTGGCGCCCGGGTCCATGAAAGCCATCCTGCAGGTCATCAAGGAGGAGTTTGAGGTCGATCATAGCGATCAGTATACGTCGCGTACGATTGAAGTCGAGCTGAGATGCAAGGACGGCTCGACGGTCTGGACGGAGATGAAGCTCTCCTGGCTGCATGACGCTGGCGGTAACCGCATAGGTATCATGGGCGTTACACGCGATATCACGGAACGCCGAAAGGTAGCGGAAGCCCTGCGTGAAACAAGCGAGAAGCTGCGAGTGATATTTGACTCTATAGGAGAAGCCGTTACGGTCGTCGATATGAACGGCAATATAATCGATGCTAATAAGGAGGCTTTGAGCCTGCACAGGTTCAATTCTAAAGACGCGATTGTCGGACGAAAATCCTCTGAACTCGTCGCTTCTAGAGATAGAGACAGGGCGATAAAAGATGCGGTAAGGGTATTAAGGACATCCGTTCCGTCAAGCAGGAACGAGTATAAGCTTATCGATGTGTCAGGAAAGGAATTCGACGGCGAGTTCAATGTGGCTGTTATCAGAGGCGAAGGGGGAGAGCCGACCGGCTTCATCGGCGTAGCGCGGGACATATCGGAGCGCAAGCTTATGGAGGAGGCGCTGCGCAACAGCGAGGAGCGCTACCGCAGCCTGGTTGAGAACGCGTCTGAGATCATATTCTCCCTTGACGCAGAGGGTAGGATCACCTACATCAGCCCGAGTGTAGAGGCATCCATCGGATACAAAGCGGCCGAATTGATAGATCATCACTTTAAAGAACTGGTGTTGCCGGATGACCTGGCGGGCATGGCGGAGCAATTCCAGCGCACCCTCAAAGGCGAGCGGAGTAGCGCCGAGTTCCGCATGCGTGCGAAGAGTGGTGTCATAAGAGACATACGGACATCCAGCAGGATTTTATCTCGGCATGGCAAGATGGTCGGCCTTATGGGAATCGGCACTGATATCACGGAGCGGAAACAGGCAGAGGAGGCGCTGCAGCGTTCAGAGGAGAAGCTGCGTGTCATGTTCGATTCCATGATGGACGGCATAGTGGTCAGCGATAAAAACCTGGCTATAGTCGACGTAAACAAAGCAGCGGTTAAGATAATGGGTGTCGACGCCAAAGAGGAGTTGCTGGGGCGCAACGCTATAGAAGTTATAAAAATAAAGGATCAGGCGGCTGCCCTGGCCAACCTTGAGAGGATATTTAAGGAAGGACGATCTCAGGAAAAGGTTGAGTACGGCGTCACTCTTCCATCGGGCAAAGAACTGGATATAGAGGTAAGCACAGCTATCATGAGGGACAGCGCCGGCGATATAACCGGTTTTGTCAATGCCATCAGGGACATCACCGAGAGTAAGAGAGCGGAAGAAACGCTTCTTCGCATCAACAAAGCGATAGAAGGTTCAAGCGATGCCATCGGTATGTCCGATCCCGAAGGACGTCACTTCTACAATAACGAAGCGTTTACCGTGCTGTTTGGATACACTGCGGATGAGCTCGAGGCCGCAGGCGGGGGGTCGGCGATCTATGCCGATAAAGAGGTCGCCCGGGAAGTCTTCGATACAATTATGCACGGTAAATCATGGAGAGGTGAGCTGGAGATGATATCTCGGAGCGGACGCAGGTTTCCCGTTCTTTTGCGTGCGGATGCGGTTAAGGACGAGTCCGAGAAAATTATCGGTCTCATAGGAACCCATACGGATATCTCGGAGCGAAAGAAATGGGAGACTGCATTAAAAGACAGCGAAGAGAAATACAGGAGCCTCGTTGAAAGGGAGAGAGACGTTATCGTCTCTGTGGACGCGCTGGGGTTTGTACAGTCTGTAAATTCGGCCGTTACGGCATGGGGGTATACACAGGAGGAAGTATCAAAGATGAATTTCATCGAACTGATTGCTCCGGAATGGCAAGAGGTTACGGCTACGGAGTTACAGAAAAAACTT
>ERZ1649853.1175-NODE-1175-length-10438-cov-4.053356_pt1 | contig 10438 bp, 8 predicted proteins | sample MGYA00575353_ERZ1649853 | MGnify/ENA primary metagenome ERZ1649853 (study PRJEB40853, sample SAMN11349654) | freshwater sediment metagenome | isolation source: river sediment | host: Sediment | place: India: Okhla Barrage, New Delhi | collected 2017-02-21 ...
CCATCGAAGCCGCACTGTAGGGCGGCGAACCGCTCGAGGACATTCTCTTTAACGGCCCTCCGGGCCTCGGAAAGACGACCGTTGCCCACATCATCGCACATGAAATGGGCACCCGGATCGTCACGTCCTCCGGCCCGGCTCTCGAGAAGGGCGGGGACCTCATGGGCCTTCTCACCCACCTCGAGAGGGGCGACATCTTTTTCATCGACGAGATCCACCGCATTCCGAAGATCGTGGAAGAATTCCTTTACCCGGCAATGGAGGATTTTGCCGTCGATTTTATTTTCGATAAAGGCATCCATGCAAGGACGCACCGCTACCGCCTCGAGCAGTTCACACTCATAGGCGCGACGACGCGCTCGGGGCTTCTGTCATCCCCGCTGCGGGAGCGTTTCGGGATCGTCCGGGACCTCGATTTCTACAAGGATGAGGACCTCGTGAAGATCATCAAGCGTTCGGCCGCAATACTGGGCGTTGCAATAGACGACCACGGTGCCGTCGAGACGGCAAAGCGCGCCCGCGGGACGCCCCGTGTGGCGAACAGGCTCTTGAAGCGCGTCCGTGACTACGCCGAGGTCAGGGCCAAAGGGGTGATAACCAGGAACGTTGCCATAGACGCGCTGGGGCTCGAAGGGATCGACGACCGGGGCCTCACCGAAACGGACAGGAAACTGCTCACAACGATCATCCTCAATTACAAGGGCGGCCCCGTCGGTATCGAGGCCCTCGCCGCGACGCTCCAGCTCGAATCCGATGTCCTGATCGAGGTCGTCGAGCCGTTCCTCCTCAAAAGCGGTTTCATCATCCGCACCTCGCAGGGGAGAAAAGCATCCGAAAAGGCGTTCCACCATCTTGACCTGCCGACAAAACCGGGCACAAAGATGGACAGCCTCTTTGATGGGAAAAACCGTAAGGCGTAAGGCTTCTTCTCCTGCCGTCATTCCGGCGCTTGACGCCGGAATCCAAGGTTTGCCTTTGATGGGGTTTTCTCATCATCCACAACATCATAAGTATAGAATGACATTGTAAAAACAAAACCTTAGATTCCGGCGTCAAGCGCCGGAATGACGTGAACATCATACAAATTTTGGTTGCGGCCGCAGCCTCTTCTCCGGGACGACCGGATAGGCCCAGGACCGTTTGTCTCTCACGCCCTCACGGCCTCTAATTATCTTGATTTATCTCCGATTGTACGATAGAAAAATATGTTCCATTCAATGAAATATCAGGAGACTGAAGATGGCCAATGTGGGTGTTGTCGGGGTTCAGTGGGGTGATGAGGGCAAGGGGAAGATCATCGATTATTTGAGCAGCCAGGCCGATATCATCGTGCGCTTCCAGGGCGGGGCGAACGCAGGCCACACGATCGTGATCGGCGATAAAAAGGTCATCCTTCACCTTATCCCGTCGGGGATACTCCGTGACAATACGTACTGCATCATCGGCAACGGGGTCGTGATGGACCCCGAGGTCCTCGAAAAGGAAATAGAGGAACTCACGGCGCTCGGTTATCTCAAGGACGAAAAGCGCCTTATGATCAGCGGTCTGACCCACGTCATCATGCCCTACCACAAAAAGCTCGATGCCCTGAAAGAAGCAAAAGCGGCAAAGAAGATCGGGACAACCGGCCGCGGGATCGGCCCGGCATATGAGGACCGGGTCGCGAGGATGGGCATCAGGGTGATCGACTGCATCGACAGGAAGGTCTTTCGCGAGAAATTGAAGGCCAACCTGGAGATAAAGAACTTCCTCATCCGCCGTTATTATAAAGATGAACCGGTAATGATGCGCGATGTTTTGAAAAAGTTCGAATCCTACCGGAAATTGTTCAGAAAGCACGTGGCGGATTCCACGTCGTTCCTTCACAAAGCGATCGCGAAAAAGAAAAGGATCCTCTTTGAAGGAGCACAGGGCACCTTCCTCGACATCGACCACGGAACGTATCCCTACGTCACCTCGTCGAACACCATCGCGGGAAACATATCGTCAGGATCGGGAGTGCCGTCCGGCGCCGTCGATTACATACTCGGTATCTGCAAGGCGTATACGACCCGCGTGGGCGAGGGCCCGTTCCCCACAGAGCTCAAAGGCCCCGAGGGCGAGCTTATGAGGAAGATCGGCGATGAATACGGCGCGACAACGGGCAGGCCGCGCCGCTGCGGCTGGTTCGATGCCGTGCTTGTCAGGCGGGCCGTAAAACTGAACGGAATAAGCGGTATTTCCCTCATGAAGCTCGATGTGCTTGATTCGTTCGAGAAGCTCCTCATATGCACCGGGTACAGGATCGGCAAGCGCGTCCACAGCGAACCCCCGATGACGGTTGAAGATTTCTACCGCATCGAGCCGCAGTACGAAGAGATGGAAGGCTGGAACACACCCCTCGAAGATATCCGCGTGTTTGACGACCTGCCGGAGAACGCAAAGAGATATGTCAGGCGGATCGAGGAACTGGTCGGCGTCCCGGCGGCGATAATCTCTACAGGGCCCGACAGGGACAGCACCATTATTCTCAAAAACCCGTTCGCATGATCCGGGACCTGTCAGAATACTGACAGTCAGGCCTCCTCCGGGCCTCCCGATTGCTCCCCCCGTTTGCAGGACGTTTACAGACAAGAGTTGGCACAACTGTTGCAACACAGTCTGATTATGGCGACTGACCTCGATCTATCCCGAACCGCAACGTATCAGTACATACAGGGCATGCGAAGGAAACCGGAGAATTTCACCGTCAACCCGCAGGCATCCGGTTTTGAGCAGGTCCTTCTGCAGCTCATAAATGACCGGCCGGCTGGTTTCAACACAGCCGCGTCCCCCGTCAACGTTGCCGAGGTGCGCCCTCCCGATGAGGAAACGCGATTCCGGAAATGCCTCGATTTCGTCCTCAAAAAGGAAGGGAACAGACTGGTGAAGGAAGACGCAGGGAAGGGAGCGTCCCGCTACGGCATCCTCCAGTCAACCGCGCGGGCGTTCGGCTACCGGGGGAATATCAAGAACATCACGATGGACCAGGTAGAGGCGATATACAGAAAGATCTGGGACAGGTCCGGTGCAGGTTCCCTGCCGTATCCCCTGTGCATTGTCCATTTTGACACGTACGTGAACAGCCCCGCGGCCGCGCAGAAGATACTGCAGAGGTCGGGCGGCGATATAGACAGCTACCTCGACATGCGTGAGAAGCGTTACATCAGGCTGGCTACCGGTAAACCCCAGGTGTATGCTAAGTATCTAAAAGGTTGGAGGAACAGGGTGGACAGTTTGAGAACGGTCGTGGCGCAGCATCAAAAAGATACGATGTATGCGTACAAGGGCATCCCCGGTCTAAAAGACGGTTAAAAACAACGGAAGAATACCGGCGATCTGTAACCGCCGATCAGCGAATACCCGCGTTAACTAGCTAAAACCTGTTGACTTTGGCTCATTTTTCAGGTTTAAATATGCTCCTGAATTTAACGGACCTATGGAGGGAGGGAAGAATGGATGCCAGCAGTTATTATAAGAGAAGGTGAATCCTTCGAGAGCGCCCTCAAACGGTTTAAGAAACAGTGTGAAAAGACCGGGATCCTCTCCGAGATCAAAAAAAGAGAACACTACGAAAAACCCAGCGTAAAGAGAAAGAAAAAAATTCTCGCCGCAAAGAAGAGAGCTCTGAAGAAACTCAAAAGAACCATGGACAAAGGTCTTTACTAGGAATAGATGGACTATCGATCCACAATTGAAAATGGTTTGAAAGAGGCTTTAAAGAAAAGGGACGCCATCAGGGTGTCCGTTTTCAGGATGCTCCTCACGGCTATCAAGAACAAGGAAGTGGAGAAGATCAGGCCCCTGACGGACGAGGAGTTCTTCGCCCTCATCAAGACATCGATCAAGCAGCACAACGATTCCATCGAAAGCTTTAAAAAAGGTCAGCGTTTAGAACTTGCGGAAAAGGAAGAGAAGGAGCTGGAAATCCTCAAGGAGTTCCAGCCCTCTCAATTAACCGAGGACGAGATCGCGAAAGAGATCGAGGACGCGGTGGCGGCTGTCGGCGCGAAGGACCGCAAAGAGATGGGAAAGGTCATTAAATTCCTCATGGATAAATTCCCCGGGAGGGTCGACGGAAAATTGTTAAGTGCAATGGTGCTTAAAAGACTGTCATCATGAAAGCGACAGTTGAAAGCCGGTATGATCGATAAGACTTTATCGTACCTCGATTACCTCAAACTCCGCGACGTCATCTTCAAATTTTCTGAAACGCCTTTTACAGGCAACGAGCTGGCATCATTCCGCCCCCTCGGCACCATCGAAGAGATACATGCGCGCCATGACCGCATCGAAGCCGTCCTGGACGTTATCAAGTGGGACGGCAGGATACCCTTCGGTGATGTACCCGACGTCAAGCCGGTCGTACAGAGAATAGGGATCAGGGATTCCGTCCTGGAATCTTCCGAATTCCTCACGCTTACCGGCTTCATACGGTCGTGCTCCGATGTGGCTTCTTTCCTCGCGAGGGCCTTCAAGAAGGGAGAGTATATCGATCGTGTCGTCGAGGGCCTCGACAGGCTGACCGCTCTCAACAGAAAGATCACCCGGTCCATCAACATCGAGGGATACCTCGAGGACAGCGCATCGTACGACCTGTCCCGCATACGGTCCGAGCTTTTCCAGAACAGGGAGAAGATCAAGAAACAGCTCGACAGGATAATGGGCCGCGAGTCGGTCAGGCCTATCATCCAGGACGAATACATATCACTCAGGAACAACAGATATGTCATCCCGTTGAAACCCAATTTCAATGAGGCGATCCAGGGCATCGTGCATGATTACTCGCATTCCCTCAAGACGTCTTTTGTCGAGCCCGTGGAGTGTGTCGAGCTCAACAACAGCATCAACATCCTTGTCAACGAAGAGAAAGAGGAAGAGAAGAGGGTCCTGCGCGAGCTGACGGATTTTGCACGCGGGTTCCAGGAGCAGTTCGTGCGGAACGTTGAACTTCTCACGGAACTCGATCTGTATCATGCCATGGCCCTTTTTTCCCACGAGTTCAAATGTGTGAGGCCCGAGGTTACGACGCAGGGAATAATGGAGATAAGGAAGGCTGTCAATCCTTTCATATCGCTCTCGAAAAAGAACGATGCCGTGCCGATAGACATCTTCATGAAGCAAGAAGAAAAAGTCATGATCATAAGCGGCCCGAACGCGGGGGGCAAGACCGCCGCCCTGAAAACGATCGGTCTTTTGTCGCTCATGGCGAAGACCGGTCTTTTTATCCCCGCATCACAGAGGCCTGTCGTGCCTTTTTTTTCCAATATCTTTGCCCTGATCGGAGACGAGCAGGACATTTCCATGGAGCTTTCGAGTTTCACCGCGCATATGTATGCCATAAAGGACCTGTACGAGAGCGCATGCGGTGAAGAGCTCGTCCTGATCGATGAGATAGGCGGCAACACAGAACCGCAGGAGGCTTCCGCCCTCGCGATGGGCGTCATGGACGCCTTCGTTGAGAAGGGGTGCCGGATGGTCGTGACGACTCACCTCAATCTCATCAAGGCGTATGGCTACATGAAGGAGTTTGCCCTGAACGTGGCAACATCCTTCGATTCGCAGAACATGAAGCCGCTATACCAGCTTGTCTACGGAACGGCGGGATATTCCAACGCGATAAACGTTGCCAGGAACATCAACGTACCGCAGGCGATCATCGAAAAAAGCCACACGTATCTTAACGAACAGGAATTCATGCTCAATGACCTGATAACAAGCCTCGAGAAGGAAACGGCGAAGGCGCAAAAAGAGCGGTTGGAGCTCAAAAAATTGAAGGAAGAAGCGCGTGAGCGCCTCAAAGTGATCCGCGAAAAGAAGGATGAGCACATCCGGAAATGGGAAGAAAAGTGCGAGGAAAAACTGCTCCAGCTGGACATTGAGATAGAATCTATAAAAAAAGATGTTGCAAAAAAGGAAAGAACGTCTATAACAAAGAATAAGGAACGAATTCGTTCCCTGAGGGAAAAGGTTGGGGGACCTGCCAGGGAGGCCAGGGAGGAGATCCGAATAGGCGATTACGTTCTGGTGAAGACTCTCGGAAGCAAGGGATATGTCGTAGACATCGACAAAGAGGGTAATGTTTTCGAAGTTGCTGTCGGAAACGTAAGAACGAAGCTGAAACGGATGTTCATCTCCCGGGCGATAGAAGGTCCTCAAAGGGTATCGAAAGACAAGACGCACATAAATGTGGAACCCATTGGAGCGCCCGAGCTCAACATCGTCGGCCTGCGTGTCGACGAGGCCATGAAAAGGGTCGACCAGTTTATTGACAGGGCGGTGGTCCAGGGTGTTCGGGAGGCAAAGATAGTTCACGGCGTGGGGACCGGGAGGCTCATGCAGGCGGTGAGGGAGAGGCTTTCCGATACGCCGTATGTACAGGCGTTCCACGCGGATGAACGGAATGCAGGGGTAACAGTGGTGGAGTTCTCATGAAGGCGTCGGTCGATGAGCTTCTCCAGAAGGTCAACATCGTCGACGTGGTATCACAATATGTGAAGCTGAGGAAGGCCGGCAAGGATTTCATGGGCCTGTGCCCTTTCCACAGGGAAAAGACCCCGTCATTCACGGTCAGCGCCGAAAAACAGATCTTCTACTGCTTTGGCTGCAGGGAAGGCGGCAACGCGATCAGTTTCATCATGAAGTATGAAAACCTCACGTTCGTTGAGGCGCTGGAGCACCTCGGGCGTGAGTACGGGATCGAGGTTGAACGGAAGGGCGACAGAAAAAAAGCGGGCCACTATGACGCTCTGGAGCGGCTGTGCGAATACTACCGGAAGGGCCTTAAGGCAAGTGCCGCCGCCCGGGAATACCTCGAAAAACGGGGCATCTCCGGCGATATTATCGAAGAGTTCCGGATCGGGTACAGCCCGCGGTCGCGCGGGGCGCTGAAGGCCGCCCTCAACAACACAGGGGTGCCCGTCGATGTTTTTCTCAGCACCGGGATCGTCAGGGTCAAGGAGAACCAGTTCTACGACATGTTCGGAGGAAGGGTCGTTGTCCCCATCATAGATGTCAATAAACGTGTCATCGGGTTCGGCGGAAGGACCCTCGAGAAGGACGGGATGCCGAAATACGTGAATTCCCCCGAATCCTCGGTGTTCTCGAAACGCAACTCGCTGTTCGGCATCGACCGGACTAAGAGATATATCGCCGATCTTGACGAGGTCTTCATCGTCGAAGGGTATTTCGATCTTATAGCCCTTTACCGGGCGGGCATCAGGAACGCGGTCTCCACGCTGGGGACGTCCGTTACCGAAGGGCAGATAGGGAAATTGCGGAACTACACCGAAAACATCACACTCATGCTGGACGGCGATCCTGCGGGCATAAAGAGCGCCTTAAGGCTCATCGGGCTTTTTGCCGAGATGGATGTGAATGGCATGATGGTCGTTCTTCCCGAGGGCCATGACCCTGACAGTTTTGTCCGGGAAAAGGGCGCCGGCGCATTGTCGGAGATACTGAAAAGCAAGAAGCCCGTCCTCGATTTTTATTTCGACCATTATTCCGAAAAAGAGGCGATGACCACCGTGCGCGGGAAACAGGTATTTATCAAACAGGTTATGCCCCATATAGAAGCCATCAGGGACATCATCAAGCGCCAGTTGTACATAAAACGCCTCTCTGAATTGACGGGGATAGACGAGGAGCATTTTGCTCCCAAAAAGATATACGGGGCCGGCAACGGGGACCAGCAGACAGGCACGGCAAGGGCCGTCATAGAGAAAAAGGTCATCAATGCCTGCTTAGCCCGTCCCGAACTGCTCCGGTACTTTCATGGAAAGGAGGTTTTGCGGTATATAAAGAACGAAGATGTCCGGGAGATCATGACAAAGATGGCGGCATGGTTTGAGCGGGACAACACGCTGAATGTGCGGGGTTTCATCGAGATGCTCGACAGGGAGGACTTGAAGACGCTTGTCCTCGATGCGGCATTTGACCGTATCCCTGAAGACGCCGATGAGCCCGAAAAGGTGTTCATGGATTATTTCAGACATGTTGAACGTCAGTTTTTCCGGGAAAAATCGAAGAGGATCACCGAGAAGCTTGCCGAAGCGGAGAGCAAGGGGGACGCTGCGGCTGTTACGGAACTCCTGGAACAAAAGAAGCAGGTATTGACGCATATAAAAAATAATTTTTTATAGAGAGGTGGACATGCCTGAAAAAGTAAGGAGATTTTATCCTTATGAAGAGAACCTGGAAAGCGGAGAACTCTACGCTTTCATATCACGTGGGGAAAAACCCAGCAATCTCCTCGATGACATCGATCTTTTCGAGATCGAGCACCAGGAAACGCTCGAGGGTGGAGAGAACGTGGAGGCCGGCGAGGTTCTGGAGGGGGACCTTGACGAGGTGTATGATGACGATCTGATCAATCCGATCCGTCATTACATCAAGGAAATGGGCAGCATGGCGCTTCTTACCCGGGAGGGCGAGAAGGAGATAGCGCGCCTCATGGAAGAGGCGAAGGAAGAGATAAAACAGGTACTCCTTTCATTTCCCGGAACGGTCAGGGAATTGTTGAACGCCCTGATGGCACTCAAGACGTCCAAGGCGGCCGTGAAGGACATCACGGTCGAGGCGGATGAGGAGGAAGAGGGGGACACCGAACTCGAATTCCAGAGAGAGCGGGTCATTTCGCTGCTCGAGCGGCTCAAATACGAGCATTCCCGGATCAAGGACGCCAGGAAAGAGGGCCACAGCAAGGAAATGCAGAAGATAATCACGGAGATCAACCTGAGCAAGAAGATCACCGAAAAGATAATCATGCGCATGAAGCGTTATGTAGAACGCATCGAGAAGATCGAAGCCGAGATAGTCCGCTATAAGAAGCTGAAGGAAGCGGGGAGCAAGAGGCACCTCCAGGCGTTGATGAATCGGAAGACGAGGCTGGAGGAGGAGATCGGAATATCTTCCAAGGCGTTAAGGCAGTCCCTGAAGCGTATTGAAAAAGCTGAGCTCGATTTTGCCGGCGCCAAGAATGAGCTTGTCAAAGCCAACCTGCGGCTCGTTGTCAGCATCGCAAAGAGATATATCAACAGGGGATTATCACTTCTCGACCTGATCCAGGAGGGCAACATCGGGCTCATGAAAGCGGTGGACAGGTTCGAGTATAAACGCGGTTATAAATTCAGCACCTATGCGACATGGTGGATCCGTCAGTCGATCACGCGCGCAATAGCCGACCAGGCGAGGACCATACGCATCCCGGTGCACATGATCGAAACGATCAACAAGATCATCCGGGTGTCCCGGGGACTCGTCCAGGAGCTCGGGCGGGAGCCGTATCCGGACGAAATAGCGGAAAGGATAGGTTTCTCATCTGAGAAGGTGAGGAGGGTCCTTCGGATCACGAAAGAGCCCATATCGCTCGAGACGCCGATAAACGATGATGAGGACACGCATCTTGCGGATTTCATAGAGGACAAGAATGTGCTCACACCGCAGGATTCGGCCATATATGAGGACCTCGTCAACAATCTCAACAATATCCTCTCGACGCTGTCGCCGAGGGAGGAGAGGGTCGTCAGGATGCGTTTCGGGTTGGGCGAGAGGCAGGACCACACCCTTGAAGAAGTAGGGCAGGTTTTTGAGGTGACCCGTGAAAGGATACGGCAGATCGAGGCCAAGGCCCTCAGGAAATTGAGGCATCCGATGAGGGCAAAACTGCTGCGTTCCTTTGTCGATCTGTAAAGAATTTTTCCTTGACAAAACGGGCACGGTAAAATATTTTATCCGAAAATTCCGACTCGGTTATTTTGAAGGTAAATTCAGGATAAACAAGGGGTTTTCGTACAATTTACGATTGAGCTGTTTCCCTGCCTTAAGACCGGTCATTTCTTTTTGTAAGGTTATGTGAATATATCAGGAACCAAAGGAGGCGCGAAGACGTGAACGTTCTGGTATTTATCAAACAGGTTGCCGACACGGAAGCTCGGATAATCATAAGCTCCGATCAAAAAAGTCTCGAGATCGAGAACAAGTATACTGTCAACTTCTTCGACGAGTTTGCCGTAGAGGAAGCGATACGGATAAAAGAGGCGTTGAAAGATGTTCAGATAACGGTGTGCACCTTTGCACCGGCAAGGGCCACGGAAGCTTTGAGGACAGCGATTGCCATGGGTGCCGACAGGGCCGTCCGTATCGACAGCACGAACTTCGCAACGGATGATCCGCTCATCGTTGCCCGGGCCCTGGCGTCATACGCAAAGATCGAGGGGTTTGACCTCATCCTGTGCGGGCGTCAGGCCATGGATGACGAGAGTGCGAACGTGGGCGCAATGGTGGCGGAGTTTCTCAATATCCCGCACGTGAGCCAGATAAGCAGGCTGCATATGCTCGATGCCGGAAGGGCTGAGGGCGAGAACGAGATCGAAGGCGGCAAAAAGGTTTCGGAAGGCACCCTGCCGGCCCTCTTCAC
>ERZ1649853.1176-NODE-1176-length-10436-cov-5.799249_pt1 | contig 10436 bp, 6 predicted proteins | sample MGYA00575353_ERZ1649853 | MGnify/ENA primary metagenome ERZ1649853 (study PRJEB40853, sample SAMN11349654) | freshwater sediment metagenome | isolation source: river sediment | host: Sediment | place: India: Okhla Barrage, New Delhi | collected 2017-02-21 ...
GCCGGGTTGTGGTGCGAGGATCTGAACTGCCGCCATGGCAGAGGGCTCTTGCAAGTAATATAACCCAGTAGCATGATAGGGATGCTTGCCAGGTTGGAAGTCGGTAGAAAGTAAAAACCCACTGGGACACCAGGGGATTGGATCAAGGGAAAGGGTGGAGAGTTTTTTGAATTGCTGAGCAGACAGCTTGATCGTGTTGACACGCAAACCTATTTGCGATTGTGCGGAGTAGCTTTTCAGAAAGGTGGGATAATCTGCTCCGAGCAGGTTCTGCATGCGAGCGAGAAAGAGAGGCGGTAACTCTCCAGATATCTTGGATTCCCTGGGCATCGTTTTTAGGATCGTTCAGCCATTTGCTACTTTATCGGTGATTTTGAGAGCCTGGTCGAGAACGGTAAAGCCCTCAGCGAGCTGTTCTTCGGTGATGATCAGGGGAGGAATGATCAGAATTGTGTGCCAATGCGTGTAGACGTATAGGCCGTGGTCAGAAGCAAATTTCCGCAGCACATTCATTTCAGGGCTGCTGGCATTCCAAGAAGTGATGGGCTCGTGGGTTTTGCGATCTCGTACCAGCTCGATGATGCCAAAGAGGCCGATTGAACGCACTTCCCCGATGGATGGATGCTGCTCACCCAAATCAGTAAGCAGGCGGTGTAAGACGGGACCCATCTCAGCGGCATGTTCAACGATCTTTTCGTCGCGCATAACCTGGATATTTGCGATGGCAGCAGCCAGAGAAATGGGATGCGAGGTGTAAGTAAGCCCACCTTGATAGACGGTGTTGTCGTAAGCGGCGGCGATCTCGGGGCGCATGGCAACCGCGCCTAGAGGCGCATAAGCCGAGGTGAGCCCTTTTGCCATAGTCATCAGATCTGGAACAACATCCCAATTGTCTATCGCAAACCACTTGCCGGTGCGTCCGAAACCGCTCATCACCTCGTCGGCAATCATGAGAATTTTGTATTTGTCACACAAGGCGCGCACACCCTGTAGATACCCTTGAGGTGGAATGATGATCCCGTTGGTGCCGGTGACGCTCTCCATCAGGATGGCTGCAATCGTATCGGGACCTTCATAATTGATGATCTCTTCGAGATGGTTCAAGTAATCCTGAGTGAAGTCAGACTCTGAGATGTCGGGATTGGTGCGATGGAAGGTGGAGCGATAACGATAGGGATCCAGGAAGTGGACGACGCCGGGCATAAGGTTTGGCTCCCAAGGCCAGCGGCGAGGATCGCCGGTGAGAGCCATCGCACCTGCGGATGCACCGTGATATGAACGGTAACGGGCAAGGATTTTGTGCTTACCGGTATAGCCGCGAGCAAGTTTGACAGCATTTTCATTGGCATCTGCGCCGCCCAGAGTATACATGAAACGATCCAGGTTTCCCGGAGTTATTTCAGATAGTAGCTTACCGAGCATAGCCCGGGGTTTGGTCGCCATACCGGGAGCAGCATAAGGCAATGCCCGGGCTTGCTCGATAATGGCATCAATGACGCGTTGGTTGCCATGACCGATGTTGACGCACATGGTCATGGAATTGAAATCAAGGTAACGCTTGCCATCGGCATCCCAAAAATAGACGCCTTCGGCACGAGTGACTGGGATAGGCGAAACCTTTGCCTGGGCAGACCAGGTCCAAAAGCTGTGTTGCAATGAGAGAGGCAGGATTTCAGAATCGGGAAGGTCAAACATGGGAACCTCTTCGCTAGAGATTGGGAATATTAATCACTATCAAGTTTAGAAAAACAAAAGCAGGTATATCTTAGCACAAAGATGGGCTAACCTGTCAGTGATACATGTCAAGGAAATACAAGAGATTTTTCAGAATTGCAATATAGAGATGAAAAAGATTAGCAAGTGGTTTGACTTTCTTTGATAATTCAAGTAAACTATTAGGCCGTCTATTCGCACGACGCTTCTTTGGAGAAAATATACTGTGAACGGCAATCCCTCAACACAAGCATTTGACTTGACCCAAGAAATTCCTACAAACCGGATCAAAGGTTTGTGGAAAATGTTGACCGGGTATCGTTTTACATACCTGGTGGCGACAATCAGCCTAGCGATGGCAGCACTGGCAAAGACGGGCACTTATCTTTTACTAGCCTACTTTGTGGATACTTTGCTGGGTGAAGGAGAGTTCAACTTTTCTGGCGATCTTAAGAAAAGTATGCTACTTGTCGGGCTGGGTTTTGTGGGATTGGCAGTACTCGAGGGTTCAGGAAGTTTTCTTTCCGGGCGCATGGCAGCCTATACCGCCGAAGGAGTGACACGGCGCCTGCGAAACTTCTTGTTCGATCATATTCAGCGCTTAAATTTTACATACCATGACCGAACACCGACCGGGGAATTGATCGAACGCTGTACTTCAGATGTCGATGCACTACGGCGTTTTTTCGCCGACCAGGCGATTGGCTTGGGGCGTGTGATATTGTTGTTCACGATCAACTTTGTGGCGATCGCCCGGCTTAATGTACGGTTAGCACTGTTATCGATTATCACATTGCCAATCATCCTAGCTGTATCCGTGTGGTTCTTCCGGCGAGTGACTAAGGCGTACGAACAATATCAGGAACAAGAAGCTAAACTCTCGACGACATTGCAAGAGAACTTGACCGGTGTACGAGTGGTCAAGGCGTTTGCGAGGCAGGAGTACGAACGAAGTAAGTTCGAGAAAGACAACTGGGAAAAGTTCGTGCGGGGCAGGCGGCTCAATAAAATGCACAGCCTGTTTTGGCCTATTTCGGATATTGTGTGTGGTTCCCAGATGTTGTTAGGCTTTTTATACGCAGCTACACTGGCGATCAATGGAACAATCACGGTCGGAACATACCTGGCTTATGTCGGGCTGGTCGGTTGGTTAATCTGGCCGATCCGCAACCTTGGAAGATTGATCGTGCAAGCCTCCACAGGTATGGTCTCCTATGGTCGCGTGATGACGATTGTCAAAGAGAGCCGCGAACCTTTAGCGGAGGGCGCCTATGTGCCTAGCACATCACTCAGGGGTGAAATTATCTTCAGCGAGGTGAATTTTGAATATGAAACAGGAGAGCTTATTCTTCGAGATGTGACATTCCGTTGTCATGCTGGAGATGTCGTCGCGTTACTGGGATCAACTGGATCAGGGAAGACTTCTCTGGTGAATTTGTTACCTCGCTTCTACGAATATACCGGTGGAAGTATAAAATTAGATGGTGTTGAGTTGAAGGATTATCCAAAGAATTACCTCCGCCAGATGGTAGGGATCGTCGAACAAGAGCCATTCTTGTTCTCGCGTTCGATCCGCGAAAATATCACGTATGGTGTGGGGCGCGATGTGCCACAAGAAGAGGTTGAGAGCGCAGCAAAGACAGCGGCCGTTCACGATGTAATCGCATCATTCCCAGATGGGTACGATACATTGGTGGGCGAGAAGGGTGTCACTTTGTCCGGCGGTCAAAAACAGCGGGTGGCAATTGCGCGTACCATACTGAAGAATCCACGTTTGCTCATACTGGATGATTCAACTTCTTCGGTCGATATGGAGACAGAGGCAACGATTCGGGAAGAGATGGAATGCTTGATGCAGGACCGTACGACATTTGTCATCGCCCACCGCATCCAAAGTGTGATGAATGCGGATTTGATCCTTGTGCTTGATAAAGGCAAGATCCTCCAGATGGGCACACATGAAGAGTTGGTAAAGCAGGAAGGTATGTACAAACGGATTTATGAGCTCCAGACTCGTATTGAAGATGAACTGGAGCAAGAAATCGCTACTGCGGTATAAGGAATGTACTATGGCACCGACCGATATCGATGATGAGGAATATACCAGCCAATTAACGGGTGGCACCTTGCGCCGGATCATTAGTTTGATCCGTCCATATTGGAAATGGATGGCAGGTTTTTGGATAGCTATTGCATTTACCTCCATATTGGATGCCTTTTTTACCTACCTCAACAAAGGAATTGTTGACCAGGGCATTATGGCGGGCAACCAACAGGCGGTGCTTCGGATCGTATTAATTTACGCCTCGTTTATTATTCTTCAGGCTTTCCTGTTTTTCATGTTCATTTATCTGTCCGGTGTGTTGGGGGAACGCGTCCAGTATGATTTGCGGAAGAAAATGTTTGGTCATCTGCAGGACCTTTCATTGGCATTTTATAGCCAGACGTCCGTGGGACGGTTGATGGCTCGCGTAACCTCAGATACAGGAAGAGTGTCAGAACTGGTCACATGGGGGCTAGTGGATACGACTTGGGCAGTGATGAACATTGGAACTTCGACTATTTTTATGTTGACCATCAACTGGCGCCTGGCTTTGATCGTCTTTGCGATGATCCCAGTCCTGGTGACGATTGCGATCCAGTTCCGCAAACGGATCTTGGTGGAATTCCGCAATTCACGCCGGGCAAATTCGCGCATCACCGGGGCATACAACGAAAACATTACTGGTGTGCGCGTAGTCAAGGCATTGGGGCGAGAAGATGAAAACTTACAAGAGTTCGAAGATTTAACCGGACAGATGTATAAGGCGAGCTTCAGGGCGGCCTGGCTGTCCGCTCTGTTCCTGCCGACTGTGCAGATCGTCTCATCCCTGGTTTTAGGAACGATCGTCTATTATGGAGGATTACAAGCTTCGGTAGGTTTGATGACTATCGGTGGAATTCAAGCCTTCATTTCATACCTGACTTTCATGATCTGGCCAATTCAAGACCTGGCGCGTGTATATGCTGAAATGCAACATTCGGTAGCCTCTGCAGAGCGCATCTTTACCCTTTTGGATGCGCTACCGGAAGTGCACGACCGAGAGGGTGCTGCAGAATCTGAGACGATTCGGGGCGAGATCGAATTCGACCATGTTGACTTTTATTACGAGGATAAAAAGCCAGTATTAACCGATTTCAACCTGAAGGTCAAAGCAGGGGAGAAGATTGCTCTGGTAGGACCGACTGGGGGTGGAAAAAGTACGATTGTGAACCTATTATGCAGGTTCTATGAACCTAAAAATGGAGTAATCCGCATCAACCAGCGAGATTATACAGAGTACACATTGCATAGTATCCAAAGCCGGGTAGGTATCGTATTACAAACACCACATTTGTTTTCCGGGACGATAAGGGAAAACTTGAGGTATGGCCGGTTGGACGCGTCCGATGAGGAGATTGAAGACGCTGCGAGACTGGCTGGGGCTCATGATTTCATCGTAAACTTCGAACATGGATACGACGAACAAGTGGGCGAGGGCGGGAATTTACTCTCGGTGGGCCAGAAACAATTAATCAGCCTGGCGCGGGCTGTGCTGGCGAAGCCGGAACTTTTCATCATGGACGAGGCCACCAGCTCGGTAGATACCCTGACAGAAGCATTAATTCAGCGGGGTATGGAGCATCTAATGGAGGGGCGTACCAGTTTTATCATTGCACATCGATTATCCACCATTAAGCGAGCTAATCGTATCCTGGTGATCGAAAATGGACGAATTGCCGAGATGGGTACACATGCCGAGTTGTTGCGCAAGCGAGGGCATTACTATCGCTTGTATACACAGCAATTCCGACACGAACGGGAATTGGAATACAATCCATTTACGACTATCCCTGGAACAGTTGCGTGAAATATCACGCACAGAGTAATAACTAGGTATAATATCCCTTAACCGCAAACGCCAGCGGAGAAGAGCAAATGCTCACGCCATTACGATCAGGAGAAGTCCTGAGAAGTCGCTACAAGATCCTGCGCGTCATTGGGCAGGGTGGGATGGGTAGCATCTATCTGGCAGATGATCTTCGTCTTGAGGGTCGCCAGTGTGCGCTCAAAGAAGTCGAGCACGACAAATCCCTGCCCCCTGATATGCTGCGGCAAGCTCGCGATCAATTCTTTCGCGAAGCCACGGTGTTGGCGCGCCTGGATCATCCCAACCTGCCGAAGGTGTCAGACTTCTTTTCGGTTGGCGGTCGGGATTATCTGATCATGGATTACGTCCCGGGTAAGGATTTGCGTACGTTAATGACCGAAGCCCGGCAATCAGGAAAATTCCTGGATGAGAGCGAAGTGTTGGCTTGGGCGAGTCAGTTAGCAGACGCTCTTACCTATTTACACAGTCAAGACCCCCCCATATTGCATCGCGATATCAAACCAAGTAATCTCAAGTTAACACCCAGTGGGCTTCTAAAGCTGGTGGATTTTGGACTGGTAAAAATACTAGCATCCGAAGAGATGACGATCACGATATTACAGGGGCGAGGGACTGCGTTGTATACCCCTCTGGAGCAGTATGGGGGAGATGCGGGCCATACGGACGCACGGAGTGATGTATATTCTTTCGGAGCGACACTATATCATTTGTTGACCAACCAATCGCCTGCGGAAGCGCGTGAAAGGTTCCTACACCCGGAAGCATTAGCAATGCCACGCCAAATCAATCCAGAGATCAGCGTGCGAGTCGAGAGAGCGGTTATATGGGCAATGAATCTGCATCCAACCGAGCGTCCACAAGATGTAGAGACCTTCCGCCAGGCTCTTTTAGGTAACTGGACGCCTCCTATCACACCAATCCGTAAATCTGCGCCATTATCCCTGCGAGCAATTCTGGAAGCACCGCGCGAGCAAGCGCTGCTCTGGATTGCAGCAGCGCTACTTATCTTTAGCTTTATCGTCACGCTAATTCGTTGAAGATGTAGGGTGTTTCGACCGGTTGCTTAACGCAACCCATATCCAGCCTATACAAGCACCTAATACTGAGCCCAATATTGTGGCGACTGAAACACCGACTAAGCCGCGAGATTGGATCAATGTTTCCGAGCCGGGAAGGCCGACTGCCAAATAAGAATAAATCAATAAGCCACCAATCAAGGCTAAGAATCCACTACGAACACCCCAGCGTAAACCGGCTTTACGACTGGCGATCCAATAATTTCCACCGCCTAAGCCGCCAGTTACCACCAGCGCAGCCAGCCAATCACCCAAGTTAACCGTGCCCCGCGGGGGAGGTGGAAGCTCAGGTGTGGGCGTTGGGGTGACTGTGGGTGTCTCCGTAGGCGTACTGGTTGGAGTGGGGGTTGTGGTAGGTTCCTTGGTTGCCGTGGAAGGCGTTTCGGTGGGGTTTTCAGGAGGAATATCGAAATTCAAGATAGTAGATTGTGTTGCGGGGTCGCTCTCAGCACGAATCGACAAGGTACCTGATTGGTCGACGCGGAAGGTGGCACGCGCAATCCCCTGAACGGTGGGCGCTTCAACCGCTTGGGATGGTAAAGTAGCCCCACTATATGTAAGAATGAAGCGGACGATGGTGTTGTCTGGAACAACATGAGCATTGTGATCGAGAATCGTCTCTACGCGAACTGAAATGGTGTCACCAATGTGATAGGAGTAAGGTGCAGCGCTAGCTTCAGGCGTTTGCGTTTGAGTCGTGTCTAGCGGAGCGGCAGTATCTTCTTTGACTTGAATGATTACATTGGGATCGGGAGAAGTGGCTTGGTAGAGATCATAGCCAGTGCCAGATACAGAAACCGGTAGGTATCCTGCTGGTTGAATTTCTTTGAACAGCAAACGTGCGGCTACTTCGATGAATTTTTCTGAACGGCTGTACAAGCCATAGTAGGCAGTGAGTTTTGATATCTCAGTAGCATCCAAGTAATAGGGTGCGCTCAAGGCAAAGACGATAATATTCTTTTGTTGGTATAAATCAGGCCGCCGGTCGAGGAAATTACGCAAGGCAAGAGAGTTGGGAATTGATGGATTTATATCTTGCATGGCGAATACGATCCACTGCGCCTGGCGTAGGTCGTTCTCAATCTGTAATACTCCAGTACCAGCGTCGAGCATAGCCTGGAGATCATCGAATGAGTAGGAAGTGAGGTTACTCAACGACACCTGACCTGTTGCGCTATAGAAACGGAGCACAGCATCGGATAGAGCAGAAACCTTGGGGACGTTTTCTTGCCTACAATAGGTACATTGTTGATGTATGCGGCTATCTGTAATAAAGACGATCTTGTCACGTCGACTGGGTGGGTTAGGAAAGGCATCATTGAGCTCCTCAATGGATGGGCTAATCAATGTGGCAGATTGTCGAGCTGTATCGAAAGAAACTTGGCTGGAAGCTCCGAGATTATTAAGACCAGCAGGATCCTTGAGTGTGCCAGACAAGGTGAAATCGTCACCATATAAACGATATTTTAGGGTGAGAATACGGAGAACCGATTCGTCGACACGTTGGGCAAAAACGGCATCCTCTCGATATTTCTGGGTGAAAAACTTTAATGTATCGATGATATTTGTATACGAATCGATATCTGTGCCAAAGGAATAATTTCCTAGATAAAGTAAATCGTTCCCGGCAAGGAAAGCCTCAAGAGCAATGGATTTCCCATTAAATGTTTCCCCGGTGGGATCATAAAAACGACGGACGGCGCGACTGCCAAGGTCATCGCTAACCATCAAACCGCCCGAATCTCGCCATATGGAAAATTCGGGTAACTTCATAAGCTGGCCGAGAGCAGTGGAATCGAAGGAAACTGGTCGGGTAGTAGCACGAATATTCCCCTGGAACCCCTGATAACGAATATGAGAAGTTAACAGGGCATCGGCAGTTGCATCCTGTGTTGGGGCATTACCTGTGACAGAGAAGAAGGGAGCAAGTTCGACCAGCTTCAATTGTTCCAGAGATTCCCTAACTGTGGCGACTTCATCCTCAGGAAGACGGTCTGCGCCGCCAAAACCAGGAAAGTGCTTGGCGACAATGGCGATCTGTCCATTGCTGCCTTGATGAACGCCTGTAATGTAGGCCTTACCCATTTCACCTACCCAGTAAGGGTCGCCACCGAAGGAGCGCACACCCAAGACACCACCGTTTTCTGGGTTCTGGAGTACATCAAGAGATGGTCCGATTAGCAAGTTAAAACCGAGACTAGCTAACTCATTACCAAGGACACTACCAACTTGTTGTGCCAGGTTTGCCTGCCAGGTAGCTCCCTGAGCCATCTGGCTAGGCAGCTTGGTCAGACCAAACATAATCTGGTCGTATGTGTACCCATCGCCTTCTTGTGAGACGCCGACAAATAGGGGAATGTAAGCAGGTCTATACGTCTCACCGGATACAGAATCGACCATGTCCGTTTGAGAGGAAATATATTCGTTGCGTTGGAGCTGGTCGATCAAGGAATAAGCAACGATCAAAGTCTGGTCTGCTCCCACAAAGTTGTCGTTCGAGGCGTTCAGGATGACACCACCGACATGATAATTGACGATAAGATCATAGATCTTATTGCCTGTTGGCGATCCAGCACCAGCTTCAGGGCCATCGAAAGTGACCAAGAATAATTGACCGACTCGCTCTTCAGGTCTGAGTGTATCTAATAATGCCTGTGCAAGAGCGTCTGATGATTCGCTCTGTTCGGCAGGCGCGGCTTGGCTGGTGATCAGCGGGAAAATGAGGCTGATCAAGATTATGAGAGAAAGCAGGCGAGAATGAAATAAGCGCATCGTGATCAAACAAGCTAAACTAACTGCAATTCTTGCCGAATGATCTGTCCCAATAACTGGCGGCGAGCAGCACCGCTTAACGACTCCAGGCTCCGAATCCCGAGAGGGTCAATCACATCATGAAGGTAGTATAACTCATCTTGAGTAGGCTCGGGGGTTATATTGAGATTTGGTGAGATTTCTAATTCAAAACCCGTATGGGCCTGAATCTTTTCTGGCGTAGTGAAGGGGTGATAAGAAGTCATGCGCAGCCTACCGTTTTCAAAGTCAAATTGTCCCAAGTCGGTGATTAGATAACGCGGGCCAGTCCCATGAATGCGAGCAGCAGAATGCCCGAGACCTGAACAGAAATCTAATTTAGGGACAAACGTGAGACGGGAATGGCGTGGAACATAGAGACAGATATCGTCGATGAATGTAGTTACATCAGGTATTCCACCAGAACCTGGCAAGCGCAATCGCGGCTGATTATATTCTCTGCCGAAAGCTATGTTGTTGAAATTACCGAACATATCTACTTGCGCTGGGTGGAAAAATTCTTTTGGACGCAAAGTGGGCAGCACATCCAAAGCAGCACGGACAAAGCCTGTATGGGTGAGAGATAAATCAAGCCAAAGCTCCTCGATTCTGGTGAGACCGAGGGGAGCTGGTTCACGGCAGATGCTTTGTCCGATCGCGGAGGCAAAATAAAGATGGGGAGCGCGGGTATGACGAGCTAAAAGATAGGCAGCAGCAACGAGTGGTGTAGCCAACCCTTGGGTGACTACTTCTCCATCCCGCACCTGGTGGGACATGCAAACTACCATAATATCAACAGGTGAATAATCCATCTCAAGCCTTATGGTGTAACGACATTTACAATTTTATCAAATACTTCGGGTTGGATGTTGCCACCGGTGATGATGATTACTGCGGGTCGATCTGGTATTTGCCCATTAAGCACCGCAGCAAGGGCAACGGCAGC
>ERZ1649853.1180-NODE-1180-length-10421-cov-5.246286_pt1 | contig 10421 bp, 10 predicted proteins | sample MGYA00575353_ERZ1649853 | MGnify/ENA primary metagenome ERZ1649853 (study PRJEB40853, sample SAMN11349654) | freshwater sediment metagenome | isolation source: river sediment | host: Sediment | place: India: Okhla Barrage, New Delhi | collected 2017-02-21 ...
GCAGTATTGGTCGGTGGGATGGGGGTGGATTCGATGACCTCCTGCTCAGGCTGTGTGGCGGTAGGCGTGGCCTTGCCCAGTGTGCAGGCTGTCAATAACAGAATCAAGATTGTACACATAATAGGAACGCGTTTCATTTCTTCCCTCCTTGGAAAAACTTATGCGCTGTGGTTAGCCCCCTTGGCGGGGTTCCAGATTACATGTATTATCGCGCAAATTGTTGATAAAAAAAATTAATATGACAACAGCTGGTTATTTAATATCTACCTGCTCTGCCAGCCCGGTCACATAGCGCACAAACTCCAGCGTGCGGGCGAAATCCAGCGGGTCGGCGGGGGTGCGTACCGAGACCTCCGGCACCGGGCGGGTGGCCCAGGTGCGGTCGATCAGCTCGCGCCAGGCAGGGTCGAGGTTGGCTTTCGCCCATTCAGCGGCCTTGCGCTTGGATTCGATGGTGGCAGTGTGCAAGCTGTGCAGCATGCGGCAGAAGCTGAGCACGATGAAGCCCTGGTAAAAGCGGTTGTTATAGTGCTGCGGGTTGGCCAGGACCTCCCCGCCCCAGTCGTGAATCACTGCCAGGATTTCCTGGCGCAGTTCGTGATCTGGGATCGGCGGCATGAGCGTGGCAGCCGCTGGCCCGCTCAGGGCGATGCCGTGTTGGCGCAACTGCCAGCGCACCACTCGCGTGTTGCAGTGCACCGAGCGGACCAACTGCCGGGCGCCGTTATCCAGGTACCATAAAGTCTCGCCGGGCTGGGGCGGCTGGCGCAGTGTCTCTTGGGGAAAGTAGGAGCCTTCCAGGTGCTGCGCCCAGGCGCAATCCAGATCGTAGATGCGGGCGTGCATGGCTTGCAGTGCAGCCACCTGATTTTCAGCCAGCTCCTGTCCGATGACGATGATGTAATCCACATCGCTGTGTGCATCGAAATCGCCGCCGGCGAAAGAGCCTTGCAGGTAGACGCCGACCAGGTCTGGCCCGAGGATGGACGTGACGCTCTCGGTCAGCTCGCCCAGCACGGCATTGAGGTCGGGGTAAGGGGTGGGGTGGGATCTCATAAACCTAACCTATCGCGACCACGCTGGCTACTGCGAACGCCCGCGTGTGGCTCAGGCTGATTGCCCATTCGTTCAGGTCCAGCTCGGATGCGCGCCGGGCAGCGGCGCCGTGCAGGTGCAGGCATGGAGGCTGGTCGCGATCCCGCAGCACCTCGATATCCAGCCAGCTTATTGCACCGATGCCTGTGCCGAGCGCCTTGGCGGTAGCTTCTTTGGCAGCAAAGCGCGCCGCCAGGGATGCCGGGTTGCTGCCGGTTTCACCCAGCTCAGCCGGGGTGAATACCCGCTGCAGGAAGCGCTCCCCGTGGCGCTGGATGGCTGCCTCAATGCGCTCGATTTCGATCAGGTCTATGCCGGTGCGCAGCAGGGTCATGATCCAGCCTCGCAGGGGGCGAATGTGCCCGCCGTGGCAATTGCCAGGCGGTCGGGGTGCAGGTAGTGCCGGGCGGCTTGCAGTACATCCTGCGGTGTAACCGCAGCCACCAGGCCAGCGAAACGCTGGTAATAATCCAACCCTAAGCCATACCTTTCCAGGCTGAGCAGCGCGCCGGCCACGCCGGCGTTGGATTCGAGCGAGAGTGGCAGCCTCCCGATATAGTTAGCCTTACTGTCGGCCAGCTCTTCCGCGGTGACCGGCTGGCTGACGAAACGGGCGATCTCCGCCCGGATCAGGTCGATTGCCTGGGGTACATTTTGCGGCGCCACGCCGGCGTTGATCAGCCAGGGGCCAGGCCCAACACCTCCGCTGAGGCTGCTGGAGACGGCGTAGGCCAGGCCGGCCTGTTCGCGCACCACCGCACCGATGCGCCCAAACATGCCAAACTGGCCGAAGATATTGTTGCCCAGCGAGGCTGCCAGGTAATCAGGGGCTGTACGGGCGGGGCCCACCGTGCCCATGATCAGGTCGGCTTCGGATTTGCCGGGCAGCTCAACATGACGGGTGATGGTTGCCTCTAAGGTGGGGGGTGGAGGCAGGGCAGGCGGCAGGGGCTGATCCGGGTTATGCCAATCACCCAACGCCTGGGCAACCGCGTCAACCGCCCGCTGCGGGTGCACTGCACCGGCGATGGCAAGCACCAGGCCGCGCGGACCAAAATGGCGGGCATGGTAAGCCGCCAGGTCGGTGCAGGTAATGGCCTGGATGGTCTCCGGGTAGCCATCTTCCGGGCGAGAATAGGGGTGCCCGGCATATACGATCTGGTCAAAGGCCAGCGAGGCCATCTCAGAAGTATCCTGGGCGCGAATTGCCAACCCGGTGAGAAGCATGGCGCGCAGGCGCTCTACCGGTTTACGGGGGAAGGTTGGCTGGCGCAGCGCTTCGGCCAACAGCTTCAAGATCAGGGGCAGGTCATCTGCCAGGGATCGCCCGCCGACGGCGACGGTGTGGGTGCCGCCCTCGAAGCCCAGGTTGGCTCCGGCGGTCTCCAGTGCGTTGAAGATCTGCTGGAAGCTGCGCCGGGCTGTGCCGCGCAGCAGCGCCAGGGCGGTGAAATCAGCCAGGCCCAGTTTGTCATCCGAGTCGAACAGGCTGCCGGCGGGCAGGTAACCGGCCAGGAAGATCGACGGGCTGTTGAAGTTAGGTCGCACCAACACCACGATCCTGTTGGGCAGCTCGGTGCGCAGGATATTTTCTGGCCCAGGCAGAGCGCTGGCCTGGTTTTGTGGGGGTAGGTTAGCTTTCATCCGGCTCGCCTCCGTTGGGGAGATACACACCGACCGTGCGGTTTTGTGGTCGCAAGTAGAATTGAGCGGCACGCTGGACATCAGCCGGGGTAATCGCTTCCAGGTGCTCCAGGTAGGTGGTGAACCAGGTATAGGTCGCGAACATCTCAGAGAAGCCCAGCCAGAAAGCCTGGTTGGAGATCGACTCGCTGCCATAGGCAAACAAGGCGCGGGCTTGTTTGACGGCCCGGCGCAGCTCTTTCTCGGGAGGGGGGGTATCCTGTAGCCGGGCGACCTCCGCCTCCAGCGCCGCCAGGCAGGCCTCGGGGGTTTGCCCCGGGCGGACGGTGATCAGCATGGTGTACAGGTATGGATCGATCGTGGCCTGCAGGCCGCCATGCACACTGACCGCCAGCTCGCGCTCGACCAGCGCCCGGTAGAGGCGCGAAGTTTTATTGGAGATGCCGCCATCGAACAGGTTCAGGTTGGTTGGCCCGCTGAGCAGGCTATCCAGCACGTTGAGTGCAAAGAAATCCAGCTCACCCCCGGCTGGGGAGCGGTAGGCAACTTGCAGGTATATCGTCTCGCCAGGGCCTTCGACGGTCACGCGCCGTTCGCCAGATTGGGGTGGCTCGGGGCGTTCCAGGCGGGTTGGGAGTGGCCCCTGTGGGAGCGGCTCATACAGCTCGCCGATCCGCTTGAGGAGAATCTGGCTATCAAAGTCTCCCGCCAGGGTCAGTACGGCATTGTTGGGCAGGTAGTGCGTTCGATAATGGCGGTACAGGTCATCGCGTTGGATACGCTGCAGGTCAGGCATATCGCCGATGATCTCGTGGTGATAGGGGTGGACGCGGAAGGCGGCTGCCTGGACTTCCTCCCCCAGGCGGAAGAGTGGGTTGTTTTCCTCGCCTTGCCGCTCGGAGATGATCACCGTCCGCTCAGACTCTACTTCCTGAGCATCGAAGGCAGCATTGACCATGCGATCAGCTTCCAGGCGCAGCGCCAGGTCGATGGTATCCGCGGGCAAAGTTTCGGTATAAGTGGTCCAATCCAGGAAGGTGAACGCGTTCCACACGCCGCCCAGCCGGGCAACTGCCCGATCGAGGGTGCCGGCAGGGAATTGCGGGGTGCCTTTAAAGAGCATATGCTCTACCCAGTGCGAGATACCGGTCAGGCCGGTAGGCTCGATGCGTGAGCCTACCCGATACCAGATCCACTGGCTGATGATCGGGGCGGTATGGATCTCGTTGAGCAGCACCAGCAGCCCGTTAGGAAGTTCTAGCTTCAGGATGGAATCGTTCATAGGCAAAGGAGCGCGATCGACCAGGCATCGAGCTTCGCCGCAAAATAAGCAGAAGTTAGCATCGTCAGTTACCTCCAGGATGATGGGTTCAACTATAGCACAACGGGCCAATTTAGAAAAGCAGGAAACCTCGCCCGGCAGCGAAAGGCCTGTCAGGCCAGGTATTCTCTCGGGTACGGTTAATCTTGTGAAAATCCAACCATCAGGATATACTATTAGGACTATTTTGGGTGGGTTTGAAAAAACCTGACCAATCAAGAGCGGATAATCGAGAAGCGGCGTGAGCCGCTTTTCTGGCGGAGGTAGACTTTGATGTTAGAAAATCCCGGCAATCATCATGTCGCAGTGATTGGGGCAGGCCCAGCGGGGCTGTTTGCTTCGAAACAGCTTGCCGCTCAGGGTGTGCCAGTCACGTTATTGAACCGGGATGTAAAACCGGGGGGACTGGCCGAATATGGCATATATTACGACAAGCTGAAAATGAAAGAAGGATTGCGGAAGCAATTCCGCCAAATTCTCGAGCAGCCCGGTATCAATTACTACGGGAACGTGGCGGTTGGCGAGAAAGGCGATATATCGCTGGCTGCACTGCGCGCCATGGGATTCCAGGCGCTGCTGGTAACGGTGGGCGCCCAGGGTACCAAGTGGTTGGGGTTACCCGGGGAGGGGTTGGATGGGGTGTACCACGCCAAGGACCTGGTCTATCATTACAATTTATTGCCTCCTTACAGCCAGCGAGATTTCCACGTTGGCCAGCGGGTGGCGCTGATCGGGGCGGGCAATGTCATGCTGGATATTGCTCACTGGCTGGTACGCGACCGGCAGGTTGCTGAGGTGGTGGCAGTCGTTCGCCGGGGGCCGAATGAGGTCAAATTCAGCAAAAAGGAATTGGAGATTGTGGCGCGTAACCTGGACCTGGCCGCGCTGGATGCCGAGCTGGAGCGCGTGCGCCCGGCGGCTGATGCGGTCGGGCAGGCGGTGTATGAGGCGCGGGATTTCATGCGCTCCGCGCTGCCCAGGGCATTGGAGCCTGTATCTGCAACCCGCCTCCGCTTTGATTTTTTGGCCTCTCCGCGGCGCATCCTGGGCGACGAACAGGGCAAAGTGCACGGCCTGGAAGTAGAAGATACCACGCTGATCTGCGCCCAAGGCGAGGTGCAAGCCAAACGCCTCGGCACCGTGCGGGTGCTGGATGTCGATACGGTTATTTTCTGCATCGGCGACCGGGTGGATGATGCGCTCGGTCTGCCGGTGCGTTGGAATGCTTTCGTCAAGCATGCCCAGCCGCGCTTTGCAGTGGACGGCCTGTCCTACGAGGCCTATGATCCGGAGATGGGGCGCCCGGTCGACCGGGTGTTTGTGGCTGGCTGGTCGCGCGAAGCGAGCAGTGGCCTGGTGGGTGTGGCGCGCAAGGATGGCGAAAACGGCGCCGATGCGGTGCTGAAGTACCTGGCTAGCCTGCCTGGGTTGAAGTCCCCACAAAATGTACTGGACAGTTTCCATGCCCATTTGGAGCAGTTGGGCAAGCCAGTGGTGCGCCAAGAGCACCTGTGGCTGTTAGAACAGGCTGAACAGGCGGAGGCAGAGCGCAGAGGCGTAGAAACGTTTAAATATGGGGAGAATGCGGCGATGCTGGCCGCCATGCATCTGGGCTAATCTGTTTCAGTAAGGGTGGTCTCGTTTTTTGGGGGTGCGCTGGTTTTGTAGGGGATAAGCAATAAGAAGCCGGCGGCGATCACCAGTTGCCCGACCATCACACCGATTGCCTGCCACTCACCAAAACGAGGCAGCAGGGGAAATTGCTGGCTACCAAAGCCGAACAGATCTGCCATGCCAGAGCCTACCGCAATCATATAACCGGTAGCAATCAACCGCTGTCCGACATCTGCGAGGATGGATTTGGGTTCTCCTTTCCACAGCGCAGTCAGGCTGAGGTAGCCCCCCAGGCATATGAGGCCCAGGCCGGCTAAAAATACGGATATCTGCACAAATCCAATCACCGGGCTGCGATCCAGGCCAAACAAGCTGGGTTCTGCTCCGACGAAGAAGATGACCAATCCCAGGATGGCGAGTGTTACCCCAAAGCGAGTATAAAATTTGCCATTCAGTTTATTCTTGATCACAGGCAGTGAGCGCGTCATGCGACCTCCGGCAGGTTGTTTTGTAGCATATCCAGCCAATTCTTGCCCAGGATGGCGGCGACATCAGCCTCAGTATAACCCTTTTGGGCTAAGCGGGGGGTGAGAATTTGTAAATCAGCGATTGTTTCCAGCTCGACCGGCACTGACTGTAAGCCAAAGCCGCCATCAAAATCGCTGCCCAGGCCAACGTGGTGGGCGTCGCCCGCTAACTGGCAGATGTAATCGATCTGTGCGACCAGTAAATCGATCGAGACCGCCTCCCGCCCGCCCTGGCTGCGCCAATCCACCCGCAGAAAGCCGTTATGAGGCACCACACCGATCACGCCATGGCGCTCGATCAGGCCGCGCAGTACTGCGTCTGGCAGATGGCGGTTGCTATCCGAGCCGGGCAGCAGTGCCAGGGCGTTGCCATGCGAGGCGATCAACTGGCGCGGGTAGCTATCCAGCGCTTGCAGAGCCGCCTGGGCATCCATGTGGCTGAGGTCAAGCACGAAGCCGAGTTCGGCCATGCGCTTGAGCAGGGCGCGCCCATCCGCGGTGAGCGGGCCGGGTTCGCGCGTCCCGCCGCAGAAGCGCGTGCCAGCCCATGCCGGGCCGATGATCCGCACGCCGCCTGCCCACCATTCTTCCAGCTCACCGGGCTGGCGCACACCTTCGGCATTTTCCATCAAGACCACGAGGCCAACCGGGTGTTCGTCGGTATCCTTGCGCTGCCAATGGTCAAGCACTGTCTGCAGGTCGTTGCGCGTGTGTACCAGGCGGAACATATCCGGGTGATCCGCCTCCAGGCGGTGGTAGGCGTTGAGCTGGGCGCGATATAAGGCATGCGCTTCATCGAAGGTTGCATAGGACATCACATCCCATTCGCCCAGCCGGCGGCGCAGCGGGGCATTGAACAGGGTGCCGAATACAACGGCTACCCGCCCGCGCTGGTACTCGGGCCAACCGAGCAGGGTATCGCCATTGTGCTGGGGAGCCAGGCTGCCCTGCTCGCGCCGGCGGGTTTCTCCGGCGGGCAGGGTGTAATCACGGCCAAATGTGAGCATGTTCCAGGCCAGGTCTTCGTGAGCATCTACAAGGAGTGATTTTTCCATAATTTATCTTCTGAGCAGAGAAAGGGCAATCTGGCGGTCGACTTTCCCCATGGGGTAGGCTGCCAGCTCGGCAGGTGAAACCCAGCGCAGGTCTGCTACTTCGAGCGCGCGCGGCTCACCGGAGGGTAGGCGGCAGAAAAAGGCGTGCAGGGTGAGGCGAAAGTGGGTGTAAGCGTGGCGATAGACCCCCGCCGGGGTACCGACTTCGACCCTGACATCCAATTCCTCTCGAATTTCACGCTGCAGGCACTCTGGCAAGGTTTCACCTGCTTGTTGCTTGCCTCCTGGGAATTCCCACATGCCGCCAAGCAGGCCGTGCGGTGGGCGTTGGGTAATCAAAACCCGGCCATCCCGCTCGATGATCGCCGCGGTGACGGTGATGTGCGGCGAAACAGGGCGCCGGGCAAGCACCGGACGCTCAGTTTGGATGCCCAGGAGCTGCGCCTGGCACAGGGCAGCCAGCGGGCAATCCGGGCAATGCGGGGTCTGCGGAATGCAGATGGTGGCTCCCAAATCCATCAAAGCCTGGTTGTAATCTCCGGGACGCTCGGCGGGAAGCTGCCCGGCGGCTAACGCCCACAACTGGCGCTCTCCAGCCGGCGAGCGGGCGTCTTCGCTTACATCGAAGACCCGGCTGAGCACGCGGCGAATGTTGCCATCCAGCGTTGGCGCGGGCATTCCAAAAGCGATGGACGCAACCGCTCCGGCTGTGTAACGGCCCACCCCTGGCAGCCGGCGCAGCGCGGGCAGGTCAGCCGGTATCTGACCGTTGAGCTCAGTCATGATCATCTGCGCAGCCTGTTGCAGGTTGCGTGCCCGGCTGTAATAGCCTAATCCCTCCCAGGCTGCCAGCACATCCTGCAGCGGCGCTTCGGCCAGGGATGCCAGGGTGGGGAAGCGCTGCAGCCATTGCGCGAAGTAGGGGATCACCGTTTCCACGCGCGTTTGCTGCAGCATCACCTCTGAGACCAGCACGATGTATGGGTCCTGGCTGCCGCGCCAGGGCAGTCGGCGACCGTGCTGGTCAAACCAGGCAAGTAAGGGGGCAGCGATCAGCATCAATGGGGTGGATCCGATGGCGGTGACTAAACCCGTGTGGCATGCCTGGGCATGCTGTGGGACTAGAGCTGAAAGCCCGCCCGCGCCTTGACGATTTTGGCGTGGTAATTCTCTACGTAATCCAGCAGGCGGTTGACCAGGCTGGCCCATTCATCCGTTTCGAGCACCCGCTGCATCGCTGCCAGGCTAGAAGCTTGCACCTCGGCAGTGATCTGTGGTTGGTCGCCATACAGGGTGAACCAGGCGTCGTTAGGCTGCAGGCCGAGATGCTGCAATTGGGGAATGAACTCGCGCACCACGAACTCGAAGTACTCCTGTTCGCGGCCAGGAATGATATCCCAGGTAAGGAGCAGTTTAACCGTCACGGTAGGCTTCCCTCCGGCTAGTGCTGGTAGTCCAACACGATCACGCGCGTCTCTTCGGGGATCATGCTCTTGGTGACCTTGAGGGATGGCTGAGATTCTATCGTGCCAAGCCCCATCTCCTTGAGGAACTTGCTCAGCGGCGCCAGTTTGAGCAGTGTTGCGGAGGTCCCATAATGCATTGGGATGACGAACCCAGGCTCGAGCAGGCTGACCACTTCGGCGGCTTTGGCTGCGTTCAACCCTCCACCTCCGCCGACGGGGACCAGAGCGATATGGACTGTGCCCAAGGCCTCTACCTCAGTTTGGCTGGGCACGCGGCGCAGGTCGCCCAGGTGCGCCACGGTCACACCTTCATAATCGAAGACATACAGGGTGTTGCGCGGTTCGTCAGCGTCGCGTTTGCCGTAACCATTGGTCTGGATGCCGGTAATGAAAACGCTGCCGATTTCAAACTCTCCAGGGGTGTTGATCAGGTGCTCATAGCCTTTTACCCCGGCAGTGTAGTTGTGTCCGGGGGCATCGTGGCTGATGGTGACGATATCCGCCTTGAGCTTTAACGGGTCATACCCGGCGGTCTGGTTATCAAAGGGATCGGTGACCACCGTTGCCAGGCCGCGCTCGGTCAGGCGGAAACAGGAATGTCCAAACCAGGTAATTTCCATGCAACCTCCAAGATGCGTTGATTATAATACATCCGCTGACCGCCGCTCCGTTTTTGATCTTACACAGCCCCTGTTATGCGCATTCTTAACCAGGTTTCACCCTCTTCTTAAGTTCGCTGAATATACTTGTCCTTTGCTGGGCACACGAATAATTGTGCTGGGCACACGAATAATTGTGCTGGGCACACGAATAACTGTGCTGGCGTGACAAAATTTATACAAACTACGACTCGTTTATGAGGAGTTACGAATGATATCTACCAATCCTACATCCCGGAAAGCGCTCCTGGCAGGCCTGGCAGTGTTGCTCACTACCCTGGCTTGTGGGATCGCGAATCCCTTTAATTCATCCTCTGATGCTCCTGTCGCCGAGACTGTTGAGCAGCCAGCGTTGGTTCAGGTGACTGAGACGGTTGCCCAGGCAGACCCTCAGGCGGTTCAGGTAGTCAACGAAGACCAGATCCTGGTGGACCTGTATGCGCGGGTCAATCCCTCCGTGGTCAATATCACCATCTATGGCCGCATGGACGAGCAGGTGGTGGCGTTGGGGCAAGGCTCCGGCTTTGTGTATGACACCCTGGGAAATATCATCACCAATGCCCATGTCGTCCACGGAGCAGAAGAGATCGAAGTGACCTTCTCTGATGGGCTCACCCGCCCGGCTATGTTGGTGGGTGAGGATCTGCACAGCGACCTGGCCGTGGTGCGCGCCGATCTGCCGGATGGCGCCGCTCCCTTACCCTTGGGCGATATGAGCACATTGGCTGTCGGGCAGACTGTGGTGGCTATTGGCAACCCATTTGGCCTGCAAGGCACCCTTACCCGCGGCATCATCAGCGCCTTGGGCCGCACCATTCCCGCCCTGACCATCTTCTCCATTCCTCAGGCCATCCAGACCGATGCGGCGATCAACCCGGGCAATTCAGGGGGGCCGCTGCTTAACCTGGAGGGGGAAGTGATTGGCGTCAATGCGCAAATTGAGACGGACGGCACCGACAACAGTAATATCGGCATCGGCTTTCCCATCCCGGTGAGCATCATCCAGCGGGTGGTGCCCGAATTGGTGGCCAATGGCGAAT
>ERZ1649853.1182-NODE-1182-length-10415-cov-6.822008_pt1 | contig 10415 bp, 8 predicted proteins | sample MGYA00575353_ERZ1649853 | MGnify/ENA primary metagenome ERZ1649853 (study PRJEB40853, sample SAMN11349654) | freshwater sediment metagenome | isolation source: river sediment | host: Sediment | place: India: Okhla Barrage, New Delhi | collected 2017-02-21 ...
CCGATGCCCCCCTTCTGGCGGCAGATGTCCACCTGCTCCTCCACGGTGTCCACGCCCTCGAGGTCCGGCAGCAGCAGCCCGCGGCGCCCTCCGCACTCGACGATGGCGCCGTACTTCCTGGGGTCAAGGTCCTGCAGGCTCTCCACCGGCTCCGGCCTGGTGAGGACATCGACGCTGTAGGTCAGGTGGGGGAGCTCGGCCGGCGTCACGGGCGGGAAGCGGGGGTCCTGGGTGGCCGAGCTGATGGCATTGTTCATGATCTCCTCGGCTACATTGGATTGCCTGGGTTCGAAGGTGCCGATGCAGCCCCTGAGCATGCCGCCCTTCTTGATGGAGACGAAGACCCCGGCCCGCTCCCTCATCTCGGGCGTCAGCTCGCCCGGCGTCATCACGTAGCCCGCCTTGACGTAGCTCTCCACGGTGTCCCGGGCCAGCTGGGCCAGCGGGTGGAGCTTCCGGGGTGCGGGTGCAGGTTCCATCAGTTCACCTCTGTCAGGTCCTGAAGTTGAGGTCGGCGCCGCAGAAGCGACATTTCGACCCGGCCAGGCCGACCACCTGGGTCCGGTAGCCCTGCCGCTTCACGACCAGTTTACCACAGGAGTAGCAGGCCGTACTCTCGCTCCCGTGCCCCGGGATGTTGCCAGCGTAGATGAAGCGCAGTCCGGCCCGGCGGCCGAGGGCTATGGCGCGCTCCAGCGTCTCCACCGGGGTGGGGGGCAGGTGGGCGATGTTGTGCTGCGGGTAGAAGCGGGTCACGTGCCAGGGCGTCAGCTCCCCCAGCTGGGAGCTGATCCAGCCGGCTATCCCCTGGAGCTGCTCGTCGTCATCGTTCATGGTGGGGATGATGTTGGTCACCGCCTCTACGTGCATGCCCCACTTCTCTTTGGCCCGTTTGGCCACGTCGAGGATGCCCCGCCACCCGGTCACCTTGGCCAGGTTCCTGTAGAAGGCGTCGGAGAACCCCTTGATGTCCACCCGCCAGGCGTCAAGGTAGGGACCGATGGCATCCAGGGCCTCCGGCGTGGAGTAGCCGTTGGTCACGTAGACGGTGTAGAGCCCGTGCTCCCTGGCCAGCCGGGCCGTATCCAGCGTGTACTCCAGCCAGATGACCGGCTCATTGTAGGTCCAGGCGATGCCGGCGGAGCCATGCTGCCGGGCGATGTCGACGGCGGCCTCCGGCGTGACCACCTGGGTGGCGTCGGCCGGCACGTCGGTGCAGGCGATCTCCCAGTTCTGGCAGTCCTGGCAGTGGAAGTTGCAGCCCCATCCTCCCAGTGAGAAGACCTCGCTGCCCGGGAAGAAATGGAAGAGAGGCTTCTTCTCGATGGGGTCAACGGCGGCCGAGGAGACCAGGGCGTAGTTGAGGAGGAAGAGCTGGCCCTCCCTGTTCTGGCGGACGCGGCACACCCCCAGCTGGTCCGGGCCGATGACACAGCGCCACTGGCAGACGTGGCACCGCACCCGCGAGTCCGGCAGCGCCTCGTAGAGCATGGCCTCCCGGAGGTTCTGCTTCACTGCTCACCGCCACTAGATCATCTTCACGACTACCGGGGCCGCGCTCCAGAGGCTCTCCAGCTGGTAGAACTCCCTCACGCTGCTGGAGAAGATGTGGACCACGATGTTCCCCAGGTCCAGCAGCATCCATCCGGAAACGGCCGTGCCCTCGGAATGGTAGTGGGTCTCCCCTTCTTCCTTCAGCGCCTCGACAATGGCGCGCTGTATGGCCTCCAGCTGCCGGTCGCTCTCACCGCTGCAGATCACGAAGTAGTCCGCGAAGGAGCAGATCTTCCTGGTGTCGAGCAGGACCACGTCGGTGGCCTGCTTGTCGGCCGCTGCCTCGACGATCTTCTTGGCTAGCTCAACGCCACTTACCATATGCGGTATGAGCCGTTGCACTCGGCCTCATGAGAGAACTGGCTCACCAGGTCGGCGGCTTCCTGGCAGTGGCCCCTGTCCAGGGCGTCCAGGGCGGCCTGGATGAGCTGCGTTTCTCCGAACAAGCCGGGTGAAAAGCAGCGGGCGGCGGCGCATGGTCCGGCGTCGGAGCGCCAGGACAACGCCTCCTTGATCTCCAGTATCTTCTCCAGCTCGCGCCGGCAATTGCCGGCCTCGCCGGGGTCCGCCATCCTCTTCACCAGGGACTCTACCCCTTCTTTCGTGATCACATACATCCGGATGCTCCGCTTGCGTACCAGGCGCGGCTTCCCGGCTGCCGGGCACCATCCTGCCGATAGATTACCCCAAACTCGCTCTGGATGTCCATCGCTGTCACGGGTTTGGCGGTGAGGGCGACCGGCCGTAGCGGGCATTCAGCCACAGGACCGCCGCTACAGCCAGGAATACCGCCAGCGCCATCCCGGCGACGTAGACCCAGGAGGCGGTCGACATCCTGTCGCCGGAGCCGGCCTCCTCCTCGGCCTCCGTGGTGAAGGAGGATTCCTCTGACCATTCGGACCACGCGCCGTGGCTGTCGCGGTATCTCACCCGCCAGTAGTAGACCGTGCCTGGGTTGAGGCGGGGGGTCACCACGATGCTGGTGAGCGGCGAACCTTCCAGGCGGACACAGTCGAAGACCGGGCTGGTGTAGTCCCCCGGCTGGGTCGAGACCTGCCACTGAGCGGCGGACTGGAAGTCGCCCTCGTCGGGGTCGGAGTGGGCGGAGGCCTCGAGCCGGGGGACGGGGCTCACGTCGCTGGCCCCGGCTGAAGGGGAGGCCGCCGCCGGCCGGGCCGGCGCCCGGTTCAGGGTGGTGAAGCCCAGCTCCTCCGACCACTCGGACCAGCCGCCGTGGCTGTCCCGGTACCTGACCTGCCAGTAGTAGGAGGTGTTCCCGGTAATTGGCACGCTGTCCAGGCCCAGCTGCGTCAGGCCGCCGGTGATCTCCCCGCTGAGGAACGCGGGAGAGCTGTAGTCGCCGGCCCTGGCCGTGATCCTCCATTGCGAGGCGGTGTGAGAGTCACCGCTGTCCGGGTCATGGAAGGCCGAGGACTGCAGCACCGTGACCAGTCCGCCCCCGGAGTCCCCTCCGGACGGCGAGACGCCCGCCGGCCGGTCGGGTGCCCGGTTCAGGGTGGTGAAGGAGGTCTCCGCCGACCATTCCGACCATAGCCCGTTGCTGCTCCGGTGCCTGACCTGCCAGTAGTACGTGGTGTTGCCGCCCAGCACCGCGGCCCCCGGCACCTTCTGCAGCAGGGCCAGGCTGTCCGGGCCGGAGTCGAAGACGGGGCGGGTGTAGTCGCCGCTGGCGGCGGTTATCCTCCACTGCGATGCTGCGTGGGTGTCCGCGGCCTGGCCGGGGGAGAACGCCGAGCACTGCAGGGTGGGGGTCAGGCTGACTTCCTGCGCGCGGTTCGCCGGGGACACGCTGGCGGGCTGGTTTGGCGGCAGGCCCAGTATGCCCGTTTCCTGGACCCTCTGGACGTAGATGTCCTGGTTCAAGCCGCGCGCGTCCTGCCAGGCGGCAATGGCGCTGCCGCCGCCGGCGGAAACGGCGAGGGACTCCTGGCCCCCGGCTGCCGTGCAGATGGGCACAGCCTCCGGGGACCACACCATGCTCCCCGCCGCGTTGATGCTCTGGGCGTAGATGTCATAGCTGGTGCCGCTGCGCCGGTCCTGCCAGACCACCACGGCCCCGCCGGGCGCGCCGCTCACCATCTCGGGTGCTCTCTGGTCCTCCGGGGCCTGGCACACGGGTGCCCCGGTGGCGGTCCACTGCCGGGCCCCCTCCGGGTCCAATCGCTGGGCGTAGATGTCGTAGCCGGTCCCGTTGCGGGTGTCCTGCCAGGCGATGATGGCCCCGCCGGCGCTGTCGCCGGTGGCCGCCAGCGATGTCTGGTCCCCGGTGGCGGTACAGACGGGTATGCCATTGGGCATCCATTGCGCCGCCCCCTCCGCATCCAATCGCTGGCTGTAGACGTCGTACCCGGTCCCGGTGCGGGCATCCGGCCAGGCGATGATGGCCCCGCCGTAGCCGTCCTCCACCATGACCGGGCTGATCTGGTGGCCATTCAGGGCGCAGATCGCGGTGCCGTTTTCCACCCACAGCGTGGCAGAGGACGGGTCCACCCTCTGAGCGTACACATCGTAGTCCCCGCCGCGGGCGTCCTGCCAGGCGATGATGGCGCCGCCGGCGCTGTCGCCGATGGCCGAGATGGCCGTCTGGTCGGACGCGGCTGTGCAGATGGCCGCTCCGCCGGCCGCCCACCGCGCCGTCCCCGAGGCGGCTATTCGCTGGGCGTAGATGTCGGAGCCTTCCCCGCCGCGCTCGTCTTCCCAGACCACTATGGCCCCTCCGGCGCCATCGCTCACCACGATGGGGGAGAGCTGGTCCCCGGGGGCGGTGCAGACCGCCGCTCCCTCGTCCTTCCACTGCGGCGCTCCGGAGGCATCGACCCTCTGGGCGAAGATGTCGCAGTCGGACCCCCGGCGGTCCTGCCAGGCCACGATGGCCCCGCCGTGTCCGTCGCTCACTGCGGCCGGCAGGGTCTGGTCGGACGCCGCCGTGGTGATGGCGACTCCGTTGAGCGCCCAACGGGCTTCCCCGCCGGAGTCCACCCGCTGGACGTAGATGTCCCAGCCGGACGAGCTGCGGTGGTCCTGCCAGGCGACTATGGCGCCGCCGGAGCCGTCGGGTACCGCCGCGGGGCAATCCTGTTCGCCCGCGGCGGCGCAGATGGCCGTGTTCAGGGCCGGGTCACCGGACCAGGCCATGGCCGGAAGGAGGGCCGGGGCCGCCAGAAGGGCTGCGAGGACGATGATGGCCAGAGTGACAGAAGCGGCTGCCCTGGCCGGAAAAGGCCGATGTAGTCCCATAGCGGTGATCCCAGCCTGCTGCGTCTGTTCGGACCCCCGGAAGTGTGCCCCTGCTGCTAGACACTGAGGGTAACATAACGACTATCCGGAGTCAAGCGAACCATGTGCACGCGAGGCACCCGGCTCAGGACCTCATGGTGTACTCGCTCATTGGCACGACGTCGATCTTGTCGAAGTCTATGAACCGCGCAATGCTGTCGTTCATGGCCTTCCTGTTCGCCTTCCGCTTCGCATCGTCGCCCACGGCGTTGTAGAACACGGCCTGGTCGGTCATGGCCTCGGCCGGGAAGTGCTCCTCGACGATGGCGTCGTACGGAGGGGCGGCGTAGGTGAGCGGGCGCACGATGACGTTCTGGCGGTAGCCAAAGGTCGACTGCGTGTCGATGGCGATCTGCGTGTGGCTCCCCAGCCATATCTCCAGCCAGCTCTCGTAGCTCAGGCGCGGGGGCTTCCTCAGGATGGCGACCTGGCACATGCCGGGGGTCCTCTGGCCGTCCGCGACGGCGTGCCTGGTGTTCACGATGGGCTCGGACTCCGTCACCAGGTAGCCGGCGGTCCGGGCCACAGCCGCGGCGAGGGCCTCCTCGAAGGGGCGGCGCCGGACCGCAGTGTCGGCCCAGATGCTGACCAAGCCGGCCGGCAGCGGCCGGGAGGCCTCCAGCCGGAGGCGTGCCGCAGGGGCCACGTCTTCGTCGGCCACGGCGATCCGCAGGCGGCGGGCGCCGGCATCCAGGATCCGGCGGGCCAGCGGACCCAGCAGTCGCCCCGCGAAGTCCGCCTCGGAATCGGTGTCGGCTTTCCACACCAGATAGAGCATCTTCTCCATTGCAGAACCTCCTTGTCACCGGACGCGTCCGCTACCGGTAGGCCGCGAAGCCCTTGCCCAGCAGCGTGTAGCCGGTGACCAACTTCATCATCTCACTGGTCCCGTCCGGGATGGTCATCATCCGGGCGTCCCGGAAATAGCGCTCCAGCGGCATCTCCGTGGCCAGGCCGGCGCCGCCGTGGATCTGCATGGCCCGGTAGGTCACCTTGATGGACATCTCCCCGGCGTAGACCTTGGCCATGGCCGAGAGCCTCCTCGCGTCCGGCTCCCCCCTGACGATGGCGTCCGCCGCCTTGTAGCCCAGGAGCCTGGCGGTCTCGATGGAGACGGCCATCTCATAGAGCGACTCCTGGATGAGCTGGTGCCGGCCGATGGGCTTGCCGAACTGCTTCCTCTCCCGGGCGTAGCCCAGGGCGGCCTCGAAGGAGGCCTGGGCGATGCCCACGGCCGCCAGGGCCATCCCGGCGCGGGGCAGGGTCATCATGGCGGTGAAGGGCTCCATCTGGGTCAGCAGCTTCATGAAGCCGTCGGAGAGCGGGAGCACCTCCTTCAGGCGGGGCCCCAGCGCCAGTGCGTTCCCCATCAGGGCGGAGAGCTCGTTCTCCTTCGGCACCCGGCAGTCCTGGAAGAACATCTCCCCGGTGGGCGACGCCTTCCAGCCGATCTTGTGCTGCTCGTGGGCCTCCCAGGGGGAGACCTCCCGGTCCAGCAGCAGGAAGGTCTGCGTCCCTGTCTGGGTGTTGGTCACCCCCACCAGTGCCGTGTCCGCGATGGTGGCGTTGCTGATCCAGGTCTTGGCGCCGTTGACTACGAAGCAGTCCCCCTCCGGGCGGGCCGTGGTCCGCAGCGTCGATGTGTCGCAGCCCGCCTCGGGCTCTGTCTCCGCGAAACACCCGATGAACTCGGCGGCCTCCAGTCGCGGCAGCAGCCGGGACCGGACCTTATCCGAGGCCAGCGGGACGTAGATGGCGGGAAGGGCCCCCATCCCGAAGAGGGTCAACAGGCTGGGCCAGACGCGGCCCACCTCCTCGGCGAAGATGCCGAAGAGTATCGGGCTGCCCACAAAGGCCCTGGCGTTCTCCGGGTCCAGACCGATGCCCAGGGACTGGAACTTCTTCATGATGTCGATGGCTTCCGCCCTGGTCAGGGGCCCGGCGGCGTCCCTCCGGTCTACCATCGGGACGAACTCCTTCTTGAGGAAGTCCCGCAGGCTGTCGCGGTACATCTTCTCCTGCTCGTTGAACTCGAAGTCCATCCTATTCCCTCTCCTCGGCCATTCTTCGCAGCTCCCTTCTGAGCACCTTCCCCACCAGGTTCTTGGGCAGGGCCTCCACCATGGTGTAGTACTTCGGCGTCTTGAACGAACCCAGCCTGGCGCGGCAGTGGTCGTCCAGCTCGCGGGGCGTGACCTGCATCCCGGGCCTGGCCACCACGAAGGCCTGGATCTGCTCGCCGTAGGTCCCGTCCGCCACGCCCACCACCGCCGCCTCGCACACCGAGGGATGCCTCATGACCACCTCTTCGACCTCCCGCGGGGAGATGTTCTCGCCGCCCTTGATGATGATGTCCTTCTTCCGGTCCGTGATGAAGCAGTACCCGTCCTGGTCCAAGTACCCCATGTCGCCCGTGCTCAGCCAGCCGTCCGCCAGGACCGCCGCCGTCTCCCCGGGCCTCTTCCAGTAGCCCTGCATCATGGCCGGGGTGCGGAGCATGATCTCGCCAGGCTGTCCCGAAGTCACCTCACAGCCCCGGTCGTCGACGATCTTGATCTGGGCCCCCGGCATCGGGCGGCCGATGGAGCCGGGCTTCCGGGGGCCGTCGGCCGGATTGATGCAGCCGGTGGCGCCGGTCTCCGTCAGCCCCCAGCCCTCCGTGATCTCATGCCCGAAGCGCTCCCTGAAGTCCTGCCATGTCTCCGGGGCCAGGGCCGCCGATCCGGAAACCCACCGCTTCATGGAGCTGAGATCGTACTTCCCGGGATCGGGGTGCAGCAGCATGTACACGTACATGGTGGGCACGCCGGTGAAGAGGCCGGCCCGGTGTCTCTGGATCGTCTCGAGTATGTCGTCGACCGTGGCCGCCGGCATGACGACGCCCCTGCCCCGCTTCTGGAAGGAGAGGCCTACCATGCAGCCCAGGCCGTACACATGGCACAGCGGCAGCACGAACACGCTGACGTTGCCCTCCGGCACCGGCACGGATTCAGACAGCATCCGGCCGGCCCAGTACAGGCTGTGGTGCGTGTGGACCGCCCCCTTGGGGCGCCCGGTGGTCCCGGCCGTGTACACGATGGCGGCCGGGTCGCTGTCGTCTGCCACTCCGGAGCCGGCCATCTCCGGGCTGCCGGCCGCGAGACGGGCCCAGGAGTGGAACCCGTCCGGCACCGGGTCACCGGCCAGGATCACGGTTCTCAGGGAGGGCGCGCCGGCCAGGCAGGACTCGATGCGCGGCAGGAACGCGGGGCTGCTGATGAGGGTCCCGGCCTCTGAGTCGCGGCAGATGAACGCGCTCTCCTCGGCCCCGATCAGGTGGTTGACCGGCACGGCGATGGCCCCGATCCTCCAGATGGCGGCGAAGCTCTGCAGCACCTCGGGGCAGTTGGGCATCTGGATGAGCACCCGGTCGCCGCGCCCGACGCCCAGGCCACGGAGGGCCGAGGCCAGCCTCCTGGATGAGCGCTCCATCTCCAGGTTGGTGATCTCCCGTCCCTCGAACACCACGGAGACGTACTCGCCCCAGTCCCTGATGGAGGTCTCGGCCAGCTCTACCAGGTTCATTCCCTCACCAGCACGCCGTCGATGGCCCCGCTCCGTCGGCGCCGCCCGCAGACTCCATCTGCCGGCGCACACGATAGCCCCCCAACTATCGGCTGTCCCCCGGCACTGGCCCTTCCCGCGATGCTCGCGGGAAGGGCAGGGGTTCGGGTGGACACGGCTATGTTAGCACAGCCGCCCTCACCTGCTGTCAAGAGGGGCCTCGCCGGCGGTCCGGGGCACGGTGGCGGGGATCCGCGTCAGCCGTGCGGCATTCTCAGGCGGTGAACACCGTGGCGACGGACAACGCGCCGTCCCCCTTGTAGGCGAGGGAGAGGACAATCTGGCTGGCTGCGGGGAAGCTGCCGGTGGGGGAGGAAACCAGGATCTGGTGCTCATCCATGATCCCCACTTCCACGCCCAGCTCATTGGCAGGGTCCAGCTCCGGCAGGTGGCTGACCGGGTCTCCGGTGAGATCGTCCACGGTGCCCGCCCGGGCGAAGACCCGGACGCGGACCTCTTCCCGGGTGTCGCCTCTCGAGATCACCACGGTGTTCTCCTCGCCTGCCGCCTCAACGGTCCCGGCGCATTCGACCACGATGGCGAAATCGGTGAACTCGATGGCCTCCGGAGCGCCGCCGCTCACCTCGACCCGTCTCTCCGTGGAGAGGCTTTCCACCCATACCCGGAACTCGCGATCATCGGCCCGGCCGCGCTGCCAGAGAAAGACGGAGGCGACGGCCGCGGCCAGCACCACGGCGACGGTGACCAGGACCAGGGCCAGCCTCAGCCTCGGTCTGGCGGCGGCCTGCGGCGGCGCGCCGGGAGGTGGTGGGGCTGGCATGGACGTGGGTGGGTCGGGTTCGGGTCCGGGTGGTGCCGGGGCCCCGAACGGCGGGACGTCTGCTTCACCGGCTGCCGGCTGGGGCGATGGCGGCAGCTTCCGGGCGCGGAGGTCGAAGTACAGTATGGTCATGGAAACCGCGGACAGGGGCGTGGTGAACAGTCCGGGGATCAGGCCCTGGACCACGGTGCCGGCGAAGCCTCCCACCGAGGCCGCGGAAAGGATGGCCCGGACGGCCAGGCCCAGGATGAGAGAGGGCAGAACGCTGATGAGCAGGAAGAACCCGAAGCTGCGCCACCAGTGGCCGGAGACCAGGGCGCTGCTTCGTTTCAGGCCCTCCCACGGCCCGCTGCCCTCCAGCAGCACCGCCTGGAAGACCAGCATCCACTTGACCCCGAAGTAGGCGGCCAGCGGCACGCCTACCAGCAGGAGCAGCATTCCCAGCCAGACCCAGCCGGCGCCAAGGACGGCAAACACGGCGAAGAACACCAGGAAGGGGAGCGCTACGAGCATCAGCATGACGAGCATCAGCAGGTAGGCCCCGATGAGCCTGCCCGCTGTCCCCATGGCGCAGGAATAGGCGTCGAGCACGCCCGTCGCCCTGCCATCGTGCCTCCGGGCCGCGGCGTGGATCAGCGCGCCCATCATTACGGGGTGGATCAGGATGTTGAGCCCGATTGTGCCCAGGGGGAATATCAGGTCCTGGGCAGCGGATAGTGTGTCATCGGTGCCGGTGTATTCGCGCGCCGCCCAGGCCGCGGCCTCGAAGAGCGCCAGGGGCACCAGGGCAGCCAGGGCGATGCCGGTAAGGACGGCCAGGGCGCCCCCATAGGTGCTCAGGCTCTCGCTGAGAAGGTCACCGAAGCTTCTCGGCGCGGGAGCCTCGGGCGCCGGAGCGCCGGGGGTAAGGTTGGTCGAAGGTTCTTCCATGCTCATGGCCGGACCGGACAACCTGCCGCGGACGCCATCCCAAGAGAGTGTCGATAGATCATATCGTTTCGGGCCCCGGCCGTCAAAACAGCGCTCTGTGCCCGGGCGGCGACGGAAGAAGCCGGGGCCCGAGGCCCCGGCTTCCTGATCTCGCTGGTGCAGTCGCCGCCCTAGTGCCGGAAATGCCGGTTGCCGGTGAAGACCATGGCGATGTTGTGCTCGTTGGCGGCCTTGATGACCTCCTGGTCCC
>ERZ1649853.1183-NODE-1183-length-10413-cov-6.048851_pt1 | contig 10413 bp, 5 predicted proteins | sample MGYA00575353_ERZ1649853 | MGnify/ENA primary metagenome ERZ1649853 (study PRJEB40853, sample SAMN11349654) | freshwater sediment metagenome | isolation source: river sediment | host: Sediment | place: India: Okhla Barrage, New Delhi | collected 2017-02-21 ...
CACCGACCGCAGGTCCACAGCATACCTCTGGACCTCGGCCAGCGGCACCAGGGCGTCGATCACCTGGAGGCCTCCCTCCTGGATCATGCCCATCACCCGGGCCCGCTTGGTGTTCAGGTCGGAGATGATGTCCCCCGTGAAGGACTCCGGCACCATGACCTTGAGCTTCATCACCGGCTCCAGCAGCACGGTCGAGCCCTGCGACATGGCCTTCTTGAGGGCCTGCGCTGCGGCGATCTTGAAGGATATCTCCGAGGAGTCCACCGGGTGGGCGCTGCCGTCATAGAGGGTGACCCTCATGTCCACCATGGGGTAGCGGGCCAGAACGCCCTCGTTCTTCCCCTCCATAACGCCCTTCTCCACGGCGGGGATGTAGTTCTTGGGCACCGCGCCGCCCACCACCCGTTCGGCGAACTCAAAGCCAGAGCCTCTCGGCAGAGGCTCCACCTCGATCAGCACGTGACCGTACTGCCCGTGGCCTCCGGTCTGCTTCTTGTGCTTGTGCTCCGCCTGGACCGTGGCCGTGATGGTCTCCTTATAGGGTACCTTGGGGATCTCCAGGTTGACGCCAACGCCGAACTTGCGCTGCATCCGCTCGGCCACCACGTCAACGTGGGCGTCTCCCATGCCCATCAGGACGATCTCTCCGGTGTCGGCGTCCTTGCGCACCCGCAGGGTGGCGTCTTCTTCAGCCAGTCGGGGCAGCACCGTGCCCAGCTTGTCCACGTCGGTCTTGGTCTTGGGGTGCAGGGCCACGCTGTAGATCGGCTCCGGGAAGCTGATGGGGGTCAGCCTCACTGGCCGCTCCTTGACGGCCAGGGTATCGCCGGATACGGTAGCCGCCAGCTTGCCCACGGCACCGATGTCGCCGGCCACGATCTTCGCCACCGCCTCCTGGCTCTTGCCCTTGAACATGAAGAGCTGCCCCACCCGCTCCATCTGCGCCCTGGAGCTGTTCCAGACCTGGGAGTTGCTGCTGATCGAGCCCGAGTAGACCCGGAAGTGGGTCACCTTGCCCACGTAGGGGTCAGCGCTGGTCATGAAGACCAGGGCGGCCAGCGGGCTGTTCTCGTCAGCCTTGACGGACTCCGGCTGCTGCGTGCTGGCGTTGACGGCTTCTACGGCCGCCACCTCCTTTGGCGAGGGCAGGTACTGGCATATCGCATCCAGAAGCTGGGCAGCGCCCAGGTTCTGCAGGGCGGACCCGGTCAGGACCGGGACCAGCTTGCCGCTCTTCACCCCTGCGACCAGAACGCGGCTGAGCTCTTCCGGCGCAATTTCCTGTCCGTCCAGATACTTCATGGTCAGATCATCATCCAGCTCCGCCACCGCCTCCACCAGCTTCTCCCTCATGGACCTGGCCTGGGCATCGAGGCTGGCCGGGACGTCCTCCACCTTCTTGTCCTTCTTGTGGGCCTTCATGGACAAGAGGTCCACCACCCCTTCGAAGGCCGAGTGCGCCCCTATCGGTATCTGGAGCGGCACGCAGTGCCTCCCGAACCTCTTGTGGACCTGGTCCACCACCTTGCCGAAATCGGCGTTCTCCCGGTCCATCTTGTTGATGAAGAGGAAACGGGGAAGCTCCCGGCCATCGGCCATCTTCCACATGAGCTCCGTCCCGACCTCAACGCCCGATGCAGCGCAGATCACGATGACCGCCGCGTCGGCCACCGCCACGCCGGCCACCGCCCCGGCCACGAAATCGGCGTACCCCGGGGCATCCAGTACGTTGACCTTGTTGCCGCTCCACTCGCACGGGAGCACGGAGAGGCTGATGCTGATCTTGCGCTTGATCTCATCAGGGTCGAAGTCCGAGGTGCTGCTGCCGTCATCCACCCGGCCCAGGCGCGGGATGGCGCCAGACGTGAACAGCATCGCCTCCGACAGCGAGGTCTTACCCGCTCCGCAGTGTGAGAGTAAGACCACGTTGCGTATGTGGTCAGCGCCGTAGCTCTGCATTACACCATCCCCCTTTCACCGGTTTTAGGCTGGAAATGAACGTGAGTCATACAGGAATCAAGTATCCCAGTATAGCCAAAAATCGCTCGAAATGAAAGGCGAGGGCGGGCCACCGACCCCTCTCCCGGCAAGGGACACCAGCCATTGCCGCCCGCAGGTGCGTTTGATATAATCGGGCACCACAGAACGCGGGGCCACCGAAGTGAAGATCGTCACCGTCAACCAGATGCGGGCCATCGAGCAACAGGCGGACAGGTTAGGCCTGCCCTCCAAGGTGCTGATGGAGAATGCCGGACTGGCCGTGGCCCGGCACACCCGGACCTGGCTGGGCAGCGTCCTGGGCCGGCCCTTCCTGGTGCTGGTCGGACCGGGGAACAACGGTGGGGACGGGCTGGTGGTGGCCAGGCACCTCCACGACTGGGGCGCCAGCGTGACCATCTGCACCCCCACGGCCAGGTCCGAATCAGACATCAACTGCGAGCTCTGCCGCCGGAGGGGCATCCGGATGGTGGAGGGGCCCGACCAGGTGGGAGAGGCCTTCGACACGCTCCTGGCCGCGGCAGAGGTCGTCGTCGATGCCTTCTTCGGCACCGGCAGCTCCCGGCCCCTGGATGGCGCCTTCCGCCAGGCACTGCTGAAGGTCAGGGACAGGCGCGCCGGGACCCACAGCCCGAAGGTGGTGGCCCTGGACCTGCCGTCGGGACTCAACGCGGACACGGGCGCCACCGACCAGGCCTGCCTGGCCGCCGACCTCACCATAACCCTGGGCTGCCCCAAGCACGGGCTGTTCCTGTTCCCCGGGGCGGGGATGGTGGGCGAGCTGGTGGTGGCTGACATCGGGATACCGGCCCAGCTGGCCGACCACGTGACCACCGAGATGATCACTCCCGGAATGGCCAGGGACATCCTGCCGAAACGTCCTCCGGATGCCAACAAGGGCACCTTCGGCCGGGTCCTGGTCTGCGGCGGGTCCATGAACTACATCGGCGCCATGTACCTGGCCTGCGAGGCCGCCCTTCGCGCCGGCGCGGGGCTGGTGACGCTGGCCACGCCGGCCAGCCTCCAGCCGATACTGGCTTCGAAGCTGACAGAGGTCACCTACGCCCCGCTGCCCGAGTCGGACCCGGGCGTGGTGGCCGCGGACGCTGCCACGACGCTGGGACCGTTTCTGAGGGAGGCCGCCGCCCTGCTCATCGGCTGCGGCCTGGGGCAGAGCCAGGCAGCGCTGGCCCTGGTGGAGTCCCTGGTCCTCGGGCCCGGCAGGCTGCCGCCCGTGGTGCTGGACGCCGATGCCCTCAACCTCATGTCCAGGGTCCCCCGGTGGTGGCAGAGGCTGCCCTCCAATGCTATACTCACCCCGCACCCGGGAGAGATGTCGAGGCTGGCCGGGTTGCCCGTGGCCGATGTCCAGTCACGGCGGCTGGCCGTGGCGCGGGACTCAGCCATCTTGTGGGGGAAGACCGTCGTGCTGAAGGGGGCCTGCACCATCGTCGCCAGCCCGGACGGGGCCACCGCCGTCAGCCCGACCTCCAACCCGGGGCTGGCGTCGGGCGGCACTGGCGATGTCCTGGCCGGAGTCATCGCCGGACTGGCAGCCCAGGGTCTGGGGTCGCGGGAAGCCGCCATCGCCGGGGTGTTCATTCACAGCCTGGCCGGGGAGATGGCCCGCGGCCGGATGGGACGGGCCGGCATGCTGGCCAGCGATCTCCTGCCTCTCCTGCCGGTAGCCATCAGGGACACACAAGTCACAGGTCCGGGCTAGGACCGGACCGTTATTGAGGGACGAGAGATGTTGCTTGCACTAGACGTGGGAAACACCAAGACCGCCTGCGGCATATTCGAGGGCAACAAGCTGAAGACCACCCTCTCCATTGCCACCAGCATCCATCGATCTCCGGACGAGTACGCCGCGGTGCTGTTCAACCTCCTGCCCCATCACAGCATAGCCAAGGAGGACATCAAGGAGGCCATCATGTGCAGCGTGGTGCCTCCCCTGGTGCCCATCCTGGAGGACCTGTGCCAGACCTACCTGGGCATCAACCTGCTGGTGGTCGAGGCGGGGGTGAAGACCGGGGTGCGCATCAGCATGGAGAACCCGCGGGAGGTGGGGCCCGACCGCATTGTCAACGCGGCAGCCGCCTACCGGCTATACGGAGGACCGGCCATCGTCATCGACATGGGGACCGCCACCACTTTCGACGTCATCTCCGAGGAAGGGGACTACATGGGCGGCGCCATAGCCCCGGGCATGGAGATGGCCAGTGAGGCCCTGTTCACCCGGACCGCCAGGCTGCCGCGCATAGAGCTGGTCCGACCGCCGCATGCCATCGGGAAGAACACGGTTAACGCCATGCAGTCCGGGGTCATCTTCGGGTACACGGGCCTGGTCGAGGGCATGGTGGGCCGGATCACCCGGGAGATGGGCGCCAAGCCCAAGGTCATCGCCACCGGAGGCTACGCCCACGTCATCGCCAAGGAGACCTCCTTGATCGAAGTGGTCAACCGCCACCTCACCCTGTACGGTCTGCAGCTGATCTACGAGATCAATCGGCGCTAGGCGGGGGTGCCTTCCACCGGACGGACGCGGTCCGCTCTCTCCCGGGGGAGCGCGAGGGACGGCGTCGAATGTGGCGTTTTCGGTACGTTTGGGATAATATTGAGGCCATGATAAGAAACAAGACCGTCCTGCTGGGCGTGACCGGAAGCATCGCCGCGTACAAGGCGGTCGATCTGGCCAGCAAGCTGGTGCAGGCCGGTGCCAACGTCGACGTGGTCATGACCCGCTGCGCCACCGAGTTCGTGACGCCCCTGAGCTTCACCAGCATCACCCATCGGCCCACAGTGACCGACATGTTCGAGGTCCCGGACGATTTCGAGATCGAGCACATAGCCCTGGCGCAGCGGGCCAATGTGGTGGTCATCGCCCCGGCCACGGCCAACATCATCGCCAGGCTGGCCGCCGGCATCGCCGACGACATGCTGACCTGCGCCGTGCTGGCCACCCGGGCCCCTGTCATCCTGGCGCCGGCCATGAATGTCAACATGTGGGAGAACCGGATCACGCAGGAGAACCTGACCAGGCTCCGCGCCCGGGGGTTCAAGATGGTGGAGCCCGTGACGGGCCCCCTGGCCTGCGGTTCCCAGGGCAAAGGGCGGCTGGCCGACGTCGAGGACATCCTGACGGTGATCAGCCAGGCGCTGCGCGCCAAGACGGACCTGGCCGGGAAGCGCGTGGTAGTCAGCGCCGGCGGGACACAGGAGCCGATCGACCCGGTACGCTATGTGGGCAACCGCAGCTCCGGCAAGATGGGCTTCGCCCTGGCCGAGGCAGCCCGCGACCGCGCCGCGGAGGTGACCCTGATCACGGCCCCGACAGCCCTCGATGACCCCATCGGCGTGACCGTGGTCCGGGTGGACACGACGCTCCAGATGCGGGACGCCATCGCCAGGGCCGCGGCCAGGGCGGACGTCCTCATCATGGCGGCCGCACCGGCCGATTTCCGGCCGGCAGCTGTGTCAGGCAGCAAGATCAAGAAGGAATCTACGGCCAGGATGGACCTCCATCTGGTGCCCAATCCCGATATCATAAGCGAAGTCCGGGGCAATCTCATCAAGGTGGGATTCGCCGCCGAGAGCGAAGACCTGGTCCGGAACGCCACTGCCAAGCTGAAGAAGAAGAGCCTGGATCTCATCGTGGCGAATAACATCACGGAGGCCCAGAGCGGCTTCGGCACCGACACCAACAAGGTCACCCTGATAGACAGCCGCGGGAAGATCGAAGCCCTGCCCCTGCTGCCCAAGTCCGAGGTGGCCCACAAGGTCCTGGACAAGGTGGTGGCCCTGCTCTCTGCCGGCCCGACGAACCAGGGCCGGAACGGGCGCCGAAAGTAGCCCGTCCCGGCCGTCTCGAAAGCAACAATGCACCACGCCGACCTACCCAAGACCTACGAGCCCAGACAGGTTGAGGACAGGATCTATCGATTCTGGCTGGACAAGGGCTACTTCACGCCCAGGATCGACGGCTCCCGGCAGCCCTTCACCATCATTATGCCGCCCCCCAACGTGACGGGCGAGCTTCACCTGGGCCACGCCCTCACCGCCACCCTGGAAGACATCATGATCCGGTGGCACCGCATGAAGGGGGAGCCCAGCCTCTGGCTGCCCAGCACCGACCACGCCGGGATCGCCACCCAGGTGGTGGTGGAGAGGCAGCTGGCCGCCGAGAAGAAGACCAGGCATGACATCGGCCGGGAGGAGTTCGAGAAGCGGACCTGGGAATGGGCCAGGAAGTGCCGCCAGCGGATCAACACTCAGCACCAGAAGATGGGCATTTCCTGCGACTGGAGCAGGGACACCTTCACCCTGGACCCGGGGCCGGTCCGCGCGGTGGCCACCACCTTCGTCAACCTGTACCGAAAGGGGCTCATCTACCGCAGCGAGCGGATAATAAACTGGTGCCCCCGCTGCCAGACCGCCCTCTCCGACCTGGAGACATCGCACGAGGACACCAGCGGCCACCTGTACCACATCAGGTACCCCCTGGTCGGCGAGCCCGGCCACGTTATCGTGGCCACCACCCGCCCGGAGACGATGTTCGGCGACGTGGCCGTGGCCGTACACCCCGAGGAGAAGAAGTACGCGAGTCTCATCGGGAAGACGGTGGCCATACCGGTGATCAACCGCCCCATCCCGGTGATAGCCGACGACGCCGTCGACCGCACCTTCGGCACCGGGGCGCTGAAGATCACGCCGGCCCACGATCCGGTGGACTTCGAGGTGGCCCAGCGGCAGGGCCTGCCCCTGGTGAACATCTTCCAGAAGGACGCATCGCTGAACCAGGAGGCCGGGCCATACGAGGGGTTCGACCGCTTCGAGTGCCGCCAGGACCTCCTGGTCCGGCTGGAGAGGGACGGACTCCTGGTCAAGATCGAGCCGCATCAGCACGCCGTCGGGCACTGCATGCGGTGCGGCACGGTGGCGGAGCCCTGGGCCAGCCTGCAATGGTTCGTCCGGGCGGGGCCGCTGGCCGGACCCGCCATCGAGGCGGTGAGGAGCGGCCAGATCACCATCATCCCGGACCAGTTCCAGAAGGTCTATCTCAACTGGATGGAGAACATCCGCGACTGGTGCATCAGCCGCCAGCTCTGGTGGGGCCACCGCATCCCGGCCTGGTACTGCGATGACTGCGGCGCGGTCACCGTCCAGGTGGGGAAGGCGGACCGGTGCAGCGGCTGCGGGTCCGCCCGCATCCAGCAGGACCCGGACGTTCTCGATACCTGGTTCAGCTCCGGGCTGTGGCCGCACTCCACGCTGGGCTGGCCGGACGACACCGAGGACCTGCGCTACTTCTACCCCACGACGGTCATGGAGACGGCCTACGACATCCTGTTCTTCTGGGTGGCCCGGATGATCATGATGGGCCTCGAGTTCACCGGCCGCATCCCATTCCGCTGGGTCTTCCTCAACGGACTGCTCCGGGACGAGAAGGGCGCCAAGATGAGCAAGATCAAGGGCAATGTCATCAACCCCCTGGACGTCATCGACAAGTACGGCGCCGACGCCCTCCGCTTCTCCCTGGTCCTGGGCACCTCCGCCGGCAACGACGTCCCCTTGAGCAGCGGCAAGATGGAGTCGGGGCGCAATTTCGCCAACAAGCTGTGGAACGCCTCCCGGTATGTCATCCGCAGCCTGCCCCAGGGGGTGATGGACGCGGCGCTGCCGGAAACGGGCCCCGGGGACCTGCCCGTCGAGGACCGCTGGATACTCAGCCGCCTGGACCAGATGGCGGCCAGGGTCAACCGCCTGCTGACGGAGTTCCGCTTCGGCGAGGCCGAGGCCGATGTCTACCAGTTCATCTGGGACGAGTTCTGCGACTGGTACATCGAGCTGGCCAAGATACGGCTCGGCCGGCCCGGCTCGGTTTCCCCCGTACCGGTCCTGGTGCGGACACTGGAGTCATCCTTGAGGCTGCTGCATCCGTTCATGCCGTTCATCACCGAGGAGATATGGCAGAACCTGGTGGCCCGCCTGCCTCACGATGACGCGCGGCCGGACTCCCTGATGATCGCCCGGTACCCCGACGGCGCCGGATTCGCCGATGTGGAGGCGGAGCGGGAGATGGGGCTGGTCATCGACGTCATCCGCGCCATACGCAACGCGCGGGCGGAATCGAAGGTCGACCCCGCGAAGCGGATAGAGGCCCACGTTCACGCCGGGAAGGGCCCGGCCATCGAGCCGCACCGGCTGGCCATAGAGGCCCTGGCGCGGGTGCAGCCCCTGCACATCCTCGACCGCCGCCAGGGACCCCGGAGCGACGGGGCCCAGGTCCTGCACGTCGGAGAGGTGGAGATAGTCCTGCCCATGACCGTGGATGTCGACGCCGAGAAGGCGCGCCTGGGGCAGGAGAGGGAATCCCTCGAGAACCGCATAGCGGGGCTGCAGGCCCGCCTGAACGACCAGGCCTTCCTGTCCAAGGCGCCCCAGGCCGTCGTGGACAAGGAGCGGGGCAAACTGCAGGACTGGCAGGCGAAGCTGCAGAAGATAACACAGCGCCTGGTTGAGCTTGGCGGCAGGTGACCCTGGAAGCCCGGGGAAACCGAGAATCAGACACCCTGTAAGGAGAGAGAAGCGATGTCGATCGAAGACAAGCTGCAGCAGCTAGCCGAGATGAGAGAGAAGGCCTGCCAGGGCGGGGGCGCCAAGCGCATCGAGTCACAGCACGCCAAGAGTAAGCTGTGTGCCAGGGAGAGGATCGGGCTGCTCTTCGACCAGGACACCTTCGAAGAGATCGACAGCTTCGTCATGCACCGCACCACTGACTTCGGGATGGACAAGGAGCGGTTCCTGGGTGACTCGGTGGTCATCGGCTACGGCAAAATCAACGGCCGCCTGGCCTTCGCCTACAGCCAGGACTTCACCGTGATCGGCGGCACGCTGTCACTGGTGGCCTCGGAGAAGATCTGCAAGGCCATGGACCTGGCGGCCCGCAATGGCGCGCCGTGCATCGGACTGCTGGACTCGGGAGGAGCGCGCATCCAGGAGGGCGTGGATAGCCTGAGGGGTTACGGCGAGATATTCACCCGCAACACCTTGTACTCCGGCGTGGTCCCCCAGATCTCCGTGGTGCTGGGTCCCGCCGCCGGCGGCGCCACGTACTCGCCGGCGATCACCGACTTCATCTTCATGGTCAAGGGCACGGCCCAGATGTACATCACCGGGCCTGACGTGGTCAAGACGGTAAGCGGAGAGGAGGTCACTCACGAGGACCTGGGCGGCGCCATGGTCCACGCCCGGGTCAGCGGCAACTGCCATTTCGTGGCCGAGAATGAGGAAGAGGTCTTCCAGATGATCCGGCGCCTGCTGACCTTCCTGCCCCAGAACAACATGGAGGAGACGCCCCTGGTAGCCACCGGGGACGACCCCAACCGCCGCGATCCCGACCTGCACCAGGTCGTCCCGGTGGAGCCCAACAAGGCCTACAACATGCACGAGGTCATCGCCAGGGTCTTCGACAACGGCGACTTCATGGAGGTGCACCAGCACTGGGCCAACAATCTCATCGTGGGGTTCGCCCGGCTCAACGGCCAGAGCGTCGGGATCGTAGCCCAGCAGCCGGCGTACCTGGCGGGCTCGATCGACATCAACGCCTCCGACAAGGGCGCCCGGTTCGTCCGGTTCTGCGACTGCTTCAACATCCCGGTCATCACCTTCGTCGACGTTCCGGGCTACATGCCCGGGACCGACCAGGAATTCGGCGGCATCATCCGGCATGGAGCCAAGTTCCTCTATGCCTACGCGGAGGCCTCGGTGCCCAAAATAAGCATCATCACCCGGAAGGCCTACGGCGGGGCCTACGTCGTCATGAGCAGCAAGAGCCTGCGGGGCGACATCAACTACGCCTGGCCGACGGCCGAGATCGCCGTCATGGGGCCCGACGGCGCGGTGAACATCATCTTCCGGGGGGAGATAGCCAAGGCCGAAAAGCCCGACGAGAGGAAGAAGGAGCTGGTGCAGGACTACCGGGACAAGTTCGCCAACCCCTATGTAGCCGCGGCCAGGGGCTACCTGGATGACGTGATCGACCCCCGGGACACCCGGCCCAAGCTGATTAAGGCGCTGGAGATGCTGCGGAACAAGGTCGACCACCTGCCCCCGAAGAAGCACGGCAATATCCCGCTGTAGAAGGTATCGGCATGGCACCCAGAGAGATCCGCACCGACGAAGTGACCCAGGCCGTGGCCCGGATGGCCAAGGAAGCCAACCTCTTCCTGCCGGATGACGTGCGGCACGCCCTGGGGCAGGCGGCAGCCGACGAGGAATCCCCCCTGGGGAAGGCTACCCTGGAGAAGATCCTGGAGAACGCGGCCATAGCCGCCCGGGAGAGGGTGCCGCTGTGTCAGGACTGCGGCCTGGCCGTGGTCATGGTCAGGCTGGGACAGGCCGTCCACATCAGCG
>ERZ1649853.1186-NODE-1186-length-10383-cov-7.403176_pt1 | contig 10383 bp, 13 predicted proteins | sample MGYA00575353_ERZ1649853 | MGnify/ENA primary metagenome ERZ1649853 (study PRJEB40853, sample SAMN11349654) | freshwater sediment metagenome | isolation source: river sediment | host: Sediment | place: India: Okhla Barrage, New Delhi | collected 2017-02-21 ...
TGAGTCATAAGCCCAGTGCAGCAGCGCCTGGCGCTGCCTGCGCCTGCAGTTGAGATCACCTTTCTGGCAATGTTTGCGCAGCTGGCCAATGTGCCGGCTCATGGCTTTCCAGCGGCTGATCTGGCGTTTATCGTCCGGGCAGCGCCTTCCCATGTAGTAGCGGCAATACCATTGAAACCAGCCGCGCGGGTCTTCCGGGTAGATCCAGCCTTTCATGCGCCAGTACCATAACGGTTTCGAGGCATTCACTCCGAAAAAGTTGATATCAGGGTCGTGACGGTCCGGGTTCAAACGGGCGTGTTCAAACCACTCGGCTGGGAATTCATCGGTGCAATCCGTGAGGTATTTTCCACCGAATACCCCCAATTCCAGCATCTCCCTGGGGGTCAATTCAGGGTGAAATTCTGGGTCGAAATTCTGACCCGCTGGTTCAGTCCGCCAGTAGCGGTAATCCTTTTGCATCTTGTCGTTCACGACCACAAGCATGGGCTCCATGGTGTACCCTCCCAAAAAGGGATAACTATTTGAATTTATTATACAATTTGACCATACGAGATTGATAAGGAGACTTCCATGGATGATATTATCGTCAGTCTGCTGGTGATTCTTGGAACTGCCATTCTTGTTGGGGTGATCTTCATCCTCGTTTATTACCGGAAGAGGAAAAGCGAACAGGTCCTCATTGAACTTGCGCGCCAGAAGGGCTGGCGCTATGAAAAGGTGAACGAGCGCCTGTCGGCGGGCTACCGGTTCCACGGCGCAGGATGGCTGCTCGAAGGTCTGCGGGTATCCTCTGATTCCACCAGCAGTGCAAGCACTACACATGTGCGCGATTTCACCCGCTGGTTCTCTTCTCAGGCAACCTTTTCACCCGGCATACTTATGATCGGACCCAAACAGCCCGAGGTCAACCTTGGCGGCATCAGTGACGTCCTTAAGCAAACCATGCTCAAACTGATGGTCGGGGAAGAAGCCAACGATGCCCTGGGCATTGAAGAATCGCTGATCGGGCGGATGGCACTGCGCGAAAGGTACATGGTATGGACCAACCAGGAGGAAAAAGCCCGTGAATTGCTGACACCTGAAATGGAAAATGCGCTCATCCGCTATCCCGGCAAGTTGCCGCCGGTGGTTAAATGGAATTCAAAAGGGGTGGAAGTCAAATTGATCTCGCAGCGTCTGGAGAAAGCTCCGGATATCGAAGGTCTGGCAGCTATTGGGGAGGCGTTTCTCTTATAATTGTTGAAATGTTTGTGTTCTCGAGGGTGGGGGTGAATTGCTGGGCGGCCTTGATCAAGTCCGTGACGGCATCCCACGGGATCTGATCATACTCCGGCAGGGGATAATAACGCATGGCCAATTCATTGCCAATGAGCAAATGCTGCGGGTCGGGCAGGAACCTGCCCAGCCCGAATTTCATCATGAAAGGATGGCGTGAACTCCAGATGACCATGCACAATCCGGCTTTGATCGTTCCCCCGCGCCAACCCTCGTAATACGCCACGCCGTCACTGTATAGTTTTACATCCGCGTTGGGGGAAATGGATGCGACGATATTGTGAATTTCGATGATCACTTCCTGCTGTTTCAGCGGCAGGTGTGAGATCCGGCTTTCAAGCTGGTGAAGAGTAAACACAGGAATCGTTTCACTCAATGTTTGTGCAAGATAACCTTTTCAGTTTCCACTATTTTCTGCATCAGGTCCAGTGCTTCCTTTTTCTGTTCAGGTGTAACGCCGGCGGTCTGGGGTAAAAATTTAAGCAGATCCCGTGCCTGCCGGAGAGTATCCTTCACACTGGCCGCATAATTCAACGTTTCCCAACCAGCTTCTGCCGGGGCAGGGATTTCACCGGCTTTCTTCATCAACACCCGCGCTTTAGAAAAACGCTCTTCGGTGGTCAACACCTTTGCCATGCTCTACCTCCAGGGCTAATTTTTCAGCAATAACTGAAGCACTTCGGTTTCACGTTTTACCCACCGTTGGAGTTTCTCTGGTTTTTCTTTCAGCAATGCCTGGTTGACTGCTAGCGCATCCGCGATTGTTATCCACTCTGGAGTGAAACCCAGGTCGGACTCATATTTTTCCAGATGCGGTGTGCCAATGGTTTCTTCTATCTGGCAGTAATAATAATATGAGGTCATCATGAACAGGTCAAACGCTCTTTCAATGGCGCGGTCATACTCAATCACTTTACCAAATCCAGTGATTTCGCTCATGATTTTTGCGCCGGTTTCCTCATTTACTTCTCGTTTAAGTGCATTGTAGTGATCTTCGCCCCGTTTGATCCCCCCGCCCGGGAACTTGTAATCACCATCACAAGCGGCATGGATGAGCAGCAACTTTTCCCCATTCGTAATGATGGCACGCACTGCTTCACGGGAAATCATGCGCCCCTGGTGGGGAATTCCCGGGTATCGATCGATTTCAGTTAACAATCGCATAGGACAATCATACCGTAAAACAGGTTTCATTAATCCCAATTTGGGTTGTAAATCTCTCAGTTTCTACTTCAAAGTGTACAATGGAGAAAGATTTTCCATGGAGAGTCGGCTATGAACATTCTCATCGTCAATTGCGGCAGTTCCTCACAAAGCTTCAAGGTTTACCAAGTGGAGGATAACGGTAATCCTGCAATCATTTTGAGCGGGAAAGCCCGCAATGTTGCATCTGTCACCAGGGATAGGTCACGGATCGAATATCAGATCAATAACTCATCACATTCGCTGGAAGTTGATCTGCCAAATCACCGGCAGGCCGCTCTGATATGCGCGCGGCTACTCCGGGAGCATTCCATAACGATTGACGCGATCGGTCATCGGTTTGTTCACGGTGGCACTATCCTCACTGCCACGACCAGGGTCACTCCCGAGTCTCAAAAACTGCTTGAAGTCTGCCTGCCGCTTGCGCCTATTCATAACCCGAATTCCTATTCGGTGGTCCGGGTTTACCAGGAGCAGATGCCCAATATCCCCCAGTTTGTGGTTTTTGATACCGCCTTTCATACCGCCCTGCCCTGGTCAGCCCGGCTTTATGCGTTGCCGTTGAACCTGATGGAGGAAAACGGTTTCTACAAGTATGGATTTCACGGGCTCTCTTATCAGTACATCTCCTCAAAGGCTGCAATTTTGCTGGAGAAACCTCTGGATAAAATCAAGCTGATCATGTGTCACCTGGGCACTGGCGGGTCGAGCGTGGCGGCTTTCATGGATGGTCATAGCCTCGAAACCTCGATGGGATACTCCCCATTGCCGGGACTGGTGATGTCTACCCGCTGCGGGGATCTTGACCCGGAAATCGTTCTTGAATTGATCCGACGGGGGCATTCGGCGGAATTTATCAGCAGCCTGCTAAATACACAATCCGGATTGGTCGGACTTTCTGGATACTCCTCAAATCTGGCTGAGATAATCACAGCAGCAGAAAGCGGAAATGCCCGCTGCCAGGATGCTTATGAGGTCTATGCCAGTCGCTTACAGCTTTACATTGGCGGTTACTTTTGGAAAATGAATGGCGCAGACGCCATTCTCTTCACGGACGATGTGGGCACAAATTGCTGGCAGCTGCGGGAAAAAGTTTGTGGAGCGGTTGAGAACCTTGGAATCCTCCTCGACTGCGAGAAAAACAGAACAGCAGTTCCGGATCAGGTGCAGTTTATCCATACGGAAGCATCCAACGTAAAAATAATCAGTATGCCCACTGATGAAGAGGGAGTGATCCTGCAGGAAGTGTTGAACGCGCTTATACCTGATTAATCAAAGTCGGAAGACTTCGTATCTATTAGTTTCCGATAAATTTCGAGAGCTTTTTCCGAAAAACAGCACAAGAGTACCTGTTCTATAGAGGAGGAGTGCAGGGCATACTCCTTAATACTTTCTATTGCCACTTGGGCTGCTTTCTCCAACGGGTAGCCAAAGGCTCCGGCGCTGATGGATGGGAATGCGATTGATTTAACCCCGAGTTTTTCTGCTGCTTCAAGCGATTTCCGGTAACAGGAGGCAAGTGTTTCAGCTTCGTGCTCCCCTCCTCCGCGCCAGACAGGTCCCACGGTATGGATGATGAACCTGGTGGGCAGGTCGAAACCGGGTGTGACTTTGGCATCACCTGCAGCGCAACCATTTAGCTGGGTGCAGGCATTCAATAATTCCGGTCCGGCTGCCCGGTGGATTGCGCCATCCACGCCTCCTCCCCCCAGCAGAGAAGAATTGGCAGCGTTGACAATGGCATCCACCTTTAGTTTCGTGATATCCGCAAGTATTGCATCAACTTTCATGTGAAACGCCTCTCAAGATAATTGTGACACTGCGTCTTCTGTGAACTGGTTGATCCTGCCGGCAATCACTTCAGCGGTCAGGTCCTGCCGTCCATAAGGAGAATAGAAACGAGACCAGCCTTGGAGATTATGGTTGATAAACCTGATCAACTGCAAAGCTGCTACCAGATCCCAGATCGGGAGATTGGCGCAATTTACTTTTCGCGCTGTGAGATAAGTCTCAGTAAATTGTCTGGCAGCGTTTTTTCCAAAGGTGTAAGCCAGGTCAATCCGTGTAATTGCCAGATCATATAAAGCCGGACCCATCCAGGCATCCTCCCAGTCAATGATTCCAGTCAGATCATCATTTCGCCATAACAGGTTGCCAGTCCAATAATCGCCATGCAGCAGCACAGAGGGATCATTCTTTAACTTTTGCAGGTGATGGGTTAGGGTTGTTAAGAGTGCTTCCTCATTCAGAACTTCATCCATTGTTACAGTTTCTTCTCCAAAACAACCCTGCAGACTGATTTCAAGCGGTGGAACTTCCGCCGAGTCTAGTTGACTGATTTCGATGTTATGGATAGCTGCCAACATTTGTGCCATTCGATCGACACGTTGCGGTTGCGCCGGAATGGCAAATGAGATCGATCCAGAAAGATATTCCAGTACCAGGGTAGGTGTATTAAAAAATTTTCCGGTTTCATCAATAAAAACCGGCAAAGGAACCGGTAGAGCTTTGTTGCGTAGCAGTTTCAGGAGTTCATATTCCATGCAGACCACGCGGGGGCGCTCCATTAAGGTTTCCTTTGAAGGCTGCCGGATGATCCATTTCGTAGTTCCCGCGGGAAGAAGCAGCTCCACCAGGGTCATCTCCGCGGAGATTCCCCCGGTCATAGGAGATACTTGCCCGACCTTCCCATCCAGATTGAGGCTCTGAATGATTTTTTCTATTTGAGCAGGGGCAATCATCACAATTTCAGATGATCTTATCCAGTTTACCGGCGAGTTGGCGCAGGTACTCCAGCTGGCCAATATGATAGGTGTAATGGAAGTGCAGGAAGAACACCCGCCACCCGAGGGTGGTGGTACGCTCTCCGATGGTAATTTCCTGAGCGAAATCCTCCTCGCTCATCGTATTGAGAAGTTCATTCAAAACAGAATGTGTCTGGTCATGCAAACTTACCAGCGTATTCAGGGCAAGCACCCCATTACCCTCCCCGCGAATCGGCTCAGAATCCCGCTGATATCGGTCTAAGATCACCGGATCGAAAGGAGGAGTCCCGCCAAGCGCGCTGATGATCTCCACCTGGTTGGTCAGCAGATGACCTATTACCCAATTCAGGCAGTTGCCGCCGGGCTGTGGCTGGAGCAGGCTGTCTGCATTGGTAAGACCATTCAATTGTTCATGAATGATCTCATTTTCCATTTCAAAAATGCGCTGAAGATTCCGGATCGTGATCATACTGCCTCCTTTATTTGCTCTCGAATTTCATTATAGCAATCCTTGTAATCCAAATTCCAGTTTCGGCATTCTTTTTTTTCCTTTTGGGGTTTATTATTTGAGAGAGGAGTATCTTAATGTCAGTTGACTCTCAAAATATCGCTTTGCTCAGTGACAGCCTGATCGATGAGATCGTAGGCGCAGTCGGGTTGCCGAAAAACAGGTTTACCCACCGCCTTGGCCGGTCGATTTTCCGCAAGATAACGGACCGTTTTGCCAACATTGGTGCCCCCTTTGATGAGACTGTAGGTTCCGAAGGTTTGCCTAAAGCCAGTGAATTCTGCCTCAATTTTTTCTGCAATGAAGTAAAAACAGATGGAATTGAAAATGTGCCCCTCACCGGTCCGTTGCTGGTGACCACCAATCACCCCGGGACTTATGATGGATTGACCATTTATTCCAAACTGCCGCGTAAAGATATCAAATGGATCTCATCTGAGATTCCGTTTCTACGGTTACTCCCCAATTTAAGTGAACACATCCTCTTTGCCTCACGACAGGATTCACGCAGCCGTATGGTAGTGCTGCGCAACGCCATTCAGCATTTGCAGCAGGGGGGTGTCCTGGTGTATTTCGCAGCTGGGCATCGCGATCCGGATCCGGCAGTATATCCGGGTGCTTCAAAGGCGATTGATGGCTGGCTGGATATCTTTGACACTTTTTTCAAATACGTTCCCGAACTATTGGTTCAACCGGTGATCGTCAGCGGGGTGGTCAGCGGTCATTGGTCAAAACACTGGTTCCCGAGGATCCGCCGGAAGCAGATTGATCAGCAGCGCCTGGCAGAATTCGGACAGGTGATTTCGCAGCTCATGCACCCTGGCAGGATTTACCTTTCACCCTCGGTGAGTTTTGGAAAACCAATGGAGAAGACGGAATTGTCATCTACAGGGGTACCGGCATTGGCAGCTGTCATCGCTGAAGCTAAAAAGCTGCTGAAACACCATTGCGAGATATATGGAGGAAATATCGATTAACGTTTGGGTTTAACGGTAGCGTTTTTCGCCAGCCTCGACGCGGACTTTTAAGCGGTTTTGTGGCGGAGGCAGAGGGCAGGTGGCAAACGGTGTATAAGCGCAGGGCCAGTTCCTGGCGAGGTTAAAATCCAGCGAGATCGTGTCTATAAGTGGGATCTGGGTGACCAGAAAACGCCCTCCGGGGTAGGTGGTATCTGCCGCAGTGAGATCAGTGAAATTGAATAACAGATCCTCGTCGTCACCTGCAGCGATCAAACTGCAGTCAATCCCCCTTATCTCGAATTTCACTTCTCCGACGTATGCCGTTTCAGTCTTGGTTCCAATGGCATCCTCTCCCGGGAGAATGTCAGGGTTCGGATATCGAAGGAACCTTCCTTCTATTTTCCAGGCAGGATCAGCCGGATAGTAATTCAACCCTTTGAACTCTTTGACGGCTTTTGCGTTGACATCCCAGGCACGGATAAAGAAGCGCTCACCACGCTGCAGTATGATCATCTGCACATCCCCCGCGCTCAAGATATCAGGATTGTCGTCATGGTCTGTTCGCAGGGGGCGCGTTTCTGCCGGGGTTTCATTCACCTGAAGATACCCCGAGCTATCCACGAGAAACAACTTTTCCCCATTTAACTCCAGAAAGGTATTTTCAGGAGGTTGAATTCCTGGAATTCCAACGAATGGATTTCTCCCCGGCTGCAAGGGATACAAACCGATCAAAGAGAACCAATTTCGCGGGCTTGCGACCAATTTTTGTTCCCGGTCTCGCCGTTGATTCTGAATTTCCTGAATATACTTATCCAAAGGCACCGCAGGTCACTCTGCCTGGAGGATTGCACCGCAGAAATCGCATTCAGCGCTGGAGTCATCGATCCATTCCACCTGATCCGGGCGTACGGGTGCTCCGCAACCTCCGCAGGTTGGTGGCAGTTTACCCCGTTTGGTAACAACGGATGGGATGGCGCTCACCGGTGCTGAGTGCGCAGGTGGCGCTGTTAGCGGTTTCGTTGAGCCTGTTCTTTGAACTTCAACATCTGCAGGGTGAAGCGCCTGGTCTAATTCGGTTTTAAATTCACCAATTCGCTGTTGCATTCCGAGCAGGGTGAATTGACTGAAAGCAATATTCGCCTGATTGGTAGCACGGGCTTCAACGCCGGCTTTTGCCCAGGCAATGGCAGCCCTGGCATGCAGGTTTGCCGCCTGCCGCGGTTTTCCGGTGCGTTCCATCTGCTGCGCCAATTGCATGAAAGCGCTGGCTGCCTGCTCAAATTGACCAGCCATTAAAAACTGGTTGGCTCGAAAAACCTCGTTTTGGTGGATGGCAGTGGTCGTCATACGTCGAACTGCTCTTCGAATTGGTCTTCTGAACATTTTTATTTCTCCAGGTATATGGATCTGAGATCGTTAACTTATTATAGCCAATTTGTATGTCAAACAAAGAAAACGCCCGGTTGTGCCGGGCGTTTTGGTTATTCAATTTTCCGTCTTAAAAGGCGGTGTTTCTGGTTCGCTTAGTCCAACAGGTTGGCAGGAACGTTGCCGCCGTTTTGGGCTATCTTGGCCAGCACGGTTTTGTGCAGCCAGGTGTTCATCTTGGCAGAATCGCCCATCAGGTCAGTGGGGCAGCCAAGTTCTTTTGCCAGTTCCTTGCGGGAAGTCAGGCTGCTGTCGATGCCAAGGAGTTTGAGCAGATCGACGATTGAAACTTTCCAGTCCAGTTTCTGCGGGTTGGCTTTGGCCAGACCGTCAAGTTTTGCAACCACATCCACCATATCCATCGGTGCGACAGACGGTTTCGCAGCAGCGGTAAGGTTGCCGAGCAGGTCACCGATCTTTTTGCCAACTGGGGCAGCCGTGGTGGTTGACCCTGCGGTTGTGGTTTTGGGTTTGAACCCCAACTTGGTGAGAATATCTTTGAAGAATGCCATTTTATTTCCTTTCCCTTTATCAAGATATGAGCCGTCTAGCGACTTTAAATCATTATATAACGAATTGATTTGTATTCAAGGGTTTTTAAGATACACCAGAATTTTTAAGGTACTCTCCAATGAATGTAACTCAACCTGTTCCATGCTATGATTGTGGGGAGGAAGGTCCCTATTTGATGAAGATTTCTTGTGCTGTTTGCTCCAGACTAAAAAACGAGGAGCGTTCCTTCTACAAGTATGCCGCTCCCCAGTATGACAACCCTCTTCCGGGTGCATCTCAATTGCTCAAAACGGTACCCGGTGTTCGCGGTGAAATAGATGAAAAGGATCAGATCAGAGTCTGCCCGGATTGTAATCAACTTTATCATTACAAGGTTAGTTACGAATATCACGTTAATGGCAGCGAGGATGAAGAGCTGCTGACACGGTTGACAGAGGCTGAGACAGGGGAGTTCTGTAAACAGCGCGTCAGGGAGTTGGAACAACTTCGCCGGGAAATCGATGGATTGGGAAGCGCTTCAGGGGATCGAAGCGATTACATTGATCATGGAAACCCCAACGAAGAAGAGGAACGCCAGGCTTATGCTGATATGGAGCAGTACACTGCCATGGCAAACACCGGGAAAGTATTGCTTAACGATCATGTTGAATTCTTGCGCAACTATTACCCGAAAATCCTTGCTAACTGGGCGGAAAAGCATATCCGGGTTTGTGAGAAAGTCAGGGCTTCCTATGACGAGGAGGATATTGATGGGAGGGTGTCAGTGTTTGTTGCCAACGAGACCATTGATGCCTGGCGTAAATTTCTCGAAGGTGGTGAAAGCTTTGTCACTGTCAACGAATATTGGCTGGGGGGATACTCTGCCTTTATGGATGAATTATTGTTAATTAACTAACAGTTTTACAGTTTACCTTCTGGCTGGGTAAACCCATTCGACGAACAGAGGGGTCAGATCGCATTTGCAGTGGCTTTCAGCCAGCGTTTTAAATTCCTGCGTCCCGCTTATCTCCCATTGATAACGCCGGGCATAATCCTTTAAGAACGCATCGAAGGTGCTTTGCCCCATGGTTTCTGCCAGGGTTTGCATGAACACCGGTCCCCTCCCGTATACGATGGCGCTATACCCTGCTCCGGCATAGGCATCAGCCGAAAGACCGATGGGCAGTGCTTCCATGTTCACCCGCTCCCAGCGTGCCGTCCAGCTTTCACGATATCCTTCTCTCCCGTTCTCTCCGTATTCATCCAGGAAGTACATACTGGTCACATACTGGGTCAAAGATTCATCGATCCAGGGTTCGTTTGCCTGGTCGTTGCCGACCGTGTTGTAAAACCATTGATGCCCCACTTCGTGTGCAACGGTGCTTTCCAGCATCACAAAGGCAGGCGTTCCGCTGATAGTCTCATTGGGGTCATAAATGAGTTTGTTGATCCCGATGATACCGGGATACTCAATGCCGGTTGCTCCCTGCATAGGGGTGCTAACCACATCAAACTCGGTGTATGGGTACACGCCATAGCGCTCGCTGAAATCTTTCAAGGCTTCAACAGCAGTATCAAGAGCAAGTTCTGCACCTTGTTGGAATCCGGGTAGCGCATAGCTGTTCACTGTCGTCTCGTCGACAGTCCCTGAGATTTTTTCAAACTCAGCACTTGCAGCCAGGTAGAAGTCTCTTGCCGGACCGGCAGCAAAAGTGACCACTTGTTGCTTTTTATCAGTTATTTTCTCTAC
>ERZ1649853.1190-NODE-1190-length-10356-cov-6.206096_pt1 | contig 10356 bp, 6 predicted proteins | sample MGYA00575353_ERZ1649853 | MGnify/ENA primary metagenome ERZ1649853 (study PRJEB40853, sample SAMN11349654) | freshwater sediment metagenome | isolation source: river sediment | host: Sediment | place: India: Okhla Barrage, New Delhi | collected 2017-02-21 ...
CCATGGCCTTGACGGTCTCTTCGACCTGCTTGGCCTTTATGCCGTCCTCGAACATCGAGAGACACCAGGGACAACCGGTGGCCACGCAGGTAGCCTTGGCATCTATGACTTCCTGCATGCGGCGGATGTTCAGCCGTTTCTCGGCTGCATCCTCCATCCACATGTGACCGCCGCCGCCGCCGCAGCAGAAGCCCCGGTTGCCGTGCCGTTCCAGCTCCACCCGCTTTATGCCGCCTATGGAATCCAGGACCTTTCGCGGCTGCTTGTAGATGTCGTTGTGGCGGCCGAGGTAGCAGGAGTCGTGATAGGCCACCGTCATTTCGGGGACGTTGCCCATGGCGAGCTTGCCCTGGGCCATGAGGTCCACGATGAACTGGGAGTGATGGATGACCTCGAAATCGCCGCCGAACTGCGGATACTCGTTCTTGAGCATGTTGAAGCAGTGAGGACAGCTGGCCACGACCTTCTTGACCTTGTAGTTCTTCATGGTCTCGATGTTCTTGGCGGCCAGCGTTTGGAAGAGGTACTCGTCTCCCATGCGGCGGGCCGGATCACCACAGCAGCCCTCCTCCACACCCAGGACTCCGAAGTTGATGCCGGCGGCCTGCAGCACCTTGGCGGTGGCGATGGCCACCTTGATGTTGCGGTCCTCCAGGGAGGCGGTGCAGCCCACCCAGTACAGGACGTCGATATCCTGGTTCTCGGCCAGCACCTTCACGTTGAGCCCCGAAATCCAGTCCGTCCTGGTGGCCGTGGTGCCGCGCCAGGGATGCCCGCGGGTGCCGAGGCTCTGCAGGGCGCCCTGCGCGGACTCGGGGAACTCAGCCCTCTCCAGGGCCAGGTTGCGGCGCATGTCGACCACCTTGTCGATGTGCTCAATGTAGACCGGGCAGGCCTCCATGCAGGCCCGGCAGGTGGTGCAATCCCACACTGCTTCCTGGGTCACTGCATCGTTTATCATGTCCGGCCGCGGGTCCTTCCCCCTGGGCCAGAAGGGGATGGAATAGACCTCGTTCATGTGGGTCTTCAGGTCCTGGATCAGCTTCTTCGGCGAAAGGGCCTTGCCGCTGAGGTGGGCCGGGCAGTTGTCCTGGCAGCGCCCGCAGCGGGTGCAGGCATCCAGGTCGAGGAGCTGCTTCCAGGTGAAGTTCTCGATCTTGGAGGCGCCATAGCTCTCCGCTGTCTCCAGGTTGATGGGCGTCAGGGCGCCCTTGGGTTTGGACGAGCGGAAGAGGACGTTGAGTGGCACCAGCAGGATGTGGTGCAGCCGGGAGCGGTAGAGCAGTATCAGGGCCAGGAAGACGAAGGCGATGAAGGTATGGATCACCACCCTGTGCCAAGTCAGGATCTCGTTCCGGTAGTTGGCGGGGAAGGCCATGAAGATCTTGGAGAACCAGTAGCCGATGGGCGACCACCACCACCCGTCGGCTTCGCCGAATCCGAATCCGCTGAGAGGGACCTCGGATATGGCTATGCGGTAGCCCTTGATCATGAAGCCGCTGATGAGGATGATGAACACGAACAGGAAGACCAGGGAGTCGTCGAACTTGGTGTCCAGGCGGGACGGCCTGATGAAGTAGCGCCGGATAATGGCGAGGAGGCCGCCGATGATAATGAGGCCCGCACCGATCTCGGAGATGAAGGAAGCCGCCAGGAAGATGGTCTGCGGCGGGTTCGGGATGGTCACCGTGTAAGAGAACAGGCGGATGATCTTGCCTGTCACGAACATGACTGTGCCCCAGAGGATCAGGAAGTGCATCCACCCGGGGTAGGCTTCGCTCATCATGCGGGTGTACCCGATGACCACCCCCAGCATGGTCCCGAAACGGGCCTTGCGGGATTCCTTGGCCCCGCGCATCCACATGAAAACGCGGCGGGCGAAGGCATAGATGAACAGGGCCATCAGGACCGTGCTGAAGATAAGGAAGCCGATGATGACCGGCGCAAAGATGTTCTGGATGTACCAGAGCTGGCCGTATTCCTGTGAGCCTCCCCAGAAAGTAGTGTCCATAGGTCCTACGAGGTCCTCCTGATCATCGGACCGCTGCCCGAGTGTCTCTCATCAAAAGATCGTCTTGCCATCATGCACCGACGTAGTGGGGATAGAACGCCGACAGGTGGAGGGTGAAGAAGATGACGCATATGAACCAGACCACCGCCAGCGCCATCACGATGACCTTGTTGTACTTCTTGTTGAGCCCCAGGTCCTCCAGCAGGAGCTTCAGTCCCCAGACCAAGCAGAAGATCATCACGCCCAGGACCGATACCTCGAGGAGGACGGCCACCACTCTCAGGAACTGATCCATCTGACTACACTCCCGCGCCGCTCTTGGTGGGGCGGACCTTTCCCTTCATTCTGCACTTGGGGCACATCTCGAGTCTCAGGGCAGCCTGTCCGGTGGTCCCCAGGCGGGCGCGGACCGATTCCACCATAGCCCTGGGGGCAAAGGGCGTGCCGCACACACTGCAGTGGGCGAAGTCGCCCTGGAAGACCAGCTGCGGCTCGCGGCTGAGCTTGCCGACATCGAGGACTTTGACCATCTGCAGGCATCTCTCCGGGCAGCAGTCGACGCACTGGCCGCAGCCGACGCACGATTCCTGGCGGAACACCAGCTGGCACGAGCCATCGACCTTGAGATCAGCCAGGGCGTTGGTGGGACACTGGGCCGCGCAGACGCCGCAGCCGGTGCACCTGGCCGCATCCAGCACGATCTTCCCGAAGGGTACCGTCCCCGCGGCGATCTCGCCGGTGGCCTTGGCGCCGAGCTTCTCTGACATGGCCAGTATGGCGGCCGGCAACCCGAGGGCCTTGTCGGGGAGGGCCGTGGACTGCGATGCGGTGAAGGACATGGGCGCCAACCGCGCTATCGTGTCACTGGACGGGGCCAGCTGGCGGGCCAGGTCCCGCTCGTCGAGGGCCGTCACCCGCTCGGACTCCAGCCCCCAGTGGTGGAGCAGCCGCTGCACGAATTGGACTGTCCCCTTCCAGTTGGAGCAGTCCAGCTTCATCTGGCAGCTGTCATTGCTGGAAATCAGCATGATCCCTTGGGCTCCGCGGTCGAGGGCCCGAAGGATGAGCCCCGGGGAAACCATCCCCAGGCAGGGCACACTCACCGGGAGCACGCTGGCATCGAACTCGGGGTGCCGGCTGCTGCGGCAGACGAAAGCGATGGACCGCCGCCAGGGCTGGCCCGCGCAGTCAAGCAGCAGTCCCTCGATCTCTGCCTCCAGCTGGTCCGGCGAGAAGTTGGGATAGATGATGGCCTGCCTGGGGCAGAGCGTGGTGCAAACCCCGCACCCTCTGCAGTCGGAGGCCTCGATCTTGATGGCTTCGGCCTGCACGGAGATGGCCCTGGAGTCGCAGCCGGCCCGGCATATCCGGCACTTCTCGCCCAGGCACAGGGCCGGTTCGACATACGGGATGACGCGGTACTTCGGCAAGAAAGACCCAAAGAGGTCGCGGCGGCTGATCTCACCCTGGGCCCTGCCGAAGCGAACCGTGCGGGCCGAAGCCGGCACGCCCGAGAACTTCTGCTGGCGCTTGACCTGGGCCCAGAGAAGGACCCTGACCCTCCTGTTGAGGTCGGCATCGTCGCAGGCTGAGACGACTTCGCGGACCAGGTCCACGGTGCCAATGGAATTGGGGTCAAAGGGTCCCTTGTCCGGTTCCCGCCACAGGCCAATTTCGGAGTTGAGGTGGGAGCATCCGGCCACCACCGCCGGAAGGACCTGGTTCTCCTGGATGACCTGCGACATGGTATGGGACTGGCAGAGGTTGTCTCCGATGACCACGCTGATGCCGGGATGCATCTCCTGCAGCCATGAGCGGACCGCTTCCAGCGACAGCCGGGAAGTCACTCTGCCATTGCAGCGGCAAAGGAAGACGCCACCCCCTGGCATGTTGGCCATGGCTACGCCTGGCCTCCCTCTGCGGCCGGAGTGGCCTGTTCCGACGCTTCGCCCTCGGCATGCTCAGCGGCGGCGGGCGCCGGCAGCAGGTCCATGTACTTCAGGCCCAGAACGAAGACCAATCCCAGGACGGCCACGATTCCCAGTGTCTGAAGAGTCTCCGCGGGCATGATGAGGAAGCCGCCCCGGGCGCCCCAGATGCCGGCGATCTCTCCGGGATAGTACTCGAGGGGCTGGGAGAGGCCGGGGAAGATTATGGCGGCGCGCTCGAAAAAGATGCCGACTACGCAGATGGCGCAGGCCGCAATGACCCAGTTCACCTTCTTGCGCAGCCAGGGGTTGCACAGTATGGCCAGCGGGATGAAATAGCCCAGGACCACCTGCAGCCAGAAGATCCACGCCCAGGGGCCGGAGATGAGGAACATCACCGCCTCGCGCTTCGGCGGGTAGAAATGGGTGAGCTTGTCGACGGCCACCAGGACCATCAGGACGAGTATCAGGACCACCAGGAACTTGCCCAGGGAGACAAACATGTCCTTGTCCAGGGGGCGTTTGCTGAACTTCAGGGTGAGGTACGACAAAAGCATGACCAGCGCCAGTCCTGAGGCGAAGGCTGCGGAGATGAACTCGATGGGTTTCAGGGGCGAGTACATGACGTGCCTGGTCTCGATGAAGCCGACGATGGCCCCGGTGCCCATGTGCACCAGCATGGCCCAGAGGACGGCCACCGGGGCGATGAACTTGGTCAGCTTGCTGCCCGAGAGCGCAGCCACGAGGTAGGTGCCGAGGAGCAGGATGTAGCCCGCGTAGAAGATGCCGTTGATGCCGAACATGGACTTCATGTTGCTCAGGTAGAAGTACATGAAGAGCCGCCAGAACTTCTCGGGGCGGCCCAGGTCGGTGAGCACGGTCAGCATGGCACTGATCATGAGCAGCAACCCCATGAGGACCGCTATCCGGCCAATGGGCTTGTAGCGCTCCTGCCCGAAGACATACACCAGCGAGGAGACCACCAGGGAGCCGGCGCTGAGACCGATGAAGAAGAAGTCGACGGTGATCAACTGTCCCCAGGTGACGTAGTTGTTGACGCCCCAGAGGCGGAAGCCGTACATGTAGGCCACCCCGTAGGCGGCCAATCCGGCGATCACCACTGCAGCCAGAACGCCCACCAGGATCTTATAGTTCCTAGAGTCTCCCTTGATGGCCGCGAAGTCCAGTTGCATTGAGTCTCCTTACCTCGGGAGGTAGATGGTCTTGGGATTGGTGAGCATGTCCTCTCGGAGCTTGATGTAGGTCCGCGAGGCCAGCAGCCTGGAGACCGTGCTCTCCGGATCGTCAAGGTCCCCGAAGAAGCGGGCTTCTGTCGGACAGGCCTCGACACAGGCTGGCACGACGTCCACGCCTATCTTGATGTCGGCGCCGTTCTCGATCCGCAGCAGAGCCTCGTCTATTCTGTGGAAGCAGTACGTGCACTTCTCTACGACGCCGCGGGTCCGGTGCGGGTACGGCCAAGGGCCGATTTCGGCGCCGTACTTGAGCCCGCCTACCTCCGCTGCCAGGTCCGGGGGCAGGTCTGGCCGCTGGTACTCCTCGTCCTGCTGGTCCTTGAAGTTGAAGTTCCTGGCCCCGTAGGGGCAGGCGACGATGCAGTACCGGCAGCCCAGGCAGCGGCGGAAGTTCTGGACCACGATGCCATCCCCCCGCTTGAAGGTGGCCTTGGAGGGGCAGACGTTGACGCAGGGAGGGCTGGAGCAGTGCATGCAGGGCATGGGGATTATCTGGGTGTTCACCGCGGGGTACTCACCCTCGTGGGCGGCGATGACCTTGTGCCAGTACATGTCGTGGTGCCTGTCATGCTCGTACGGTGTGCCGTGGGGCACGTTGTTCTCGGCCTTGCAGGCCAGGGAGCAGGCCTGACAGCCCACACACTTGTCGAGATCAATGACCATTCCCCAGTTTGCCATTACTGCCTCATGCCTTGCGGATACCTACCCTGGTGCTGAAGAGAGTGGGTTGACCGCTCTCTTCGTCGTACTCAGTGCCCATGACCTCCATGGGGTTGCAGCCGATGTCATCGGCGAACTCGCCGGAGGCGAAGTGCCCCTGCCCGGTGGCTATGGCTACCACGCCGGGCCGCATCCCTTCGATGACCGCGGCTTCACCTTCGATCTCGCCGAAGGCGGACTCCACGATAACCTCATCCCCTTCACCGATACCGAGGCGGTGGGCGGTCTCGCGGTTCAGCTCCACGAGGTTCTTCCAGCCCCGTCCGTGCATTACCAGATACATCTCCTGGGCCCAAGGGAAGTTCTGGCTGCCGCCCCTGATCTCCAGGACCGGCCGGTAGATGGCCAGCTCCAGCCCGTACGGGGCCTCTTCCCTGGGCAGGTCGACGTTGCGCACCCGCTCCAGGCCTTCCGAGTGGAACCTGAAGTTGCCGAACGCGTAGCTGCGATACGAGTAGGCGCCGCCCTTCCAAACGCCGACTCTCTTGAAATCGTCCCAGGCGATGAAGGGGCTGGTGCGGTACGCCGCGAACTGCTCCGGGAATGACTGGGAGTCGCCGGTGACGCCGCTGGACGGCGGCACAAACGCGGCTGCCTGGCCCAGCAGGGTGGCGATATCGAAGATCACCCTGGCCGGCGGCCGGGACTCATCCCGGGGATCGATCACCGGCTGCTTGATTCTGGCCTCGGCATATCCCGACCCGGGGATGGCGCTCTCGTAGCCCCAGTCCTCAAGGTAGGTGCAGGTGGGAAGGATGATATCGGCGTAGGCCGCCATCTCGCTCCTGGCTGGGCCGACGTGGACATAGTAGAGGTCCTTGAGCCTCTGGTCCCACTTGGCGCCCTCGCCGCTCTCCGGGACGGACATGATGAGATTGCTGTTGAAACCGATGGCGGTAGCCATGCCGCCCGCCGCCTGGTCCATGTCGTAGTAGGTGATGCCTGTCTGGGAAACGGGCAGGGCGGGCATAGGCGCGTATGGCGGGTACTGCTGGTAGACTATGCCGCCCGGGACATCGATGCTGCCCGCCAGCGCATTCAGGCAGTATATGGCGTGGCTGGCGAAGGTGCCGTAGGCCCAGCCGGTGGCCGCCTCTCCGCTCCAGGCGACAGCGGGCCTGGCCTGGGCGAATTCCCTGGCCACCTTGGTGATGGTTTCAGCGTCGACGCCGCAGGCCTCGGAGACGCTCTCCGGGCTGAACTGATGGGCGAGGGCCACCGTTCTGAAGGCCTCGAACCCCTCGGCGTGATTGGCGATGAAGTCCGCGTCGTAGAGGCCTTCGGCGATGATGACGTGGGCGATGGCCATGGCCAGGGCGCCCTCCGAACCGGGATTGATCGGGTGCCATTCGTCGGCCCTGGATGCGGTCACGGAGTGCCGGGGATCGAAAGAGACCACCTTGGTCCTATTGGGCAGCTCCCGGCGCATCTTGCCCCAGAGGCGCAGGTTGCGGGCCAGCGGCCTTTCGGACTCCACGATGCCGGAACTGAAGGAGATGATGTACTTGGCCGAGGTGCCGTCCTCGGAGACCAGCTCATAGCCGCTGTTGCCCAGCCCGTCTGCCAGCATCTTCCCCCGGCGGTCGGCGTCTGTCTCCAGCCCTTCCTCCTTGAAGAGGTTGGGGGTCCCGCAGGCGAGAGCGAACTGATGGATGAGGTCTTCGTTGCTGGTGGTATTCAGTCCCTCCAGGATGAGGAGCCTGTCCGGAGTGGTGCCCTGGATGTGGCCGGCTACTTCCTGCAGGGCTTCATCCCAGCCGATTTCCTCGAAGTCGTTCTCGTAGCTGACCGCCCGGCCCTTTTCGACGTCCGCTCTTCTTCGCAGCGGCATGGAGAACCGGCCGGCATTGTACAGTACCTGCAGGCCTACGTGAGACCGGGAGCAGCACCTGCCGTCGGAATAGGTCGAGGCGGGATTGCCGAAGATGCGCACGACCTTGGTCTTACCCAGGGTCGTCTCCACCCTGCGCACGCGGACGGCGCAGCGGGTCGGGCAGTTGAGACAGGATGTGGGAATCAGTACTTCAGCCGGCAGTCCGTTCTCGTCCCTGGCCAGGCCGTTGGTCTCCTGGGTCTCGAAGCCCTGGTCGGGGCCGAACTTGGGGCGTTTCAGCGCCAGGACCACGGCCAGGACGGCCGCCGCCGCCCCGGAAACACCAAGAAAGGCCCGCCGGCTTATCTTGAAGCCATTGGACCTCTTGGGCTCAGGGCTGTTTGGTTTGTCCGCTGCTGTCTCGTTCAAGGTTGCTCTCTGGTGTCAAATTCCACCCGACTAACCCAGGGACTCACCTTTGCCGATACCGGCGGCTCCGGATCGCCATCCACCGCAACATATCCATTGTACGAAAGAGGTTCTGAGGCTGTCAACGTTGTTGTCGCCGGCGAGGATCGTTGTCTCAACGGCCTTGGGCTGCGTGGACCGGACACGGCTATGCCGTCCTCGCCGTGTCCAGTATCTCGCCGGCCGAAGAGATGAGCTGGACTACGAGCGGCATCTGGCCCAGGGCGTGCGTGGAGCAGGACAGGCACGGATCGTAGCAGCGGATGGCCGCCTCGACCCGGTTCAGCATGCCTTCGGTGAGCTTGTTGCCGTCAACGTACTTGCGGGCCACCTCGTACACAGCGCGGTTCATGGCGGCGTTGTTGTTGCCGGTGGCCACAATGAGGTTCGCCTTCCTGACCATGCCGTTCTTGTCCACCCAGTAGTGGTGGAAGAGCGTCCCCCTGGGGGCCTCCAGAACACCCACGCCCTCCTCGTTGATCTTGCCGGTCCCGGCGTAGATCTCCGTGGAGCAGATCTGGTCGTCTTCGGCCAGCACCTTGATGCGTTCGGCCGAGTACAGGCACTCGATCATCCGGGCGTAGTGGAAGTACAGGGACCCCTCCACGATTCCGGTGTTGGACAGCTTCTTGAACTCCTTGAACTCCTTGCCGGCCAGTGGCGTCGTTATGCGGTCGACCACGTTCAGCCTGCCCAGGGGACCGACGCGGTACATGCCCCCGTCCGGGCAGCCCGGCTTCTTGTAGTACGGGAACTTGAGGTAGGTCCAGTCCTCGACGCGCTCCTCGATGATGGAGAGATAGTCCTTGGGGTCCACCTTGTCCTCGAGGATGGCCCCCTTGTCGTTTCTCATCCTCAGGGTGCCGTCATAGAGGTCCAGGTTGCCGTCCTCGTCGGTCAGGCCAAGGTAGCCGGAGGGGAAGGACGCGAAGCCTTCGGCCTCTTCCCGGTTCTTCTCCAGGTACTCCCGGATAATGGCGACGCCCACCTGGACGTCGGCGATGGCGGCATCGATACGCTTGAGTATCTCCTCCCGCTGCTCCTCGGTCAGGGCCCGGTTGACGCCGCCGGGGATGGCGAAAACGGGATGCACGCTCTTGGTGCCCAGCATGCGGATGATCTCCTGGCCCAGCTTGCGCACCATCACGCCCTTCACCGCAATGTCGGGCTTCTCGGCGATCAGGCCCACCACGTTGCGCTTGGCCGGGTCGGCGTCGAATCCCAGGAGCAGGTCCGGGCTGGCCAGGTGGAAGAAGTGCAGGGCGTGGGACTGCAGGAACTGGCCCATATGCATCAGCTCGCGCAGCTTCTTCGCCGTGGGGGGTATCTGCACCCCCATGATGGCGTCGCCAGCCTTGGCGCCGGCCAGGTGATGGCTGACCGGGCAGATGCCGCAGGACCGGGCGACGAAGAGGGGCATCTCCCAGAACAGGCGCCCTTCGCAGGCCTTCTCCAGTCCCCTGAACTCGACGATGTTGAACCTGGCCTCGGTCACCCGGCCGTCGTCGCCCAGGTGCAGGGTAACCTTGCCATGGCCTTCTATCCTGGTTACCGGCTCGATCTCGATCTTTCTGGTCATTTCACCTGCCTCCACGCAACGTCAGTCATCAGTCAAAGCGCATCATGGTCGCCGGCAAGACCGGGATCCTGCCGTTCAGGAGCTCCACCAGGGCATAGTAGATGTGTGCGGCATCCGGCGGGCATCCGGGCACGAAGCAGTCCACCTTCACCACATGATTGGCCGGCTTGACCGTGTCCAGCAGACGGGGGATCTCATCAGAAGATGGGATCTTGCCGTGAACCGTGCTTTCTGTCTCAACATAGGCCCTCCGCAGGCACTCGACCTTGTCAACGGGGTTGCGCGCCGCCACTATGCCCCCATAGCAGGCGCAGTCGCCCCAGGCCATCAGTATCTTGCAGTGGGCCCGCAGGTCCCGCAGCACCGCCTCGTCCTTGGTAGTGTTGACGGCGCCTTCGATGATGCCGACGTCCACCTGCTCGAACTCCTTGAAGTCAGTGATCGGACTGGCGGTGATGTCCACCAGCTTGACCACGTCCAGGATCTTCTCGTCTATGTCCAGGAAGGACATGTGACATCCGGCACAACCGGCCAGCCATGCGGTAGCAATCTTAGGTTTGGCCACAGCTAACCTCCTGATC
>ERZ1649853.1195-NODE-1195-length-10342-cov-18.165063_pt1 | contig 10342 bp, 7 predicted proteins | sample MGYA00575353_ERZ1649853 | MGnify/ENA primary metagenome ERZ1649853 (study PRJEB40853, sample SAMN11349654) | freshwater sediment metagenome | isolation source: river sediment | host: Sediment | place: India: Okhla Barrage, New Delhi | collected 2017-02-21 ...
CTCTGCAGCGCCTCCGCCTTGGCGGAGAGGTCCCCCGACCGCTCCGCCGCCTCGAGGGCGCGCTCGAAGTGGGGGAGAGCCTCCCGCTCGTGGCCGCTGCGGGCGAGCACGATCCCGAGGACGCGCGCGGCGCGGACCTCGGTGACCGCCTCGCCGGCCTCGCGGGCGAGGGGCAGCGCCTCCTCCGCGAGCCGGCGCGCGAGATCGAGATTTCCCGCCACCGACAGGGCGTACGCCCGGCGGCTCAGGAGGTCCGCTCGCGCCGCCCGCGTCGCCGCGCCCCGCGCCGCCCCCGCGTACGCCCGCGCCGCCGCCCGGTAGAGCGTCGCCGTCATCAGCGCCTCGGCCTGCGCCAGGCGCAGCTCCGCGCGCGCCGGATCCCGCCTCCCCGCATGGCTCGCCGCGAACGCGTACCGCTCCGCCGCCGCCAGGGGATCGTGACGCTCCGCCGCGTCCTGTCCCGCGCGACGCGCGTACTCGATCGCCCGCTCCCGGTCGCCCGCCCGGGAACGAAGGCGCGCGAGGCGCCACGGGTCGGCGTCCTTCCCCTCGATCTCCTCGACGATCTCGGCGGCCTTACGGGCCGACTCGCGCCGCGTTGCCTCGTCCATCCCCGACACCAGCCGCTCGGCCAGGGAGCGAGGATCCGCCGTCCAGGCGCCGTCCCTCTGGCGCGCGAGGCCCGCGGCCGCGGCCTCCGCCGCCGCCTCCGCGGATCCTTCCTCGTCCTGCCCCGCGAGCCTCGCGATCGTCGCGTCGCTCGCCCGCTCCCCGAGCACCGCGAGCGCCTCGAGCCACCTCCTCGCCCCGGCGCTCAGGAGATCGAGCCTCCCGTCCGACCTCCGGTCCATCGGCAGGACCTTCCTCGTCCTGCCCCCCCTCTCCCACGCCCCCTCGACGAGGAGCGCCTCCGCCAGCGCCGGGCTCCCGTCCGACGCCTCGAGCAGCCACTTGACCCGGGCCTCCGAGATCACCCCGCTCCCCGTCGCCCGCTCCGCCACCGCCCGGATCCCCGAAGCCTCGAACGGGTCGAGGTCCACCCGCGCGAGCGTCGGCACGATCCCCGTGTCCGACAGGAGCTTCCTGAGCCCCGGGTGCCTCAGCTCTCCGTGCCGCACCGCCGCGACGACCTTGAGCGGGGGGGCCTTCCCCTCCCGCGCGACCCGCTCCAGGACCTCCGCGATCCTCCCCGTCGCGCGCTCGACCTCGTCCACGAGGAGAAGAAGAGGATGCCTCGTCGCTCGCTCGCGAAGCGCCGCGAGACGCTCCGCGACCGGGGCATCCCCCGCGAGCTCCGACTCGGCGTACGCCACGTCGTGGTCCCGTCCGACCGCGTCCGACGCCAGCCAGCGCAGGATCCTCGTCTTCCCGCTCCCGGGATTTCCGCACAGCCAGACCAGGCGCGGCTTGTCGGCCGGTGTTGCGAGCTGCTCCCAGATCGCCGCGATCTCCCGCTCCCGCCCCGGAGGGCTCCCCGAGCCGAGCCGCGCCGCGCGCACCGCCGGCGTCGCGATCGAATAGCTCACCCCGCAGCCGGCGTTCAGCCGCGCGAGCGCCTCCGAAGCCTCCGCAGGCCGCTCCGCCGCGTCCGGGCTCAGCAGGTTGTCGAGCCAGGAGCCGAAGCCGGACGGCATGCCCTCGGGCACGGACGGCCTCGCGCGCTTGCCCGTCCGCACCGCGTCCACGAAGCCCGCGAGGTCCCCGGGCCTCGGCGCGAACGGAGGCTTCCCGTGCGCCGCCTCGAACAGCACCGCGCCGAGCGCGTAGAGATCGCTCCTCCGATCCGCCGCCGCGCCGTCGAGGACCTCCGGCGCCAGGTACGCGAGCGTCCCCGCGGGGCCGCCTGCCTGCCCCTCTCCTCGGAGAGCGAGCCCGAAATCCAGCGCGACGAGGCGGGACCCGAGGCGCGGCCTGTCCCGGACGAGGAGATTCCCCGGCTTCAGATCCCGGTGGATCAATCCGAAGTCGTGCAGGAACGACAGCGCGCGGAGGGCCTCCGCTGCGAGGTCGAGGAGAATGCCGACTCCTTCCTCCCGCACCGCAGACACGATGTCCTTCCCCTCGATCCACTCCATCGTGAAGCGGGGAAGGCCCGATTCGGGATCGCGATCGAGCTCGAAGACTTCGACCAGATTCGGGTGCCGGAGCGAAGCCAGCGTCGCGAACTCCCGGCGGAGCTCCGAGGCGCGCGCCGGGTCCGACCCGAGGATCTCCTTCAGCGCCACCGGCGACCCCGGCCTCAGCCGGTCCCGAGCCAGCCACACCCGCCCCGCTCCCCCCTCGCCGAGAAGACGGTCGCGCAAATACCGCTCCGAGGAGCGCGGGCCCTCGCTCATGGGCGAAATATACCGCAGCCCGTGTTCGACTTGCGCGAAAAAGTCTCACGCTGAGACGCAGGGGCCGCGGCCGGATCCGGGGGGCTCGTGGAAAACCCGGACAGATGCGAATAGCGCCTCCGCCCGGGCGCGAACCGGGACGGCTACCGCCGCGCGAGCGGCTATGATGTCCCGTCGCTCGCGACGCCCGCGTCGCCCGGAGGCCCCGATGAAGCGCCTGGACCCCGCGAAACTCACGCTCCGCCCGTTCGAGATCCTCGACGTGGAGTGGGCCCTCCTCGTCGCGGGGAGCGAGAGGCCGAACCCGATGACCGTCTCCTGGGGCGGCCTCGGCACCCTGTGGAACCGTCCCGTCGCGACCGTGTACGTGCGCCCTACGCGGCACACGTTCTCGCTGCTCGCGGAGGAGCCGTCGTTCACGCTGAACTTCCTCCCGGAGCCGCTTCGCGGCGCGCTCGATCTGTGCGGGTCGCGGTCGGGACGGGACCTCGACAAGTGGAAGGCGACCGGCCTCGGCCGCGAGGCGTCGGCGACGGTGCCGGTGCCGCGCGTCGCCGGGGCCGACCTCTCGCTCGAGTGCCGCGTCCTCGCGACCGTGGACCTCGACCCCGCGCGGTTCCTCGACCCGGAGATCCACGGCCTCTACCCCGCGCGCGACTATCACCGCGCGTTCCTCGGCGAGGTCCTGGCGGTGTGGGCCTCCGAGCGCTTCGCGGGGAGGTGAGGAAGGAGCGGGGGGGGGAATCGGCTCCCCGTCAGCGCGGCCCCGTCCCTTCCATCTCCCGCGCGGCGCGGATTTCCCGCTCCCCGGCCTCGCGCTCGCCGAGCCGGACGAGGGCGGCCCCCAGGTTCCGGCGGGCCCTCGCGTGGCGAGGGTTGAGGCGGAGCGTCTCCTCGAACCTTCGGGCGGCCTCCGCGTAGCGCCCCGCCGCCGCGAGCGCGGTCCCCCAGTTGTAGAGGAGGCCGGCGTCGCCGGGGCGCCGGCGCGCGGCCTCCTCGAAGTGCGGGAGCGACTCCTCGATCCTCCCCGCGAGCGCCAGGTTGAGCGCCAGCGCGGCGCGCGCCTCGAGGCGGCGCCCGTCGAGGCGGACCGCTTCTTCGAGCTGGCGGATCGCCTCGTCGCGCCGGCCCGCGAGGCCGAGCTGCTCCCCGAGCGCGCTCCGCGCGATCGGGTGGTCGGGGCGGAGCCGGACCGCTTCTTCGAGCTGGCGGATCGCCTCGTCGCGCCGGCCCGCCGCCGCGTGCGCGAGGCCGAGGTTGAGGTGCGCGACGTGGTTCCCCCGGGTGACGGCGAGGGCGTGCTCGAAGAGGGTGAAGGAATCTTTCCAGACCGCCGCCTGCCCGCGCGCCAGGAGGGCGAGAACGACGACGACGGCCGCGGCGGCGGCCGCCGCGAGGCGCACCCCCCCGCGCTCCGTCCCGAACTTCTTTCCGGCCCACGCCGCGAGGTCCCGGCCTCCCCACGCCGCCGCGACGAAGATCCCCGCCAGCGGCAGATAGGTGTAGCGGTCGGCGGACGCCTGCTCGCCGACCTGCACGAGGCCGATCACGGGGAGGAGCGAGACGACGTACCAGAGCCAGCCGAAGAGGAGGTAGGGGAAGCGCCGCCGGAGCCGGATCGCGGCCGCGGTGGCCGCCGCGAGGAGGAGGGCCGACGCCGCGACCTTCCACGCCGGGACCCCGTCCGCCGGGTACGGGTAGAAGACTGCGAGGCCGCGCGGCCATACGGTCCGGGCGAGGTAGTCGGCGTACGAGGCGACGGCGTTGGCGGCGCGGAGCCCGAGCGGGTATTGCTCGATCGATCCGGTGGCGAGCCCCGAGCGCTGCGCCAGGAGCGTCGCCGCCCCCGCCGCGGCCGCGAGGGCGAGCAGGGGGACCTTCTCCGCGAGGAGCCTCCGGATCGGGAGGCGCCTCTCGAGGGGCCACGCGTCGGCGAGGAGGAGCAGGAAGGGGAGCGTCACGAGCATCGGCTTCGCGAGAAGGCCGAGCGCGAGCGCCGCCGCCGTCGCGAGATAGGCGGAGAGCCGGGGCGACCGCGCGTACCGGAGGTACGCGAGGAGAGCGAGCATCGCGAGGAGGCCGCTCAGGACGTCCTTGCGCTCCGCGATCCACGCGACGGACTCGACGTGCAGCGGGTGGACGCCGAAGAGCGCCGCTGCGAGCGCGCTCCTAAAGACCGACCCGGTCGAGCCCCGCAGGAACCCGAAGAACGCCAGCGTGCCCGCGACGTGCAGCAGGAGGCTCGTCCCATGGTGGCCCGCGGGGCTCTCCCCGAAGAGCCGCCAGTCGAGCATGTGCGAGAGCCAGGTCAGGGGGTGCCAGTTGGCGGCGCGGCCGGTCGTGAAGGCCCATCGGGCCCCCTCCATCGTCGGCCCTCCCCGGACTTCCTGGTTCTCGGTCACATAGAGATCGTCGTCGTAGTTGACGAAGCCGTTCCCGACGACCGGCGCGAGCGCGGCGAGGACGACGCCCGCGAGGAGGGCGCCCGCGAACAGGGCCTCGGGCCGTCGCCTCGCCCTCACGCGGGCGGGACCCGGACGGGAGAGTCGCCGCCCGGCGCCGGGCCCCACAGGATCTCCCGGGCCGCGCCCGCAAGGCGCCGGAATTCCTCCTCGTCGTTGTAGGCCTGCGCCGCGACGCGAAGGACCGTGCTCCCGGCGCGCGGCCAGTCGTAGAGCCAGGTCTCGATCCGGTATCGGTCGAAGAAGAGATCGGTGAGCGCGTCGGGATCGAGCCCCGCGGCGTCCGAGCGCTCCGGGATCGCGGGGAGCGGGACCGAGGCCATCGCGCCGATCATCCCCGCCGGGCAGGGGACTGGCACGCCCAGCGCCTCGCACAGGAGTCGGCGCGCCTCGAGGGTGAGCGCGCGGTTGCGCGCCATCAGCCCCGGCATGCCGCCCGGGAAGAGCCCGCGGAGGAACCGGACCGCCTCGGGGATCGAGAGACACGCGGTCGGATCGCACGTGCCTGTCCAGTCGAACTCGAGCCGGAACCTCGACCGCCCGGGCCGGACGGCGTCGTAGCCGTGGCTGATCGTGAGGGGGTGGAACCCATCCTGCCGGTCACGCCGGACGTGGAGGAACGCCGCCCCCTTCGGCGCGCAGAGCCACTTGTGGGCGTTCCCCGCGTAGTAGGCCGCTCCGATGCGGTCGAGATCCAGCGGGACCATGCCGGGGGCGTGGGCGCCGTCCACGACCGTCTCGACCCCCGCGGAGCGGAGGTGGGCGACGAGCTTCGCGATCGGGAAGACGAGCGCGGTCGCGCTGGTCACGTGGTCGAGGAGGGCGAGACGCGTCCGGCCGGTCGCCTCGGCGAAAACCGCCTCGACGATCTCCTCCTCGTCCGCGAGCGGGAACGGGACGCGTGCGGTGACGATCCGGGCGCCGGTCCGGACGGCCGTGAACTCGAGCGCCGCGCGGCAGGCGTTGTAGGCGTGGTCGGTCGTCAGGATCTCGTCGCCGGGGCCGAGCTCCAGCCCGCGGAGAACCGTGTTGATCCCGGTCGTGGCGTTCGGCACGAAGGCGAGATCGTCGGCCGCCGCCCCGAGGAGCGCCGCGATCTCCTCCCGCGCGCCGTCGAGGAGCTTCTCGAGGTCCCGGGCGAAGAAGCGGAACGGCTCGCGCTCGATCCGCCTCCGGAGCTCCGCCTGGAAATCGAGCACTGCGGAGGGACAGGCGCCGAACGAGCCGTGATTGAGGTAGACGACGTCCGGGTCGAAGCTCCAGAGGGACGAGAGCGCGTTCACGCCCGAAGTCTATCGCGGAACCCCGCCGCCGGGCACCCCGACCCGTTCAGCGATACGCGACCGCCGCGCCTCGGCTCACGGCGCGGCGATTCCGAGCCGGCGTCCGCGGCCCGCGGGCGCCGGCCCTCGTTTACGGACTAAGGCATGGGTGAGCAGCAGGGGACCAGTTGCGTCTTGCACTGGATGCCGTTCGGGTAGTAGCAGCACTCCTTGCCCATGCATGTCTCGTAGTTGCATATCACGAAGCAGTCCTTCGGCTTGGCCTCGACCGTCGTCGTCGCGACGATCCCGATCACGAACGACGCCATCAGGAATCCGACCAGAGCCAGGCGCAGCGAGTTCTTCATGGGGAACTCCTCCCGAAGCGCCCTCGCGGGCGCGAGACCGCCGCCCGACGACGAAAGAACCACACCGGCCCCGGCCGCCGGACGTGACCGCGGTTCGCCTTGTCCTACGGCCGCGGCGTGCCGATTTCAATCCCCTGTCTCGAGGTCTTGCGGGGACGGATCGCCGCGGCCGCGGTCCTCAGCCGTGCATCCGGGAGCCGAACGACTCCTCGACCTCCCTCGCCTCCTCCTCGGTGTCGATGTCGAGGGCGAGGGAGAGGCCGTCGACGAACGGCATCCGGACCCGGCGCTCGGGGTACCGGTCGCGGTGCTCGCGCCGGACGAAGATGCCGCGGACCGCGTCCTCGATCTCGGCGACCGGAGCGTTCCCCCGTCCGAGGCGCATGGCGCCGGCCGAACCGGAGAGGAGGATGTCGCGGACGCGCGTCGGGCGCCGTCCTCGGACGATCCTCCCGAGATCATGCGCGACGATCGTCGCGAGGAAGGTCCCGAACAGCAGCGCCAGGCGGTAGAGGACCGACCGGTTCCTGCACCGGTATCCGGCGCCCATGAGCCGGAAGACGAAGTCGAGCCGGAGCGCCTCCGGGTCCACGACGATCAGGTGGCTCGGCAGGATCTCGACCTGCTCCCGGCCGGGCGCCTCCCGGAACCGGTACCGGGGCTTCCAGGCCGAGGCCCCGAGGAGGCTCCGGTCGGCGGGGACGCGGACGAGCGGGAACCAGAGGTCGTACGGCTCCCCCTGCCGGAACTCCCGCATCGCGGCGTCGAGGTCCCGGGCCTCGGGCAGGATGTCGCAGGTCGTGAAGGCGATCGCGGAGCCGGGGCGTGCGGCCGAAGCGGCCTCGAGGGCGGCCCCGATGTTGACGCCGAAGCTGGAGTTCGTGTCGATGAGGCGCGCCTCGAGCCCGGCGGCGCGGTACGCCTCCGCGGGGCCGGCGACGAAGATCGGGTCGAAGGAGCCGCAGGCGCGCATCCGCTCGAGGACCAGCTCGATCAGGCGGCGCCCGCCGATCCGCAGGTCCAGACCCTTGTAACCGGTCAGCGGGTGCTTGCCGCGGCCCTCGGCGGGCAGCCGCACCGGACGGCGGTCGCCGCCGCCCAGGATCACCAGAGGAACCGGGTTCGCCGCCATCCGACTCCTTGCCCCCTCGCGCGCGGCGCATCAATATACACGCGAATGCTCCCGGCGCCGAAGCGGCGGAGGATCGCGTGCTCTTCCGGGTCGTGACGTGGAACATCCACCGCGCGATCGGGGTGGACCGGCGCTTTCGCCCGGACCGGGTCGTCGAGATCCTCGCCTACCACGCTCCGGACGTCGCGCTCCTCCAGGAGGTGGACGACGGGGTCCCGCGCTCGGCGCGCCTCAACCTCGCGGTCGAGATCGCGCAGGCGCTCGACTTCCCGCACCTCGCGGTCGGGCACAACGTCCGGCTCCGGCGGGGCCGGTACGGGAACGCCACGCTGAGCCGGTGGCCGATCGCGAGGGAGCGGAACCTCGACCTGACGGTCGGCGACCGGAGGCCCCGCGGCTGCCAGCACACGACGCTCCGGGTCGGGAGGGGCGCGGCGCGCGCGCACGAGGTGGACGTCTTCAACCTGCACCTCGGCCTGACGGCGGGCGAGCGCGAGCGGCAGGTCGGGACGCTGTCGCGCTCCCACGATCTCTCCTCGGTCCCCGCGGGGCGCCCGTGCGTCGTCGGGGGGGACTTCAACGACTGGCGGAACCTCCTCGCCCCCATCTTCCGGGAGATCCTGGGATTCCGGTGCGCGACCGAGCGGCGCCCGGACCGGAGGGGGTGCCTGCGCACGTTCCCGGCGTTCTCGCCGACCGGAGCGCTCGACCGGATCTATTACCGGGGCCCGCTCCACGTGCTCGGCGCGCGCGTCTGCCGGCTCCGGCTGTCCCGGGTGGCGAGCGACCACCGCCCGGTCATCGCCGACTTCGAGCTCCGCTGAGGGGGCGGGGAGACGTCTCCCGTCAGTCCGCCCTCGTCTTGAAGTCCCTGCCGAGCCAGTCGCGCGCGAGGACGAGGAGGACGGTGGAGCCCATCGCGATGCAGCCGTAGATCAGCCACATCGACTCGGTTCTCGTCGCCCCCTCCGCGGGGCAGAAGTTCTCCAGGAACCACCCGGAGTAGAGGCTCGTCACCACCTTGGTCAGGAACCACGGGAACTGCGCGACCCCCATGTAGGCGCCGGTGCGCCCCTCGGGGGCGATCTCGGCCGCGTACTGGAGGAACCTCGGCTGCCACATCGCCTCGCCGACGGTCATCAGGATAAGGTAGCCGAAGAGCGTCCAGGGGGAGGGGCCGATCGCGAGCAGGAAGGTGGGCGCGCCCATGACGGCGGTGCCCACGATCATCATGTTGTAGACCTTCCGCTTCTGCGTGAGCGCCGCGACGATCGGGACGAGGACGAAGACGAGGAGCGGGTTGAAGTTGACCGCGACCTCGAAGTGGTCGCCGGTCCAGGTGCCGCGGTAGGCGCGCTCCACGTACATCGGGAGGGTCAGCCAGTTGTGGGCGAAGAGCGTCTGCACCGGCATCAGCGCGAAGATGAAGAAGGAGAACTTCGGGTCCGCCATCGGGTGGTTGCGGAGCCAACGGAGGATCGAGAACGGCTCCTTGGGCTTCGCCTCCTTCGGCTTCTCGGGCTCCGCCTTCCCCGATTCGGCCCGGGCGCGCGCGATTGCCTCCCCGACCGTCCGCTTCGAGAGGATGAGGAGCGTCGCGACCAGGGCGACCGCCGTGATGGCCGCGTAGACCCAGATCGCTCCCGCGATCCCGACCGCGCGGCGGATCGGGGCGAAGAAGGAGGGAAGCCAGCCGCCGAGGTTCATCAGCGCGTACAGCATCGCGAACCCCATGCCGGCGGTCGCAGGGGTCGTGAACTGCCGGACGGCGGCGTAGGCGGCGGGCTGGTACATCCCGTAGCCGAGGACGACGAGGAGGATTCCCGCCATCGCGACGAGGTGCGAGGCGGAGAAGAGCCCGCCCGGCGGGAGCCCGGCGGTCGGCCCCGCGGCGAGAACGACGCGCCCCGCGAGGAGGAGGACGAAGGCGGCGAGGAGCGCGAACCGCACCCCCCGCCGGTCGGCGATGCCGCCGAAGAAGAACATCGAGAGCGTGATGCCCCACGTCAGCGTGCCGACCATGACGCCGGCGCCCCGGTCGGAGAGCCCGACGTACTGGTTGAAGTACATGGCGAGGTAGCCGACGACGCCGAAGTAGACCATCCCCTCGAGGACGTAGCCGAGGTTGACGCCCCACAGGGCGCGCGGCGCCCGCACGACGTCCACGAACGGCTGCACGATCTCCCGGAGCGGGTTCTTCCGAGCGGCCTCGGCCGGTGCGCCCATGCGAGCCTCCGCGGGGCGGAGCGCCCCGAAGGCGCAAAGCCTACAACAGGGAGGCCGCGGTATGATGCGAAATCGTGGAGCCGCGAGGGCAGGAGGGGACGCGCGGCGGGGCCGGCGCCGGGACCCGGCGGACGGGCGCGGCGCTCCTCCTCGTCGCGATAGGCCTGGCGTTCGCCGCCGGCCTCGTCCTCGAGCCGCGAGAGGCGGACGGGGATTGGACGCTCCGGCTCGGGCCGTTCCGCGTCCCCGACACTTGCTGGTTCCGCGCGGCGACCGGCATCCCGTGCGCGTCGTGCGGAATCACCCGCTCGATCGTCCTGCTGCTGCACGGCCGGGTCCGGGACTCGTGGGAGTCGCACCCCTTCGGCTGGCTCCTCGTCGCGCTCGCCCTCCTGCAGATCCCTCCCCGCGCCGCCGTGGCGGCCGGGCGCGAGGGGCGGTGGGTGCGGCGGTGGGACCGGGCATGGGTCTGGTCGGCGCTGGCGACGCTCGCGGCGCTCCTCGCCTGGTGGGGCTTGCGGCTCGGCCTGGCCTGGTGCTCCTCGGGGCGGCTCGG
>ERZ1649853.1196-NODE-1196-length-10337-cov-11.049407_pt1 | contig 10337 bp, 5 predicted proteins | sample MGYA00575353_ERZ1649853 | MGnify/ENA primary metagenome ERZ1649853 (study PRJEB40853, sample SAMN11349654) | freshwater sediment metagenome | isolation source: river sediment | host: Sediment | place: India: Okhla Barrage, New Delhi | collected 2017-02-21 ...
TTTGAGGGATCATACTCCAGGTGAACAATCTCAATATTGGCGCACTTTAGAAATTCCAGAGCATTCTCATCCACCCGGTAGGCAACAGCATAAACCAACCGATGAATACCGGCGTTGATTAATGCCTTGGTGCAGTTGATGCAGGGGAAATGGGTAACATAGCAGGTGCAGCCGCGGGTGGATACCCCGTGCAGTGCAGCCTGGATGATGGCATTGGTCTCCGCATGGATGGTGCGGACGCAGTGCCCTTCCACCAGTAAATGCCCCACCTCGTCACAGTGCGGCTGCCCGGCAGGCGAACCATTAAACCCGGTGGTCAGGATGCGCTTGTCCAGCACCAGGACACAGCCCACAAAGGCGCGGTCGCAGGTGCTGCGCTCAGAGACGGCAAATGCAATTTTCATGAAGTAGGAATCCCAGTCAGGTCGCATGGCAGTTTCTCCTGGTCAAAGGATAGCATAACCTGGTTAATGATGCAATTGGATTGCCTTCCCAGTTCAGTTGACCCTGGCACTCTCCCATCGAATCCCACAAACACCTTGAAAAAAGCCAATCAATAGATCAAGATCCCTGATCAGGCGCAGGCATATAATAAGCTTACGTTTTGAAATTCCGGTTTCCTTTATGGATATATTCGCCAGGAGGGATGGCATGAAAACCGCCAAGGTTCTTTTCCCGTTTCTTCTCGTGATGGTCCTGGTCTCAAGCTGTACATCCCCAACGCCGCCCGCCACGCCCACCTTGCTGATCAGCGTGCCCTCGCCAACCCCACTCGCCACCACCCAGCCGACCATTCCAACCAATCCACCTGAGCCCGCAGCTACGACCCTGCGCATCCGGATGATCACCAGTTCCGATTGGACGGAATTTTTCATTCACTCTCCCGCAGCATGGCACTGGCAGCAGGTGGTTTCCGCAAGCAGTGAAGCAATCCGGGCAGAAATCCTGGATAACCACCTGCTCCTGGAACAGTCCCCCAGCCGGGCAGAGAGTGGGAAAACCGTGGAAATGAATGTTGAGGTGGATTTCCCTGCCATGAATGACGAGGAAATGATCGGCATGGCAATTAACCGCGGAGGATTGGGCTACACCCGGGTGGAAATATCCCGTTATGTTGATGATGCCTGGGTGACATATCAATCCTTCACGTCGGAAAGCAGGGCAAGTGATGGTGAAAATATCCTCAGCATGGAAATTCCAGCCGGAAAACTCTTGCGAGATATTCCTCCACTCGCAGAAATTACAAAATCTACAGAAGGTTACGGTTGGTGGGATGAAACTGTCTTCTACGAGCTTTTTGTTCGCTCGTTTTATGACAGCAATGGAGATGGGATTGGCGACCTCAACGGCGTTATAGAAAAATTGGATTATCTCAACGACGGTAATCCTGCCACAACCACCGACCTTGGGATTACCGGCATCTGGCTGCGCCCCATCAACCCCTGCCATTCTTATCACGGATATGACATAACCGATTATTACGGCGTTAATCCTGATTTTGGAACCATGCAGGATTTCCAAAACCTGCTGAATGCAGCTCATGACCGTGGAATTCGAGTGATCATCGACCTTGTGCTGAATCATTCCGGATCCTACAACCCCTGGTTCCTGGAAGCCGAAGATCCCAACTCGGATTATTATGACTGGTTTATCTGGTCTGATTCCGACCCGGGATACGTTGGTTCATGGTCTCAACAGGTCTGGTTCCCCGCTTACGGAAGGTACTTTTATTCCACGTTTTCGGCAGGACAGCCCGATCTGAATTACACCAACCCTGAAGTAACCGGGGAGATGTATGAGATAGCCCGCTTCTGGCTGGAGGATATTGGGGTGGATGGTTTCCGGCTGGATGCTGCCAAACATATTATTGAGGAAGGGACCTCCCAGAAAAATACTGCATCCACCCATGCATGGTATCAGGGTTTCCGCACTGCCTACAAACAAGCAAACCCGGAAGCCATGACCGTTGGCGAAATCTGGGAGCAGCCGGACGTCACTGCAGAATATTTGCAGGGGGATGAACTGGACCTGGCGTTTGATTTCTATATGGCATTCGCCTTTGTAGAAGCGGTAAACAATGGAAATGCGGAAATAGCCAACAATCTTGTCCGGTTTGCATACACCACTCAGCCCGCATTCCGCGTAGCGCCATTTCTTACCAATTATGATCTCAACCGCCTGATGACGCAGTTTGGCAACCAACCGGAAAAGGTCAAGGTGGCAGCTTCAATGATGCTTACGGCACCAGGGGTTCCATTCATATACTACGGTGAGGAAATCGGCATGCAGGGAACGGCTTATGAACTGGTGCGCCTCCCCATGCAGTGGTCGGATGGTACAAATGCTGGCTTTTCAACTGCTGTCCCCTGGAAACCCGTAGGACAGGGCTGGGAAATCTTTAACGTGGCAAATGAGAACAATGACCCGGAGTCCATCCTTTCTCATTTTCGCTCTCTCATCCAGGTAAGAAGCGAAAATAGCGCTTTGCGAACAGGCAACTTGAGCCTTGTGGCAACCGGAAATCCCGGTTTGTACAGTATCCTGCGGGAAAACCAGGAAGAATCCATCCTGGTGCTGGTCAACCTGACTGGCAATCCAATATCCAGCTATGGGTTGTCACTGGCATCAAGCAGCCTTGTGGAAGGGATGTTCTCTCCCCAGTTAATCATGGGAGAAGGTACTTTATCACCTCTCCAGGTGCAGCCCGGCGGTGGTTTTACCAGCTATCTACCCCTGCCGGAAATTCCTCCCTATACGACGGTTATTCTAAAATTCTAAAACGATACGGTCCATCACTTCATACTGCATACTTGACCTGAGATTAGCACATCAGTTTCCAACCCGGCACGTGAAATGGGTTGAATTCCCGTCTTCACTACCCATAACAACTGGTCAGCCCAACCAGACTTCCACCTGGTTGGTTTGCTCCAACCGGTGGATGGGCAGCAGGTTACCGGACATCTCCTCACTATTCAACACCATCCGCTTAACTCCTTTACACACATGATGGGGATTGTGAACCCGGATGTCAATGGTACAACCTCGAAACTCCCGGTGGACGGAATATCCATCCCAGGCGGAAGGAATGCAGGGATCCACCCGCAAACCATCCTGCTGAGGCTGGATTCCCAGGACGGATTGGGTTGCACTGTAATAAAACCAGGCTGCTGCGCCAGTCAACCAGGATGTGCGGGTATTGCCTGCCCGGGGAGAAAAAATCGAGTACGTGGTCTGCGCCTGGACATATGGCTCACACTGGCGGACCTCCGCCCTGGTATTGTAGGCTGCCGGCATGGCTGCCCGCAGGTACGCATACGCCCGGTCGCCATGACCCAGCAGGCATTCCGCCATGATTCCCCAACCCTGGGTATGATTGAAAATTCCCGCATTTTCCTTAATTCCGCCATTAAAGACAACCGCCCGCATCACATCAATGGATGTTTTCACAAATGGCGGAGCAGAAAGCATCAGCCCATAAGGGGTGGCAAGACGTTCCTGGACAGTCTGCATACATTTTTTCGCCTGTTCCGGTGTTGCTGCTCCACTGATGACGGACCAGACCTGGGTGTTTAAATAGACCTGACCTTCCTCAAAATCGCGGGTGCCATAGACCGTCCCGTCCTCCCCAATCGCCCAGATGAACCAGTCCCCATCCCAGGCGCATGCCTGGATGCTCCTGTCCAATGCCTCCCGACGCTCCTCCGCCCACAGCACATCTGCCTGTCGTCCAAGTTCCGTGGCAATTTCAGCCAGGACAATCAATCCAAGCCGCACCTGGAAGGCAACAAACAGGCTTTCGCCATGATACCCCAGGCGAAGGCAGTCATTCCAATCCGCCAGCAAGCCGCAGGGCAATCCATGCTTTCCCAGGCGTTCCAGGTTGAATTCCAGCGCCCGCTTGAGATGCCCAAAGACGGTATCCTCTCCATCATCTGCATACGGCAGGACCTTGTTGTAAAAATCAAAATCACCAGTTTCATTCACATATGCCGGTACTGCATTGAAAAACCAGAGACAATCATCCGAGCGAAACTCATCCGGAGCAGGGGCATTTTCGGATCCGGGGTGATGATCAAATGGCTTGATGATGGGAATTGCACCTCCGCAGGCAACCTGCCCGGTCAACATCAATTCCAACCGTTGGCGGGCTTCCTCCGGGATGGCTGTCAGCACACCCAGAATATCCTGGACAGAATCGCGAAAACCCAATCCGTCCCGTTCGCCGTTATACACCAGGCTGGCAGAGCGGGACCAGGCGAAGGTAACCAGGCTGTTATACAACCCCCAGACATTGATGGTATGGTTGAGTTCCTCATCCGGCGTATCCACAATCAGCCTGCCAAGCCGTCCATGCCAGCTGGCTTTTAATTTTTCCAGTTCCAATTCCATTTTCGATGGGGAGCCAAATTGCGCCATTTTCCGTTTCCCAATACCATGCGCATCCCCAATTCCCAGCAGAACCAGCAGTTCCCGGCTTTCCCCTGGCTGCAGGGTGACCTCCGCATGAAGGCTGCCACATGCATTATCACCGTATGCATTGCTGTTGCTGCAAGCACCCCGCTCAACGGCTTCCGGGTTATGATAGCCCCGATACGTACCGATGAATGCCTCGCGGCTGGTGTCATACCCGGTGATGGGAGCACCCACCAATCCCATCCAGGCATGGCGGGCAATATCGTGCTGATAAAGAGTATCAGAACCAGTTGACAGGTTATCCTGGATCGCCACGCGCAGCAAGCCGTCATCCGTCAACTCACCCTTGACAATGAATAAGGAATACTGCAAATTTACCTGGTCCTGGGTGGTATCCCACTGGTTGGTGAATTCGCAGAAGGAAAAAACCGAGAGATTTCGCTCCCGGTCCGATCGATTGGTAATTTTTAATTTCCAGTACTCAAAACACTCCCCCAGCGGTACAAAATAGGTGGTTTCCGTGGCAATACCGGCATACTGTGATTCAATTATCGTATAAGCAGTGCCATGCCTGCAAATACTTGAATATTGTTCCAGCGGCTTCCCCACAGGCTGCCAGGACGCCGACCAGAAATCCCCGGTTTGATTCTCGCGCAGGTAGAAATACCGTCCCGGTTGATCCATCGGGACGCTGTTAAACCGCAACCGCAGAAACCGTCCCTTTGCACCGGATTGGTAAAACCCATATCCCCCGGCATGATTGGTGATAATGGCACCATACTCGGTGGAACCCAGGTAATTGCTCCAGGATGTGGGCGTGTCTGGACGGGTAATTACATATTCCTTGCGTTTGTCATCAAAATATCCGTATTGCATTAGAAGACCTTTACCACCACCTGAACTGTATCCACTCCGGCGGGCGGCAAAGGAAGGATATTCCCTGAAACCAGTTTACCATCCACCGTAATCTCCACCTGGCTGCCCAAGCCAGCCCGTTCCACCAGGATTTGATACCGGACACCGCGGAACAAACGGTTCACCGAAAAATTTTGCCACGATCCAGGGAAAACCGGATCAATTTGCAGCCCATCAAAATGAGGACGCACCCCCAGGATGTACTGGGTGATGGCAACATAATTCCAGGCAGCCGTCCCCGTGAGCCAGGAGTTTTTAGCTTCACCCTCAATCACCGCCTCGGGACCGGAAATCATCTGGGCGTAAACGTACGGTTCCGTGCGGTGCAGTTCGCTTTCCTCTTCCAGGATGGATGGATTGATTCGCAAATAATAATCATGCGCCCGATCCCCCCTGCCAATGCGGGTTTCCGCAATCATGATCCACGGATTGGTATGGCAGAATACGCTGCCGTTTTCCTTATAGCCGGGTGGATAGGATGAAATCTCACCGATGTGGAGGTAATACTGCCGGTAGGCGGGATACAGGAGTGCGATCCCTCGCTTACAGGACAGGTGTTTTTCCACGGAATCCAGGGCTTTTTGAGCATTGCTATTTTCCACACCAATCCCCGCCATCACACACATCCCTTGCGGTTCAATAAAGATCCGCCCCTCGTTGCATTGCCTGGAGCCAACGGGAGCTCCAAAATTATCATATGCCCGGCGGAACCATTCCCCATCCCAGCCTGCATCATTGACGACTTTTTCCATCTCCAGCCGCGCTTCCCGGATGCCAAGGGATTCAGCCACCCTGCCTGTCCGCCTGGCGATTTCCTCCATCTCCCTGCAGGCAAGCACAAACAACCCGGCAATGAATACGCTTTCAGCCACAGTGCCATCCTTATTGGTTGTGGTCTGGAAAGACTGTCCGGGCTGATCGGAGAAACAATTAAGATTGAGGCAGTCATTCCAATCCGCTCTCCCAATCAACGGCAAACCATGTGGACCCCGCCGGTCCAGCGTGTACTGGATGGATTTTTGCAGGTGAACATAGAGGGGTTGCTCGCTGCCAGGCTCGTTGTCAAAGGGGACAGGTTCATCAAGGATTGTCCAGTCACCCGTTTCTTTAAGGTAAGCAGCAACAGAGAGAACCAGCCAGAGCGGATCGTCATTAAAATTACTTCCAACGTCATTATTGCCGCGCTTGGTCAGGGGCTGGTACTGGTGATATGCTCCACCGGTGGGCAGCTGCGTGGCAGCCAGGTCCAGGATGCGCTCCCGCGCCCGCGCTGGAACCAGGTGCATAAAGCCCAGTAAATCCTGGTTGGAATCCCGGAACCCCATGCCGCGGCCGATCCCGGATTCAAAATAGGATGCGGAGCGGGAAAAGTTAAAGGTCGTCATTACCTGGTAGGCATTCCAGGTGTTCACCATGCGATTTGTATGGAGATCCGGTGTGGATACCTGGAGCTTTGCCAGTAAATCATCCCAATACCTTCGCAACGCCAGGAAAGATTCCTCCACTGCCTGGAGATTTAGATACCGGGCAATGCGCGGAAGAACGTACTTTTTATTGATGATTTGCGAATCCGGTGGATTAAATTTTTGATCCACAGGATTTTCCTGGTAGCCCAGGAGAAAAATTATCTTCCTGGATTCGCCAGGCTGCAGGCTCAACTTGATATGATGAGAACCCACCGGCTGCCAGCCCATGGCAATGGATTGCCCCAATCCTCCATTCTCCACTGCCAACGGGGAATCCCAGCCGCGATAAGGACCGAGAAAGGATTCCCGCTGGGTGTCAAACCCCGCCAGCGGCTCGGAACAGGCAAAGAACGCAAAATGGTTGCGCCGCTCCCTGTATTCCGATTTGTGATAAATCACACCATCCACAACTTCTGCCTCGCCAATTGAATAATTGCGCTGGAAGTTATTGGCATCATCCAGGGCATCCCACAGGCAAAATTCCACGGCTGAAAACACAGACAGGTTGGCAATTTCATGGCGGTGGTTGGTGAGGGTCAGTTCCCAAATTTCCAGGTTCTCCCCCAAAGGGACAAAGTATCTGGATTTGGATTCAATTCCTGCAAAGCTGGATTGGATGGTCGTGTATCCCATTCCGTGCCGGCATTCGTAGAAATCCAGTGCAGTGCGGGTCGGCTGCCAGGTTGGAGACCAGAAAAAAGGCTGATCCGCCCCATCATCCCGCAGGTAGATGTAGCGCCCGCCAGAATCCAGCGGGGCGTTGTTGTAACGGTAGCGCGTAATCCTGCGAAGCCGGGCATCCTTATAAAACGAATACCCTCCTGCAGTGTTGGATATGATTCCAAAGTAAGCTTCACTGCCCAGGTAATTAATCCAGGGTAGCGGGGTATCGGGACGGGTAATCACATATTCACGATTTTGATCATCAAACCAGCCGTATCTCATCGATACATCCTCCATCCAACCTGCATACAGAATTATTACGAATTCGAATCAGACTTTATGAAATCAATGATTTCCGAAATGCGACCAAATGCCAGGCACGTGACCGTATCCGCACCGCCGTAATAAATTGCAATCCGTCCCGTTGCCCCATCCACCAGGGCGGCACACGGGAATGCAACGTTTGGAACGTCACCAACATTTTCATAAATCTCGCGGGGGTGCAGCAGGTAGGATTTGGTGCGGTGGATCACCTTCCAGGGTTGGTCCAGATCCAACAGGGCTGCCCCAAAACTGTACACAAACCCATTGCAGGAGGTTAATACCCCGTGGTAAATCATCAACCAGCCTTCCGGGGTCTCAATGGGAATGGGTCCGGCTCCAATCTTGGTACTCTGCCAGCCATCCTTCACACCCATCACAAAGCGGTGTTCACCCCAGTGCACCAGGTCTGTGGATTGGCTGAGGAAAATATCCCCGAACGGGGTATGACCGTTATCACTTGGACGGCTGAGCAAGACATATTTGTGATTGATTTTGCGCGGGAAAAGCACCCCGTTGCGGTTGAACGGCAGCAGGGCGTTTTCCAAAAAATGAAAAGTTTCAAAATCAAAGGTATATCCAATGCCAATCGTTGGACCGTGATATCCGTTGCACCAGGTTATGTAATATCGGTCCTCAAGCCAGACAACCCGCGGGTCATACCGGTATTGGAATTGACTGATTTCCGGATCGTCAGATTGCCAGGAAATGGGATCGTTATCAATATTCCAGTTGAACCCATCACTGCTGAAACCGCGGTTCAGGTTCATCTCCCGCCGCTTATTGTCACAGCGAAAAACACCTGCAAAACTATCCTTGAAGGGAACCACCGCAGAATTAAAAATGCTGTTGGAGGATGGGATCCGATCGCGCGGGATGATTGGATTGGCGGTGTAACGCCAGACAACATCCTGGCATCCGGCAGGACGCTCCTGCCATGGAAGATTGGGAAGGGATGGATTGGTCATGGGATGCACTCCTGAGGAAAAGGTGGTACTGAAAGACAATTCCTTGCTGAATTTTTATACCAATTTTGGGAAAGTAGTTGACTTTTTGAAAAGAAAACCATATAATACAATTGTCTTTTGAGAGCGCTCCCATAATCATACCATAAATTGGTCTCAATCTCAATATGGAATAAATTTTCGGATATATGGCGTATGTTATCTGGGAGCGCTATCCAGGTCCCCCCGTCCGATCCCGGTCTCAATCCACCCCATCCCAACAACTCTGCAAGCCAAAGGATCATCATGCCGCTCACCCTTGAAGATATTGCACGTCTCAGTGGTGTCTCCCGTTCCACGGTGTCTCGGGTGATTAATGCGGACGTGAATGTCAGCGATGAAACCCGCCGCAAGGTACTGGAAGTGATCAATTACTACAACTTCCAGCCCAATCTGGCTGCCAGGGGGCTGGCAACCGGGCGCACCAATGTGATTGGCGTGGTCATCCCGGCAGGCGTTTCTGTCATCTTTACCGATCCCTACTTCCCCCAACTGCTCCAGGGAATTTCCTCCGTCTGTAACACGCGCAATTATTCTGTTATGCTCTGGCTGGCAGAGCCGGAGTACGAACGGCGCATGATCACAAGGATCCTGCACAACGGGCTGGTGGATGGCGTGGTGGTCGCCAAAATTCTCATCAATGATCCCATTATTCAATCGTTGATTGACAGCAAGATGCCCTTCATCCTGATTGGAAGGCACCCAACCGTGGATGTGAATTACCTGGACGTGGATAATTTCCAGGCAGGTCGCAAGGCAACCATGCACCTCGTCCGGCTTGGGTACAGGCGGATTGCCACCATCACAGGTTCACAAGACCAGGTGGTGGGATACGATCGCTACCAGGGATACCTCAAGGCACTCCAGGATACAGGGCATCCCATCAAGCCCGAACTGGTTGTAGAAGGTGATTTTACCGAGGAGGGCGGCTATACCGCCATGCAGCGGCTCCTGAAATACAAGCCGGATGCAGTCTTCGTAGCCAGCGACATGATGGCGTATGGTGCCATGCGTGCCCTGCGCGAAGCCAGGCTGCGCATCCCCGAAGATGTGGCAGTGATGGGCTTTGATGATATTCCCGCTTCCGCCAAAACCGATCCCCCGCTGACCACTGTCCGCCAGCCTGTCTACCAGATGGGCAGCAAGGCAGTGGATGTATTGATTGATATTATCGAAGCCGGACCCGCAGCCATCCGGAAAGTGTTGATGGATACCGAACTGGTTGTACGCGCGTCCTGCGGCGCATCCAAAATGGAGTAAACGTGGATTAGGCACAAGGATTTCCCAATCCGCGATCCTACTCGCTCACACAGCAGCGATTTTTCAGCCGATTACCGGAAGGAGGTAGCCATAGAGAAGCAGAACAAAAAGTCCAGTTGTTCGTCAATTTCAAACCAAACCCTCATAAGGAGAAAGAAGAAATGAAACGTACCATTTTTGCACTGTCCATCCTGGTGGTCCTCAGCCTTGTGCTGAGTGCATGCACCCCCACCCAGGCACCCGCAACCCAGGCACCCACGGAAGCAGTTACACAAGCCCCAACCGAAGCTCCAAC
>ERZ1649853.1197-NODE-1197-length-10327-cov-13.213590_pt1 | contig 10327 bp, 6 predicted proteins | sample MGYA00575353_ERZ1649853 | MGnify/ENA primary metagenome ERZ1649853 (study PRJEB40853, sample SAMN11349654) | freshwater sediment metagenome | isolation source: river sediment | host: Sediment | place: India: Okhla Barrage, New Delhi | collected 2017-02-21 ...
GCACAGTGCCGAGAAGACGGCAAAGGCCATCCTCACCGCTGCCAGAAACTGGGGATGAAACTGGGGCGTGATCTCCACCGCCCCCAGGTAGAGGGAGAAGACCATCATGGCAAAGCTCATGCTGGATACCTGGCCCACCAGGCGCATGGTTCCAAGCGTCGCCGATCCCACGCCGTAGTGGCGGGGGTCAATGGAGGACATGATGGCATTGGTATTGGGGGAGGTGAAGAGGGCCAGGCCCAGGCCCAGCACAGCCAGGCAGCCGGCCACGAACTGCAGGCTCGTCTGCTCTCCCAGGAGGGTAAGGGCCAGCACGGCTGCAGTGGTGACTGCCATTCCCACCGAAGCCACCACCCGGGGCTCGATGCGGTCGGAGAGCTTTCCCGTGTAGGGAGAGAGCACTGTCATCACCAGGGGCTGGGCGAGCAGCACCATTCCCGCCTGGTCCGGTTCCAGGCCCTTGATGTACTGCAGGTAGAGGCTTAAGAGGAAGGTTATGGCGAATGTGGAGGCATAGCTGATCAGGGCGGCCAGGTTGGAGAAGGCATAGACCCGGTTGTTCCTGAAGAGCAGCACATCCAGCACCGGGCTTTTCACGCCCGACTCCCAGCGGATGAGGGCAAAAAATGTGGCCGCCCCCAGCAGAACCAGTGCTGCACCCTGCCAGCCCGGCAGGAGTGTCAGGCCGTACATCAGGGCGACCAGCATCAGGCTGTAGATGACCGAGCCAGTCCAGTCGAAGCTCTCATCTCCCGCCCCGGCCCATTCCCCTTTCAGCTTCCACAGGCCGATGAGCAGGGGGATGAGCCCCAGTGCCACATTGACCAGAAAGAGGCTCCTCCAGCCGAAGTAGTGGGTGAGCAGGCCCCCCAGGTACGGCCCCAGCGTCAGGCCCAGATAGACGGTCGCGGCATTGATGCCCAGGATCTTGCCCCTCTCCTGCACTGGAAAGACGTTGACCAGTATGGCCGTCCCCGTGCCGAAGATCATGGCGCTGCCAATGCCCTGTAGCACCCGCGAGGCCATGAGAATGGCTGTGCTGGAGGAGAGGTAGGCCAGCAGGGAAGAGAGGGTGAATATGAACAGGCCTATCAGGAAGATCTTCTTCATGCCGTAGATGTCCGCGAACTTTCCGAAGGGCACCATGAAGACAGCAGCGGTGAGCAGGTAGCTCGTCGCAATCCAGCCCAGCAGGACAGCGTCCATGGAGAACTCCGCTCCAATGGCCGGGAGAGCAATGTTGATGGAGGAGGCAAGGAAGGGTGGGACGAATGACGTCATGGTGGCGATGACGAGGGCGCATCTTCTGATGTCCGTGGGGGAGCAAACGGTCATTGCCTGCCTCAATTACAGGCCAATGGATTAATCTTTGCCCTTATCATCCTACCGCCAGACTCTTTAATCGAACTTGAAATATATTTAAAAGTGCTTTGAATGCAGGGACCAGAGATTTTTTTTTCCGTGGGGCCATCGAGACCCTAAGTATGGCTATTGATATCAATCATTGATCCCAAGTTTGCTGCAGCGTGGCATAAATCTTATGTAATGGTATTTAACTTAATAGTTGCATCTATATGAAAAATTATTTATCGCTAAAGCCTGCACATATGCATAGTATGTTGAGCAGGGTGGAAAAATATGAGCAATTTAGGATCTGATCAAAGCCGCCTGTGGATAGCACCGCTGAATTTCGATACTGTCACGGAAACAGCCAAACTCAGAGGTCTTCAGACGTATATATCTGAATTATCGGAGAGCGAACTTGATTCCTCTAAAATGGAGACTGCTGAAAATGACCCTTCTTTACAGGTCTCCCGATTTTATTCCGGAAACTCCATCACTGTCACTCTTCGAGGGGCCATGATCCTGGAGAGTGAAGATCCAAAGTATCGCAAAGGCTTGCATGGAGAATTGCATCCATTCAAAAATGGAAAGACCAATGACCTTCTCATCACTTCCAGTTACCAGTTTGGGACAGATCCCAAAGTGGAAAAGGTTCATTTCATGGAGAAGGATGCAAAGCTCGGCTATTTCGACAACTTCCGAAACAGGAGAATACTGGCCCTGCGGGACTTCAAAGATCTGGATGAAGCACTCATGCTGGATATCAGGATCTATGACATCGATAAAATGGATACCGATTTCCTGGAGGCTGCCAAGAGCCTGGCAAACAGTGCCATCGCTTCCATCCCCGTTCTATATCAGTATTCGATCCCCTTGAATATGGCGGCAGGCATAGTCGAATCCGGGTCCAAGATAATCGATGAGCTTGATCCACATGACCCAATTATCAACGAGCATATTGATTTTGAAGCATCCGAGGCCGGGACGGGCCATCCCCTTCTCCAGCAGGGCTACTATGTGATCTTGAGAGATGCAATGACCGCCAAAGATGTCAGTTACCTGAAGCTTGTTGGAGATGAGCTAAAGCTTTTCAGTTCTGATATGTCCGAGTTCAAATCCTGCAGCTATGCTATAATCGAAGTGAGCAAAAAGTTCAAGTTGAGCCCTGCCGAGGAGATAGATGAAAAGGCGGCAAAGCTGGCCTCCGAGCTCTCCGGAAAAGGGCAGAGCGGCAAGGCTGCCCTGGAATTCCTGCGCGATACCATGAAGACGTATGGAAACTTCCGAAAGCTGGAGCGCATCAAAGAATTGAATGAAAAGTCTGGGAGATCTGCCCTCCTGCCATCGGAGAAAAAGCTGCTCGATGATCTGAAGAATGATCCGGAAATAGCGGATTATGTAAAAAGTCTTTAATTTATTTTACCAATATTTTTGCAAAGCATCTTTTACCCGTCGCACTCCGTCCTCCACTTCAGACGAAAAAAGGCAGAACGGCAGCAGATCTATCATATCCTTAAGATACCCTGCCTTCAGCAGCATGAACTGCATTGTCCTGCATTCCTGCCCCGGCCACGCCTCTTCAAGGCATGCCTTCACCTCTTCTGCCATCCTCCCGGCCCTCTCCTGCGCCCTGGAGATGCTTATGCGTAGGATCGCCTCTATTTCGTTCATCTCAATGGGCCGCCCCTCTGTATCCTGGTAGATGACTCTGCCCAGCTCCTGAAAGGCTTCGATAAAAATACTGAATGCCGATGCATCGTCGTCGCAGCGGCCGTGTGTGGCGGCATAGCCGCAGCCAGCGCAGGATCTGTCCCGGCCGTACTGGATGCAAAAGGGACAGGTGGCGGGCCGGACGGGCAGGTGGCCGAGCATGGTGAGCGAGAAGGCGCGGGCGAATTTGTGCTCCTCTCCGGGTGCGAGGCCCCCCAGGCGGCTTTCGAATAGGCCCGCCCAGCGGGACAGCTCCCCGCAAGCCTCCGCCACGGCAACTGCCGCCTGCTCCAGGCTGGCTGCACTTATGGCCGCGGCGGCAGAGAGCAGCTCCTCTTGCCCAATCATCTCCGCCTCAATCGCCATTTCTTCTTTTTCCCGGCTCTGCATCTCTTCCCAAAATCGGCTTGATGGTCTTTAGTAGCCCTTCTCGGTGTGGGTCATATTGTTGCAGAACTTGAACTTATCCCTGTCCTTGTCCTGCATCAGCACATAGCCGATCCTCCGGTCGTCCAGGTGCTCTGCATACTCCTCCTGGGCATCCTCCCGGCAGGATGAGCATGCCCCGCGGGGAATGGCCACGCAAAAGGCGCTGTTCAGCACTCCGTATCCCCGCTGGGCGGAGGTGTTGATGGTCATGTACCCGGAGCAGTCAGGGCAGAGCCTGACCACTTCCTCCTGGTTCTCGTTGATCATGTCCGTGTCGTAGAAGATCCTCTTCTTTCGCCGGTAGAACTCGCCCATTCCCTCCAGGGCCGTCGCAACCAGCTCGTCTCTCTCCTCCCAGGTCTTCATCACCTGGGACACGGTGTGCTCTATCTCCCGCTTCATCTCCGCCGACTGGACGAAGCGGCCCGGCACGAAATCGGGCTCCCTCACATGGGAGTAGTCCAGACCAGCCATGGCCTGGATGATCCCCGTGTTCACATAGGGCAGAGCCGTCTCCACGGCATAGCCTCCCTCCAGGACGCACAGGTCGGGGGCCAGCTTCTCGTTGAGCCTGGCGTAGCCGTTTGCCGAGAAGCGCATATTGGCCAGGGGATCTGTGTAGTGGTTGTCCTGGCCGGCAGAGTTGAGCACCAGGTCGGGCTTGAACTCGCCAAGTATGGGCAGTATGAGGTTATCCAGCACATAGTGAATCCCCTCGTCAGTGGTTCCGGGAGGCAGGGGAACGTTTAGGGTGCGGGCCAGGGCCTGGGGCCCGCCCATCTCATTTACGAATCCTGAGCCCGGATAGAGGGTGTGGCCGTCCTGGTGAAAGGAGATGCAGAGCACATCCGGGTCGTGCCAGAATATCTCCTGGGTGCCGTCTCCATGGTGCACATCGGTGTCGATGACTGCAATCCTCTTATGGCCGTACTTACTGCGCAGGTAATCGACCATGATGGCCATGTTGTTGATGTTGCAGAATCCCCGGTTGCCGTGCACCACCCTCATGCTGTGGTGCCCCGGCGGCCTCACAAGCGCAAAGCCGTTTTTGATCTCGCCCCTCTCCAGGGCGTCGGCCAGGGTTAGGGTACTGCCCGCGGCGATGAGGTGGGCCTCGGTAACCTGGCTCTCCACGTCGGGAACGCAGAAGTGAGTCCGAGCTACGTCCTTCTTCTCGGCGAGACGCGGCTTGTACTCTTCGATAGATGGCAGGTCCATCAGCCCCTCCTCGAAGATCTGGTCGCGGGTGTAGAGCAGCCTCTCCTCCCTCTCCGGGTGGGTGGGGCTGATGGCCCAGTCGAAGGCCGGGAAGAATATCAGCCCGGTCTTTCCGCTCTTGCTATTGCCAATGGTTGACATCTCAGCACCCCTCCCAGGAGGGCAGAAGGCCGGCAGTGACCTCCATCCTCACGTCCATCAGCCTGCCCGATGTAGACCAGCCGCGAATCATATTGAACATCTCACTGTAGGTTACCTCCGCCTCGGAGGCATACTCGCTTATGCCAAGCCGGGCCGCCCTTTCAGCCAGCAGCCTCCTGGCCAGCCTCTCGGCGTCGTCCGGGGTCATCTTTCTGTCCGTCACCCTGCCCAGGCTCCCGTCCTCGGCTACGGAGTACTCGCCCTTCTCGGTGTCAATGTGCAGGTTCAGCGTCAGTGTGGGACGGGCCACAGCCGCTCCAATGGCATTGGCCACCGGGGCATACTGGGGCACAACCGCCTCTGCGCCCAGTTGAGCGGCGACCAGGGGCACCAGGGGTGGCGCGCCGCCGCCCACTCCGACAACGCTCTGGGCGGAGAGCTTCTCCTTCTGCATGATCTCCCAGATGCGGTAGGCGGGCTCGGCCTCCCACTCCCGAAACATCTCATGGACCTCGGAGACGATCTTATCCACCACGGCATCGACCACCTTCTGGGCCGCCTGCTTTGCCGTGCAGCCCAGGCCGGAGGCGACCATGTTCATGGCCTGCTCGGCCTTTGACAAGTCCCCTATGTCGGACAGCCCCAGGACTCGCAGGGCATCGGTGGGCGTCGGCCCCTTTCCGCCCATGCAGCAGGGCGGGCCGTCCCGGTGCGGACCTACGGATATGGCGCCAATGCCTGCGCAGACGGCGCTGTCTCCGCCGATGGCCACCGACTTTACGGCGAAGGCCCGCACGTGAGTGAACATGCTGTCCACCCTCGCTCCTTTTGCGGAGAGCAGGGGCCTGCCGGAGAGGATCAGGGCGAGATCGGTGGTGGTGCCTCCGATGTCAACCACCACGGATGTCTTTCCGGGATCGGTCAGGGCCAGGACGCCCATGATGCTGGCCGCTGGCCCGGAGAAGATGGTCTCCACCGGCATGCTCACCGATTTGTCCAGGGGCAGGGTGCCTCCATCTGCTTTGAGGATGTAGACAGGAGCCTCGATTTTGCGCTGCTTTAAAGCCCTGGCCACATCGGCGGCGAACTTCTCATAGCTGTCCTTGGTGGCGGCGGTGAGCATGGTGGTCGCCGCCCGGCGGGGGAAGTTGAGCTGGCCGGATACCCTGTGGCCCAACTCTATTCTGGCGTTGGGCAGAACGGAAGATATAACCTGGCCAGCCTTGACCTCGTGAGAATGATTTCTCTGGCAGAACTTGCCCACCACTGCTACCCGGGAGAGGCCCTGGGCGGCTATCCTGGCTGCCGCCTCCCTGATCTGGCTCTCTTTGAGGGGGTCTGTCTCCTTTCCCCGGAAGTCGATGGCCCCATCCAAAATTATGCTCTCTCCCAGTGAGTAATCTTTGGGATTGGTGCCGGGTCCGGGGATGAGCACCAGGGCCACGGGATCGGTCTTGCCTTCAGCAATCATGTTGGTGATGAGGGTGGTGCTGAGCACGACCCTTTCAATCTTCCTGGTATCGATGCCCCTGACCAGCTCATCCATGGCCGCCAGCAGGCAGCCTAACAGATTATCATGATCTGTCGGCACATATGCGGTCTTGACCACGCGGCTGCCGTCCACGATGACGGCATCGGTGGTTGTGCCGCCCACATCTATTCCAATCAGCATATTATCAATCGCCTTTCGCTATGCGCTAAGACAAAGAGGTATATCGGCTTTGTGGTCTTTGCCTCTGATAGGCGAGAGATAGAGTTTTATCTCTTCGAATCATTCTGATAATGGAGTGTGGACTGGGCAGCTATTTGAATTGGGGCTGCTCAGATAAATTGAAAAAGGAGATTGGGAAATGGCTAGATATTTATTGGCAATTGCCTTCATCTTGTTTTCAGCGGGATGCGTCCTGGCACTGGATTTCGAGAATGGAGTGGAGATGCGGCCGGGTGAGAAGGCTGCAGAAGAGCTATTTGAGAAAGGCATTGGCCAGCCGTGGGTAGGCGGCAATCCGCCGTGCATTCATTCATCAGACTTCGAGCCTTTTAATCATCAAGTCAAATTCAAAAAATTGCGGTTCTACCCCTATCAAGGGAAGACATATAATCCTTACTGCTATTATTATACAGGCTCTGCATTGTATCCGTTCTATTGCCAGAGCACATGAGATGAATTGACGTGAGCGCGGGACGGGCAGAGGATCTGCCGTCCCGCTCCGCCATCTTTGACCTTCCCTCCGATCTATGTCCGAACCATTAATTTTTGCCGATATCATGATCGCCGGTGAGGGTGTCAGTTACGGAGATCCTGTCCGCCTTTCCCGGCGGGACGGGTGAGAATGCCATGAAGTATTCCAGGAATGCCGTCAGGTCACCGACGCCGCAGACCCGGTCCTCTCCCGCTTTAAACACAGCAAATTTGTCCCCGCCGTCGGCCAGATAGCCGTTGGCGGCCACCCGATAGCTGGCCGCGGCATCAATGCCTTTGCCATCGATTTTGATAGAGCTGAAATCCACCCTGCTTCCGTGCGGAGCACTTGCATTCCAGGTGTAGCTGAAGCCCTCTGATACCTGGAGGATGCTATTTTGCCCTGGAGCTGGATTGTCAAACTGCTCTTCGAGAAGCCCATCGATTTGGCTGCCGGTGAGGTTCATGATGTAAATGCTGTTTCCAAAGGGCTGAACGCTGAAGGCTTCGCCGTAGGTCACATTGCCCGGCCCCTCGCCCTTGCCCGGATTGTAGAATAGGTCAGTCCGTATGCCCCCGGAGTTCATGAAGGCCACCTGAGCGCCATAGTCGCGGGTGCTGTAGAGCTGGGTATCGGCTATGACATCGCCCAGAGCCGATTCACCTGATGGGTTTTGCGATCTCAGGATGTCTGAGGCGATCGATCCGACCACCTCCTGGGCCAGAGGATCGGAGAGCTTCCTGTATCTCTCAACTATCTCGGAAACCTCAGGATCTTCGGGCACATCGCGGGTGACGGCCACATTCTTTGCAGTGGCGGAGATGACATCGCCGGTTTCTTTGCTGACGAGAAGGTCGATATCCGTCAGGAACCTGCCCTGCGAGCCCGCCTGGGACACAATTCGCCCGTCGATCAGAGTGACGTAGGCCTGATGGGTGTGTCCGGTGACAAAGACATCCACTTCATCATTGCTGCGCCTCACGATATCTGCGATGGCCCCTGTGAAATTCCGGCCTTCGCTGGGCAGTCCGTCCTGCTCGCCTCCGTTGTGGATCAGCACGACTATGGCCTTTACGCCCATCTCCTCGAGCTCTGCCACCGCCTCATTGATGCATTCGGCCTCATCGCGGAAGGTGTAGCCCTTGATGCCGGATGGGGTGACCATGGTGGGCGTGTCTTTGAGGGATACGCCGATGAAAGCTACCCTGACGCCGGCCAGGCTCTTTATCTGATAAGCAGGAAAGAGGGTCTTTCCGGTGGTATTGTTGACCACATTGGCTGCCAGGTAACGGTAGCCTGCACCCGCAAAGTTATCGCCGTCCCGGCATCCTCCGGGCTGCGGCGAGCAGCCGTACTGCTTTCTCTGCAGCTCACTGATGCCCTTATCGAATTCGTGATTGCCTGTTGCCGAATACTCCAGCCCCATCACCTCCAGGGCCTCGATGGTGGGCTCATCCTGGAATACAGCGGATACCAGGGGGCTTGCACCAACGAGGTCTCCGGCGGAGACAATGATGGTATTGGGATTGGTGGCCTTGAGCCCTTTAATTTCAGTGGCCAGATATGCCGCGCCTCCGGCCTGAACTTTGAACGGCGTCCCGGTGCTGTTGTAGTAGAGGGTGGTCATACCGGAAGGCGGCTCCAACTGGCCGTGAAAATCGTTCAGGGCCAGGAGCTGGATCTCGACCGTCTCATTGGTGGGGCTGGCAGGAGCGGATGAGGCGGGCACGGCAAGGGCGGCAGAAGAGGCAGATGAAAAGACTATGAGGAAAAGGGCCGAAAGAGTCAGAATCATTAGACTGCATTTGGATGCAAAGGAACCCACAGGCATCAGAAACGATGTAAGCTTAATCGGCAATATCGACACTCCAATCAGACTGAATTATGATAGTATGAGAACTGCATAAAAATATACTTTACTATGATGCTATTTCTTTGAGGCTGTAGGTCCCGTCTCTGTGTCTCTGTGGTGAAGGCGCTTATCCCAGGGTCAGCCCAGCGGTCCACGGACTTTCACCACGGCATTTTTTTATCCTCTCCTCCAGATCCTGACAATGGCCGCGATCCCCGCCAGGTTTATGGCTAATATAAGGATCACGCCGAAGATCTTCTTCGCGCTCGCCGGGATAGCTGCCTTCTCCCCCAGCTCCACCGCCACGTCCCCGTTCACGGCCACCTGCCTCTCCATCCCGCCAGCCTTCAGGCTGTATAATCCCCGCGGCAGCCCCACAAAGAGGCAATCACCACCGGGGCATGAGGACACTTCTTCTCCGCCCCGTAGCAGTTCCAGTCCCGCGGGCGCGCCAGTGATCCTCAGCTCGTAGCCCTCCCGGATGGGCAGGGGATCGCCCGGCAAATCATAGCCTGAGGAGATGTTGAGGATAGCAAGCATTGTAGGCGCGATGTCCATCTCCGACCATCTGCCCGCCAGGTTGACCTCCTCGACCCCCGGTCCCAGGAAGACCAGGGGCACGCGCAGGGCTTCGGGCCGGGAGGCGTACTGCTCCGCCGAGTGGCCCCCCTGTCCCTGCACGCCGGGAAAGACCATGCCGTGGTCGGCGGTGACGACCAGTAGCACATTGTTCTCCTGGCAGGCATCCGCCAGCCGGCCCAGGGGTGCATCAAGGGCGGCGATCGCCTTCTGATAACCTTCAGGTCCCAGATTATGGCCGGCGCTGTCCACCGCCCCGGCGTTGACCATGAGCAGGAACCTCTGTCCTGCTAGGTGGCGCACCAAATCCGCCGCACAGTCCAGCGCCCAGGCATTGTACCCGGCGTATCCGGCGTCGCCCTGGGAGGCGGTATAGCCGGCAAAGGCATCCCTCCAGCCCTGCATAACGGCAGACAGGCCCGGCGGCGCGCCCGCCCGCTGGCCTGCAACCGGCTCTGCCCCATGCATGGCATTGTCTGCCAAATACAGCACGCCGTCCATCTCCTGCAATACGGGCATGCTGTCGCCCCTCTCCAGGACGGCAACAGTGAGATAGCCCTGGGCACGGGCCGCATCGAAGATAGTTGGGCCGGGGCTCTGCGGATCCGCATCCTCTGATCCGGTTATCAGGACGCTGTGGCTCTTGGTCGTCTCAGGCACAGGCACCCTCACATCCAGCACCCTCGCCCCGCTGCCTGTGAGATTGAAGAGCACAGACCCCTCCAGGGGCGAGCCGTCCAGGGCATAGGCGTTATACTCAGGATAGACATAGGACGCGCCGAGGCCGTCCACCACCAGCAGGACGGCACCGGTGGGCTCATCCTGCTCGCCTACCTGTACGTTGGCGGCAGAGGCTGAGCCAAATGATAAT